>Ga0316628_100003617_pt1 | contig 11949 bp, 11 predicted proteins | sample OWC_Aug_M2_C1_D5_FD_207648 | JGI IMG/M metagenome (GOLD analysis project Ga0316628, IMG submission 207648) | Wetland soil microbial communities from Old Woman Creek delta, Ohio, United States - OWC_Aug_M2_C1_D5_C | ecosystem: Environmental > Terrestrial > Soil > Wetlands | place: USA: Ohio...
AGCAGCCTGGCCCAAAGCGGGTTGTTCAACATCCTGCTAGTACTTGAGCGATCCTGCGGTCAGGGCTCGCAGGAAGAACTTTTGCAGGGCGCCGAACAGGATCACGATCGGGACGCTCATAATGAACGCCCAGGCCATCAGGCCGCCCCAGTCCGTGGTCTCCTGGCGAAAGAAGGCGTTGATGCCGAGTTGCAGGACCCGCATGTTGGCCGAGCTGGTCATGGCCAGCGCGTACATGTACTCGTTCCAAGCGATGGTGAACGTGTAGATCACGGTGGCAATCATGCCGGGGGTGGCCAGCGGTACCGCGATTCGGCAGAAGGCCCCGAACCGGGTGCAGCCGTCCATGCGGGCGGCCCGCTCCATGTCCGGGGGAATACTGTCGAAGAACCCCTTCAAGAGCCAGACCGAGAGGGGCATCGTGAAGACCAGGTACGCGATGATCAGCCCGGCATAGGTGTTGCGCAGCCCGAGCGCGCCCATCATGAAGTAGAGGGGCAGCAGAAAGGCGATCAGGGGGAAGATGTTCTGCAGAAGCACGGCCAGAAACATGCTCCGTTTCCCGGGGAACTGGAAGCGGGAGAAGGCGTAGGCGCACGGCAGCCCCACCAGCAGGCCGAAGGCGGAAGTGCCGAAGGAGACGATCAGGCTATTGAGCGCCTGCCGCCCGAAGAGTGCCGTCATGGGATCCAATCCCAGCAGGATCTTGCGGTAGTTCTCCCAGTTGACCTGGGCGGGGATCCAGACCGCCGGGTACTGATAGAGCTCCCGCTCCATCTTCAGGCTGCTGCTGATCATCCAGAGGAACGGCGCCAGGGCCAGCACCAGGAGAACAAGGAGCACCGTGTACACCGCCAGGCTTCCCAGCAGGCGACGGGTAAGATGGCCGCCCATCTAGGCCCCCTCTTTCTGGAGCCGGATGACGCTACGCACGTAAAAGACGCCGGCCGCGCCGGCCACCGCGGCCACCACCACCGCTGCGGCCGAGGCGAGACCGAAATTCAGCTCACTGAACGAGACCAGATAGATGTAGGTGGCAAAGACGTGGGTCCGAAACATGGGCCCGCCGCCGGTCATGATCCAGGGGAGTGTGAACGAGTGGAAGTTGGAGAGGGTCTGCAGGGTGAGGGTCAGGGTGGTGAAGGGAAGCAGGTGCGGCCAGGTGATCTCGCGGAACTGCTGCCACTTGCCGGCCCCGTCCACCCTCGCGGCCGCATAGAGCTGGGGCGGGATCGTCTGCAGGCCGGCGGTGAGCATGATCATCACGAAGGGAGCGGTCTTCCAGGCCTGCGTGAAAATCAGCGTGTACATGACCAGCCGCGTGCTCTCCAGAAACTGCATGGGCTGCTCGATGACGCCAACCTGGCGCAGCAGGCTGTTGGCCAGCCCGAACTGGCCGTGGAAGATCCACACCCAGACGTAACCGGCCACCACGTAGCTGATCACATAGGGCAGGAGGAGGATGTTGCGTAGAGCGGTCCGGCCCGGGATCTCCTGATTCAAGACGAGGGCGGCCACCAAGCCCCAGACAAAGGCCAGCGCCGTCGCCCCGACGGTCCATTCCAGGGTGTTGGTCAGGACAGTCCAGAATTTCTCACTGGTCAGAAGGCGGACATAGTTGCCCAGCCCATCGAATCTCGGTATGGGGCTGAACAGGGACGTCCTGAAGAAGCTCAGGTAGATGACATACCCAAGCGGATAGAGCATCACGAGGGAGATGGCGAGGATCGCTGGCAGGACGTAGGGGTAGTCCCGGCGGTTCGCCCAGATCAGGGCCCAAGCCTCGCCACGGCGACCGGGGAACGCGATCCCCTTCCGTTGCATACCGTTCATCTCGGCGGGAGGGCGGCGCACACACCGCCCTCCCGCCTCCCCACTATTGAGTCAGTCTCACCAGGCTGACCTGGACCTTCACTATTGTATCGTGCGGATCGCCTTGGCGGCATCATCGGCAGCCTGCTTCGCGCTCTTCTTCCCCGTGATGGTCTCCTGCAGCATGGTCGGGATCGCTTCGTTCCAGATGGGAGCCAACTGGGGCACCTGGGGCTGCACCACGCCATAGGCGAGCATCTCTTTGTAGGGTTTGTGGAACGGGTTCCGCCGCTCCCGCTCGGCCTGGGCCTTGCTCGCCAGCGCCTCCTTTGTCGCCGGGTTGCTGTTGTCACCGAGGATCTGCGGAAGCCACTCGGGATCCATAAACATCTTCATGAGCGCCATCGCCGCGACGGGGTTCTTGCTCGTCTTGAGCAGAGCCAACTGAAAGCCACCCAGCACGGCAGCTCGCCGGACCGGGCCGCGCGGCATCAGGCCGGCGCCAACGTTCAGGTCCGGGTTCTTGCGCTTGGCGTCGCTCGCGTCGTTGGCGTGGGCGATGATCATCGCCACCTGGCCATTCAGGAATTGGGTGCTCACCTCGGGCTGGGCGTCCGTGAGTGCTGTGGGGGAGACGCTCTTGTCCACGGCGTACATCCGCTGGTACATCTCCAGTGCCTTGACCGTACCCTCGCCGTTGATTCGAATCTCTTTGTTCTTGGGGGCGGGATCAAGCTCGTCGAAGATGCTGCCGCCGTACCCCCACATCACCGGCACGATGCGGAATGGCGTGTTCCCGTGGTTGAGGCGGGCGACCATGCCGTAGCCGAACTTCCCGGTCTTCTCCTTGATCTGCTTCGAGTAGGCCGCCACCTGCTCCCAGGTGTCTGGAGCCTTTTCCGGATCCAGCCCGGCGGCTTTGAATAGGCCCTTGTTGTAGATCAGCATCATACATTCGTTGCTCGAGGGCAGGGTCATGAACTTCCCCTGGCGCGTGCCAATCTGCACCGCACCCGGGGTGAAGCTGTCCTTGGTCAGGCCGAAATCCTTGGGGTCCAGCGGGACGAAGATGCCGCTGTCCGCGAATTCGGGGATCCAGGAGAAGTGGACCCGCACCACGTCCAAAGGATCGTTGCCCCGAATGGCCAACCGCATCTTATCCAGGTAGTCGCCATAACCGAAAACCGTCATCTCCAAGTCTACCTTCGGATAGGCCTTCTTGAAGGCAGCCTGGAAATCGGCCTGGGCCTTGCGGGCGAAATCGTCGGGCCCGATCTGGTCCCAGAAGACAAGCTTGCCGCTGGGCTCGGTTGATGCGGCGTCGGATCGGCCGCTACCCAGCACCCCAAGCCCGGTGGACGTGATGAGGGTTGCCCCGGCGGCCTGCAGAAACTCCCTGCGCCTCATGGTCATGGTTCATCCCTCCTCCTGTCGAGAGCCCGCGCCCTGTTTGGAACGCGCATGGCCTGACAGCGACGGTCTGTTATTGGTCTACGACGGAGCCGTCCTCCGCCAGCATCGTCTCGATCCCCCGGAACCGATAGGGAAACCGCTCGGCCACTCCCTCGGCCAGTTCCATGCCGATTCCCGGATCGGTGGGGATCAAGAGGTAGCCCTTCTCCAGGGTCAGCTTGCGCTTGACGATCGCGCTCTTGGGCGGTTCGTCTTCTCCCTTGGGGTATTCCTGCAGGGCGAAGTTCGGGATACAGGCCGCCACCTGGAGGCAGGCCGCCGTGCTGACCGGACCCAATGGGTTGTGGGGCACGACCTTGACATCGAAGGCCTCAGCCAGGCCCGCGATCTTCTTGGAGTGCGTGATCCCGCCGGCAACGCAGACGTCGACTCGCACGTACCGAACGGCGTCCCGCTTCAGGAGCATGGCAAACTCCTGGAGCGTGTTCAGCCGCTCTCCGGTGGCGATCGGGATGTTGATCTTGCGCGCCACATACTCCATGGTGTCGAAGTTGTCCGGCCGGACCGGGTCTTCGTAGAAGTAGGGCCGGTACGGCTCGATCTCTCGACCCAGGGTCACCGCCTCCTCCGGGCCGAGACGGCGATGGATCTCCACGCAGAGGTCCACATCGTTCCCGACTGCCTCGCGGTATTGCCGGACCCGGTCGACGGCGTCGGCGATCTTCTTGGCATAGGTTTCCGCCGGCGCGACCTGATGGCGGGGCAAATCGAGGAAGGGAGTGAGGTGGCCGATGGCCGTAAAGCCCTGCTTCTTTGCCTCGATGCAGCCCGCCACCAGCTCCTCGGTCGTCTCGCCGAAGACGTGGTAGTACACCCGTGCCTTGTGCCGGCACGGTCCGCCCAGCAGCTCGTAGACAGGAACGTCATGGTGCTTGCCCGCAATATCCCACAGGGCGATATCAATGGCGCTGAGTGCACCCATCACCGCCGCCCCGCGGAAGTGGAAGGAACGATACATATACTGCCAGTGGTGTTCGATCTTCAGAGGATCCTGGCCGATCAGGTACCGCTTGAACTTCTCCACCACCGCTGCAGAGGCTTCGAGAAATCCCCACGCGCCTGACTCACCCAACCCCACGATCCCCGTGTCGGTCTCTACCTCTACGAACAGGTAGTGGTCTACGAAGATGTTTCGTACGTCCTTGATCTTCATCGCCGTCACTTCTGATGGAGTTGATTTCGAAATTGACGCAGGGGATCCGGGAATCCGGGTCCGTAGCCGAACCAGATTGGGCAAAACACCTCAAGCGCTGGGGACGGTAGGAATTCCCGCGTCAGGACGACCCCGCTCAGGCCATTCCCAGACTTCGTGCGAATCGCTGCTTGGAGCGCCTCGCCTCGACCGCCGACGCGCCGGAGGATGCCGCGGCCTCGCCATGTTTGTCAAGGAGAAACTCTCTCGGAAATCTGGGCTGGAATGCATCCGGCCGAGAGGTCGGAGGTGGCTGGCGGAACGGCCGATGTGGGGAAACATCGTGATCGCCAAGCCTTCCTCGACCTGCTTGCCGTATCCTGCTCCGTCAGCTACATGAGGATGACTTCCGGCGGGAGGTTCAGCCGAACGGGGGTGGAGGTGGTGCCGATCTCGCGATTGACGGAGAGGAGGGACATGCGGATCCGGTAGAGCCCCCGGGATAGGGGGTCCAGAGGTGGGTCATGCTGAGCGCGCCTCCGGGCAATAGGGCGTACGACGGGCAGTACGTCAGATTGACAGACGAGGCAAGGGGGCAATATAATCCGCCACCCCCTAAGAGAGTCGGCCCGCATTTCACGGACATTCTCAGAGGATATGGTTCTCGGGAAGGCCAGCAGGCGAGATCCCTCGGGCCTGCGTCTCTCTCAGAGTTCCCTTTCTATCCAGAGCCCGCTGGCTGGTTAGGCCGACGCTGGCGTAAGAAACAATGGGAGCGGGGACGCCGGCCGTGATTTCTTCCGCACTAGATCCTAGTCCTCATTCCCAGTGTGCCGGCGCCACAGTGGCGCCTTGCGGCTCTCGACTCCTCCTGGGTGCTCTGCCCTGCGCCCCGGCTCGGCGGTCGGTGACGTATTTGTCGGGTGTGGATCCTTGCCCGTCGACTCCCAGGGCCGACGGCGGCTGAGGGGCCGGCCTCTAGCCGGCCACGGTGTGCGCGCCGCGCGCGTACGGAACCTTTAAGTCTAGGGGGGGGAAACGTCATGCGGATCACACGTTACTTACGAGTGGGGGTGGTGGGTTTTGGCCTGGCGATGCTGGCGCTGGCTCTGCTCCTCCTGCCAGCCCGGGCAGGGGCACAGACGATCAAGATCGGCTGGGCGGGGCCGCTCACCGGTGATCAGGCCTTCTTCGGGAAGACGTGGCTCAACGGGCTCCAGATGGCGATCGACGAGGTGAATGCCAAGGGGGGTCTCTTCGGTCGGCAGCTCGAGATTGTGGCGCTCGATGACCAGGCGGATCCCAAGCAGGCCACGGTCGTGGCCCAGCGGCTCTGTGACGACAGCCAGGTGGTGGCGGTCGTCGGGCACTTCAACAGCGGCGCCACGCTCCCGGCCGAGCCCGTCTACAACAAGTGCCGGCTCCTGCAAGTGACGAACTCCTCGAACCCGCGGATCACCGCGCTTGGCTTCGATACCATCTTCCGGAGCATCGCCAACGATAGCATGCAGGGTGCCGCCCCGGGCGTCTACGCCGTGGACAAGCTGGGCGCCAAGCGGGTGGCCATCCTGCACGACAAGCAGGCCTTCGGCCAGGGCGTCGCCGCGGTCTTCGAGAACACCGTGAAGGGTAAGGGCGCCACGGTGACCAGCGTGAACGGCATCACGCACGGGGACGTGGACTTCACCGCCGTGCTGACCAAAATCCGGGCCGAGAATCCCGACGTTGTGTACTTCGGTGGGACCGCCCAGGACGGTGGGCTCATCCTCAGGCAGATGCGCCAGATGGGGCTCAAGGCCACGTTTATAGGACCAGACGGCCTCTTCGAGCCGGCCTTCGTCGAGGTGGCCACACGGCCGGCCGCGGAAGGCGCGCTGGTGAGTTTCCAGGCGCCGCCGCTCGACTCCACGCCGGAGCTGCGGCAGTGGAGCAGTACCTACAAGGCGAAGTTCAAAGAGGACCCGGGTCCCTACTCGCCCTACGGCTACGACGAGGGGCGGGTCGTGATCGATGCCATCCAGCGCGCCGGGAAGCCGGATCGCGATGCGATCGTCAAGGCCGCCCGGACCACCAATCTGCCCAGCATGCTGGTGAAGACGATCCAGTTCGACGAGAAGGGTGATGTGAAGGATCCGGTCGTCTTCCTGTACGCGGTCAAGGACGGGAAGTTCGTCCTGCAGTGGGCGCCGTAAGGGTCCCGGCGGACGGGGCGGCAGAGCGCGCAGGGAACGGAGGCCGGCATGGGGTCGCTGGGCATCCTCTTGCTGCAGCAGCTTGTTAACGGCTTGACCACCGGCTGCATCTACGCGCTCATCGCCCTCGGCTACAGCATGGTCTACGGCGTCCTCGAGCTGCTCAACTTCGCCCATGGCGAGCTGTTCATGCTGGGGGCGTACGTGGCGATCGTGATCCTGGGGGGGCTCGCCCTGCACGGTGCGGCCCCCCTGGGAATTCTCATCGGCGCGCTGGCCCTGTGCTTCGTCGCCGGGATGTTCGTCTCATCCTCCCTTGGCGTGATCATCGAGAAGGTCGCCTACCGGCCGCTCCGCTACGCCTCCCGCCTGGCCCCGATCCTCACGGCGCTGGGGGTCTCGATCGTGCTGCAGAACACGACCATGCTCGTGGCCGGGCGCCGGCCCTGGTACTTCCCCCACATCTTCCCCAGCCAGACCTACCAGCTGGGAGGCATCATCGTGACGAACCTCCAACTCTTCATTCTCGTGATGGCGACCGGGCTCATGCTGGCCCTGCATTACCTGGTGAACCGCACGGACTTCGGCCTCGCCATCCGGGCGGTCGCCGAGGACAAAGTCACCGCCAGCCTGATGGGGATCGAGCTGGATCGCACGATCTCTTCGGTGTTCGTCATCGGGCCCGCCCTGGGGGCGGCGGCAGGGCTCCTGTTCTCGCTCTACTACGGCGTTGCCTTCTTCACCATGGGGTTCGTGGCGGGTATCAAGGCCTTCACCGCCGCGGTCCTGGGGGGGATCGGCAACATCCCGGGCGCGATGGTGGGCGGGCTGTTGCTGGGCGTGCTGGAGGCCATCGGCGCCGGCGTTCTGCCGATCGTGACCCGAGGCGTGCTGGGGGCTGAATACAAGGACGTCTTCGCCTTCGTGGTGCTGATCGCCGTCATGGTATTCAAGCCGACCGGTCTGATGGGCGAGCGGGTGGGCCGGTGATGGGGCGCCCTCGGCTGAGCGAACTCCGTCAGCGCCAATGGGGGGCACTGCTGCTGGCCGCCCTGCTGGTCCTGCCCGCCGGGATCCGCGACATCTACATGATCCGGGTGCTCGACCTGGCGGGCCTGTACGTGCTGCTGGCCCTCGGGCTCAACATCGTCGTCGGCTACGCGGGCCTGCTCGATCTCGGGTACGTGGCGTTCTACGCGGTGGGAGCGTACCTGTACGCCCTGCTGGCGTCGCCGCAATTCGGGTTCCACCTCCCCTTCCTGCTGATCTTCGTCCTGGGAGGCGTCCTGGCGGCCATCGCGGGGGTGCTGATCGGCTACCCGACCCTCCGGCTCCGGGGCGACTACCTGGCGATCGTGACCATGGCGTTCGGCGAAATCGTCCGCATCCTGATGAACAACCTCGACTCCGTCACCAACGGGCCCCAGGGGATCATGCAGATCGACGAATTGAGTCTCTTCGGCTTCCACCTTAACACGCCCCTTCGCATCTACTACCTGGTGCTCCTGCTGTGCGCCCTCACCGTGACCCTGGTGCGGAACCTGGAGCAATCCAAGATCGGCCGGGCCTGGGCAGCCATACGCGAGGACGAGGAGGCGGCCCGCGGAATGGGGCTGAACACGCGGAACCTGAAGCTGCTGGCCTTCGCCATGGGGGCCACGACCGCCGGGGTCGCCGGGGTGATCTTCGCCGGGCTGCAGCAGTTCGTCAGTCCCGAGAGCTTCACCTTCTGGGAGTCGATCCTGATCCTGTGCATGGTCGTCCTGGGCGGGATGGGCAGCATCCCAGGCGTGATCGTGGGGAGTGTGGTACTGGTCGTGCTCCCCGAGTTTCTCCGCCACTACGCGGATTACCGGATGCTGTTCTTCGGGCTGGCCCTGATCGTGATGATGCTGCTCCGCCCGGAAGGCCTCTGGCCGAACCGCCGCCGGGGCCGCGAGCTACATGAGTCGAGTGCAGCGCCTCCAGGGGGCGCGGGGTAGGCACATCGGGTGACGGCCGTGGGCGACGGACATCTCCTGCACGTCGAGGGCCTGACCAAGACCTTCGGCGCCCTCCGGGCGGTGGAGGGCGTCCGGTTCGCCGTGGCAGCCGGGCAGATCTACGCCATCATCGGCCCGAACGGGGCCGGCAAGACGACCGTGTTCAACCTGATCACCGGCTCCACATCCGCCACGGCGGGCTCGGTGCGCTTCAAGGGGGGGGAGGTCCTGGGCCGCCCGGAGCACGAGGTGACGAACCTTGGCCTGGCCCGGACCTACCAGAATCTGCGCCTGTTCCACAACATGACTGTGCGGGAGAACGTGATGGTGGGCCGACACTGTCGGAGCCGGACGGGGATTCGCGACGTGCTCTTCCGCACGGCCCGCCAGCGGCAGGAGGAGGCCGCGATAGCGGAACAGGCCACGCACTTGCTCCGCTTCGTTGGGATCGAGGAGTATGCGGAGGAACTGGCCCGGAGCATCCCGTATGGAAGCCAGAAGCGCCTGGAGATCGCCCGGGCGCTGGCGACCGAGCCGAATCTCCTTCTGCTCGATGAGCCGGCGGCCGGGATGAACCCGCAGGAAACCGCGGATCTCATCGCGTTGATCGAGCGGATCCGGAAGGAGGGACGAACGATCCTGCTCATCGAGCACGACATGCGGGTGGTGATGGGGATCTCCGACCAGATCCTGGTACTGGATCATGGTGTCACAATCGCCGAGGGGACGCCAAGCCAGATCCAGCGCGACGAGCGGGTCATCGAAGCCTACCTCGGCCGGAGATCGGTTCGTGGCCCTGCTTGAGATCCAGGAGTTGTTCGTAAGCTACGGGGCTATCCCAGCCCTGCGGGGAGTCTCGCTGTCGGTCGAGAAGGGGCAGATCGTCGCCCTGATCGGGGCCAACGGGGCCGGAAAGTCCACGACGCTGCGGACGATCTCTGGACTGCTCCGGCCAGTCCGGGGCCAGATCCGCTTCGACGGTGACAACCTGCAGGGTCTCAAACCGGCAGAGATCGTGCGCCGCGGCATCGTGCACAGCCCGGAGGGGCGTCGCATCTTCACGCGCATGACCGTCGAGGAGAACCTGCGCCTGGGGTGTTACGCCCGCCGGGGGCAGGATCCATCGGCGGCCTTTGCCCGCGTCTACGCGCTGTTTCCGCGGCTGGAGGAGCGGCGGGCCCAGCTGGGGGCGACGTTGAGCGGCGGCGAGCAGCAGATGCTGGCCATCGGGCGAGCCCTGATGACCATGCCCAAACTGCTGCTCCTCGACGAGCCGTCTCTCGGTCTGGCGCCCCTCCTGGTCCTGAGAATCATGGAGACCATCCAGGGGATCAGGAACCAGGGGACCACGATCCTGCTGGTGGAACAGAACGCCTACCTCGCCCTGGAGATGGCCGATCAGGCGTATGTCCTGGAGACCGGCCGGATCGCCGTGCACGGGACTGGCCGCGATCTCCTCAGCAACGATGTGGTTCGCCGCGCCTACCTGGGTAGCTGACGCTCTCCGCACGAAAGGCGGCAACGCGATGCGGGAGGAGATGGGCCGAGAGCCGGTCGTCGAGCGGGGTGAACCCCTCGACCTCCTGGTGGACGGCGAGGTAATCCGGGCCTACCGGGGGGAGACCATCGCGGGCGCCCTCACGGCGGAGGGACGCAGGGTCTTTCGCCACGCGCCCCGGACGGGCGCCCCACGCGGGGTCTTCTGCGGGATAGGCGTCTGCTTCGAGTGTCTGGTCACCGTGGAGGGCCTGGGGCGGGTGCGGAGCTGCATGGTCCTCGTCCAGCCTGGTATGAAAGTGAGTCTTCGCGCGGGAGACGCCGAAGCCAGCGGGAGGGGCAGTGAAACAGACTGAGGTCGCCGTCCTGGGGGCCGGTCCGGCGGGGCTCGCCGCCGGGTTGGCGGCCAGTCGGGCCGGCGCCAGAGTGACGATTCTCGATGAGTCCCCCTATCCCGGCGGGCAGATCTACCGCCAGCCCCCCGACGCCTTCCGGGTGCGGAGACCAGAGATCCTGGGGAAGGAGTACGCCCGGGCGCGGCAGCTCTCTCGGCAGTTGGCGGCGTCGCCGGTGGAATTCCTGCCGGGAACCCTGGTCTGGGGGGTCGAGGCGGATAAGACCCTGCTCCTGTATCGAGAAGGGCAAGGCGCAGCAGGGCTGAAAGCGGAGGCCCTCGTGGTGGCGACTGGGGCCTACGATCGGCCCATCGCCTTCCCGGGCTGGACACTCCCGGGTGTGTGGACCGCGGGTGGGGCCCAGGCGATGCTGAAGAGTCAGCGGATCCTGCCGGGGCGGCGAGTGCTCGTGGCGGGCGCCGGCCCCCTGCTCCTGCCCGTGGCCAAGGCGCTGGTGGAGGCCGGGGCGACGGTCGTGGGGGTGGTCGAGGCGACCACCCGGCTGGAGTGGGCGCTTCAGTCCCACCGGATGCTGGGGTACTGGGACCGGATGCGAGACGCGGTCCGTTACGAAGCGGCGCTGCTCACGGCGCGGGTCCCGCGCTTCTTTGGCCACGTGGTGGTCCGGGCGGAGGGAACCGAGCGGGTCGAGCAGGCGACCATCGCGGCAGTCGACCGGCAGTGGCGGCCCAAGCCGGGCACCGAGAGGAGATTCGACGTCGACCTGCTCTGCATCGGGTACGGCTTCCTGTCCGCGATGGAGCTGCCCCGACTGCTTGGGTGCGAGCTGGTTTTTCATGCACCCCAGGACCAGTACCTGCCCCGGCACACTCCCGAGATGGAGAGCAGTGTGCCGGGGGTGTACGTGGCCGGCGAGACCACAGGGATCGGCGGTGCCGACCTGGCCCAGGCGGAAGGGGCGGTGGCCGGGCTGGCGGCTGCCCGGCGCCTCGGCCACCTCTGGGGGGCCGACCGCCAGCGGGAGATGGCGGAGGCCCAGGCGCGCCGCCGGCACCACCTGGGCTTCGCCCGCATCCTGGATGAGCTGTTTGCCATGCGACCCGGCATCTACGAACTGGCCGGCCCCGACACCCCGCTCTGTCGCTGCGAGGAGATAACCGCGGCGGAGGTCCAGGCGGCCGTGCGGCGGGGTGCCGCCAGTGTCAGGGCAGTCAAGGGCGAGACCCGGGTGGGCCAGGGACCCTGCCAGGGCCGGATCTGCAATACCCTCGTGGCGCATCTGGTGGCCCACGAAACGGGGCACCCCGTGGTGGAGGTCCTGGACATCACCCCCCGGCCACCCATCAAGCCCGTGCCCCTCGGGGCCTTGGCTGGGCTTGTCGAGGACAAGGCAGGGGCGCGCTGACCTCGACGGAGTCCCGGGCAGATGCCTCCGCCCGGGACGAAACGTGCGAGGGTCGGAATGAAGTGTCGGTTCTTGCCGATCAGGGCGGGGAGGGGAATTT
>Ga0316628_100003618_pt1 | contig 11949 bp, 13 predicted proteins | sample OWC_Aug_M2_C1_D5_FD_207648 | JGI IMG/M metagenome (GOLD analysis project Ga0316628, IMG submission 207648) | Wetland soil microbial communities from Old Woman Creek delta, Ohio, United States - OWC_Aug_M2_C1_D5_C | ecosystem: Environmental > Terrestrial > Soil > Wetlands | place: USA: Ohio...
GACGACGTGGTGCTCGAGGCGCGGCACGGCGAAACGGAGCTCGCGTTCACGCGGGCCGATTTCGAGGACGCGGAGCCCGTCGCCGACGGGTTCTATCGCCTCGCGAACGGCCACCTCGTCCGGTTCCTGACGAGCGCGACGATTCACTGATTCCCCCGCCCAGCCCGCCGACGCGCACGAGGGCCGATCTCCCGTGTGCGCCGCGCGCGCCACCGGGTATGTTGACGGTCTGCGCGACATGCGCATATGCTCATATGCCATGCGTCGCCGACCGTCCGATCCCGTGCCTGGAGCCACCGCCGAGCGGCGACGCGGCGAGCGCCGCGCGCCCAAGCGTGCCGCCCCCCACGACGAGCTCGGTGGCGTGTTCGCGGCGGTGGCCGGGTACTTCGGCCTGTTGTCCGAGCCCACGCGCCTGCGGATCCTGCACGCGATCTGCCAGGCCGAGCGGTCGGTTTCGGCAATCGTCGCGGCCACCGGCGCCACGCAGACCAACGTTTCGCGTCACCTCGCGCTGTTGCACCGCGCCGGCGTGGTCAGCCGCCGCCGCGCCGGCAACGCGGTCTACTACCGCGTCGCGGATCTCGAGTTCGCTTCGATGTGCCGCAGTGTCTGCGTGCAGATCGCGGGGCGCATCGACGCGAGCGAGCCGCTGAAGCGCGACCTGCTCGGGTTCGCCGCGAAGCGCGGCTGAGCGCATCGATGGCCCGGCGCCGCAGCACCCTCCTCATTCGCCGGCGGGCGCTCGCGCCCGGCCGGCACGGCGGGACGACGACGTGCCGCGTCGTCGCGCCGGCGTCCCACGAGGCACGTTTACAATGGGTCATTCTGCAACCAGCGGGGGATTTTTCATGAATGCAGACCGCAGGGAGGCGCTGAAGGCGGGAGGCGCTTGGACGTTGCTCACGCTCGTCGCGGCGGCCGGCTGGCTCAGGCCGGGCGACGCGACCGCCGCCGAAGCCTGGAACAAGGCGGCGTTCGAGACGCACTCGATGGACGAGACGATGAAGGCGCTCGGCGGCGGCACGCCCGCGCAGAGCACGGACATCGTGTTCTTCTCGACGCCCGACATCGCCGAAAACGGCGCCGTCGTGCCGATCGGCGTCACCAGCAAGGTGCCGAAGACCGAGTCGATCGCGATCCTGATCGAGAAGAATCCGAACATGCTCGCAGCCATGTTCGACATCCCGCCCGGCACGGAGCCTTCGCTGTCGACGCGGATCAAGATGGGACAGACGTCGAACGTCTACGCGCTCGTCAAGGCGGACGGCAAGTACTACGTCACGTCCAAGGAAATCAAGGTGACGCTCGGCGGCTGCGGCGGCTGACGCGCCCGGGCAAACGAGTTCGCAGGACGCGAACGCGAACCGGCGCGCGACGCGCCGTTTGGAGGGGACGATGGCAGATCCGATGAAGATCCGGGCGAATCTGACGGGCGATTCGACCGAGGTGAAGGTGCTGATGAGCCACGAGATGGAGACGGGCCAGCGCAAGGACGGGCAGGGCAAGCCGATCCCCGCCTGGTTCATCCAGAACGTCAAGGTCATGCACAACGACAAGGTGGTGCTGACGGCGCAATGGGGGCCGGCGGTGGCGAAGAACCCGTTCCTGTCGTTCAAGTTCAAGGGCGGCGCGAAGGGCGACAAGGTGCGCATCACCTGGACGGACAATCACAACGACACGCGTACCGACGAAACCACGATCGGGTAAGCGCGGCATCGGGCAACATGCGGACCCGACGCGTGCTCTCGCGCCCGGTCCGCACATTCGGAGGAGAGACAAGCATGCCCAGCACCATGCGGAGGCGGCTCGCCGCCTTGGCCTCAGCAAGCGCGCTCGCCCTGGTCTTCGGCGGCGCATTCGCGCAATCGACCGAAGAGGGAATCGCGCAGTACCGCGAGGCGCTCCAGGACGGTAACCCTGCGGAACTTTGGGAAGCGCGCGGCGAGGAGATGTGGAAGAAGCCCCGCGGTCCGAAGCAGGTGTCGTTCGCCGCCTGCGACCTCGGCCTTGGGCCGGGTGTCGTGAAGGGAGCCTACGCACAGATGCCGCGCTATTTTCCGGACGCCAACCGCGTGATGGACCTCGAGACGCGGCTTCTCTGGTGCATGGTCCACCAGCAGGGCTACACGGAAGCCGACGCGACGAAGATCAAGTTCGGCGACGGCGGCAGCAAGCGCTCCGACTACGAGGCGCTCGGCGCCTACGTCGCCTCGCAGTCGCGCGGCGTCAAGATGAACGTCCCGCTCGACGAGCCGCACGTGCGCGACATGTTCCACCTGGGCGAGCGGATGTTCTTCTTCCGCGGCGGCACGCACGACTTCGCCTGCGCGACCTGCCATGGCGACGACGGCAAGCGCATCCGGCTGCAGGACCTGCCGAACCTGTCGAAGGTCGAAGGCGCGCGCAAGGCCTACACGACGTGGCCCGCCTACCGCGTGTCGCAGGGCGAGGTGCGCACGTTCCAGTGGCGGTTGAACGACTGCTTCCGCCAGCAGCGCTTCCCCGAACTCGAGTTCGGCTCGGACGCGTCGATCGCGCTGACCGCGTATCTCGCGGGACGGGCGAACGGCGCCGAATACAACGGACCCGCGATCAAGCGCTGAACGGAGGACGACATGCGAAACACGATTCTCGGGCGCGGCATTGCGGCCGGCGCCATGGTCATGGTGGTGGGGGGCCTGCTCTACGGGTGCGCGACGGCACCCGCGGATCCCGAAGTCAGCGCGCGCGCGACGGCGATGATGAAGGCGTCGTTCAAGGCGCATGGACAGGCGAAGCTCGATCGCCTGGACCAGGACGAGACGCAGCGGCTGTGCAGCGACTACGCGGGCCGCGCGTTGCCGGCGTCGGTCGCCGAGAAGATCCAGCAGGAGAATCTCGCGACGGTCCGCTATCCGGCCGACGGCAAGCTCGTCGGCGACTGGAAGAGCGGCGAGAAGATCGCGCAAAGCGGCCAGGGCTTCCAGTACAACGACGATCCGAAGAAGCCGGCGGGCGCGAACTGCTACGCGTGCCATCAGCTGTCGCCGAAGGAGCTTTCCTACGGCACGATGGGCCCGTCGCTCTACCGCTTCGGCAAGCTGCGGGGATTTACCGACGACAACCGCAAGTACGTCTGGGCGAAGGTCTACAACGCTGAGGCCTTCTCGGCGTGCTCGAACATGCCGCGCTTCGGGCACCAGCACATCCTGACCGAGCAACAGATGCGCGACGTCGTCGCGTTGCTGATGGACCCGGCGTCGCCGGTCAACCAGTGACGAGGCGCGGCGGCCGCGACGGGACCTGACGTGGAACGAGGCGTGAGCCAGGGGCGGCCGCGCCCGCGGAAGCGGTGAGGCGCCGGGAGTTCCTGCAGGCGCTCGCCGCCGCCGCGGTCGCGGGGCTCCCGCTCGATGCGGCGCACGCCGCCGACGGCGTCGACGGCGCGCGCTTCTATGGCGCGCTGCGCCCGTTCGGCAATGTCGCGTTGCTGCACCTGACCGACTGCCACGCGCAGTTGCGTCCGATGTTCTTCCGCGAGCCGAGCGTGAACCTCGGCGTCGGCGACGCGCGCGGCAAGCCCCCGCATCTCGTCGGCGAGGCGCTGCTCAAGCATTTCGCGATCGCGCCGGGCACGCGCGAGGCGCACGCGTTCACCTATCTCGACTTCGAGCGCGCCGCGAAGGCCTACGGCGCGATGGGCGGCTTCGCGCAGCTCGCGACGCTCGTGAAGCGACTGCGCGGCGAGCGCCCCGGCGCGCTCCTGCTCGACGGCGGCGACACCTGGCAGGGCTCCGCGACGTCGTTGTGGACGAAGGGCCAGGACATGGTAGACGCCGCGAAGCTCCTCGGCGTCGACGTGATGACCGGCCACTGGGAGTTCACCTACGGCGCGGCGCGCGTGAAGGAGGTCGTCGACAAGGATTTCGCGGGTCGCATCGATTTCGTCGCGCAGAACGTGCGTACGGCGGACTTCGACGATCCCGTGTTCGCGCCGTACGTGATGCGGACGATCAACGGGGTCCCGGTCGCGATCGTCGGCCAGGCGTTCCCGTATACGCCGATCGCCAATCCGCGCTACTTCGTGGCCGAGTGGACGTTCGGCATCCAGGAGGAGCGGCTGCAGAAGGTGGTCGACGAGGCGCGCGGCAAGGGCGCGCAGGCCGTCGTGCTGCTGTCGCACAACGGCATGGACGTCGACCTGAAGCTCGCCTCGCGCGTCGCGGGGATCGATGTCATTCTGGGCGGCCATACGCACGACGGCGTGCCGCAACCGACGTCGATCGCCAATCGCGCGGGCAAGACGCTCGTGACCAACGCCGGCAGCAACGGCAAGTTCCTCGGCCTGCTCGAGCTCGACGTCAGGAACGCGAAGGTGGCGGACATCCGCTATCGGCTCGTGCCGGTCTTCGCCAGTCTGCTGCAACCGGATCGCGACATGGAAGCGCTGATCGCGAAGATCCGCGCGCCGTTCGAGACGAAGCTCGCGGAGAAGCTCGCGGTGACCGGGCAGCTCCTCTATCGTCGCGGCAATTTCAACGGCACGTTCGATCAGCTCCTGCTCGACGCGATGCTCGCCGAAAAGAACGCGCAGATCGCGTTCTCGCCGGGCTTCCGCTGGGGCCCGACGCTGCTGCCGGGCGAGACCATCCGCTACGAGGACCTGCTCGACCAGACGGCGATCACCTATCCGTACGCGACGGTGAACCGCATGACCGGCGAAACGATCAAGACGATCCTCGAGGACGTCGCCGACAACCTGTTCAACCCGGACCCGTACTACCAGCAGGGCGGCGACATGGTGCGCGTGGGCGGCATGCAGTACGCGATCGATCCGTTCGCGGCGATGGGCAAGCGCATCACGCGGATGGAGCTCGACGGCAAGCCGATCGACGCGAAGCGCGAGTACACGGTCGCCGGCTGGGCGCCGGTGTCGGACGAGGCGCGCGCCGCGGGCGGCGAGCCGATCTGGGACGTCGCGGCGCGCTACCTGCGCGCGCAGAAGACGATCACGCCGCGGATGCCCAATCTGCCGAAGATCGAGGGCGTGGCGAGCGATCCCGGGCTCGCGTAGCCGCGAGTCGAACGCGCTCCGCACGGTAAATTGGGGTCAGAGCCGTAATATTCGGTGCTATGTTTGCGCCGAATATTATGGCTCTGACCCCAATTTACTTCACCGTCACGCGCGCGAACCTGCGCTTGCCCGCCTGAACGACGACCGTCGCGCCCGACGCGACGACGAGCGCCTTGTCGGCGACCACGTCGCCGTCGACCTTCAGCCCCCTCTGCGCGATGAGCCGCAGCGCTTCGGAGGTCGACTCGACGATGCCCGCCTGCTTGGCGAGCTGCGCGATCGGCATGCCGTCGCCGTTCGCGTGCAGCGTCACTTCCGGCATGCTTTCCGGCAGGCTCCCCTGGCGGAAGCGCGCGTCGAACTCCGCCTGCGCAGCATCGGCCGCGTCCTTCGAATGGAAGCGCGCGACGATCTCGTGGGCGAGCATCGCCTTCGCATCGCGCGGATTGCGGCCCTCGTCGCACGCGCGGCGCAGCGCCGCGATCTCCTCCCCGGGACGGAACGACAGCAGCTGGTAATAGCGCCACATCAGCGGGTCGGACACCGACATCAGCTTGCCGAACATCGACGACGGCGACTCGGTGATGCCGACGTAGTTGTCGAGCGACTTCGACATCTTGTTGACGCCGTCGAGCCCCTCGAGCAGCGGCAGCGTCAGGATGCACTGCGGCTCCTGCCCGTAATGCCGCTGCAATTCGCGCCCGACGAGCAGGTTGAACTTCTGGTCGGTGCCGCCGAGCTCGACGTCGGCGCGCAGCATCACCGAGTCGTATCCCTGCGCGAGCGGGTAGAGGAACTCGTGGATCGCGATCGGCTGCCCGGCGGCATAGCGCTTCGCGAAATCGTCGCGCTCGAGCATCCGCGCGACCGTGTACTTCGCGGCGAGCCGGATCATGCCGTCGGAGCCGAGCGCGCCGAGCCACTTCGCGTTGAACGCGACCTCGGTCCGGTCCCGGTCGAGGACCAGGAACGCCTGGTCGGTGTAGGTCTTCGCGTTCGCGGCGACTTCCTCGGCGGAGAGCGGCGGGCGCGTCACGTTGCGCCCGGTCGGGTCGCCGATCAGCGTCGTGAAATCGCCGATCAGGAACACCACGTGGTGGCCCAGATCCTGCAGTTGACGCAGCTTGTTGAACTGGACGGTGTGACCCAGATGGAGGTCCGGCCGCGTCGGATCGAAGCCTTCCTTGATGTTGAGTGGCTTGCCGCGAGCGAGCTTGGCGCGCAATTCGCTTTCGACCAGCAGCTCGTCGGCCCCCCGGCGGAAAACGGCGATCTGATGGTCGATGTCGTCGGTCATGGCTGTAGGACCCGGGCGGATTCGGGTGTAGGCGATCGCCGCAAACCTTTGCTACAATCGGCCCCGGCTCGCGCCCCGACGCTCGTCGGCGGCGCGGGAATTCCGGCTCACCGCACGTTGCTTCCGTTGCCTGCGCACAAACTCCGCATTCTATCGCAGCCCTTCCGCGCACCCGTCCGCGCGTTGGGCCGTCTGTTTTCGCCGGGCCAGGCGCTCGCCGTCGCCGTCCTCGGATTGGCGGGGGTCGCGGCATTCGGCATCACGCCCGACACGTCGCTCGACCCGCTCGCCGTGCGCAACATTTCGCGCACGCTTCCCGCGCCCGTGATCGCGATCGCCGACGAGGGCGATGCCCGCTACTGGCGAGAGGAGCGCGTGGAGCGCGGCGACACGATCGGCAGCCTGCTCGCGCGGGCGTCGGTCGCGGACCCCGACGCGATGAATTTCCTGCGCAGCGACCCTTCCGCGCGCGCGCTCTACCAGCTGAAACCGGGACGCCCGCTGCACGTCGCGGTCGACGAGGACGGGCGTCTGGCGGGGCTGCGCTTCCTCGCCCCGAACGGCGATGTGCTTTCGATCGCGCGCACGGGCGATGGCTTCGTCGCGACGCACGGCGCGCCGCCGGAGGACGTCCGCCTCACGTTGCGCGCCGGCGAGATTCGAACCTCGCTGTTCGCCGCCGCGGACGAAGCAGGACTGCCCGATTCGGTGACGCTCGCCCTCGCCGACGTGTTCGGCGGCGAGATCGACTTCTATCACGACCTGCATCGCGGCGATCGCTTCGCCGTGCTGTACGAAACGCGCTACGTCGATGGCGAGCCGGCCGGAACGGGCCGCATTCTGGCGGCGGAGTTCGAGAACAAGGGCGTCACGCTGCGGGCGTTCCTCTGGCGCGGACCCGACAGCAGGGACGGCTATTACAACGAGGACGGGCGCAACTCGCGCAATGCATTCCTGCGCTCGCCGATGGAGTTCTCGCGCATCACGTCCGGCTTCACGCAGGCGCGGCTCGACCCGATCCTCCACGAGTTGCGCGCGCATCGCGGCACGGATTTCGCGGCGCCGATCGGCACTCCCGTGCGCGCGACCGCGGACGGCGCCGTGGCGTTCGCCGGCCAGCAGAACGGTTACGGCAACGTGATCATCGTCAAGCACGATGGGCGCTATTCGACCGTCTATGCGCATCTGTCGCGCTTCGCGCAGGGCGTGCGCACGGGGGCGCGCGTCGAGCAGGGCGAGACGATCGGATACGTCGGGCAGACGGGCTGGGCGACCGGACCGCATCTGCACTACGAGCTGCGCGTCGACGGCGAGGCGCGCGATGCGATGAGCGTCGCGCTGCCCGTCGCCACCCCGATCGCGGAGGATCAGCGCGGCGCGTTTGCCGCGGCGATCGCGCCGCTCGCGAGCGAGCTGGCGGTCGTGCGCGACCTCCCCGACGACACTCGCATCGTCGCGGCCCAATAGCGCGGAGCGCGACGGGGCGCCTGCCGCCGCATCCGCTTCGGCGCGAAACAGCGAGAGCGTGAGCAGGCGCGAAATGACCCGCGAGCTATTCGTCGGTGTGATGTCGGGGACGAGCCTCGACGGCGTCGACGCGGTGATCGCCGATTTCGCGCCGAAGGACGGCAAGGCTTGCCGCACGGTGAGCGCCGCGCACATCGCCTATCCGACGCTGCTGCGCGACGAGCTCCTCGCGTTGCAGCAGCCGGGCAACAACGAGCTCTCGCGCGCCGGGGCCGCGGCCAACATGCTCGCCGAGCTGTATTCGGAGGCGATCGCGCGCGCGCTCGAGGACGGCAAGGTCGCCTACGAGGACATCAAGGCGGCAGGCGTCCATGGCCAGACGCTGCGCCATCGGCCCGAGCGCGGGTTCACCGTCCAGCTCAACAATCCGGCGCGCGTCGCCGAGAAGTCGAAGATGATGGTGGTCGCGGACTTCCGCAGCCGCGACGTCGCCGCCGGAGGGCAGGGCGCGCCGCTGGTCCCCGCCTTCCATGCGGCGCTCTTCGGGCGCCGCGACCGGCATCGCGTGATCGTCAATGTCGGCGGGATCGCCAACATCACGGACCTCCCGCGCGACGGCACGGTGCACGGCTTCGATACGGGACCCGGCAACGTGCTGTCGGACCTCTGGTGCGCGCGCAATCGCGGGACGACGTACGACGCGCAGGGCGCGTGGGCGGAGACCGGAAAAGTGAACGTCGCGCTGCTCGAGGTGCTGCTCGCCGATTCGTTCTTCAGCGCGTCGCCGCCGAAGAGCACGCATCGCGACAAGTTCAACCTGCAGTGGCTCGAGGAGCGGCTCGCCGCGGCGGGGATCGACGACGAGGCGGAGAACATCCAGGCGACGCTCGTGGCGCTGACCGCGCGCACGATCGGCGATGCGATACGCGCCTACGCGCCTGGCGCCGAGGAGCTTCTCGTGTGCGGCGGCGGCGCCAACAATGCGGCGTTGATGCACGCCCTTGCCGCCGAGGTGGCGCCGCGCGAGGTGCTGACGACGGCGGACGAAGGCGTTCCGGTCGAGCAGGTGGAGGCCCTCGCCTTCGCATGGCTTGCGCGCGAGGCGCTCGCCGGACGGCCGGGAAACCTGCCGGAGGTCACGGGCGCCAAGGGCAAGCGGGTGCTCGGAGCGATCTATCCGCGCTGACCGGTCGGCGCCTTCGCGGCGGCAATTCGCTCCGCAAGAAAGCAAAAGGGCCCGCGCGCGGGCCCTTTCGGCGCGACGGCAGCGACTTCAGGCCGAGAAGCTCGATCCGCAGCCGCAGGTGGACGTCGCGTTGGGATTCTTGATCACGAACTGCGCGCCCTCGAGGCCCTCCTGGTAATCGATCTCCGCGCCGACCAGGTACTGGTAGCTCATCGGGTCGATCAGCAGCGTGACGCCGTCCTTCTGCATCGCGGTGTCGTCCTCGTTCACGACTTCGTCGAACGTGAAGCCGTACTGGAAGCCCGAGCAGCCGCCGCCCGAGACGAACACCCGCAACTTGAGGTCGGGGTTGCCTTCCTCGTCGATCAGCGTCTTGACCTTCGCGGCCGCGGCGTCCGTGAACACCAGCGGGCTCGGCATCTCGTTCATCGCATTCATCGTGACTCCGTTGGATTCCTCGATCGTTCACATTATCCGGCCGGCGGACCGCGCCGTCAAAATGCGCTATTCGCCCGACGCGAGCCGCAGCTCTACCACCGCCGCCGACCCGGGCTCGACGGGGTCGAGCCGCCCCTGGACGACCGCGCCCGTCTGCATTTCGAGCCGCCGGTAGGAGAGGTCGCCGACGACCCGCGCCTTCGCCTGCAACTCCAGGTAATCGTCCGCGCGGATCGGTCCGTTCACGGTGCCGTTGATGACGACGTGCGAAACGCGCACCTCGCCGTCCACCCGCGCCTCCTCGCTCACCACCAGCGTGCCCGACTGGCCGTCGACGGTGGCGACGTTGCCCTCCACGTGGCCGTCGATGCGCAGGCCGCCGCAGAACAGGACGTCGCCGCGCACCGTCGTCCCGGCGCCGATCAGGCTGTCGATCCGCTTCTGCGGTGCCGCAGGCTTGCTTCGACTGAACATGGGGTCTCCCTACGGGTTAGTCAAACCGTTCGTGACGCTGCGGCTCGCGCGGGGGCTGCCGCTGCCGCCGTCGAATGCCCGTGCCTCGAGCGCCGTCACGCGGGTGCCGGGCGGCACGCGAAACGTCCCCTCGACCCGCTGGTAATACCTGAACGCGAGCCGCAACATCGGCGCCGTGTCGGGCTGATCGTCGGGGAGCGTCAGCATCGTTTCCGCGTTCGCGTCCGGTCCCTGCAGCGTCGCCTGGAGCACCACGCGACCGGCGAAGTCGTCGCGCGGATTGCCGCCGCGTACGACCAGCAGGCTGTAGCGCCACAGCTCCTCGCCCTGCCGCTCGACCGCGAGCCGCGGCATCGACATCCCGGGCTGCTGGTTCGCGTCGGCGAAGAGTTGCCTGAGGAATGCGGTCTCCTCCTTGAGCTGTGCGTTCTCCGCGGCCAGGTCGGCCGCCTGTCGCACCGTGGCCTCCTGCGCGCCCCGCGCCATGGCGAGCTCGCTTTCGAGCCGCGAAACGCGCCCTCGCAACTCCGCCGCGTCGGTGCGCAGCGCAGCGTTGTCGGCCGCGAGCGTGGCGACCCGATCCTCGGTCTCGCGGCTCGTCACCCGGGCGAAGATCCGCCCGAAATCGAAGCCCCACCACCACATCGCGCCGATCAGCGCGACCAGCGTCGCCACGACGAGGCCGCGGCCCCACCAAGGGACCTGCGTACGCACCGCGAGCCGCGGCGCGGTGATGCCGAATTGCCGCCGCGCGCGGCGCCACCACCCGGGCGAGGCCACGCGAGCGCGCCGCGCTACGGCAACACCGGCGGCGCGGTGAGGCCGGCGGTCTCCGGCAGCCCGAACATGAGGTTCATGTTCTGGATCGCCTGGCCGGCCGCTCCCTTCACGAGGTTGTCCTCGACGACGATAATCAGCGCGAGGTCCGAATCCGGCGGACGATGGACCGCGATGCGCAGCATGTTCGACGCGCGCACGCTGCGCGTGTCGGGCAGCGCGCCGGGCGGCATCACGTCGACGAACGGCTCGCCGGCGTAGCGCTTCTCGTAGACGGCCTGCAGGTCCACGTCGGGGTCGCGCAGCGGCGCGTAGAGGGTTGCCAGGATTCCGCGGATGATCGGCGTCAGGTGCGGCGTGAACGTCACGCGCACCGCCTCGCGGCTCGCGCGGTTCAGCCCCTGGACGATCTCGGGCAGATGCCGGTGCCCGGCGACCGCGTACGCGGCGAAGTTGTCCGACGCCTCGGCGAACGCGAGCGACAGCTCCGCCTTGCGGCCCGCCCCGGAGACGCCCGACTTGCAGTCCGCGATCAGGTAACGCACGTCGACGAGGCCCGCTTCGAGGAGCGGCAGGAAGCCGAGCTGGACCGCGGTCGGATAGCAGCCCGGATTCGCGACGATGCGCGCCTTGCGGATCGCCTCGCGATGGATCTCGGGGATGCCGTACGCCGCCTCGGCGAGCAGCTCCGGGCACGCGTGCGGCATCTTGTACCAGCGTTCGAATAGCGCCGGGTCGGCGAGCCTGAAATCGGCGGCGAGATCGATGATCCGTACGCCGGCCGCGACGAGCTCCCGGGCCTGCGACATCGCGACCCCGTGGGGTGTCGCGAAGAAGACGACGTCGCAATCGCCGAGGTGCGCGTCCTTCGGCTCGCAGAACGCGAGGTCGTAGCGGCCGCGCAGACTGGGAAACATCTCCGCGACTCGCGTTCCGGCGTCCTTGCGCGACGTGATCGCCTGCACCTCCGCCTCCGGGTGCTGCGCGAGCAGGCGCAGCAACTCGACGCCCGTATAGCCCGTACCGCCAACGATGCCGATCCTGATCATGATGTCGACCTCGCTTTGCCGAAGGCCATTCTAGCACCCGCCCGGCGGATTATGCCAATGGCATGAGAACGCCTGCTCGTTGGGCGCCGCGGGTCGTCGTCGGCCTCTCCCGGGCAGCGGGTGCAGCGCGGCGAGCGCGACTGGGAGTGCCCGTCGTTATGGGTGGCGCGGCCGAGGAGCGCGTGTTTGCCGACGAAGGCCGCGC
>Ga0316628_100003619_pt1 | contig 11948 bp, 12 predicted proteins | sample OWC_Aug_M2_C1_D5_FD_207648 | JGI IMG/M metagenome (GOLD analysis project Ga0316628, IMG submission 207648) | Wetland soil microbial communities from Old Woman Creek delta, Ohio, United States - OWC_Aug_M2_C1_D5_C | ecosystem: Environmental > Terrestrial > Soil > Wetlands | place: USA: Ohio...
TTTTAGCAGATCAAGCGCGTCAGGCGATGGGGATGATCTGCACGCGGGGGCCGATCGCCACCTCGAGCGGGCCTACCGTCTCGTGCAGGTCGCCGTCGACCATGTAGCGCATCACCCCGTCCTTGCTTCGGATGGTGGCGCGGGCGACGGTCGCCTCGTACGTCTTGCCGTCTCGCATGGGCGCGGCGCGCCAGATCCGCGGCAGATCGGCGATGAAGCCCATCGCCGTGGTGTGGATGCCGAGCAGGTGGAACGTGCCGGGCCGCTCGCCCCAGCGGTAGAACGGCTTGAAGTTGAGGCCGATCTGGTCGATGGTCCCGCCGGCGACGGCGAAGTACTCGCGCTCCGCCCACGCGGTGCCGTCCTCGAGCTCGACCGAGCCGACGAACGGCGCGGCGATCCGGCTCACCACCTCTCCGCCCACGATCGCGCTGCCCACGCCGCGCAGCAGCGTGCGCGCGGCCACGACGGTCGACGGCTTGCCGGTGCCGCCGCGGTAGTACTCCGCGAGGAAGCCGTACACCGCGCCGGTGCCGAAGAGGAAGCCGTAGGTGTGGCCGATGCGCATCACGTGGCGCTCGACGTTCGTCAGCGGGCGGCCCGAGCGCTCGGCGTAGGCCGCGAGCAGCCGATCGAGCAGGCCCTCCGGCTTGCCGCGCCGGACGCCGACCGAGTTGGCGACCGTGTTCATGGTCCCGCCGCGCAGGAAGGCGACCTGCGGCAGCGCCTGGCCCTTGTAGACGTCGATGAAGCCGGTCAGCGTCACGTGGTTGGTGCCGTCGCCGCCGCTGATGCCGAGCACGTCGATCTCGAGGCGCTGGAAGTCCTCCGCGATGCGATAGAGCTCGTCGATCGAGTGGGCCTCGCGCAGGACGCCGTGGTCGCCGAGCGTGCGCGCGAGGCGCCGCGCGGCCCCGGGATCGCGCAGGTTCTTGCCGCTCTTGGGGTTGAGGACGACGCCGATGCCGCTCATCGCCGAGGGATTGTCGCAGCACTTGCCGCGTCGCGCAAACGGCCGCAAGTTGAGGCGGATGGTCACCCTGCCTGAACAGGTCGCTGCTGCTCGCGCTTCGGCGCTGCTCGTCTTCGAGCCGGAGCTGTCGGCCTTCGCCGTGACGGGAGAGGACCGCGCGAAATGGCTCAACGGTCTCGTGACCTGCGACGTGCTCAAGCTCGAGCAGGGCGCCGCGCGGTACGGCCTCGCCGTCACCCAGAAGGGTCGCATCATCACCGACCTGTACGTGCTCGCCGAGGGCGAGCGCCTGCTCGTCGTGCTCCCCGCGCGCCTGCGCGACGACGTCATGGCGATGCTCGACAAGCACCTCATCATGGAGGACGCCGAGCTCGCGAAGGAGGACGGCGTGCGCGTAGCGTTCGCGCACGGGCCTCGAGCAGACGAGCTTCTTCGCGCCGCGCGGGAGCGCCTCGGCGCGGCCTCTGCCGCGTGCGATCCGACCGGGCTCGGCGGTGCGCTCTTGCTCGTCCGCGATTCGGACGAGGTCGGTGCCGCGCTCGGCGCCCTCGCGGGGGAGCTCGGCGGCGTGGTGGGCGACGCGCAGGGCTGGGAGGCGCTCCGGCTCGAGCGAGGCGTGCCGCGCTTCGGCGTGGACTTCGACGACAAGACCTACCCGCAAGAGGCCGCTCTCGAGAAGCGCGCGGTCTCGTTCGACAAGGGCTGCTACCTCGGTCAGGAGGTCGTGTGCATGCTGGAGCTGCGCGGGCACGTGAAGCGAAAGCTCGTGCCCGTCGTGCTCGAGGCGCAGGAAGGCGCCGAGCCAGGCGCGGCGGTGCTCGACGCGGCGGGCAACGAGGTCGGCAAGCTCTCGAGCGTGGGCGCCTCGCCGACGCTCTCGCGCCGCGTGGGCCTCGCGATGGTGAAGCTCGCGAACGCGGCGCCGGGCACGGTGCTGCGCGTGGGCGGCGCGAGCGCGAAGGTCGTCGAGCGACCGGCGTAGGTCCACTCGCCTACATCCGTTCATCGGCACGCACGCCGAGCACGACAAGATCGACGCCGCCACCATCGAGGGCACCGCCCTGGACGTCCGATTCGCACGCCAGCCGACCACGCCGCAGCTCTCGAGGAGATCGAGCACGCCCCACCCCATGAGGCCATCCGCTTCCGCATGGAGCATGAGGGGCTCACGACGAAGGATCTGCTGGCCATCTTCAAGACCGGGGTTCGCGCCGCGGAGCTCCCTAGCGTGCTGGGCTCTCGATCGCCCGGGGACATGGTCTGGCTTGCTACGAGCGCAAGCGCTGAGCTGCGACGCCCGTCGGCGGAGACTCACTCTTTGCGGCTAGTTCTCCTTGTGGATGGGGTGCGGTGCGCTCGGCGAGCGCACGTTCGAGCATTGGGACGAGCGCCTCGAACGCGTACGGCTTGCCTAGGAAATAGGGGGTGCCGACCTTCGCTGCGACGAGGTGCAGGTCGATGACGCCGGACAAGAGAAGGATCGGGATCTTTTCCTTGCCCAGGTTGGTGACCAGCATGCGGTACGCCATGCCCGGCCCGTCCAGAGCCGGCATCTCGACATCGAGCAGGACGAGATCCGGCAGCTCCTCGTCGAGGAGCTCGAGGCCCTCTTCTCCGTTGCACGCGATCCGCACCTTGTGGCCCAGCCCGCCGAGGATGTCGGCGAGCACCTCGCGAAGATCCGGATCATCGTCGACGACGAGCAGGTCCGCCATCAGGCCGCGCCCTCCGCCTTGGGGAGCTCGAACCAGAAGACGCTTCCCTCTCCGCGAACGGAACGAACACCCACGCGGCCTCCGAATCCCTCGACGATCCGCTTGACGGTGGCGAGGCCGAGACCGACGCCGGGTTGGCTGGTCTGCGCGCGCACGACGGGCAGAAACACATGCCGTTCTGCGTCGGCTGGCAGCCCCGGGCCCGTGTCGGCGACCTCGACGCGCACGCTCTGCTCGCGATCGTCGACGTGAACGACGATCTGCCGGACGGGCTTGCGACTTTCGACGACGTACCTGATCGCGTTGCCCAGCAAGTTCGAGAGTACGCTCGACAGCGCGCCCGGCGTGCAAGCGACCTCGCGCGGAGGAAACGGATCGACCCGGAGCTCGGTCGCGACCTCCTGCGCTTTGGGGCGCACCTCCTCGACCACTTCGTCCATCACGTCGCGAAGCTGCGCCCGCGCCCCGGGTGGCGGGTTCGCGCCTGCGCGTGCAAACGCCAGCAGCCCTTCGATCAAGTGATCGATTCGCTCCACCTGCCAAACTGCCTTGTCGATGTGCTCCTGCTGTTTCTCGGCAGCGACTTCGTCGCGTTGCTTCATGAGCGCCAAGCGCAACGTCAGCGTGCCGAGCGGGCCCTTCAAGTCGTGTGCAATGCGGCCCGCGAACGCTTCGAGCTCCGTGGCCCGCGTCACGAGGAGAATCTCGCGCTCGACAGCCCATTGCGCTTGTCTGCGCGCCACGCGGAACACCAGCCAAGTCGCGAGGACGGCCCCGAAGAGACTCGCTCCGGACAGTGCGAGCGACACGGCACGACTGCGCGCTTTCAGCGCAACGATTTCGCTCACTTCGTTCACGCCCAGGTCGAGGTTGAAGAGCTCCACGCGAAAGAGCGCCGCGTTGGCGTTCTGGAAGAGCGGCACCAACGATTCGCGGTTCGCCATGGGCGCGGCGAGCGCTTCGTCGATGTGCTCTTCGAGCACGGCGACGGCATTCTCCGCTTTGATGGACAGCGTTCGCTCTTCAGGAAACTGCGGAAGGAGCAGGTAGGCCGCGAGCGCCGTGTCGAGATCGCGGCGAGCGTTTTCGACGTCCGTGCGCTGGGGGACGTTCGCTTCGAACGCGCCATGCATTCTGCCCAGCGCGTCACGTGCCACAGTGAGTTGCCTGACGCTCGGCAGAGCGTTCCCCGTGAGCGTCTCGGTTCGCGCTTCGATCGGCTCGAGCACCAGCTGGGTGTACGCCAGCGTCGCCCCGAACATGAGCACCACCGCGATGACGCAGTAGAGGCTCCAGCGCGCGAGCCGAAGCGTGAGATCCGAACGCCAGAGGCGGTCTTCCATTTGGCTCTTGCCCTCACGACCTGGAGTGCGCTGCACGCGACGAGGGCCTGCATGCGGTGGTCCATCCCAGGCATGAGCCTCGTATCGATCTGGTACGCGCCGGGCGCTCGGTGGTCGGCAGTTCATGGCGTACGCGATGAGCGTCGAGAGCGACGCGTTCTGAGCGGGCTACTTCGTCAGCGATGTGCCTGGGCCATACCCCTTCGTGCTTCATCCTCGAGGGTGATCGCGTTCATCCTCGAGGGTGAACGACTACACTTGCGCTCGAGCCGGAAGTTGCGGGGCTTGGTCGTGCCGTCGTCCTGCGGGGTGACCTTCAACGTCTCGAGCGCGGGCAAGGCCACGCGAGGTCGTCACTTGGCGAGCTTCATCACGGCACCGGTCTTTGCTCCAAACGTCGACCAGTAGACCGATGTCGCGTCGATTGCGAGCGCGACGAGCGGAATGCCGCCATTGGTGCCGAGCACCTCGGGGGCGCCGTTGCATCCGGCGGCGGGGCACCTCATCAGCGTCGTGTTGTCGAGCCAGTACACGTTCTTTCCATCGGAAGCGATCGCCGATGGGTTGGTCTGGCCGGAGGCCAGCGTGGTCGGCGAAGCACAGTCGGGCAAGTCGCAAGACATCACCGTGCCGTTCCACACGACGGTCCAGTACAGGCGAGCCGAGTCGACGGCAATTCCGCGCGGATATCCGTCTTGCTTCGCGAGTGTCGTGGGCGTGCCATTGCATCCACCGATGCTGCAAGCCTCGATGGAGCCCGGACCGCCGTTGCTGTCCGGCCAATACACTCGGGTCGAGTCGACCGCGATCGACTCCGGACCCAACTGCCCCGACGCGAGCACAATGGGTGCTTCGTTGCAGCCGCCGAGCGAACACTGCATCGCGGAAAAACCGTCGTAGGCCACCCAGTACGCGTTCGCTTTGTCGAGGGTGATCGCGCCCACGAGCGCTTGATTGGGCGCCAGCACCGCGGGCGGACCGTTGCAGCCCGTGACAGGGCACCAGTAGACGGCGCTGTCCGCAGCCCAGTACACATTCACGCCGTCCGTCGCGATGGCGGACGGCGCAAACTGACCCGACGCCAACACCGTCGGCTTCCCATTGCAGCCGGACACGGCGCACTTGACCACGGTGTCGTCGTTGTGATTCGTCCAATACACGTTGACTTGATCTACGGCCAAGCTGTCCGGGTAGTTCTGGCCGACGGCGAGCAACAGCGGCCGACAGCGCCCTGCCTTGCACGCGCCACCCTGGCAGCTGTGCCCGCACGCACCGCAGTTGAGTGGGTCGGTCGACGTATCCCCGCACGTCGAGCCCGCGTCGCCCGTCGCGGCGCCATCTCCGTCGAGGCCGTCGGCGGCATCCGCGCTCGAATCGAGTGGAGCGGCGGCATCCTCGGGAGCCGTCGGTGACCCTCCTGCGTCGTCGGCCGCGAGCATTTTGCCACCGCATGCGGTCGCAATCACCGCGAACGATGCGAGCGCAAACAGACACGGGGTGAGCCCGCGACCCATGAGTGCATCGTACCACCCCCACGACGGATGACGTGCAAGGGCGTGTGCGTGGATACGGCCACCAACCCAGTTTTGCGTCAACGGCAGCTGCCAGCCGTGACCCCGAGAGCGCGTGCCAGGAGCGTGTAGACGTGCTTTCGCTTCTCGTGATCGTGCAGGTTGCACAAAACCATCAGCTCGTCGGCCTGCGCCTCGCTGGCGATCGCGCGGAGATCGCGCGCGACGGCGTCGATGGTGCCGACGAAGAGCCGCTCGCGCATCGCGCAGCGGAGCGCCTCCTCGTCGGCGTCGAAGACGTGGTCGCGAGCCTCGGCCTCGCTCGGCATCGGCAAATCGCGGAGCCCCTGCGCGAAGCGAACCATCCCGAGGTCGAGCGCCCGCTCGAGGGGCGCGAGCGCCTCTTGCGTCTCGGCCGTCGTGACCGCGACGGCGAGGATGGCGTACGGCTTCTCGTTCTTCGCGCCCGGCCGGAACTCTTCGCGGTAGCGGCGCATCATCGCTACGGCGTCGTGCGGGTTGATGTGGTGCGCGAACGCGTAACCAAGCCCGCGCTTGGCGGCGAAGCCGACCCCGCCGTCGCTCGAACCGAGCACGTAGATCGGCGGCGGCGCGACGCCCCTCGGGATGGCGATCATGGTCCCCGCGAACGGGCCGCGCGGGCCGCCGCGCTCGTCGAGGTACCCGGCGAGTTCGTCCAGAGCGGCGTCGAAGTCCATCTCCATCACGCCGCGACGCAGCGCGCGCGCCGTCCGCGCGTCGGTGCCGGGCGCGCGGCCGATCCCGAGATCGATGCGCTCCGGGAAGAACGCCCCGAGCACGCGAAAGAGCTCGGCGACCTTCAGCGGCGTGTGGTTCGGCAGCATCATGCCCCCCGCGCCGACGCGGATGTGCCGTGTCGCGCGAGCGACCTGTCCGATGACGATCTCGGGCGCCGAGCTCGCGAGCCCGCCCGCGTTGTGGTGCTCGGCCAGCCAGTAGCGCACGTAGCCGATCGACTCCGCGTGGCGTGCGAGATCGAGCGTGTTCTCGAGCGCGTCGTGCGCCGTCGAGCCGGAGGGAATGGGCGAGAGATCGAGGACCGAGAGGGCGAGCGCCATTGGGGTGGGACCTTCGTCGAACGGCTTCATGGCGACGAAGACGTGGCGCGCGCCTGCGCGATCGCCTCGAGCATTTCGGACGCGGACGAGGACGAGCCCCTCTGCCAGGCGAGCCAGTCCACCGCGTCGGCGGCGGTGGACAACACCGTCGTCTTCACGCGCTGGGTGGAGATGACGTGCAGGCCGGCCACGATGCTTCGAAGCGCCGCCGCGCGGAAGCCGCTGCCCTCGTACACGAGCGCCATCTGGCGCGTGAACGACTCGTGCCGCTTCATGTCCTTCGCCATCAACGCTCTCGTGGGACCGTCGGGCATCGCGCAGTGCTCCTCGACGATGATCAGCATCGAGATGCCGTTCGGCTGGGTCGCGGCGAATCGCTCGACGTACCCACCCATCGCACGGACGAGCGGGACCGTCGTCTGCGTGCGCCACACCACGATGAAGAGGTCTCGAAAGGACGCAAAGACGGCTTCTCTCGTGACGTGCAGCGCGCTGAGCTCGGGCATCTTCGTCCTTCTAACACACGGTGCAGTTGCCCGCGGTCAAGCTGCGGGCGCCTCCCCTACAGCGAGGCGAGACGGGCCGAACCAGGTTGCGCTGGCGCGATATTCAAGAAAGTCGCAATCACGGCAACAGACCGCCCTTCGGGCCCGATCACGGCCCGCAAAGTCCCGCGTCGCAGTGTTGCCCCGCGAGACAGCAGGTGAGCCCGCATTGCTGTGTGGGCGCGCAATGGCATCCGAGGGTGCCTGCATGTCAAAGTTGCATTGCTCGCCGCCCGTGCAGCACTGCATGCCGCTCGGCGCGAGGCATTGGCTGGCCTTTGGACAACACCCTGTGTCCACGCAGGCTTCTCCTGCGGCGCAACAGGTGGCGCCGCAGACGTTCTGCAAATCGCAACCAGCATCCGATGACTCGCCCTTCGGGCTACAAGCGCCGACCATGGCAATGAGCGCCATGACTCCAGCAGGCCCCGTGCCGATCGCAATGGCTTTGCCAAATGCATGACGGTCGTTCGTCACGCTCATCGCAACCCTCCCGCGATGTTCGAGACCATCGACGACGTGTTCAGCGATTAGGAAGCCGTAGGCATCTTCGCCCCTCAAGCATAGCCCCGAGCGCAGGGCCCGTGGACAAGGTCCGTGAACGCGCGCTCACCGAAGCTCTCCACGGTGTGCACCAGCCGATCCGCCTGACCAACCAAAACCGTGCCTTCCGCGCGCCTCTTCGCGCTTGCGCCGAGGGCAATCCGGCGCGACGATCGATCTCGTGGGAGGTGCGAGCGACGCCACACCTCGTAGGTCCGTGAGATGGACGGCGTGACCGAGCTACACCCTCTGTATGAGTTGGGGGCGTGGCTCGGGAGCGCCGTCTTCCTCGCGTGGACGGTCACGACCACGACCCCGACTTAGGTGCCGATGCACGCGTCCGCGCACGTCGCGCTGTTGCTCGCGGCGCTGGGGGACGCCGACGGCGCGCGTCGCCGCGTCGATCTCGTGCGCGAGGTGCCCGGCGGCGTCAGGCTCGGGTACTGGACGCGGCCCACGCCCGACGCCGTCGCCGGCGTCGCGCGCGGCGAGCTCCACGCCTTCGAGCTCGCGCTCTTGGACCGCGAGATCTGCGTCCCGCTCTTGCTCCTCGAAGCGTTCGCGCGCCGGGGCTGGGAGCGGGGCGCCGACTGACCATCACTTGCAGCCGCGATTGACGAGACTCACGCGACGCTCTCGGTCGTTGCGCGTAGCCGCTTCGCTCGGCTTCTCGTTCGGTGTCGAAAGGGTAGAGGCGTGGCGAGCCAATTGGTTTCGCTCGTCACCGAAACCTTCGTGCGCCGCGGCTGGGGGAGGATCGGTTCGGATCCACGAATGGGCAACGCGCAATCCGGTGTGATTACGAAATCGCTGTCATTTTCCACCCGGAACCGAGCCGGTGACGCGGCACGTTCTGTGCGATCGAGCCATGCATCGAGCGCGTGGAGGTGATCATGAAACGCGAAGGATTCTTCGTGGGCGTGGTGGTGTGCCTACTCGGCCTCAGTGGCTGCGCGAGCACGTCTACGGACGAAAACACGCACCCGTCCGAAGGCGGTGCCGAGGCGCAAGCAGAGGCATCGACGCTCGACGTGTCGTCGCCCGGATTCAGCGACGCGTCCACGAGCGACGGACCCGCAATCCAATCCGTAACGTTCCACGCAGACGCCACTTGGACGTGTCCGCCCAACGTCACGACGATCTTCGTGACTGGAACCGGTGGTGGGGGAGCAGGTGGCGGCTTCGGAACCGGCTCCACGGCGGGATATCCAAATGGATGTATCGACCCACAGCAAGGTGGTTGCTTCGAAGGCGGAGGCGGTGGTGGCGGCGGCGCGGCTGCCGTCGTGAAACAGCAGGTCACGGTGAGTCCGGGCACCGCTTACACGATCGTCATCGGGCAAGGAGGTGGACACGCGCCGCCGTATCAGGTGGGGATCGCAGGCGGCGATACCACGTTCGGGTCCTTGCTGACGCTCGCAGGCGGCGGTGGGGCCAACAACGTCTTCAACGGCGCACCCGGCGCGGCAGGAGGAGCGGGGGGCCAGGGCGGCGCGCAGGGTGGCAGTCAGGGAGGAACAGGCGGCGACACGTTGTTCGGGACCGGCGGCGGGGGAAGCGGCGCCGGCGATCCGGGGACCGGCTACGGCTCGGGCGGTGGCGGCACGACGTGGTCCGCGGCCGGCGCGGGCGGCGACGGCGCGCCGGGGTTCTTGGAGATCGAGTGGTACGCCGCAGCGGTGTCGCAGTGAAGAGGCGCGGCTCTCGAGCGTGGATTGTCGCGGTCGTCGGCATCGCCGGTTGCTCGGGGCCTTCGGGTAGCGAGCCCGATGCTGCGTCCGACCTCATTTGGTCGAGCGACTTCGAGACGGGGGACCTCGGCGAGTGGTCGCAGGTGCAGGCATGTCCTTCGGGCGTGACGGTGGTGACGAGCCCCGTGCGTCGCGGGAAGTACGCGGCGAAGTTCACCGTGGCCGACGACGACACGAACGCGAAGTGCCTGCTCGTGCCGACCGATAACCCGCGCGCGCAGCTCGTCGGCCCACCGGGGCTCTTTCACCCCGGCGACGAAGTGTACATCGGGTTGTCGATGTACTTTCCGGCCGACTTCCCGACCGTCAGCGCGTGGCTCATGACCCACGAGGACTACGGACCGCCCTATGTGGGCTCCCCCACGATCCAGCTCAACGTCACGGGCGACCGCATCGAGATGCGCAACAACGTCCCGAGCGGCATCGACCAGCAGATTTGGCTCGCGACCGAAGACATCCACAAGGGGACGGGGTGGGAGGACTTCGTCCTTCACGTCTTGTGGTCCACCGACCCGACCATCGGCTTCGTCGAGCTCTGGCACGACGGAGCGCAGCAGACCTTCAACGACGGCAAGACGCGCGAGCACTACGCGACGTTCGTCCCGTCCATCAATGGGGTCTCGGACACCGTGTACGTGAACCAGTATCGCAAGGCGGGCTACAACCTCGGGACTGTCGTCCTCTACCACGACGACATTCGCGTCGGCCGCACGTACGCGTCGGTAGCGCGATAGCGCGCCATGCTCATCGGTAGCGTGCGCGTCGGGGACGTCGTGGCCGAACGCTTCGACCCAGGTGGGGTCAGGCTACGGCGAGGTCGGTTCCGGTCAGGCGTCGGATGACCGGGCTTCGACTCGACGAAGTGGAGGCGCACGCTCGTCGCGCCGACGTCGGAGAGCGCCCCCTTTCGTAGATCGTGGCGGTAGTGATGACGGCAACCCGGGGCGCCCTGCGATCCTTTCTCTGGCCATCAGGTAGGCCGCGCCGCGCACGCCTACGTGCTCGACGACGTCGGTTTCGCCGGCCGCCTCCACTTGCGCCAGGGCTTCCACGAGCCCCTCGCCGGCGACATGCGCGGGCACGGACCTCCACGTTCACGCTGCGGCGGACGAATCCAGGTACGATGGTCCTCATGCGTCGAAGCCCGCTCCTTGCCGTGCTCTTGATCCTCGGGTGCGACCATCCGCGGAGGTCGAGCGGCGATGGCGTGGCGTCCGCGCAGACGCAGAGCGCTCGTTCGATGGTCGACGAGACGACCGTCCGCGCGTGCACGCTCTCGTACGGCTGCGGCCTGAGTCATCCGGGCCTCGGCACGAGCATGCGAAGGACCTCGATCGACTTCGCGACCTGCACCAAGACGGTGTCGAGCGAGAGTGGCCCGTTCGAGAGATCGCCGGGTCCTCTCGGACGGAGCGACGCTTCCACGCACACGTCGAGCTCCGCGCCCGTCTCCCCGACCGAGTGCGTGCGCCTGCAGAAGCTCACGGCGGCCATCACGGGCGAGGATGCGAAGCGAGAGTCAGAGTCGGCGCAGGTCGACACCGAGGCGTGTGACCTCACGCTCGCGTGCCCGCCGGATTCGCAGCCAAAATTTTCCGTGCAGCGCCAGTCGCTCACCGGCGCGGGTGCCGTCGTCACCCTCATCGACGCGCTGCAACGCGCGCGCTGAGCGTCCGCGGCCGGCTGCTCGCGTGCGGCACCTCGAGCTGGGAGGTCGACGCCCGGTTCACGAGACAAGCAACTCGAGATCAGCGGGCGTCGAGCGAGCCAACGGCGCCGCCGTCACCGAAGAGGCTGTCGAAGGAGTGCGCGCTTGGTCTCCTGCAGCGTGCGCACGCGTTCCTGCACGGCGGAGATGCCAGGGATCCGACCCTCCTCAGCGCAAGTCACCCAACCTGTGCTGCACGAGGGCGATCCCCACGAACGCCGCCGTCTCCGCGCGCAACACGCGACTCCCGAGCGGCACCGCCTTCGCCGATTTGCCGAGCAGCGCGCGCTCGCCGTCGGACCAACCGCCTTCGGGGCCGACGGCGATCACGTAGTCACCTCCGTCGCGCGCTTCGAGCGGGGCGAACGGAGCGACGCTCGCGGCGGTGCGATCGTCGAGCCAGAAGCGCTCGGTCGCGCCGATCCAATACGGCGCGGCGATCGCGCTCGCGAGCGGGATGACGGCGTGCACCTCGGGCATCGACGCGCGGCGACACTGACGGCACGCCTTGATCGCCTGCACCGGCCACGTGGCCGGTTTCTCCTTGTCGATCTCGGTGGGCTTGACACTGTGGTCCGAGAACACGGGCACGATGCGCACGCACCCGAGCTCGGTGGCCTTCTGGACGACCACGAGCATGCGCTGCTTCGCGAGCACGGCGCATACGAGCGTGATCCTCGCGCGCGACTCGGTGCTGCCCGGCATCTTTTCATAGACGAGCGCGCGCCCGGCCTCCTTGCTGGCCTCTTGCAGGCTGGC
>Ga0316628_100003620_pt1 | contig 11947 bp, 12 predicted proteins | sample OWC_Aug_M2_C1_D5_FD_207648 | JGI IMG/M metagenome (GOLD analysis project Ga0316628, IMG submission 207648) | Wetland soil microbial communities from Old Woman Creek delta, Ohio, United States - OWC_Aug_M2_C1_D5_C | ecosystem: Environmental > Terrestrial > Soil > Wetlands | place: USA: Ohio...
ACTTTGCGGAGTTCGGGTAAATTCTCAGTCGTATTTGCTTCCTCTCCTTTTCTTTCTCTTTTTTCTCTGCAAGATCGTTTCTATTCCTATCGACACGGCAAATATGGACACGATTCCGAATACGAGCGAGACGACGACGCTCGATATGATGTCACTATACCTGATCGACACGGTATTAATGTGAAATTCGTCCGCGTATAGCTGATCGAACGCGGAATAGATGACTACCGCCGTCACGCTGAGCAAAACCGTTACGATCAGCCAAGTGGCGAATAGTAGCAATTTTCTATTCTTCATAATATTCACTTGTCGAAAAACTTAATTAATGTTTTCGATACACGGTATTACAATGAAGAAGAAGATTTTCCTGGTCGATCTAGATCACACGATCTTCGAACACAGGAAAGGGCCAGCGTACAAAAAGGCGGTTGATGTCCTGAACGAAGTTTACGACCACGGCCACGAGATAGTTTACTACACGGCGAGGGGCCTGCACCGCAAGGACGAGACCAACGAGCTGATGAAGAAATACAAACTCCCGCGCAGGCACAAGATCCGGTTCGCGGGAAAGCGCGTTTACATCGATCATTACTGCTCCGAAAAGAGAATGAAGGAGAACCAAGAGGAGCGGTGCGTTGTCGTGGACGACAAGCAAAAATACATCGATTACGCCAAGGAACGCGGTCACGATGTCGTCCAGATCGCGAAGGAGTCCGACTGGGAAGATGTCCGAAAAAGAATATACGATGGTGAAAAAATGGCAAAGAAGAAGTCTTCAAAAAAAGGAAAGGAGACGAAAGAAGAATACCTCGCCCGCCTTATGAAGACGGACGCGGATTGGTTCACGAAGGCGCAAAATATCAACGAGATGCGCAGAATCGAGAGACCGGCATCCTATCTGGCCGATATGACTCAAGAACACAAGTCCACCTATGGCGCGAACGAAGACACGGTTCCATCGTGGGCAAACGAGTTCGGCTCTTGCGACATAGCCGGAGTTGATACGAAAGGAACGCCGATGAAGGAAGTTCCCCCGACGAAGAAAGTTATGAAGAAATACTTGAAAGACAAGGGAATGATCGGCTACAGTAGAATGAATAGGAAGCAACTCGTCAAGTGGTACGAACAATCCAAGATCGGTGGCGACATTCCGACGAAGAAACCAACTAACAAGGAGTTGCGAAAATATCTGAAGTCTAAAGGCGTGAAGGGATACAGCAAAATGGATAAAATGAGAATGATGAATATAAAATATGACATCGAACTCGAAGAACAAATAAAAAAGAAAAAATAAAATTTTTTTTAATCTTTCCTCGGGCATTCGTCGTTACAGTCGCCGTATGGAAGTCCGTTCGTCTTCTTGATCGAACAGATCTTCTTCCCGTTCACTCCCGCGCTATAGCGACACCCGTAAAACTTCTCCGCCAGCTTTTCGGCTTCCTTTCCAAGCGTGCTGGCGTATGCGTCCAACTCCTCTCGGAGCTCTTGGATCTTCACGCATATCTTTATTAGTCTTTCATACGACTCCTTTTCAGATTCTTTCAATCCCACATTTCTCACCTCCTACTTGAGTTTTGGCAATGCTTTGTACAAATCGTTGGAATCAAAGCAGTCGAATATTTCGCCAACGAATTCTTCCCGCTGGTAGCCGACCCAATCGTGACTTTCCCAGTTGTCCGGGTATCGGTTCTCGCAACAGAACCAGTACACTTTCGTTTTCTTGGCGAAATATTGAACGATATTCGCCCCGTCGATGTCTCCAAAGAAGACCACGGCCGGAGCGCTCCAAGCTTCTCTCGCTATTTCTTCCCGATATTTTCCGACTTCTCCAACTTTCCCGATCACATCGGCATTTGGCGCTTCGTATATATCCACGAAGTTGAACTTCTGGGCCACCTGCGCCACCTGCGCAAAATAATCAGCGAATTTGATGCAGGAGCCAGATGTGTCGAGTATCAGGCTCACCCGGCCCTTCTTGTAATCCGCGTACATATCCGCGGGCGGAGTCTTGCTGACGACCCGCTTCAGCGCCCGCTTCGCGGAGATGGTCTGCGTTCCCCGATCTTCGTGGCACAGACGCATTTTCGAGAGCCGAATCAGCGCGTTGAACATCCGTATCCTCAGGCTCACATCGGATACCGATTTGCGAATCAAATCGAACACGGGATTTGAATTGAATCCTCCAGCGTTTTCAGTATCTTCGTTTTCGCTTTCCAATTCTTCGGAGCCTTCCTCTTCTTCGGAGTCTTCCTCTTCTTCGGAGTCTTCCTCTTCTTCCGGCTCATCGAGTTCCATTTCCGCGTCTTCTGGCTCTTCTTCCTCGATTTTCCCGCTCCCCTTTCCAGACTCTTCCTCTTCCGCATTCTCAGACTTTCCTTCCCCGCCAGAATTTTCTAATTGATCTTCTTCTCCGTCGCCTTCGCCAGAATCTTTAGAATCTTCTTCCTCTCCGTTCCCTTCTTCTCCGCTCTCCCTTTCTGGAGAATCTTCCACCTCTCCTTCTACTTCTTCCCCGCCGTGGTCTTCCTCGGAGGATTCAGACCCGGAAGTATCCCCTTCTTGGTCTTCCGGCTCGTGTTCCTCGAACGGGAGAACTTCCTTTTCTGCCTCTTCCTCAATCTCCTCCTCTGGAAGCTTCCCGGATTCTTCCAATTCAACGATAGTAGATTCTGGAGTATCATCGAACAAGTCTTCGGATTCCCCTTCTTCGTCGCTCGCTGGGGAACTTTTTCTGACGATGGGGCTACTGCTTATCCAATTCGGCTTAAATAACATCTTGGTCGATCTCCTTCCCTATTTTCTTGAATTCCGCGTCGATGCGCTTCTCCATCGCTTTGACTGCATATTCGTTGATCTCTTGAATGAAATATCGTGATGGCACTCTCTCGTATTTTCCTCGATATTTATTGTCGTTGATCACCCAGCTTCCGGCGATTTGGATTGATCCCGAGTCGAATTCCAAGATTTCTCGGACAATTCGATTCTTCTTCTTAGTCTCCGCTTCGCTGAATTCCTTCAGGATGCGGGCCTTTACTGCGCATACTATATCATTTTCCCCTACGAAATTGATGTACGAGTTGCTGGCATCTTTCACGAGATACTTTTCGAGAAATTGAAAGATTCTGTTATTTTTCGAGAGTTCGATCTTCGCGGTTTCGAACTCCTCTTCCGCCCGCCTCTTCTTCTCAATGTTTTCCCTCTCCCTTTCCGATCTCTCCCGATTCTCCCTTTCCTTTTCAGATCTGAATTCTTCGTCTTCTATTTCGAACTGTATGAGATCGCCAGACGGGGCGATATTTTTCAGCGCTCCGTTCTCGTCCACAAATATCTGAAGTGTTGAAGACGAGAGGAGGAAGCGGAAATGGATGTTCTCGTCGTTTTCGAATCTCCCGGCGATTTCGTCTGCCGTGTTCTTATAGATATACCGGCTAGTTTTCGCTTGACCGCTACTGTGTATCCCATCCGAGTTCACCAACATTTCTCTCGTCAGGGGAACTTGGATCTCGACCAATCCTTTGAAATTGTCGAGAATCGGGAGAGGAAAGGTAACCGTGAACTCTTTGATACACTTCCAAGAGTATTTCGCAACTCTTGGCTCCAACTTCATCTTCTCTCCGACGAAGTTTGCTCCGATGTTTCGGAACAGTCCAAAATCCAAGTCGGTTTTCTGGACAAGTTTTTGGGACTTGATGAGCATATCGGCCGTCTCTGCGGTGGCCTTCATCACGGCTCCGCAAGACACCTCCTTTTCCTCCTCGCTGGCCGGTCCCGTCTTAAACGGAACGGAAATTTTCGGCATCTTTGGAACGAAGGGAACGAATTCGACATCCTCGCTGACTGGTTCTGCGATTTCTTCGTTCCAGTTCTCGGTCAGATCTGGAACGGAGATAGTTACTCTCTCCTCCGGCGCTGGTTTGAGCTTCAGCGCCTCGGATAGGAGCTCCATATTCCCGTCCGATTTTGCGACGAGAGTTCGGACGAGAATGTTCCAATCGGCCTTTTCCCCGAGCAATGTGCAAGCGTCGAGGAGCTGGCGGAGCTCCTGAATCGTCACGGGCTTGTCCAAATTCACGCGCAACGAGAGCGCGTAAACTTTCATCGCGTCTGGGATACGCTCGTGATTGGCGTGGGTCAGTTCGAGCGCCTCACGCACCACGGACATCGGGAGGGGGGGAAACTTGATCCACGCGACTCTGCGCCTCAGCGCCTCGGAAAGGTCGCGTTCCCCGTTTGTCGTGTAGAACACGACGAGATTCTCCTTCCTCCCGACAATCTCTTCGTCTCCGAGCGCAACCTTGGCGCTCTGGAGGAACGATAGGAAAACTGGATCGCAGGAAGCTGGCGCTTTATCGATCTCGTCCACGATCACGCCGACCTTGGCACTTCGGGACTTCTTCAGCGCCTTCAGCAATACAGCGTCCCGCATCGAAATACCAGACGCGACGGATGCATCTGGTACAAGCTTGTAAAATAAGTTGTCCTCAACGGTTCCTTGCACGCAAGCGTAGTATTCCACGCTCGCACAAGTCGCCTTGCAGACGACCTCCGCAAGGAAGGTCTTCCCGCACCCAGGCGGGCCTTCCAAGATTGCCCCGGAGGGCGAGGAAGAGAGGGCCACATCAAGGGCGATTTCGAGTTCTTGGTTCGCGATGTAGCCAGAGTCTTTTAAAATTTTTTCGATCATAATTTTTCACTTATGTTAGAATAAGAAATACGGATATATAAATGTTATGATAACAGTATGGTGACAAAAAGAATAATATATAGTATGAAATCACTTGTTATTTTCAACGAAGATCTTGGCATATTTCGGGTGGGCCTTCCACTTCTCGACGGCCTTTTCCGCCATTTTGTACTCTGAACTCACGCAATCTATGAACTCCTTGAGGAGTGCCACTCGATTAACCAGATCATTGATCTTCCGCTCGTCAACGGTGAGCTGGATCATCGGCGTTTCTATCGCCACGGGCAATGCCTCGATTGCCTGCCGTTCGAGGAGGGTCTTCAGAAATTTTCCGCTGTCCGTCAGAGCTTTCCTGATCCCGTCTTCGACGGTGAAGAACGGGACGACAAGCGCCTCGGCCAGATCAGATTCCGCGCCGACCTGAGCGCAATATTTCTGGACGAGACCCTTGAAATCGTACTTCGGATAGTTACAATATTTCTTGATGACGGATCTTAGCTTCTCGATGTCGCTCTTGGCTTCTCTCAATTCCTCGCCAAGGCTTTTCAATCTCTCACATTCTTCTTTGTATTTCTCCTTCAATTCATCTAGCGAGATCTCGGAAAAGGCGAATGTCCCGAGTCCGAAAGTAGCTTCCCAGAGAGACTTCAACTCTTCTCGCCTCTCGAAGCTGACAGAGAAGTTAAAATCTATTGCTTGTTTCTCGCTTCGCCACCCGAACCCGTTGACTAAAGCTTGCGTTGGATAATCCTCCAAGAGCTCTCCGAGTCTCTCGTCAAATATCAAATACTTGAGGGAGATGTCGAGCCTCGCCTTCTTTGTCTCGCTAATTCTCGATCTCGCCGTGCAGGCATAGAGGGGCTTAATTGTCTCGAAATCTCTCTCGTCCTTCGAGTTCAGGTACTTCTCCCCGACGGAGATAATGTTTTTCGAATAGACAGAGAACGAGTAAATCTTCACGCGATTTACCCTGAATTCGTTCAGGGTAATGATATCCTCTTCCGTTTTCATCTTCATTTTTAGTCACCCGAGATCTAAATGGAAGAATAGTTATATAAATGTTACTATAACAGTAATGTGATGAAAATGTGATAAAAAATAAGTGGTAAATCATTGAAGACGCCAATAAAACTTGAAAACTATACTTTCCACCTGTCCATCTCGTCTTTCATCTTTTCCCTGATCCATTCGTGGTGCCGTTCCCCGAGATTCCTCTTCTTGGAATCCTCTATTTCCCCGGCATACTTCTCCGTCACAATCCTCTTCATATCCTTCTTGACGAACGATGGGATATCCGGTTCCTTCATTCCAAGCTGTTGCGAGAAGTGCTTCAGCTTCAGCTTTGCTTCGTCGTATGATTTCTCGATAGCTTCGTCCTTGACAAACGGCTTCGACTCGCCCTTCTTGTAATCCGGCGCAAAGAACGAATATTCTGGAGATTCTTTGTGCGTTACGAAATGCCCGAGATCCGTCAAGAATAGGGTCCCATCATCTCTGATTGCCGGTTGCAAGCCGTCGGCAAAGAACCCGGCTACCTGCGCTATTTTGTAAATCTTGTTCGCAAACGATTGGAATTGTCTCTCCGTGACTTTCCCCTTCTTCCAGTCGCAGTAGTTTCTACAACTCTCGTCCACCTTCGGGATTTCTCCCCCTTCCCTGACGATGACGAATTTGTCTCCTTTCCTCCTCCCGGTCATATTTTTGGGCAATATCCGCACAACATTCGGTATCTTCTTCAAGCTCTTGTATGTCTTCACCTCTTCTGCAAGTTCTTCCCGAGCGATCTTCTCGAAATTCGGAATGTCCCTTCCGTGCAATGAGGAAGATCGGCTCACCTTCATCACATTGTCTTTCCCGATCAGAAAGACATCCGAAAATTCTCCCGAACCGAGTTTCTTCTTGCCGTCTCTGGTCATCGTTTCCACTTCCCCTTGTAAGCACCTATTTGGCTCATCTTTGGAGAAATCTCGTCCAGTTCCGCCTTCGACATAACCCATCCCTTCTTCGCCAGATCGTCAAATCCATACTTTTGGTATCTCTCAGCTTGACCGACTGCCGAAGATATCACCTCTTCTGCGGATTCTATTGTTCCTCGCCCGCAGAGATAGTCTATCCAGATGTCGGCATCCAAGCCCCCGAGCCTCCCGGTATTATAGAGGTATCTGAAGTGCGAAGGTTCGATATCGTAGTGCTTCCAGACGCTGAGCAACAGCTTCGTTGACTTTGACAAATCACTCGTCTTGTCGTCGCAACCTTTCTTGACTTTCTTCTTGGCCATACTCTTATGCCTCCGTATTCATAATTCTTATTCTGCAATTATAATTCTTACTCTGCAATTCGATATTAAATCTTTTTTGCGAGATAGCCAAGTGTCATATATAGGGGTATCATCGATGCCGTGAAAATAATTGCCAAAACCTGATCGTTCTGGAATGTCAAGTCCCTCTCGTCGGTACGATATATCGCTACTTGGCGCATATTCTGGACGAAGGGACTAGTAAAACTTTGTTTCCGCCAATATATGACGAAAAAGAGCCTGATGGTATTTTTCCCGTGGGTCCAAATTTTCTCGCGAATCTAATCATATATCGGGTGATTCCTGCCACACTTGAACGGACAATAACAGACCTTCTCCGTCCTCCCGTTCGCGATTTTGTAGTAGTGGCGTTCCCTGATTGCCTCGCAATTCGGCATATAGTAATCCCGGCTCATTATCGACACGAATTTCGTCCCCCTATGCCCTCCGTGCTGGCGCTGGGGCCAATTTCCCATACCATCCCCGAAGAAGTGATCGAATTCTCCCTCGCACCAGACGCGCTTGAGTATCGAGACGATCTCTTGGGACTCGAACGAGTGTTTGATCGCGATCTGATCTTTCAGGTACAATATCAACAGAAATTTTCCGTAGTCGTCCGTGTCAGGCTCTCGCAGGAGGTTCTGAACGCACGGGGGAAACTCTTTGTAATCTATGTTTATGTGCCGTTCCAAGTTCGAAAGGTCGTAATCTGCGCTCGGAGCCGGTTCTTCGAACATCAGGTCTTCCGTATCCCACTCCTTCAGGCTCAGCAAACTACTTCCAAACCAAGGATCGCAGAACTGTTGTTTCTGCGAGAGGTTGACCAGCATTTCATAGGTCAGTTCGTCGTTGACGATATTGCTCGGAATGGGTATGCAGAACCTGTTCTTCTCGAAGTGGAAGCTGTTCGGATATCTGAATATTCGACTGGTCGAGGAGCAACCGACCACATCCAGATCGATGTCCAGTTCTTGCTTGATCCACCTCTGAAAGTTCCTGACCGCGTTTTCCTTGTTCTGGATCATCGGATCTGTGAATATGAAAGCGTGTATGCCCCTTCCAGAGAAGTGGAACCTGTGAATGAAATCTCCCTTTTCCACGCACCACCGATGAACTTTGAGCAAGCTTCCGATCAGGTCTCCGTCATCGAACTCCAAAAATATTTTGTCTATCCAGGCAGATTTCCGATCTGGTTCCTGCGTCTCCTGATCGATGTAAAGGAACTTGTAGACGGATATGTAAACTGGGCATTTGGCAATGTAATACGCAACATACGCATCTCGTTCCTCTTGGTTATAGACGAACCGATCTTGCATAGGATGACCCATTGCACGCGGGTAGTCGTTGATCAGCGTCACATTATTAATCTTCGTCGTTTTCTTCCTCGATGTCTTTTTTGTTTCTACCCGTGACGATTCCGAAGAGATCTCCTCCGACCATCAGAAGACCTTGCCTCCTGCAACCCTCGCTTGATACTGTTACCAGTTGGACGAATCTCGGATTTCCGACGGTAATCCAAGTTCTCTTCACCATCTTTGTGTCGAATGTGAACTCGTTCGGTTCGATTTCGCTATCTTTTATTATCATCGTTTCCTTCTTTGTCATTATTTTCCCAAATGAACGGCGTTCGAATTTCAAATCGATCATCGTTTTCAGCATCCTTCTGATCGTTTTTTCGTCTCCGATAGCTGTAGCCCTTTCCTTGTGCATATAAACTTTCGCGCCCCACAATTCTGACTCCGCGTAACCATTTCGAATGAGCCTCTTCTTCGCACTCTGGTTCAGGTCAAAGTTTGTCACTTTTCCTTTCAATCCCTCGATTTTCATACAAATCCACGATTTTTCATATATGTTATTTTTTCATATATGTTATGAAACTTTTCATATATGTTATGATTTAATCTTCCCAGACGATATCCCCAACAGCGTCAACGGCCTTCCACTCGTCGTTATGTTCGCATATCTCGTCGTAATATCCACACCAGTCCATACAGTCCGAGTTTTTCGAAAACAGAGGCTTCGGTTTGAAGTTGCCAGTATTCAACCTTTCCCAATAAGATTGAACGGACTTCTCGGCGCTTTCTATGTGTTCCCTCTCGATCTCGAACATCATATTCGAGTTCTGGAGATCTTGGAAGAAAATCATAGCACCATATTTCGGAGCTCGCACGGATATCTTCTTCGCGTTAAAAGTATCCCGCTCTATTTCGTAAACTTCATTGCCGTCGAGGAGCAACTTGTAAAACGAGATCTCCTTCGTTATCAGTCTTTCCTGCCAGTTAATGTCCATATATTTCGGTTTCCCGAACTTGTACTCGATGAGCAGATATTCGCCGTTCGATGTCCTGTCGATCCTGTCGATAATGCCCATCAAGTCGTTCGAATAATTCTCGATTGCAAGTTCGCAATGCACGGGCTTCACGAATTCGTCTATTACATCTTTCGCCTTTCCGAGATCCCCGAATATGCCACTTATGCGCTCGAATTCGAACTTGGCGAACGAGCTCGCAAGGTCGAGTATCTGCTTGCTCCGCTCTGGCACTAGGTCGAAAAATCTTTTCAAGATGATCCTGTAGAGTTCGTTATCATCTCTGGCATTCTTCAGTTCGTCGCATAACGGATCTTCGGTCAACGATCTGTTTGCCCGCTTCCAGAATGTCTCGCCCGCGAAGTGCAAATTTTTTCCTATTCTGGCAATTTCGGGCAATTTCTGTTCCGCCTTTACTATGTATTTGCACTTCACGGAGAACGGGCAAAGGTCGCAAGACATCATCCTCGACTTGCTACACATCTGTAGACTGTCCAGCAAGTCGTTCATCCTTTCTCGTACCTCATCGTACCTGAAATATCGGGACACGGTTCCGTCGGCCTGGAACAGTATCTCGAATGCACATTTCAGATCTGATTCCGTCCGTTCATCTCTCGGTTTATGAATCAACTTTAACGACATTTGATACGCCTCGATTGAATACCCCTTTGCTAACTTTCATATTACCAAAATGTATGTTCCAATCAATCTCTATGACCGACAAGACGGTTTCCACCTTGGCCCGGATCGTGTTCTCGATCACGGCATCGTAGTCAATGATATCCTTAATCTCGTCTGGAACTTCCCCATCGCCGTTTAGGGCAACGAGATCCGTCTTGTCGTATGGTGGAGGAACCTTATTCTTTTGTATGAACAAGAACTTTGGCTTGCTGTTCCTGCCATAGTTTGTCTGTACTCCCCACAAACTCGAATATCGATTCGTCCACTCTGCGGCGCGAACCCAATTTGGTTTTGTCTTCTTGCTACCGTCCTTCTTGAATCCGTCGTATTCCCTGATTTGCTTTGAAATGCCCTTCGGAAACGATATGTCTGCGACATCGTACTGTTTATCCCGAATCTTTTTGATTTCGTCGGAGAGGTATGATATGATCTCGCCCTTTTCGATCTCTTTCAGGCCGAACCGGAGAGCCATTTCTATCAGTTTTTTTAATACCCTCTTCCCGACCTTCGACATATCGGATCTGTCGAATCCCTTGATTTCCATCTTTGGCTTTTCTAACCAGTTCCACTTCTCTGTTATTGGGTCGAATTCTGCCACTTGGAATGCGCCATACCGCTTCTTCGCCACGGTATCCCCTTCATTGTTCTTGCTCTTGTTCTTAGTCTTCTTCGGGCACATCAACATTATCGAGTAGATTTTTTCCGGCAGTAGCAAGAAGCTATGGTGGTCCACATTGAATATTCGATTGAACGCGGAATAGGATTCGTTTATCTTCGCCACAATTTTCTTCGACTTGACTTCCATTTCCGTTCTGTCTAGTGTCTTTAATTCGTTGAAGACCGAATCAGTATCCCCGTAGAACAGATTTATCATATATATCGTAGCCATTTTCATCAGGATCTTTATGGTGAACAGAATCACCATTCGGGCCGTTGCGGTCACTATCGAAGCAAATTGACGATTGTACAGCCTAAATCTTACCCATCCCAATACGCCGTATATAGTGTTCGTGATGAATTTTACCACGGTTTGAATGCGATTGTATGCATTAGCTTTCTCAGAGTCTCCCTCTCTTGTGAACTTCCTAACGAGTTCCTTCAACTCATCTCTGTATTTGATGAGCCTCAAGAGAATTGAAGCGACGAAGCTCACCATATCCTTCCTGAAATATATACCCTTCAATGGCGACTTTATCAGGTTTACGGCCTGTTCTGGAGTCGGATCGCGAACTACCGTGTCTTCCCCTATGTTTAGCGTGATCATACAGAACGGGTATGTTGATTTGAGATCCAAAATCAATACGCTATAGTAGAAACCAGGTTCGGCTTCGAGGAAGACGATTGCACCTTTAAACTTGATATGATACGCCAGTTCGTCCGTATTCGGAAGTACGATCCACCTCGCTCTCGCATCGTGGAGAAATAGAGCATCTATGATGCGATTATTATTCAACACATCTTCGTAGTGGCATCCAGAAAATGCCTTAATGTCTTGGAAGAACTGGAAAATCTTGTTTATGATTCCAATAGCCATTTCGAGAAATACATCTTGCGCGTTGTAGTTCAACAATTTATCGATGTCCTCCTTATACATTACATCGATACCGCTATGGTGCACTTTCCCGACATTGAATAAATTCATAGCCACATCGTCTAGGCCGTTACTGTCAAGTTCCTTCGTGTTAACTTTCCTGAATCCAGCTAGCGTATCGAACACGATGAGGCCCTTAGCCCGCACAAACCCATCGGTCTGTAATTGGACCATATTCATCGGACTCAACAATTTGGAATCTGGCCTATCGTCCTGCCTCAGCGCATTCATCCTCGCAACCAAGTACGGCATATCGAAGTTCTTGAAGAACCAACCAGTCGATATGCAAGGATGCTTCTCTCTGAAATACTCTATGAATGTGGCGAGCATATCGATCTCGTTGTCGAATGTCCAGATCGATCTCTTGTACGATGTGGGGAATGTCGG
>Ga0316628_100003621_pt1 | contig 11944 bp, 5 predicted proteins | sample OWC_Aug_M2_C1_D5_FD_207648 | JGI IMG/M metagenome (GOLD analysis project Ga0316628, IMG submission 207648) | Wetland soil microbial communities from Old Woman Creek delta, Ohio, United States - OWC_Aug_M2_C1_D5_C | ecosystem: Environmental > Terrestrial > Soil > Wetlands | place: USA: Ohio...
CTCGCGCAGGTCTTCGACGCCCTCGCCCACGCCCACGTAGCGGACCGGGATCCCGAACTCGTCCGCCAGCCCGACGATCACGCCGCCCTTGGCCGTGCCGTCGAGCTTGGTGAGGACGAGGCCGGTCACCCGCGCCGCCTCGGTGAAGACCCGCGCCTGCGAGATCGCATTCTGCCCGGTGTTGGCGTCGAGCACGAGCAGGCTCTCGTGCGGCGCGCCCTCCACCTCGCGTCCGATCACGCGCAGGATCTTCTTCAGCTCCTCGATCAGCGGGACCTTGGTCTGGAGACGCCCCGCGGTGTCGATGATCGCCACGTCGGCGCCGCGCGCCCGCGCGGCCTTGAGGGTGTCGAAGGCCACCGCCGAGGGATCGCCGCCGGCCGGCCCGGCGATCACCTCGCAGCCCGCGCGCTCGCCCCACGCCTGGAGCTGCTCGATGGCGGCGGCGCGAAAGGTGTCGCCGGCCCCGAGCACCACCTTCCGGCCGGCCGCGGCGTGGCGTGCGGCGAGCTTGCCGATGGTGGTGGTCTTGCCCGAGCCGTTCACGCCGAGGACCAGCACCACGTGGGGTCTGGCGCCCGCTGCCATGGGATCGCCCGGCGGCGGCTCCACGCGGCGGAGCTTCTCGAGGATGAGATCGCGCAGCAGGCCCTTCACGGCGGCCGCGTCCCCGCCGGCGGCCTTGCGACGCACTCCGTCGAGCAGGCTCTCCGCGGTCTTCACGCCGAGATCCGCGGTGAAGAGCAGGGTCTCGAGCTCGTCCAGCAGCGCGGCGTCGACCGCACGACCGCGCGCGAACGCCGAGAGCCTTCCGACCAGCGCCTCGCTGGTGCGCGCCAGACGGTCGCGCAGGCGGAGCACGCGCGGCGCGGGAGCGGGGACAGCGGGCGGGGCGACGACGGGAGCGGGAGCGACCACCGCGGGAGCGGCGGCGGGCGCCTCCGCCACGGGCGCCGCCGTCCGCGCGGCCGGCGCCGCCGCCACCTCGATCGGCGCGGGAGCCGCCTCGCGCGGCGCCGCGAGCGCCGCAGCCGTGCGTCGTGCACGTCGACGGCGCCAGAGCGCACCGCCCGTCAGCAGCAGGAGCACCCCCGCGCCGAGGGCGAGCGCGAGCCCGGGCGAGCGCTCCACCAGGGCGAGGAGATCCTGGAGCCAGGACGGGGCGGCGGCTTGCATGGGCCGGAAACATAACAGGCCGGGGGGCAGCCGCGGCGGAGCCGACGCCGCGAAGCAGCGCCCCGCCGTCCCGCTCCGCGCCGCCTTCGATTCGGGGATCCGGACTCTAGTGCAGCTCCACCGAGACGAGCTTCGAGACGCCCTTCTCCTCCATGGTGACGCCGTAGAGGAGGTCGGCGATCTCGATGGTGCGCTTGTTGTGGGTGATCAGGAGGAACTGCGAGCCCTTCGCGAGCTCGCGCACGATCTCGTTGAAGCGGCCGACGTTGGCGTCGTCGAGGGCGGCGTCCACCTCGTCCAGCAGGAAGAAGGGCGCCGGGTGCACCTGGAAGACCGAGACCAGGAGCGCCACGGCGGTGAGGGTCTTCTCGCCGCCCGAGAGGAGGTTCACGTTCTGCAGCCGCTTGCCCGGCGGCTGGGCCACGATGTCGATCCCCGCGTCGAGGACGTCCTCCTCCTCGGTGAGCTGGAGCAGGGCCTTCCCGCCGCGGAAGAGGCGCGGGAAGTTCTGCTGGAAGCGCTCGTTCACCGCCTCGAAGGTCTCGCGGAAGCGCTTGCGGCTGGTGCGGTTGATGCGCTGGATGGCCTCGCGCAGCGAGGCCAGGGTGCTCTCGAGGTCGTTCTTCTGCTCGGAGAGGAAGCGGAAGCGCTCCGCCAGCTCCTCGTGCTCCTCGATCGCGCCGAGGTTCACCTCGCCCAGCGCCTCGATGCGACGCCGCACGTCGTCGAGACGCGTCCGCCGCTCCTCGCGCGGGAGGGCCGCCAGCTCCGCGGCCGCCCGCGGCGTCAGCGCCGGCTCCTCCTCGGCGGCGGACTCGGCGGCCGCTGCGGCGACGTCGCCCGCTGCCTCCGGCTGTCCCTCGTCGTGGGCCGCCTCCTCGACCGGCGCCCCTTCGCCCGTGGCGGCGGCCGCCGCCGGCTCCTCCGGCGCGGCCTCGAGGACGGGCGGCGTCCAGCTCGCGAGCTCCACCGCCCAGCGCTCCCGCACCGCCTGCTCCAGATGCTCCAGGTGGAGCTCGCGCTCGCGCGCCGCGAGCTCGAGCTGCCCCGCCTCCTCCCGACACGCGCCGGCGTCGGCGCGCAGGGCGCGCACCTCCCCCTCCGCGCCGCGCAGGGTCTCGGCGGCGCGCTCGTAGGCCTCGCGCTTCTCGTCGTGGCTCGAGCGGGCGGTCTCCTCGTCGCGCAGGCGTGCGGCGAGGTGCGTCTCGGCCTCGCGGGCGCTCGCCGCCAGGGCCTCGCGCCGACCCTCCGCCGCGGCGATCTCCGACTCCCGGCGCTCGATCCAGCTCGCGGTCTCCGCGAGCTGCGCCTCGGCGCTGCGCCGCGCCTGCTGCAGGCGGTCGCGCTGGGCGACCCGGCCCGCGTGCTCCACCCGCCGCGCGGAGAGCGCGGCCTCGAGCCGCGCCAGCTCCCGCCCCGCGCTGCCGCCCCGTGCCACCAGCGCCTCGAGCGCGGCCTGCCGCTCGCCGCGCTCGCGCAGGGCGTCGGCGAGCTGCCCCTGGAGCCGCTCGCCCTCGCTGACCAGGCCGTCGGCCTCCGCCAGGAGCTGGGAGCGCTCGGCGCGACGGCCTTCCTGGGCCACGCCGAGCACCTTCACCCGCTCCCGCATCCGCTCCAGGTCCTTCTCGTGGCTGGCCACCGCGAGGAGCGAGGTCTGCTGCCGGCTGCGCGCGTTCTCGAGCTCGTCGCTCGCGGTGGCCAGGGCCACCTCGGCCGCGCGCCGCGCCGCCTCCCGCGCCACCACCTCCGAGTCGAGGGCCGCCACCTCCTGCTCGAGCTCGCGCACCTCGCGCACCCGGGAGAGCAGGCCGCTCGCGACCGACTCGCCGCCGCCCCGCAGCACGCCGTCCGGCGAGAGGACATCACCGATCGGTGTCACGAAGGTGCAGGGGGGATGGGCGCCGTAGACCGCCAGCGCCTCCCGCAGGTCCGGCACCAGGTTGACGCCGGAGAGCAGCGTGCGCGCCACCGGCTCGAAGCCCGCGCGGGCGCGCACCCGGCCGAGCAGCGGCTCGCCGAGGGGCACGAAGCCCCCCGGGCCCTCGTCCCGCGGCGGCGCCACGAAGACGCCGCGCCCCGCCGCCGCCACCCGCAGCGCCTCGAGCGCCGCCAAGGCGCCCTCGGCCCGCTCCACCACCAGCGCCTCGGCGCGCTCGGCCAGCACGGCCTCCACCGCGCGCTCCACCTCGGGATCGGCCTCCAGGACGTCGCGCACCAGGGCGCGCAGACCGAAGCCCTCGCGCTCCGCCGCGTCGCGCTCGAGCAGGTGGCGCGCCGCCGCGCCGAGGTCCTCGCGCCGCTCCACCACCTCGTGGAGCGAGGCCAGCCGCGCGCTGCGCCGCTCCCGCAGGTCGCGGGCGCCGTGCAGGCGCTCCTGGGCCGCGCGCGCCTCCGCCTGTGCGGCCTCGAAGCGCGCCTGCGCCGCGCGCAGCCGCTCCATCGCGCGGTCGCGCTCCGCCAGCAGGTTGCGCAGCCCGACCGCGATCTGGTCCTCCTCGCTCCGGGCGGCGGCGCTCTCGCTGCGGCCGATCTCCAGGCCCTCGTCCGCCGAGCGCAGCCGGCGGTCGATCTCGGCGCGCCGCTCCTCTCGCGCCGCCAGCCGATCCTCGTGGCGCGCCACCCGGGTGGCGACGTCCACCAGCGCCGTGCTCGCGGCCTCGCGCTCCCGCTCCAGACGGCGCACGGCCTCGGCCGCCGCCTGCGCCTCCGCCTGCGCCGCGGCGATCGCGGCTGCCTCGGCCTCGAGCGCGGCCTCCAAGCGCTCGAGCTCGGCGGTCGCGTCGCGCGCCTCGCCCTCGGCTGCCTCGCGCTGCTCGCGCAGCCGCGCGAGCTCCTCGCTGCGCGCGGCGTTCATCTCGGCCAGGGCCTCGCGCTCCCGGCGCTCGTAGCCGATCCGGCTCTCCAGCTCCTTGATCTCGCCGCGCAGCCGCACCAGGACCTCGTTGCCCTGGCTCAGCACCCGCTCGCGCTCCGCGAGCTCGAGGCGCTCCCGCTCCAGGGCGAGCTCCCGCTCCGCCAGGCGCGTCTCCAGCGCCGTGGCGCGGTCCCTGCGCTCCGCGAGGCGGGCCTGGGCGTCCGCCACACCCTGGACCAGGTCGCGGCGCTCGTCCGCGCAGAGCGAGAGGTCGAGCAGGCGCTGGGTTTCGCGCAGCCGCTTGTAGCGGGCGGCCTTGCGGGCCTGGCGCTCGATCGAGCCGATCTGGCGCCGGATCTCCGAGAGCACGTCGTTCACGCGCAGGAGGTTTCCCTCGGTGGCCTCGATCTTGCTCTCGGCCTCGCGGCGGCGCGCCTTGTACTTGCTGATCCCCGCCGCCTCCTCGATCAGGTAGCGGCGCTCCTCGGGCTTGGCCGAGACGATGCCGGCGATCTGGCCCTGCTCGACGATGGTGTAGCCCTTGGTGCCGATCCCGGTGTCGCGGAAGAAGTCCTGCACGTCGCGCAGGCGGCACGGCACCTTGTTGATCAGGTACTCGCTCTCGCCGGTGCGGTAGATGCGGCGCGCCACCTGGATCTCGGCGTAGGCGGCGAAGGCCGGCGGCGCCGCGCCGTCGGAGTTGTCGAAGCTCAGCACGACCTCGGCCATGCCGACGGGCGCACGCCCCTCGGCTCCGGCGAAGATCACGTCCTCCATGCCCTTGCCCCGCAGGCGGCGCGGCGACTGCTCGCCCATGCACCAGCGCATGGCGTCCACCACGTTCGACTTGCCGCAGCCGTTCGGGCCGACGATCCCCGTGATCCCGGGCTCGAAGGCGAAGACCGTCTTCTCGACGAAGGACTTGAAGCCGTGGATCTGCAAGGACTTGATGCGCACGGAGCCTCGACGTCGCCCGCCCGCGGCTGCGCCCGCGGGCGACCGCGCGGTCCGGAGGTCATGGAGGAACGGGGGGGACGGGGGCTTAGGTACCACCGCCGACGGGGGCTTGGCAAGCCAGACCGGCCCCCGAGGACGCCGGACGCCCCGGGCCGGGCCGGGGCGGCGGCCTCAGCCGGCCGCCCGTCGCTCCTCCGCCTGGTACTGGAGCCGGTAGAGGCGGTGGTAGACCCCCCGGCGCGCCAGCAGCTCGTCGTGGCGTCCCACCTCGACGATCCGGCCCTTGTGCAGCACGTAGATCCGGTCCACGTCCTGGATCGTCGAGAGCCGGTGCGCGATCACCAGGGCCGTCTTGCCCTGCCAGAGCACCCGCAGCGCCTTCTGGATCAGCGCCTCGGTCTCGGTGTCGATCGAGCTCGTCGCCTCGTCCAGCACCAGCACGTCGGCTCCGTGCAGCAGGGCGCGCGCGAACGAGAGGAGCTGGCGCTGCCCGGCCGAGAGGTTGGCGCCGCGCTCGCGCACCTCGGTGGCGTAGCCCTGGGGCAGCCGCTCGATGAAGCGGTGGGCCTCCACCGCCCGGGCCGCCCGCTCCAGGGCGGCGTCGTCGAGGTCCGTGCGGCCGAGGCGGAGATTGTCGGCGACGGAGCCCGCGAAGAGGAAGACGTCCTGGAGCACCAGGGCCACCCGCCGGCGGAGCTCGGCCTGCGGCATCTCGCGCAGATCCTGGCCGTCCAGCAGGATGCGGCCGCTGCGCGGGTCGTAGAAGCGCTCCAGGAGCTTGATCACGGAGCTCTTCCCGGCGCCCGTGGCGCCCACGAAGGCCACCTTCTCCCCCGGCTCGACCCGGAACGAGAGCTCGCGCAGCACCAGGTCCCCGCCGGCGTAGCCGAACGAGACGTGGTCGAACTCGACGGCGCCTCGCCGCGCCGGGGCGGCGCGCGCCGCGACGGCGGGGAGCCCGGGATCGAGCACGGCCGGCGCGGTGTCGAGGAGCTGGAAGATGCGCTCGCAGCTCGCCATCGAGGACTGCATCACCGAGTACTTGGCCGAGAGGTCGCGCAGCGGCTGGAAGAAGCGGCGCATCCAGTCGATGAAGACGTAGAGCGTCCCGGCCGCCACCAGCCCGCTCCCCACCCAGAGGATGATCCCGACGCAGAGGCCCTGGGCCATCTCCACCACCGAGAAGAGGGCGGCGTCGTAGCGGATCGAGAGGAACCAGGCGTCGCGGTGGTCGGCGTTGAGACGCGCGAAGTCGCGCAGGTTGCGGTCCTCGCGGGTGAAGAGCTGCACCACCTTCATGCCCGTCACCGTCTCCTGGAGCGAGGCGTTGATCCGGGCGATGCGCACCCGCACCGCCCGGAACGCGTCGCGCACCCGGAGGCGGAACACCACGGCGCAGATCGCGAGGAACGGCACCACCAGGAAGGTCACGGCGGCGAGCCGGGGCTGCACCAGGAAGAGCACCACGGCGAAGCCGATCATCTTCAGCAGATCGGTCACGAGCGCCACGATCCCCGCCGAGAACATCTCGGCCACGTTCTCCACGTCGTTGGTGGCGCGCGTGACGAGGCGTCCGACCGGGTAGCGATCGAAGAAGCCGAGGTGGAGGCGCTGCACCTGGGTGAAGACGTCCTTGCGCAGGTCGCGCATCGCGGCCTGACCGGTCTTCGACATCACCACGGACTGCGCGTACTGGAGCGCCGCCCCCGCGCTCATCGCGACGAGGTAGAGCAGGCCGAGCCAGACCAGCGGCGGAATTCCGGCGGGCGGGACGAAGATGCGATCCGCCCAGCCGGCCGGCGAGGCGCCCGGCGCGGGCGCGGCGCCGCGGGCGGCGGGCGCGATCACGCGGTCGATCCCGGTCTTCACGATCCAGGCCGGCGCGATCTCCAGCACGAACATCGGCGCCACCAGGATCAGGGTGAGCGCGACCTGCGTGCGGTAGGGCGCCACCCAGCGGTAGAGACGCCGCAGCAGGCGCGCGTCGTAGGCCTTGCCGAGGGCCTCCTCCTCGTGGAGCGCCTCCAGCGCCGAGGGACGCGCCGCCGTCCCGGCCGCCGCGCTCACGCCACCGCCTCCGCCTGGCGATCGGCGTCCTCGAGCTCCTCCTCCAGCGCCTGCTGCCGCGCCAGGCGGGCGTAGGCGCCGCCGGCCGCCAGCAGCTCGGCGTGGCTCCCGCGCTCGATCACGCGACCCTCCTCCAACACCACGATCTGATCGCAGGCCCGCACCGTGCTCACCCGATGCGCCACCACCAGCAGGGTGCGGCCTCGGCCGGCCTCCTCCAGCCGGGCCTGGATCGCAGCCTCGGTCTCCGCGTCGACGCTCGAGAGGACGTCGTCGAGGATCAGGATGGTGGGCTCGAGGGCGAGCGCGCGGGCGAGCGCGGTGCGCTGGCGCTGGCCGCCCGAGAGCATCACCCCACGCTCGCCCACGATGGTGTCCCAGCCCTGCGGCAGGTCCGCCACGTCCTTCGCGAGCTGCGCGCGCTCGGCGGCCTCCTGCACCTGCGCGGGATCCGTCTCGGGCAGGCCGTAGGCCACGTTGTCCGCGATCGACATCGAGAACAGGAAGGAGTCCTGCGGCACCATCGCGATGCAGCGCCGCAAGGTGCCGAGGGGGATCCGGTTCACGTCGATGCCGTCGATGAACACGTGGCCATCGGGCACCTCGAAGAGCCGTGGGATCAGCGAGACCAGCGTGGTCTTGCCCGCGCCCACCGGGCCCACGATCCCGAGGCTCCCGCCCGCCGGAACGCGCAGGGAGAGGTCCCGAAGCGCCGGCTCCCGCTCGTGGCCGGGGTAGCGGAAGGTGAGGCCGCGGAACTCGATCTCGCCGCGCAGGCGGCCGAGCGGCACGGCGTCGGGCCGGTCGGCGATCGAGGGCTCCTCCGACAGCACCTGATCGATGCGCTGCATCGAGGCGAGCCCGCGCTGCACCAGGGTCGCGACCCAGCCCAGGAAGAACGTCGGGAGCGAGAGCTCGTAGACGTACATCGCGAAGCTGAAGAGCTGGGGCAGCCGCATCCGCCCCTGCATCACCTCGCGGCCGCCCACGAAGAGCACGATCCCCATCGCCGCTGCGGGGAGCAGGCTCAGGATCGGCACCATGCCCGAGTTCACGCGCACCAACCGGAGCTGACGCCGGTAGAGATCGTCGCTCGCCGCCCGGAAGGCCGCCGCCGAGGCCGACTCCATGGCGTAGGCCTTCACCACGGCGATCCCCGAGACCCGCTCCTGCAGGAAGTTCGAGAGCTCCGCGAGCCCCTCCTGCACCGCCAGGTTCGCGCGGTAGAGCGAGCGTCCGAAGCCGCGCGCGACCAGCAGGAACGCGGGGTACGGGATCAGCACGCAGAGGGCGAGCCGGGGATCGAGGACCAGCATCGAGACCAGCACCGAGGCCAGCAGGATCGGGGTCTGGAGCAGGTTCAGCAGGCCGGGGCCGAGCAGCAGACGCACGGAGTTCAGGTCGTTGGTGCAGCGGCTCATCAGGTCGCCGGTCCGCCAGCGGAAGTAGAAGGACTGGGGGAGGCGCTGCAGGTGCGCGAAGAGATCGTTGCGCAGCTCGTACTCGACCTCGCGGGCGGCGTTGAAGACGACGGTGCGGGTCCAGTAGCGAAGGGCGCCCCGGGCCAGGGTGACGCCGATCAGGATCGAGCAGCGGCGCGCCACCTCGGACGCGCCGAGGCCCTGCTGCGCCGCCGCGAACGCCCATCCGACCAGCAGCGGCACCGCGACCACCAGCGCGACGTAGCCGAGGGTGGCGACGGACCAGCCGGCGTAGCGCTGGCGGTTGTGGGCGAGATAGGGCCAGAGGCGTCGCAGCCCCGCCCGTGCCCCGCTCGCGCCCGCGGGCGCGGCGCCCGCCGCGCTCATCGCCGGTACCAGGCGGCCACGCGCTCGCGGTTCACGCCGAGGCTCCAGGCCGCCGCCGCGACCGCGTTGCGCAGCCAGGTGGCCAGCAGCCCACGCTCCAGGTAGCGACGCGCCGAGGTGACGGCCGGCGTCCGCAGCCGGGCCAGGCGACCGTGCCGCTTGATCCCCGCCACCAGGTCGAGGTCCTCCATCAGCGGCACCTGCGGCACGCCGCCGAGCGCCTGGAGGACGCTCCGGCGCAGGAAGAGCGCCTGATCGCCGTAGGGAAGCCCGAAGAACGCGACGCGCAGGCGAGCCCCCCACTCCACCAGGCGAAGCCCCGGGGATCGGCGGTCGAAGCGCAGCCGGAAGGCGCCACCCGCCACCGCGGCGTCGGCGAGGGCGAGCCGCACCTGCTCCGCCCAGCCGCGCGGCAGCCGGGTGTCGGCGTGGAGGAAGAGCAGGGTCTCGGCGTCCGCGGCGGCGGCGCCGGCAGCGAGCTGGCGCGCGCGTCCCGGCGCGCTCGCGACCACCCGGGCGCCGGCGGCCGCCGCCCGCGCACGGGTCGCGTCGCGGCTCCCGCCGTCCACCACCACCACCTCCACGTCCGGGGCGCGTGCGCTCGCGATCGCAGCCTCGATGCGAGGCTCCTCGTCGAGCGCGGGGATCACCACGGCGATCCGCACGCGGCGACGATAGCCGATTGACAGGCCTCTCCCCCCTCCCGTATTGATCCCGCGTGGCCACCCCCCGCCGCCCGAAAACGCCCGCCTCCGACCCTCCTACCGAGCCGAGCGCGCCGAGCTACGCGCGCGCCGGTGTGGACCTCGATCACGACGAGGGCTTCGTCGACGAGATCAAGGAGATCGCGCGCTCCACCTTCCGGCCCGAGATCCTGTCCTCGATCGGCGGCTTCGCCGGCCTGTTCAAGACGCCCGACCGCTACAAGGATCCGGTGCTGGTGGCGAGCGCGGACGGCGTCGGGACCAAGCTCCAGCTCGCGGCCCGCCTCGGGCGCTTCGACACCGTCGGGATCGACTGCGTCGCCATGGTGGTGAACGACCTGGTGGTGCAGGGCGCGGAGCCGCTGGTCTTCCTGGACTACGTGGCGATGGGCCGGCTGGACCGCGCGCGCGCCGCCGAGACGTTGCGCGGCGTCGCCGAAGGGTGTAAGCGCGCGGGCTGCGCGCTCCTCGGCGGGGAGACGGCCACCATGCCCGGCGTCTACCGGGAGGGGGACGTCGAGCTGGTGGGATTCGGCGTGGGCGTGGTGGAGCGGGACCGCGTGATCGACGGCTCCAGCGTCGCCGAGGGCGACGTCCTGCTCGGCCTGGCCTCGAACGGCTGCCACAGCAACGGCTACTCCCTGGTGCGCTCGGTGGTCGAGGCGGCGGAGAAGGCGGGGAAGCTCGACCTGCTGACGGAGCTCCCGGAGCTGAACGGGACGCTCGGGAGCGCGCTGCTCGCGCCGACCCGCATCTACGTGAAGCCGATCCTGAACGTGCTCCGGGACTTCACCGTGAACGGGATCGTGCACATCACGGGGGGCGGCTTCGACGGCAACGTGCCGCGGGTGCTGCCGAAGGGCGTGCGCGCGCGCATCGACCCGGGCGCCTGGCCGAGGCCCCGCGTCTTCGACGTGCTGCAGCGGCTCGGCGAGCTCGAGGAGCGCGAGATGCTGCGCGTCTTCAACTGCGGGATCGGCATGATCCTGATCGTGCCGCGCACCCAGGCGGAGGACGTGGCCGAGCGCCTGCAGGGCCTCGGCGAGCGCGTGTATCGGATCGGCGAGATCGAGCGCAAGGCGCCCGAGGACCCGCCCCTCCTGCTCCAGCCGGGATCGCGCGCCGCGCGCTGACGGCGGCGGGGAGGAATCCGGTGCGCGGACTCCAATCGGCACGCTCGTCGGCCGGGCTGCGGGCCCGGCGCTGGGACGCGGTGGTGCTCGGCGGAGCCCTCCCGGGCCTGGTGGCGGCCGCCCGGCTCGGCATGGAGGGCCTGCGCGTCCTGGTGGTGGAGGAGGAGGCGGCGGCCCGCGGCTTCGCCGGCCTGCGCGAGCCGTTCTTCCTGCCGGGGACCGCGGCCGGTGGCGTGCTCGATGCCTGCCTGCGCGCCCTCACCGTGCCGCTGATCGACCGCAAGAAGCTCGAGCCCGACCCGATCGCCTTCCAGGTGGTGCTGCCGGAGGCCCGCATCGACGTGGGCGAGCCCCAGGTGACGGTCGAGGAGTGGGTGTCCTGGGGGCTCGCGAAGCCCGAGGAGGCGCGCCACGCGGTGCGAGCCCTGCAGGAAGCGGCGGCCGCCGAGCGGGGGGCGATGATCGAGGCGCCGGTGGTGAGAAGCGGCGGCCTGCGCGGGCTCGCCCGCGCCGGCGCCGCCCGCCCGACCCGCCATGGCCGCGGGCTGCCGCTGGAGCTCGCTTCGCCCCCTGCCGCGCTCGCTCCGGTGCTGGAGGCCGAGGTGCGGGCGCTCTCGAATCTCGCCGCCGCTGCGCCTCCGCCCGAGGCGCGGGCGCGGCTCCTCGGCGCCGCCCTGGAGGGCGGAGCGGGCTTCGCCGCCGCCGACGGCTTCCTGCGCGGGCTCCTGCGCCGGCGCATCCAGGCCCTCTTCGGCGAGTTCCGCCTGCTGCCAGGCCGCTTCGACCTGGTGGCGGTGGGCGAGCATCCCGGCGTCGCGCCCCAGGGCGGGAGCGACGTCTGGCTCGGGCGCGCGCTGATCTTGAATGCCCCGCGCGCCCTGCTGGCGCGGGCGCTCCCGCAGGAGGGCGCCGCCCCGCCGGCGTTCCTGGACGCAGCGGCTCCGACGCACCGCCGTGTCGGACTCCATCTGCGGGCGCATCGGGCCGTGCTGCCCGAAGGGATGGCCCGGCGCGTGATCCGGGTCGGCGATCCGGCGCAGCCGCTCGAGGGCACGAACCTGGTCACGATCGGCGTCTTTCCGGCCGGCGGCGCCTCGGACGCGGTGGACCTGGCGGTTTCGGCGGTGGTCCCGGCGCCCGCCGATGCCGCGGAGAGCGCTCGGGTGGAGGCGGAGCTGGAGGCGGCGGCGCGGGCCCTCCTCCCCTTCTCCGACGGGCGGGTGGTGCGGGGCCCGGCCTCACAGG
>Ga0316628_100003622_pt1 | contig 11944 bp, 8 predicted proteins | sample OWC_Aug_M2_C1_D5_FD_207648 | JGI IMG/M metagenome (GOLD analysis project Ga0316628, IMG submission 207648) | Wetland soil microbial communities from Old Woman Creek delta, Ohio, United States - OWC_Aug_M2_C1_D5_C | ecosystem: Environmental > Terrestrial > Soil > Wetlands | place: USA: Ohio...
AGGGCGGGCGCTCGAGGGGAGCCGTCAATGGACCGGCGAGGAATGGCCCGCGCCGCCGCGGATCGCCGGCGAGGAGCCGCACGCCCCGGCGACGAGCGCGTTGATCTGCGACGAGGTGAGCGCGCCGGGTGCCCACCCGCCCTCCGGCATCCCCGCCGAGTGCAGCGCCTCGTGGACGAGCGTGAGCGCCGCGGCCTGGGGGGGCAGGGTGCCGAACTCGGGGCACAGCTTGGTCACGCGGGAGCCGACAGCGGTGAAAGCCGACACCCGGCCGGCACACAGGCACGTCCTCTCGCGGTCGGTCGGCGGGGCAAAGAGGGTGGAGGAGAGCTTCTCGACGCCAACGGCATGGTACGGCGCGAACAGGGCGCCGCACGGCGACTCGGGCCGCATCATCTCGACCGCGAGGGCGTAGCCGAGCCTGAGGTTGCGGGCCGATCCGTCCGAGAGCCTTCCGTAGACCCGCGGCGCGATCGCCCCGGTCGCGTCGACGGCGGCGCCCTCGCCACAGGAGGGTCGCGCCCCGACGGTCGCGAGGAGAGCGATGAGACACGAGAGGAGGAGCGACCCACCCCCAGGCAGCCCCGCGAGACTCGCCGTGCGGTCCTTGATGCCCATCGTGATGAATCTGGCCCCGGGCCACGCGGCGCACATCGGCCCTCCGGGCGCGGCGCGGCTCGCCCTTTCGGCCACCGTACGAATGGGCAGCAGCGGGGCGGCACCGATCTCGACGTGCTGTGGCAGAATCGGACCAGACAATGTCCGAGCGGGCCACGATTCGCGCAGCGTTCAGGGAGAACTGGCCGTTCCTCGTCATGGTGGAGCTGGTGTTGGGCGCCGGCTACGTGTCCGCGGTGCGCTCCGACGGCTCTCTGGCGGAGCCGCCCCGCCTCCTGCTCTTCACCCTGCTCGTCGTCCTGACCGGTGTGATGTATTGGCTGGGCCCTCCTCTCGTCGAGCGGAGCGGCCGGCGGCTTTGGTACCTGGTCGTGATGGGAGCGACGACGTTCGCGATCGGCCTGATGACGCCCCATCACTGGTTGGTCCTGGGGCTGTACCCGGCGCTGCTCGGGCTCGCCGCCGGCCTGTTCTGGCCCGACGCTCTTTCGACGGGCGGTGCCGTTTCCTTCTGCCTCGTTCTCCTGGTCGCCAACCTGGTGATCGGCCGCGGTCCACGGGAGTCCATGGTCCAGCTGCCGTGGGTGCTCCTCAGCCTCGCGTTCGTCTTCGTCTACGTCGTGCTCTTCACCCGCCAGGTAGAGGCTCGAGCACGCGCGCAAGCGCTGCTGAGCGACCTCGAGTCCGCCCACCGCCGGCTTGGCGAGTACGCGAGCCAGGTGGAGTCGCTGACGCTGAGCCGAGAGCGGGAGCGTATGGGGCGCGAGCTTCACGACACGCTGGCGCAAGGCCTGGCGGGGTTGATCATGCAGCTCGAGGCGATCGACGGCCACCTCGCTGACGGAGGCACGGACCGCGCCCGTGCGGTCGTGCAGCAGGCGATGCAGCGCTCGCGCTCGACGCTCCAGGAGGCGAGGAGGGCGATCCAGGCACTGCGCGCCTCCGCTCTCGATCAGGGGGATCTGGTCGAGGCGATCCGGCGAGAGGCGCAGGCGTTCGCGGCGGCGAGCGGCACGCCGTGCTCCTGTGAGATCACCGGCGAGCCCCCGGCCGTCTCGCCCGCGACGGCGCAGGAGGTCCTGCGGATCGTCCAGGAGAGCCTGAGCAACGCGGCCCGTCACGCGCACGCGACCCGCGTCGGGGTCCGGGTGCGTGAATGCCGGGGGGAGGTGCGCGTCGCCGTCGAGGACGACGGCGGCGGGTTCGACACGGAGCGGGCGGCGGCCGGGTTCGGGCTGGGCGGGATGCGCGAGCGCGCAGCGCGGATCGGCGGGACGCTGCGGGTCGAGAGCAGGCCGGGCGAAGGCACGACCGTCGAGCTGGTGTTCCGGGAGGCGGAGCCGTGATCAGGGTCCTGATCGCCGACGATCACCCGGTGGTGCGCGACGGCCTGCGATCGATCCTGGAGACCGCGCCGGATCTGACGCTGGTCGGGGAGGCCCGCGACGGACTCGAGGCGGTGCGGCTCGCCTCCGAGCTCTCGCCCGACGTGGTACTGATGGACCTGCGGATGCCCGCGATGGGCGGGATCGAGGCGATCGAGCAGATCAAGGCGCGCGACCCGCAGGTGAGCATCGTCATCCTGACCACGTACGACGACGACGAGTTCATCGTCCGCGGCCTCCGGGCCGGCGCGCGGGGGTATCTCCTGAAGGACACGGGCCGGGAGGCGCTGTTCAATGCGATCCGCAATGCCCACGCCGGTGCGCTCGCCCTGCCCCAGGACGTTGCGGACCGCGTCATCGCCCACCTGTCGCCGCCGAGGGCGAGCCGTGGCGAGGAGCTCTCGCCGCGCGAGCTCGAGGTCCTAGGGCTCGTCGCGCAGGGCGCCGGCAACAAGCAGATCGCCCGGAAGCTGCGGATCGGCGAGCGGACGGTGAAGGCTCACGTGACGGGCGTCTTCAACAAGCTCGGTGTCACGACCCGGGCACAGGCGGTCGCCGTCGCGCTGCAGAAGGGGCTGCTCCCGCAACGGCCGCCGGAGTGACCGGCGCCGGCGGCGCGCTCCTAGCGGTGGAGGACGAGGAATCCGGGCGTCCCGCCGCTCCACGAGGCGTAGAGGCTCCTGCCGTCGCGCGAGACCGTGCCGCGGTAGACGTTCTGCGGGTGCTGCGGCGGCGCGAGGGTGAGCGTGCAGGCAGGGTCGAAGGAGCCGACCACGACCTCCTCGCGCTCCCGGCCGCGGTCGTCGCTCAAAGTCAGAGCGCCTGCCACGGTCCGGTCCCCGGTGCGGGCGAGCGAGAGGCGAGCGGTCATGACCTCGGTACTCGTGCGGCTCTCGCCGCCGGTGCCCTCCCAGGTTCCCGCCGGGTCGCAGCTTGTGGTCCTGGCGGGCTCGGTGAGCACGAACGCCTCGGTGCTGCGCACGAACGAGATGAGGTAGCCGTTGCAGTCGATGATCGCGTCGAGGCGCGGCGGCACCTCGCCGGCGCGACCGAGCGTGCCGAGCTGCGAGCGGTAGGCGCGCACCGCCGCGAACTTGACCGCGCCCTCCCCGCTGTACATCTCGGCCGGGAGGCAGAGCTGGCGTGGCTCTCCGTACGGAGCGTCGTCGGGGAGCGCGGCGGGCCGGTCGGGCAGGAAGCGGTGCCTCCGCAGGTCCGCGATGAAGGTCGGATCCCCCGCGGCGCGCTGCTCGTCGGCACACGGACAGAGGAGCGCCTGGGGGGTGGGGTACCAGCAGTCGCCGTGCGCGGTGTTCTTCGGCGTATGGGCGTGGACCACCGCGTAGGTGACGGGACGCGGGATCGGCAGGCTGTCGTTGATCGTCTTGACGAGGTTGCCCAGTCCCGCGTGGTCGCCGTGGCCGTCCAGCCAGTGCGTGGTCGCCACGAGGGTGTGCGGGGACGCGGCTCCGATGAGCGAGGAAAGCGACGCGATGAGCGTGGACGCCGTGAGGTTCGTCTCCGGTCCGCCCCCATACCCGGCTCCGCAGCTCTCGCAGTCCGGACACACCGAAAAGTCCGAGCGGCGCAGCCTGGTCGGCAAGGCACCGCGTCGCGAGTCGAGCCACGCCGCGGCAATGCCGGTGTCGGGGTAGCCGAGAAACTCCGGCGGCTGGCGGCCGAGGATTGCGGCGGCCGTGGCGCTCTCGCTGCGACGGATCTCGGCGAAGCTGTCGGCCGCGGCGGTCGCGAAGTTCGAAAGCTCGAGGGCGCTGCACGTCGCCCCGTGTACCGAGCCGCTCTTCCAGAACCGGCAGGCGTCGCAGTAGGCATCGCCGTCGGTGACGACGACGACACGGACGGGCTTGCCCTGGCGCATGAACGCGGTGACCAGGCCGCCGAATGCGAGGGTCTCGTCGTCGGGGTGGGGCGCGAGGACGAGCAGGCCGTCGAACGCCGTGAGCGCTTCGGTGTCGCACGCCCCCGGCGCGGCGCCGCCCGCTGCCGCGACGGAAGCGGGAGAGGAGACGAGGAGCGCCGCGAAAACCGCGGCGCCGATCGCCGATCGCATGCGTGTGGTTCCAGTCGCATTGGGTGTGTCGGGGGCGGGAATCATTGCGCTATTCTACCAGTGCGTGCCGTGCCGCACAGGACGTTCTCAACTTCGCGCGCCATCGGAGGAGCCATGCGAGCGGTACCTCACGGACAACAGAGGCCTGACCGTCGCGCGATCGCGGTCGTCGTCGTCTTGACCGTCCTCGGCGCCGCGGCGTTCGCGGCCGAGGCGCCGCGCGAGCTCGTCGTGCGCTGCGACGACGTCGGGATGTGTCACGCCGTGAACGCCGCGGTGCGCAGGGTCATCGCGACCGGGATGCCGTTCTCGGCGTCGGTGATGTTCGCCTGCCCCTGGTACCAGGAGGCGGTCGCGATCCTGAAGCAGCACCCCGACGTCGCGGTGGGCGTCCACCTCACGCTCAACTCGGAGTGGGAGGGCTACCGGTGGGGCCCGGTGCGCGGCCGCGCCGCGGTGCCGTCACTGGTGGACGGGGACGGCTACTTCCTGCCCTCCGAGGAAGCGTTCGTGGCGCGCGCGCCGGACATCCGCGAGGTCGAGGCCGAGCTGCGCGCCCAAGTCGAGCGCGCGCTTTCGAGCGGGCTCCGCGTGGACTACCTGGACGCGCACATGCAGACCGCGTACTCGAAGCCCGAGCTGCGCGCCCTGGTCGAGAAGCTGGCGCGCGACTACAGGCTCGGCATCTCCACGTACTTCGGCGAACGCTCCGCCTCGCTCTGGGACGTGCCCCCCGAGCAGAAGCTCTCGGCCGCGCTCAAACTCATGCGCGAGGGCGCGCCCGGCCTGACGCTGCTCGTGGTCCACCTCGGGCTCGACGACGCGGAGATGACGGCGCTGGTCGACCGCAACTACCTGCAGGACCCGTTCCGCGTCGGGCGCCACCGCCAGGCCGAGCTCGACGCGCTCACCTCGCCCGCGTTCCGCGCCGCGGTCGCCGCTTCCGGCGCGGCGCAGGTCACGTACCGGCAGGTCGTCGCCCGGCAGGGTCTGGCGGCGATGAAGGCGCCCGCCCAGAGCTCCGGGTACTCGCTCGAGCTCACCGGCGGCCGGTGAGTCGCAGGCCTCGCCCGGCACGCCGGGCGGGAGGCTGACGTGGTCGCCGCGAAGAACGGCGCGGCGGTGCTGGCGGCGCTCGCGCTCGCGGCTCCGCTCGCATCCGCGCCGCCGCCCCTAGCGACGGCCTCTTTCGTCGTCGCCCGGGGCGGGAAGCTGCTGGAGGACGGCCGGCCGTTCCGCTTTCTCTCGCTCGACGTGCCGAACCTGCACTACGTCGAGGACGATCTCCGCTTCGAGCGGGCGATGCCGTTCCGCCTCCCCGACGAGTACGAGATCGAGGACGCCCTCGAGTCGATCCGCCAGATCGGCGGGCGCGTGGTGCGGACGTACACGCTCTCGGTGCGCAAGGCCTCCGACCCCGCGGGGCTGCCGCGCCACGTGCTCGGGCCCGGGCGGTTCGAGGAGGCCGCGTTCGTCGCCCTCGACACGGTGCTCGACGTGGCGCGCCGAAAGGACGTGCGGGTGATCGTCCCGCTGGTGGACAACTGGAGCTGGTGGGGCGGGATCTCGGAGTACGCAGCGTTCCGCGGCAAGGGTCGCGAGGCGTTCTGGACGGACCCGCAGCTCATCGCCGACTTCGAGGCGACCGTGCGCTTCGTGCTGACCAGGGTCAACACCCGCAACGGAGTCGCCTACCGCGACGACCCGACGGTTCTGGCATGGGAGACCGGCAACGAGCTCGAGTGCCCGCGCGCGTGGACGCACCGGATCGCGACGTTCATCAAGTCGCTCGACCGCAGCCACCTGGTGGTGGACGGGACGCGCGCCGAGGTCCTGCGCCGGGACGCCGTCGAGGAGCCGGCGACCGACTTCCTCCAGACGCACCACTACGAGAAGGACGCGGGCGCGATGGTCGCGCACATTCGCGAGAGCGCGGCGCTCGCGCGAGGCCGCAAGCCGTACCACGTCGGCGAGTTTGGCTTCCTGCCGACGACGGGGATGACGGCGGTGATGGACGCGATCGTCGAGAGCGGCGCCGCAGGGGGCCTCGTATGGTCGCTGCGGCCGCACAGCCGCGACGGAGGTTTCTACTGGCACAGCGAGCCGTCCGGCGGCGGGGTCAAGGCGTACCACTGGCCGGGGTTCGCGAGCGGCGACGCGTACGACGAGAGGCGCCTTCTCGCCGAGCTGCGGCGGAGGGCGTACGCAATCCGGGGACTCGCGACGCCGGAACCGGAGCCCCCGGCGCCTCCGTCGGTCATCGCCGTCACGCCGGGCGGCCTGGTCGTCTGGCGCGGCTCGGCGGGGGCGGGCGCCTACGACGTGGAGCGAAGCGAAGCCCCGGCCGGCCCCTGGACGATCGTTGGGCGCGGGGTCTCGGACGCGGACGCGCCGTACCGGCCGCCCTTCTGCGACGAGGCGGTCAAGCCGGGGCGGAGCTACATGTACAGGGTCGTCGCGCGCAACGAGGCCGGCTCATCGGCGCCGTCGCAGCCGCTCGGTCCCGTCGCGATCACGCACCGGACGCTGGTGGACGAGCTCGCCTCGGGCGCGCAGATCGCCCGCATGCGCGGCCGGCTCGCGTTTCGCACCGACGAGCCGCGCCGGTTCAGGGAGGACGCGAACGGCGTCGAGGGCGAAGCGGGGTCGGAGATCGTGTACGAGACGGGGGGGCCACTCGTCGGCGGGCGAGCCTGGGCGTTCGCGGAGCGGGCAGGCGACCGCCTCTCGTTCGCGGCCTCCCGGGACGGCGCCAAATTCCAGGCGGTCGCCCCGGCCGTCCGGACAGTGGCGCCGGGCGAAGCCGCGACGTACGGCTACCGGATTCCGGTCGTCTACGACCTCGAGGCGGTGCCGGCGGGCTCGCGGTTCCTGCGCATCGGCTTGCGCCCGGGCGTGCGCCTCGCCCGGGTGGAGCTCGACGTCGGAGAGGAGGGGACGATGGGCGAGACCGCGCTGCGCAGCGCGATCGAGGGCGAGCTGCGGGACAACCTGCTGCCGTTCTGGCGCACGAGGAGCGTCGACGCCGCGAAGGGCGGCTTCATCGGGGAGATGAGCAACGAGGGGGTCGTGAGGCCCGACGCGGAGAAGGGCCTCGTCCTCAACGCGCGCTACCTCTGGACGTTCGCCGCGCTCTACCGGCACCTGCGGGATCCGCGCGACCTCGAGCTCGCGCGTCGTGCGTACGACTACCTGGAGGCGAACTTTCGCGACCCCGAGCACGGCGGGTACGCGTGGCGGGTGGACGCCGGTGGGCGCGCGACCGATCGCTCGAAGAAGATCTACGGCCAGGCGTTCTGCATCTACGCGCTGAGCGAGTACCACCTCGCCACCGGCGAGCCGCGGGCGCTCGACGCGGCGCGGGAGCTGTACGGGCTCGTCGAGCGGCACGCCCGTGACGCGAGCTTCGCAGGCTACATCGAGACGCGGGCGCGCGACTGGTCGCCGACGGCGGACCTGCGGCTCTCCGACGGCGACATGAACGCCCCGAAGTCGATGAACACGCACCTCCACGTCCTCGAGGCGTACACGAACCTGTTCCGCGCGTGGCCGGACCCCGGCCTCGCGGCGCGCCTGCGCGAGCTGGTCGAGCTGTTCGGGCGCCACATCATCGAGCGTCCCGGCGAGCCCCGCGCCAGCCACCTCCGCCACTTCTTCGACGAGCGCTGGCGGCCGCTCTCCGGCACGTACACCTACGGCCACGACATCGAGGCGTCGTGGCTCCTCGAGGAAGCAGCCGAGGCCCTCGGCGACGAGAAGCTCGCGGCCGAGGTCCGGCGGTGGTCGGTCGGGCTCGCGCGGAGCGTGCTCGCCGAGGCGGTCGGGCCGGACGGCGGCATCGCCTACGAGGGCAGGGACGGGACGGTGATCGACGGCAACCGCGACTGGTGGTGCGAGGCGGAGGCGGTGACCGGCTTCTGGCACGCGTACTCCGTGACGGGAGATGCGGCGTTCTCGCGGGCGGCCGCAGGGGTTTGGGCGCTCATCGCGGGGAGGATGGCGGACCGCGTCCACGGCGACTGGTTCTGGCGTGTGCGGGCCGACGGCTCGGTCGACACCGGCCTGCCCAAGGTCTCGGAGTGGAAGTGCCCGTACCACAACGTCCGCATGTGCCTGGAGATGATGCGCCGGCTCGGGGACGGGCCGCGGGGGCGGTCATGATGGCAAGCGACGCGGAGCGGCGGCGTGAGCGTCTCCTCGAGGAGCACGACCGGTTGCTGGCGCGCCGCAACGAGCCGGAGGAGGCGGACAACGGCGTGCTCCGGCGGTGGAAGCACCCTGTGCTGACCGCCGACCACACTCCGGTGTTCTGGCGCTACGACCTCGATCCGGCCACGAACCCCCACATGATGGAGCGGCTCGGGATCAACGCGGTGTTCAACCCCGGCGCGATCCTCCTGAACGGGAGGTTCCACCTCGTCGCGCGGGTCGAGGGGGTGGACCGCAAGAGCTTCTTCGCGGTGGCCGAGAGCGCGACCGGGGTGGACGGGTTCCGCTTCTGGGAACGGCCGGTCGAGCTCCCCCGGTACGGCGAACCGGACGTCAACGTGTACGACATGCGCCTCGTCCGCCACGAGGACGGGTACGTCTACGGGCTGTTCTGCACCGAGCGGCGCGACCCCGCCGCGAGGAAGGGCGACCTCTCCGCGGCCGTCGCGCGGTGCGGGATCGCCAGGACGCGCGACCTCGCGAGCTGGGAGCGCCTGCCCGACCTCGTGACCCGCTCCCCGCAGCAGCGCAACGTCGTCCTCCACCCGGAACTCGTGGGCGGCAAGTACGCCTTCTACACGCGCCCGCAGGACGACTTTATCGAGGCCGGCTCCGGCGGCGGGATCGGCTGGGGCCTCGCCGACTCGATCGAGCGCGCCGAGATCGCACGCGAGACGATCGTCCACGACCGCAGGTACCACACGATCGCCGAGGTCAAGAACGGGCTCGGTCCGGCGCCGATCAAGACCCCGCTCGGGTGGCTCCACCTCGCGCACGGCGTGCGCGGCACCGCGTCCGGACTACGGTACGTGCTCTACGCGTTCGTCACCGCCCTCGACGAGCCGTGGCGGGTCACGCACGAGCCGGGCGGGTACCTGCTCGCGCCGCGCGGCGGGGAGTACGTCGGCGATGTCATGAACGTGACGTTCTCGTGCGGCTGGATCGCGCGCGAGGACGGCAGCCTGTACCTCTACTACGCCTCGAGCGACACCCGCTGCCACGTGGCGACGACGACCGTCGAGAGACTGCTCGACTACTGCCGCAACACCCCGCCCGACCCGCTGCACTCGGCGGGGTGCGTCCGGCAGCGGATCGAGCTGATCGAGAGGAACCTGCGCTTCCTGCGCCGGTAAGCGGCGGGGAGCGGGGGAGGTGAACGGGTGAGACGCCTGGCCGTCGTTGCGGCGCTCCTGGTCGCCGCGAGCGCGCCCGCGCAGAAGTTCGAGGGGCTGGCCGCGACCCCGCCGATGGGGTGGAACAGCTGGAACCGGTTCGGCTGCGACGTCAGCGAGGCGCTCGTCCGTGAGACCGCGGACGCGCTGGTCTCCGCCGGTTTGAGGGACGCGGGGTACGTCTTCGTGGTCATCGACGATTGCTGGCAGGGGACCCGCGACGAGAACGGTTTCATCCACCCCGACCCGCAGCGCTTCCCCTCGGGTATGAAGGCGCTGGCGGACTCCATCCACGCGAAGGGGCTGAAGCTGGGGATCTACTCGGACGCCGGCGCCAAGACGTGCGGGGGGAGGCCGGGAAGCCGCGGGTTCGAGTACCAGGACGCGCTGCAGTTCGCCCGCTGGGGTGTGGACTACCTCAAGTACGACTGGTGCAACACCGACGGGCTCAGCCCGCGGGGCGCCTACCAGACGATGCGGGACGCGCTCTTCGCGGCCCGGCGCCCCGTCGTCTTTTCGATCTGCGAGTGGGGCGACAACGCACCGTGGACGTGGGCGAAGGACATCGGTCACCTGTGGCGCACCACCGGCGACATCCACCCGTGCTGGGACTGCGAGGCGGGTCACGGCAACTGGTCGTCCTTCGGCGTGCTTCGGATCCTGGACAGGCAGGACGAGCTGCGGGTGCACGCCGGCCCGGGTCACTGGAACGACCCCGACATGCTGGAGGTCGGCAACGGGATGACCGTCTCCGAGGACCGTGCACACTTCTCGATGTGGTGCATGCTGGCGGCGCCGCTGATCGCCGGCAACGACCTCAGGAGCATGTCGCAGGAGACGCGGAGGATCCTCGTTAACCGCGAGGCGGTCGCAGTGGACCAGGACCCGCTCGGCGTGCCGGGGTGGCGGTACCTGGACGAGGGCGGCGTGGAGATCTGGTTCAGGCCGCTCGCGGAAGGGGATTGGGCGATGTGCGTCCTCAACCGGAATGTCGAGCCGAGGAAGGTGCGGTTCGACTGGCGCCGGGAGGACGTGAAGGACGACCTCTCGGGAAGGCGGGCGTCGTTCGACGCCTCCAAGTACCGGGTCCGGGACGTGTGGACCGGGCGCGAGCTCGGGACCACGGCCGACGCGCTCGTGGCCGAGGTGCCCGGCCACGACGTCGTGATGCTGCGGCTGGCCGTGCCGCAGAAGGGAGTCTCGCCGTGATCGTGCGTTCGACGCTGGCCCTCGTGCTCCTGGCCTGGTCTTCGCCCGTCGTGTCGGTCGCGGGTGCCGGTGAGCTCCGCCTCGCGGGCACGCTCGGCGACCACATGGTGGTGCAGCGCGGCGCGAGCGTCCCGATCCTGGGGTGGGCCAGGCCCGGGTCCTCCGTCGTCGTGACGCTCGACGGCGTCGCCCACCCGACGACCGCGGCCGCCGACGGCTCCTGGCGCGTCACGCTCGCGCCTATGGCGCCCGGGGAGCCGCGCGAGCTTTCGGTCGCGAGCGGCGGTGAGAGCCTTCGCATCAGCGACGTCGTGGCTGGCGACGTGTGGGTGTGCTCCGGCCAGTCGAACATCGAGTGGACCGTGGCGGACTCGCTCGACGGCGCGAAGGAGGTCGCGGCGGCCAACGACCCGATGATCCGGCACTTCAAGGTCCCGCGATCGTGGGCGAGCGTGCCGGAGGCCTCGCTGGCCGGCGGCACGTGGGAGACGGCCGCCGGCGGCAGGGCTCGGGAGTTCACCGGCGTGGGGTACTTCTTCGCCCGCGAGCTGCGGCGGCACGTGAGCGTTCCGATCGGCCTGGTCAACGCCACCTGGGGCGGCAGCAGGATCGAGGCATGGATGAGCGCCGCCTCGCTCGGCCTCGACACCGCGGGCGCCGCGCGCGTGCTCGCCGGGGAGAAGGCGTACTCGGACCGGGTGCTCGCGCGTCTGCGCGCGAGGATCGGCGCCATCCCCGAGCGGGACGAGGGGCTCGTGGAGGGGCGTGCCGTGTGGGCCGACCCCGCCCTGGACGACTCGCGGTGGGACCGGCTGCGGGTGCCGGGGCAGTGGGAGACGCAGGGCTTCGACGGGATGGACGGGGTGGCCTGGTACCGGACGTCGTTCGAGCTGGCAGCCGACGATCCGCGCGAGGGCGTTCGCATCGGCCTCGGCGCGATCGACGAGTCCGACACCTCCTGGGTCAACGGGAGCGAGGTCGGCGCGACGACGAGCGCGTGGAACAGGGCACGCGTGTACGACGTGCCGGCGCGTTTCCTGCGCGCCGGGCGAAACGTGATCGCGGTGCGGGTCGAGGACACGGGCGGAGGCGGCGGGATCTGGGGCGACCCCGGCATCCTCTACGTCGAGGTCGGCGGGAAGCGGCGCCCGCTCGCGGGCGAGTGGCGGTTTCGGCCCGCCGTGGTCAAGGTGGACATCGAGTTCCACAAGAACCAGGTCCCCACCGTGGTGTTCAACAAGATGGTCAACCCGCTGCTGCCTTTCCCGATCCAGGGGGTG
>Ga0316628_100003623_pt1 | contig 11944 bp, 9 predicted proteins | sample OWC_Aug_M2_C1_D5_FD_207648 | JGI IMG/M metagenome (GOLD analysis project Ga0316628, IMG submission 207648) | Wetland soil microbial communities from Old Woman Creek delta, Ohio, United States - OWC_Aug_M2_C1_D5_C | ecosystem: Environmental > Terrestrial > Soil > Wetlands | place: USA: Ohio...
ACCGGATGCCCGGATTGATCCCAACGAACAGCACGCGCACGCCGGGGCGGATGCGGTCGCGGAGGGATGGCGTAATCAAGGCTTAGGGCTTAGGGGCGGCTTAGGGACTTGTCCGACTCAGGGCTTAGATCCACGAGGCGCGAGCGAGGTCGAACCGCGCGAATCGAAAGCTGGGCACCAGGCGGGTGGCCGCGAACGGGCGCCCACAGGCGCGCAAGGCCGTCAGCCGTGGTCATGTTTTTCGGCCTGAGCACCTGTGGGCTGTTCGCGGGCAGGACCCGCAGGAGGTGCGCTGACACCGCGTTCGATTCGGCCGATTGCGCCGCTAGTAACGCTCCCGCTTCAGCACCAGCCCCGCCAGCGGCGGCAGGATCAGCCGCAGCGACTGCGCGTGCCCGTGGGCGGGAACGGGCTCGCTCTCCACGAAGCCGGCATTCCCCATGTTCGAACCCGCGTACATCTGGCCGTCGCTGTTCAGCAGCTCGCGGTACCGTCCCGGTTCCGGCACGCCGATGCGATACGCCCGCCGCGGAACCGGGGTGAAGTTGAGGACCGTCACCGTGAAGTCGCCCGGGTCGCGCGCGCGGCGGATGTACGAGAAGACGCTGTTCTCGTTGTCGTTGCAGTCGATCCACTGGAACCCGGCGGGGTCGTAATCCACCTCGTGGAGCGACGGCTCCCCGCGGTACACGCGATTGAGATCGCGTACCAGATGCTGGACGCCCGAGTGCACGGGGTACTGCAGCACGTGCCATTCCAGGCTGCCGTCGTAGTTCCACTCGCGCACCTGGGCGAACTCGCCCCCCATGAACAGCAGCTTCTTCCCGGGATGCGTGAACAGGTACGTGTAGAGCGTGCGCAGCGTCGCGAACCGCTGCCACTCGTCGCCCGGCATCTTCCCGATCATCGAGCCCTTCCCGTGCACGACTTCGTCGTGCGAGAACGGCAGGATGAAGTTCTCGTGGTAGGCGTAGAGCATCGAGAAGGTGACCTGGTTGTGCCACCACCGCCGGTGGATCGGATCGACCTTCGCGTACTCCAGGATGTCGTGCATCCAGCCCATGTTCCACTTGTAGGTGAACCCCAGGCCGCCCAGGTAGACCGGCCGGCTCACGCCAGGCCACGCGGTGGATTCCTCGGCGGCGCTGATGGCCCCGGGCACCTGGTGCACGAGCGTGTTCATCCGGTGCAGGACGTCGATCGCCTCGAGGTTCTCGCGGCCGCCGTAGGGGTTCGGCAGCCAATCGCCCGGCTCGCGCGAGTAATCGAGGTAGAGCATCGAGGCAACCGCGTCCACCCGCAGGCCGTCGACGTGGAATTCGTCCAGCCAGTAGCGCGCGCTGCTCAGCAGGAAGCTGCGCACCTCGTTGCGGCCGTAATTGAAGACGAGCGTGCCCCAGTCGCGGTGCTCTCCCTGCCGCGGATCCGCGTGCTCGTACAGCGCGGTCCCGTCGAACCGCGCCAGCGCGTGTTCGTCGCGCGGGAAATGCCCGGCCACCCAGTCGAGCAACACTCCGATGCCGGACCGGTGGCACGCGTCCACGAACACCTTGAAGTCGTCAGGCGTGCCAAAGCGGCTCGTCGGCGCGAAGAAGCCGGTCACCTGGTAGCCCCACGAGCCGAGGAACGGGTGCTCCAGCACCGGCAGCAGCTCGATGTGCGTGAAGCCGAGGTCCTTCACGTACGGCACCAGCCTGTCCGCCAGCTCCCGGTAAGTGAGGAACCGGTCGCCCTCCTCGGGCACGCGCGCCCACGATCCGAGGTGCACCTCGTAGATCGACATCGGCCGGTCGAGCCAGCAGTTGAACGTGCGGCGATCGTCCATCCACCACTGGTCGTTCCACACGTTGCCGGCCGGCTCGTGCACGACCGTCGCCGACAGCGGCGGCACCTCGAAGCGCATCCCGTACGGATCCTGCTTCTGGATCGCGTCGCCCGATCCGTTCCGGACCTCGTACTTGTAGCACTCGCCCGCCGCCAGGCCGGGAATGAAGATCTCCCACACGCCGTACGGCAGCAGGAGCCGCATCGGGTTCACGCGGCCGTCCCACGCGTTGAAGTCGCCAACGACGCTGACCCGGGCGGCGTTCGGGGCCCACACCGTGAAGTGCACGCCCGTCGCCGCACCGACCATTCGCACGTGCGATCCCAGGTGCCGGTACGCCCGGTGGTCCTCGCCCCGCGCGAACAGGTCGAGGTCGGTCGCGTTCATGAGCGGTCCGTAGCGGTACGGATCGTCGAACTCGACCTCAACTCCGTCGTCGGTTCGCATGCGCAGGCGGTAATCGAGGAAGGGCGGCTGAGCGTCGCTCTGCACCGTCGCCTCGAAGACGCCAGCCGGGTGCACGCGGGTCATCGGCGTCAGGTCGATGCCAGGCCTCACGAGGTCGACGGCCGCCGCGCGCGGCTGGAACACGCGGACCAGCAGCACACCCGGCGGCCCGGTCGGGTGCGGCCCGAGAACCGCGAACGGATCGCCGCTGTTCGCGTTGATGACGGACTCGATGGCGGGGTCGATGTGAAGCTCGGGTGTTTGCGTCGGCATTCCTTGTCCAGAGCAGTACGACTGAGATCGGGGCTCGAGCGAGCTCCGGGATTAGAATGGCCCGCTCCTATTGTAGCCCCAGCCCCTGCAAGCTGCAGGTTCGGCGTCAGCCTTCGTCGACCCGCCTACCAGCGCAGGTGTCCTTCCCCGGCGATGACCGCCGTTCCACCAACTCGGACGTCGCTGATTTTCTGCGCGTCGCCGGCGATCGAGATGTGAATCCGGCTGGGGCGCAGAATTTTCACCCCCTGGACACTGACGATCTGCTGCGCTTTCTCCGCTGGCACGAGGCCGTGCCGTACCAGGTAGCAGCCGAGCGGTCCGCTCGCGCTCCCGGTCGCCGGGTCCTCGGTCACGCCGAGACCCGGCGCGAACATCCGGCTGTACGCGGTTGCACCGTCGTCGCCGGGTTCGGTCGAGAACAGGAACACCTCTTCGGCGAGGCCCAGCGTCCGACAGAGCCGGCTCAATGCCGCCTGGTCGACGACGGCACGATCGACCGCCTCGCGGGTGAGGAGCGGCACGAAGAGGAACGGGACGCCGCACGACACCGATTGCACTGGTGAGCGCGCCACGGCGATGTCGCCTGGCCGCAGGTTGAGCGCGGCGGCGACCGCTGAGACATCGGCAACGTTGTCGCCGAAGGTGGGCGGAAGCTGGTGCATCTCGGCAAAAGCCACCTTCTGCCCGCCGCCACGATCGGTCTCCCAGCGCAGGCCCACGCGAATCGGCCCTACCCCCAGCCCGAAGACCACTTCCGGCTGTCCGGGAGCAATGACACCCTCGTGCGCGAGCGCGAACGCGGTGCCGATGGTCGGATGTCCGGCCATCGGCAGCTCGGAACCGGGCGTGAAAATGCGCACACGCACGCTGGTGCGCGGGTCTTCGGGCGGAAAGACGAACGTGCTCTCCGAGTAGGCCATCTCGCGCGCGATCGCCTGCATCGTCTCGGTGTCGAGACCGGCAGGCTCGGGGAACACGGCAAGCTGGTTTCCGCCGAAGACGCGGTCGGTGAAGACGTCGAGGTGGACGTAGCGGTAGGTGGACATCGTGACTACTGCTGTATCGACGCCTTCTTGATGTAGTCGAGCTTCGGGAAATCCTTCTGCAGGTAGGCGTTGCCCTGCATCATGATGTTCCCCTGGCTCGGACCGCTGCCGTTCGGCGCACCCTCGCCGTAGCCCGAGAACAGCTTGTCCACGACGTCCATACCTTTCGTGACGCGGCCGAACGGCGCAAAGCGCTGCTGATCCAGACCGCTGTTGTCGCCGAAGTTGATGAAGAACTGCGTAGAGCGCGAGTTCGGCGCGCTGGTCTGGGCGAAGGTCACGTAGCCGCGCTTGTTGCTCTGCTTGACCGGGTCATCGGAGATGTTCGACCTGGACCACACTTGCTGGATGGCAGGGTCCCCGTTCATGCCCGTCTGCGCCATGAAGCCGGAAAGCACACGGAAGAAGCGGCAACCGTCGTAGAACCCGTTCTTCACCAGGTTGTAGAAACGGTCGGCGCCGTTCGGTGCCCAGTCGCGGTGCACTTCGACGACGAAATCGCCGGCGCTCGTCTGGAACAGCACGTTGAAGACTGGCGGCGCCTGTTCCTTGAGCGTTGCGGGGCTCTTCAAGTTCGCCTGCGGTGCGGCCAGGGCGAACACGGACAGGCAGACGACGGCGAGACCGACGATGGCGAGCGTGAGGGACGAACGCGGCATGCAAACCTCCTCGGTAGAGCGTGAACCGAAAACCTGACCATTGTAGTATTGAACGACTGGAGATGAACCGAATGACGAAACCGGGCACGTACGCGCACTTCACGACGAGCGAGGGCAACTTCACGGTGCGGTTTTTCGATCAGGACGCGCCGAAGACTGTCGCGAACTTCGTCGGCCTCGCGGAAGGGACGCTCGATCCTGCAACCGGGAAACCCGGCCGCTCGAAGCCGTTCTACGACGGCCTCACGTTCCATCGCATCATCGACGGCTTCATGATCCAGGGCGGGGATCCGCACGGCGATGGCGCCGGCGGGCCGGGCTACAAGTTCGCCGACGAAATCAGCCCCAGCCTGAAGTTCACGAGGGCGGGCCTGCTGGCCATGGCGAACGCCGGGCCGAACACCAACGGCAGCCAGTTCTTCGTCACCCTGGCCCCCACCGACTGGCTGAACGGCCGGCACACGATCTTCGGCGAAGTCGTCGAGGGGATGGACGCCGTGCAGAAGATCGGCAAGGTGAAGACCGGGCGCGGCGACCGCCCCTTGCAGCCCGTGGTCATGAAGACGGTCAAGGTCGAGCGGGTCTAGTGGACTGTATCACCTGAAACAGTAGCGGGTCGCTCCGTTGTCGCGGCCCGCGACACGCGGGTTCGCAAGCCGATGATCTGCTACTGAATCAGCTGATACGAGCCACTGAATGCTTGAAGTAGTGTCAGTAGACAGTAGACAGTAGCGTAGTCAGTGGACAGTAGTTCAGTAGACAGCAGGGGCCGAGCCTGCTCGGCCCACTCCGCCCCCGCAGGGAGACAGACAATGCATCGCAGGCTCTCGCTTGTGACGTGCGCGGCAATCATCATTGCGATGGCGGGCCTGGCGTTCGCCCAGGCGCCCAAGGCCAAGCCCGCGGCGAAGGCGCAGGGAAAGGCCGCCGCGGCCGCGAAGCCGGGCACCTACGCCCACTTCGAAACGAGCATGGGCAACTTCACGGTGCGGCTGTGGCCCGACAAGGCACCGCAGACGGTCACCAACTTCATCGGGCTGGCAGAGGGAACGGTCGACACCATCACCGGACGACGCGGCGTCAAGTCGAAGCCGTTCTACAACGGGCTGCAATTCCACCGCGTGGTCCCGGGCTTCATGATCCAGGGTGGCCGCAGCGCGGGGTACACGATTCCCGACGAATTCGACCCGAAGTTCAAGTTCAACCGGCCGGGCATCCTGGCGATGGCGAACGCGGGCAACCCGCACAGCGCGAGCAGCCAGTTCTTCATCACCGTTGCGCCCTACCCTTCATTGAACGGCAAGTACACACCGTTCGGCGAGGTTACCGCCGGGCTCGACGTGGTGAAGAAAATCTCCGCGGTGAAGCGCAGCGGGGAGAGCCCGATCGAGCCGGTGGTGATCAGGACGGTGAGGATCGAGAAGGTGCAGTAGCGAGTAGCGAGTAGTCGTGAGTAGCGAGTGGACGGGACAACCGTCCGAAGTCCGAGCGTCGGTCCAAGCGGTGTCATGACCGGCATGGCCGAAAGGGCCAGGTCATGAAGCCGCTTTCAACATCGTCAGCGCGAACCGGGCGTCGTCGTCGACCCACATCGCCCGCACGTCGAAGCCGCAGAGCGACGCCATCGATCGGATCTCGCCGGGCTCGTACTTGTACGAGCTCTCCGTCCAGATGGTCTCGCCCACCTCGAACGACGCCGTCAGGTGCGCCGCCCGAACGCACACGTTCTGGCGGCGGGTGCTCGCCAGGTGCATCTCGACGCGGCTCTCCCGGCCGTTCCACAGCGCCACGTGGCGGAACGACGACAGGTCGAAGTCCGCGCCGAGCTCGCGGTTCATCCGCACGAGCAGATTCCTGTTGAAGGCCGCCGTGATGCCGAGCGGGTCGTCGTAGGCGAGCCGGAGCACCGATTCGGGCTTTACCAGGTCGACGCCCAGCAGCAGGCCATCTCCGGCCGCGAGCGGCCGCCGGATGCGGCGCAGCAGGTCGAGCGCCGCGCGCGGATCGGAGTTGCCGATGTTCGAGCCGAGGAAGAGAACCAGCATCTCCTCGCCCGGCTCGCGGCCGCGGGCGGCGCGCAAGACGCCTTCTTCGTACGTCGCCCGGTGGCACATGACCGGCAGGCCCGTTCCCGCGATCGCGTTCGCGGTCTGATCGAGCGCGAGCTGCGAAACGTCCACCAGGTGCACGGCCGCGCCGTTCCCGCACGACGAAAAGCGGTCGGCGAGCACCTGCAGCTTTTCACCCGTGCCGCATCCGAGTTCGATCAGCCGCACCCGTCTGCCGAACGATCCCGCAACCTCCGCCCCGTGCTCGGACAGCAACGCTTTTTCGGCCCGCGTGATTCGGTACCAGGGCAGGCGGCAGATCGCCCCAAACAGCGCGGACCCGAGATCGTCGTACAGGTACTTCGGCTCGAGCCGTTTCGGCACGACACTGAGACCGTCGCGCACGTCGGCTGCAAACTCGCGCACGTCGGCAACGGGGGGCGCGAAGTCCTCCGTCACCGCCGCGACGACCTGAGCCGCCCTGAGCCCTGAGCCGGACGAGCCCCTGACCCCGGAGCCTCGAGCCTCGAGTCCTTCTGAAATCATGCCCCCACCAGGCGGAAAGTCGCGTACACGTACGGGTATTGCGCGCGGAACCAGTTGCGGAAGCTCGCGCGCAGAAGCTCGCGAGAGGTGGCCGGCGACGCCCCCTTCATCACGTAGTGCTGCCCGTCGAAGAAGTCCGCGGAGTATTCCGGGTAGGATGGAAGCGGCGCGAAGCCCGGGAACGGCTCGAAGACCGTCGACGTCCACTCCCATCCGTTACCCACCAGGTCGTGTACGCCCCAGGCACTGACGCCTGCCGGGTACGAGCCGACCGGCACCGGATCCCATCGGGCGAAGTCGAAGTTGCCGTGCCGCGCGCTGTCAGGTGCACCGTCGCCCCACGGATACGGGCGCTCCTCTCCTGACGGCGTGCCGAACGCGGCGCGGTGGAACTCGGCTTCCGTCGGCAGGCGCTTCCCCTTCCACCGGGCGTACGCTTCCGCCTCCGCGTGGCTCACGTAGACCGGCCACGCGGGCGGCAGCGGAACCAGCTCGAACTGGCCGCGCCAGTACCATCGCCCGTCGTGTCGTTCCCAGAAGAGCGGGTGGCGGACATCGTGCTCGACTCGCCACTGCCATCCCTCGGGCGTCCACAACCCCGGCGCGTCGTATCCGCCCGCCTCGATGAACTCCAGGTAGTCCCGGTTCGTGACGTCGAAGACGTCGATCTCGAACGCGCCGACGCTCGCTTCCAGGGCGTGGAACTCGTTGTCCCAGCCGAAGGTGACCATGGCCGGGTAGGCGCCGAGCGTTGCACGACCCGCGGGAATCGTGACCGTCGAGCGTGCCGGCGGCTCGCCACCAGGAGTGACCTCCGCGTCGCCGGGGCGATTTTTCTGCGTGTACGGCAGCCGGTGCAGGATGTACAGGAGCGTTTCCTGGTGCATGGCTTCGTGCTCGATCGACGCGTAGATCGCCTGCGCGCGATCGAGCAGCGGGTGGCCCTCGCGCACGATGTCGGCCGACTCGATCGCGTCGAGGATGGCGCGGTCGGCGGCCGACGCGTAGGCGGCGATGGCGGCGCGGTCGGGCCACGTCGCGATGCCCCGCTTCGCGGCATCCGCTTCGTCCTCGGGATCGATGCCGCGCGCGAAGAGCCTCTCGAACTCCGCGTTCATCCCCGGGAGGCCGAGCGCCTTGCGCACGATCGTGTTGAAGGCGAACACCGGCAGGTGGCCCTCGTAGAACACGATCGGATGGCGCAGCGGGATGGGCCGCGACAGGAAGGCGTCGGGCGAGGCGATGTCGAAAATCTGGTTCGATTGGGCGCGCGTCCGGCGGTAGTAATCGGCAAGCTCGGCGCGATCGACCGCCGGCGCGGCCGGGGCGGATTCGGCAGGGGGCATTACCGCTCCTCTCGGCGTTCAGGATGTTGTTTCGATCAGTATAACGTTCTTGGGGCCCTGGTCCCTAGTCCCGGATGAACTCGGGAATGTCCTGGGGGATCTCCAGCGACAGTTCGACGATGCCGGCGAAGCGGCCGTCGCGGTACCAGGGCGACTGGTATATCAGCTTGCGGATGCCCCCCTTGCGAATCGTGTACACGTTCGCCCGCCGATGCTCGAACAGGGCGTCCAGCTTCGCGCGCGCGGCGGCGGGGTGGCACGCCCGCAGGTCGGTTCCCACGAGCGCGCGCCCGCCGTCGGCGGCAAACGTGGACGCTGCCCTGTCGTTCATCGACAGGATGATTCCGCGCTCGTCGCACACCGTGATCGCCCCGGGGAATTCAGTCAGCCAACCGTCGTCGAGCACCATTCGACATCTCCTGGATGGCGGGGACTTCGAGAGACGCTCACCGCAGCGCTTGACAGTAGCCATTTACGGACCACCCTGTCCACTCTTTGAGGAGCCAAGGACCAGGGACGAGAGAGGGGGGCGGACGATGGTCCGCTGGCCGGGGGCGGGGCGACCGGCACCGGCGACTCGTCGAGGGAATGTACGCCTCTCGGCACGCCGGAATCGTGGCCGAGTGCTGGCGGCACCCGGAACAGGGCTCGCCGGCGGCCCGGGGAGGCACACGCCGGCGACCGGGCCTGCCCGGATCAGCGCGTGACGTTGTCGAAGGTCGACGTGTTCAGCGTCGTCGTGTGGCTGCACACGATCAGGCCCACGAAGACGTTCGATCCCATCGTCACCGTCGTGCTTCCGACGGTCCTCCACGTGGTGCCGTCCGCCGAAACCGAAGCCGTGAAGGTCGAACCGCTCCGAGCCAGTCTCAGCCACGCGGGTCTCGCCTGCGTGGCGCCGGCGAGCCACGTCACCGACGCTCCGGTACCGGCCCGCGACATGAACTCGATGTTGCCGTTCGGGTTCGCGTCCAGCATCACGAACGACGCGCTCGCCCCCGGCGTTTCGCGCACCATCACGCCAGCCTTGGCGAAGCTGTTCGTGTTCTGCATGTTCGTCACGCGCGCGACGATCTGGCCGTCACCGGCGAGCGCCTGATAGACGAACTGGAACGCGTCCGCCGTTCCCCAGATGTCGGCTCCAGAACCGGCCACCGTGAACGTGCCGTTGGAGTACGACGCACTGCCAGCGGCGGCGACCGCGCCTACGTCCTGGTTCGCCCACGGCGAGGGCAGCGCGGAGGACGGCGGCGGTGCGGTTCCACCCGCACCGACGCTGACGTTGTCGAACGTGGACGTGTTGAGGGCGCTGGTGGTGTGGCTGCACACGACGAGGCCCACCGTCAGGCTCGTGGCCATTGTCACCGACGTGCTGCCGATCGTCGTCCACGTGTTGCCGTCCGCGGAGACGGCTCCAGTCACCGTGCTGCCGCTGCGCGACAGCCTCAGCCAGGCAGGCCGCACCTGCGAACCGCCGGCGAGCCACGCGACCGAGCCCCCCGTGCTCGCGCGCTTCATGAACTCGACGTTGCCGTTCGGGTTGGCATCGAGGAGCACGAAGCTCGCGTTCGACGCGGTCGTCTCGCGCAGCATGACGCCGGCCTTCGCGAAGCTGTTCGTGTTCTGCATGCCGGTCAGCCGCGCAACGATCTGCCCGTCACCCGACAACGCCTGGTAGACGTACCGGAAGCCGTCCGACGTGCCCCAGATGTCCGCGCCGGCGCCGCTCACCGTGAACACACCGGAGGAATACGTCGCGCTGCCCGCGATGCCGACGTTTCCCACGTCGGTCGTCGCCCACGGAGACGGTACGCTGCTGGGCGGAGGCGGCGAGGCGGTCCCGCCGGTCGTGAACGACCGGGTCGTGGAGGGATTCAGCAGCGACGGCCGCACGTCGCAGGCGAACGTGCGCGAGACGATCTTCCAGTAGTACGTCGTCCCGCCCTGCAGCGCCGCGGGCGGCGTCCACGAGTACGTGGACGGCGGGTTGTTGGTGAGCTGCGCCGGGATGTTTGCGACCAGCGACAGCGCGGACGTCGACGTGCCGAGGTACACGTCGTAGCTGGTCGCGAACACCGCGGTGTTCCACGTCAGGGTCGGCGTCGTGCTGACGCCGGTCGCGCCGCTCGCGGGAGCGGCCAGCGCCGGCGCATCCGCGGGGCCCGGCACGAAGGCCGTGAAGCCCGCCGTGTCGCCCCACATCGCGCTGAAGCGATTGGCCATCGCCTGGTAGATCGTCGGTTTCGCCGTCGCGGACACGAAGTAGTCGTTGTCGCGCTGCCACGCGGCCGCGAAGTTGGACGAGGCGTTGGTCGCGTAGTCGGAGGTCACGAGCATCTTCATGTGGGTGATGCCCGCGTGAGCCCGCTGCTTCATCGGGATGCCGGCCGCCCACAACCTGTCCAGGTTCGCGTGCGTCAACCAGAATTCAGGCCATTTCCGGTTCACGTACTCGGAGGGTTCGACGATCAGCTGGACCGGGACCCCCGACTGGAACCTGCTGACGAGCGCCGGCGTGATGCCGTCGAGCACGGTCAGCCGGTAGATGACGAAGTTGACGCGCGAGTTCTCGTTGTTGATCTCGGTGACGATGCGGGTGTTGAACTGCGAGCCCTGGCCCCAGATGAGATCCGGCGGCGTCGGGAAGTCGAGCTCGAGCCGCTGGGTATTGATCGTCATCGGCGCCGGATTCGGGTAGAGCGTCTTGAAGTCCGAACACGCGCTCTCGCTCGCACACGCGTCGTACCAGTTCTTCAGGTACGGCGGGCCGCCGTAGATGCTCTGCGGCTCCGCGGTCGTGTCGTTCCAGATCCGGTCGAAGCGGGTCAGGAACGCGTTCACCAGTTCGGGGTCGTCGGTGAACATCACCGTTTCGTCGCTGTAGTTGGTCGACGAGGCGGGTTTCAACTGGTAGGTGGTCCAGTTCGCGGATCCGAATTCCACGACGCCCTGCCCCCTGAAGATCGCCATCTTCATGTGGTCGATCTCGGGGAACCACGTGGGATTGTAGCGCAGGCGGATGGGCACGCCGGCGTTCGCCATGTAGTAGAACTCGGCCTTCGTGTTCGGATCGACCTCGAAGATCGACGCGCGGTCGCCGATCACGCGCACCGGCACGCCCGCCTGGTGTTTCGCGGCGAGCGCCTGCGAGATCGCATGTTCGGTGAGATACCACGCCGACACGTCGATGCGGACGTTCTCGGCGTTGATGCGCTGGAGGATCAGGGTGAGCGTGTCGTCCTTCGCGGGAAAGTAGATCTGATCGGCGGCGCGGCCGAAGGCCGCGGTGCCGAGCAGCAGGCAGACAGCAACGACGGCGGCGCGACGGCTGAGCGGAAATTCGATCACTCTTCGGTCCTCGCTTGAATCCCGGCGGGGCACGGCGTGCCGTTCCCTGCAGGACATGTAACAGTCCGGACGGTGGTCGAGCAACGGACGTACCGCTGTGTTGGCTGTTTTTCGGGCGGATTCGGGCAGACCGCGGTGGGCGGCGGAAAGGGCGCGCCGTTTTTGGGCGCTGCCGTTCCTGAATTGTTCCCGCCGAGGGACGGGCTGGCCGGCGGCCCGGTACTAGGGCCCGGGAATGCGCGGCTGGTTCGCGACGAGCTCGCTGACGACGTCGGCGATGTCGCGGTGCTTCACGTCCACCTCGTAGTTGAGGCGCCGCATCGTCTCGTCCGAGATCCGGCCGCCGAGCTCGCGCAGCCGGTCACCAAGCGCGGGGTTGCGCAGCAGCGACAGGGTGTTGACG
>Ga0316628_100003624_pt1 | contig 11944 bp, 4 predicted proteins | sample OWC_Aug_M2_C1_D5_FD_207648 | JGI IMG/M metagenome (GOLD analysis project Ga0316628, IMG submission 207648) | Wetland soil microbial communities from Old Woman Creek delta, Ohio, United States - OWC_Aug_M2_C1_D5_C | ecosystem: Environmental > Terrestrial > Soil > Wetlands | place: USA: Ohio...
TGCCGCATCTGCTCGAGGAGAAAAAGCTCGTCGTCAACAAGACGGGTCTCGTTCAGTACATTGCCGACGGCACCCAGATCGATCACGTGGGAGGGCTCGAGTACCTCAAGAAGTGGCTGCTCGACCGGCGCAAGCTGTTCTTCGAGCGCGACAGCCTGACTTACGAGATCGTCCCCAAAGGCGTTCTGGTAATGGGCGTGTCGGGATGTGGAAAGAGCCTTTCGGTGAAGGCGATCGCCTCATGCTTCAGCCTGCCGCTGTACCGCATCGACATGATCGAGGTTTTTTCCGGCCGGTTCGGCAATCCCGATGCGGCGTTTGTCGGCGCGTGCAAGGTCGTGGAATCGGTAGCGCCCGCGGTGGTGTGGTTCGACGAGATCGAAATGGGGCTTACCGGGCAGACCGGCGAGGGCGCCACCAACCTCGGCCGGATATTTGCCTTCTTCCTGACCTGGATGCAGGAAAAGGCGCGCGGCCTGTTTATCGCGGCCACGGCCAACCGGATCGACCTGCTGCCCGCCGAGATCATCCGCAAAGGGCGCTTCGACGAGGTGTTTTTCATCGACCTGCCCACCGAGGATGAGAGGAGCGAGATCTTCAGCATCCACCTCCAGAAGCGCGGGATCGATCCCGGGCCGCTGCAGATCAACCGCCTCAAGAGAATCACTCTGGGGTGGACAGGCGCCGAAATCGAGCAGTGCGTAGTGTCCGCCATCACTGCCGTCCGGATAGAGAACCGGACCCTGACCTTCGACGATCTGCACCGGGCCGCCCAGAACATCATCCCGCTTTCCAAGACCATGCGCGAGCAGGTCGATCACATTCGCTCCTGGGCCTATGACCGGGCCGTCCGTGCATCCCCGCGCGAAAGCAAGTAACGATCGAAAGCCGCCACCAGGACACCAAGACACCCTTGATGGGAGTTGAGACGTGGGGCTCACGGGGAAACGCACCTTTGTCGGGTTCGGGTTTGGTGCCATCCAGGCTGGACTGTTTCTCTACGAAGCATTCCGCTCGGGGAATTTCGGACGCCTGGTGGTGGCCGAGATTCGGCCCGAACTGGTCGATGCCGTGTGCCGGGCCGGCGGGCTCTACGCCGTCAACGTCGCCCACGCCGATCGAGTCGAACCGGTCTTTGTCGGGCCGGTTGAAATAGTGGACCCGGCCGCAGAGGGCGGCCGCAGGCGCCTGATCGAGGCGACGGCGGATGCGGACGAGATTGCCACCGCCGTCCCCAGCGTCCAGCACTACGTTTCCGAAGCGCCGGGCAGCCTGCATCGCCTCCTTGCGGAAGGCCTGCGCCGGAAAGCCGCGTGCTCCGGCCGGCCTGCAGTCCTCTACGCGGCAGAGAATCACAATCGCGCGGCGGAAATCCTCGAAGAAGAGGTCACGCGGGCGATTCCCGAAGACGAGCGGCCGTGCGTCTCCTCGAGAATCCGATATCTCAACACCGTAATCGGCAAGATGAGCGGCATCGTGGACGCCGCGGGGCCGAGGCCCCCGGCGCCGATCGCGCCGGGGCTCGACTCCGCTTTTCTGGTCGAAGCGTTCAACCGAATCCTCATTTCGAGAATCCGCTTCGACGAGTCGGCGGGGGCGCCGCTTTTCCGCGGCGGCATAACCTGTTTTCTTGAAAAGGAGGATCTGCTGCCGTTCGAAGAGGCAAAGTTGTACGGCCACAACGCTGTGCACGCACTGGCAGCCTATCTGGCCGCGATGCGCGGCGTGCAGTGGATCGCCGATCTGCGTTCGTTCCCCGGGATCATGGGCTTTCTCCGGATGGCCTTCATCGAAGAGTCGGGCAAGACCCTGATACGGAGGAACGCCGGCGTCGATCCGCTCTTTACGGAGCAAGGCTATCGCGACTATGCCGACGACCTTCTGGCGCGCATGGTCAATCCCTTCCTTCAGGATTCGGTCGAGCGCGTAGGGCGGGATCCCGAGCGCAAGCTGGCATGGGATGACCGCCTTATCGGCACCATGCGCCTGGCGCTCGCCGAGCAGGTGATTCCGAGCAGCTTTGCCGTGGGCGCGGCGGCGGCGCTGGCAACGGTGGACAGGTCGGCGCTGAGTGAGGACAAGAGCGCCGCTTCATGGCTGGAGCCGCTCTGGAAGGATTCCGCCCCCGATCCACGCGAAAAACAGGCGGTGCTGGAACTTATCGAGAAAGGAAGAGCCCGCCTGCGAAAGTGGATAGGCTCCAACTACGAATCACGCCTGCTCATTTAACCTGGGTTCCGAAGTTGGCGGAAATATCAGGTGTTGGTATGGTCAAAAAAGCTTGAACCGCTAAGACCTCTAAGACCGCAAAGGTTTATAGCTGGCAACAATACTATGCATCGCCTCTTCGTGGTCTTTGGGGTCTTCGTGTTCAGTTTTTGAGCGAACCACCGGCTGCCGCCTCCGCAACTTCGGAATCCGGGTTTAAGAAAAGTGCCACAGATTGCACGGATTACACCAAATGTTCTTTTGTGTGATCCGTGTAATCCGTGGCTGCTTGTGCTTTCAGGAAGTCACCGGGAGGAGGCCGAGGCCGGGACGATCCGGCAACACGAGCTTCCCTTTTTCAACCTTCACTCCCGAATAGGGATCGTTCGCGATGAGCAGATTCCCGTCCAGGTCGGCATAGTCGACCAGAGGGGAAAGGTGAGCGGCCGCACTCACGCCGATGGAGCTCTCGATCATGCACCCGAGCATGGTTTTGAGCCCGAGAGCCTTGGCGATCTGGAGCATGCGGTAGGCCTCGAGGATTCCGCCGCACTTCATCAGTTTCACATTGACCCCGTCGAAGGCGTTCACCAGCTTCGGGATGTCGCCGGGATGCAGACAGGATTCGTCCGCGATGATCGGGATGTGCACCTTGTTTCGCACCCAGCGAAGGTCATCAAGCATCGCCGCGGGCATCGGCTGCTCGACGAACTCGACACCCTGAGATTCGAGCCAGTTGATCTTTCGTACGGCTTCTTCCCGATCCTTCCAGCCCTCGTTGGCATCGACGCGCAGCGGCTTTTTCGTGACGCTCCGCACCGCCTCCATCGTGGTTTCGTCGTTCTTGAGGCCCACCTTTATCTTGAGGACGGGGAACGCGTCGGCTTCCTTCACCTTCCGGCGCGTAATCTCGGGCGTGTCGATTCCGATCGAGAAAGTGGTGATCGGCGCGTCGGCCGGATCCAGCCCGAAGTAGCGGTAGAGGGGAATCCCCAGTTTCTTGCCGACCCAGTCCATGAGGGCGATGTCGAGCGCCGCCTTTCCGGCATACTGGCCCCGGACGCGCCGGGATACCTCCGCCATCAGCTTTTCGAATTGCCAGGGATCGGACTTGGAGACGAGTTCCTTTACGGAGTCGACGGCGCGGCGGGCAGACTCGGCGTTCTCATCGTAGCGCACGATCGGGGCTCCTTCACCGAAGCCGGTGATGCCTTCGCTCGTGTATCGAAGGTGCAGGTTGTCGCGGTATTCGCTGGAGGACATGGTCGTCGTCCAGGTGTGCCGCAGCTTCAGCCGGACAATTTCGGTCTGGATGACCGCCGGCGTGCCACCCTTTTCTTCAGCGCGCATGGTCGAGCCCTTCCCTTCCATCGCAAATGCCGCCACGGCTCCAACGGTCTTGAGCATCTCTCGTCTTTTCATTTTGCCCTGGTGAAACTTGGTGTCTAAGTGTCCTGGTGGTTGATTGTCCTGCGCTCCAAGACTATCGCAAATTGCCGCGGACCTCAAAACTAACTCTGTCGAGGATGCGGCTCACCCGATCCACGAGCGCCAGTGTGTGCCGGCCTTTCTCAGGCGTCCAGAGCACAACGGAACCCGCGGGACCGAGGGCGCGCCCGTCCAGGACCCACGAGAACGAGGAGTCCGCCGGCGCGGCCTCAAAAAACAGCTTCTGCTGCCCGGCGGGTATGTCGGGATCCAGGGCCACGATCGTGCCTTCCGCAGGATAGGTGATTTTGACGACCTCCGCTCCACCGGCGCTCCGAACGCTCGATGTTTCGGTGCCGCGGATGAACCACTCCCGCCGGCTCCCGCCCTCGTCGGGGTAAGCAACCGATTGAGCCACGACGCCGGGCGGCGGTTTGGGCGGGCGGCTGGTCCTGCCGCGATGAAGCCAATCCATGATTTCCACCCACGCGGGGGCGGCGCCCGTCACGCCCGTTACGTCCCACATGGGTTCGCCGGAGAAATTGCCCGTCCACACGCCGACGGTGTACCGGTCGGAGAAACCGACGCACCAGTTGTCGCGCATGTCTTTGCTGGTTCCGGTCTTCACTGCAGTCCAGAAACGCGTTGCAAGCGGGCTTTCCAGGCTGAAGGTCAGGCTGCGGCTTTCGCGGTCGGAGAGGATGTCGGCGGTGAGGAACACCGCCTCGGCCGAAAAGACCCTGTGCAGGGGAGGCCTCGGAGCGTCGGGGCTGAGCGTGAGAGGCCCGGCCATGCCACCGTTGGCGAGCGCGCGGTAGGCGTTCACGAGGTCCCAGAGAGTGATGTCCGCGGACCCGAGGGCGAGAGAAGGACCGTAGAAATCGGCAGGGCGAAGGTCGCGGAATCCAAGTGCGCCTAACCTTTCGAGCATTGCGTCCACTCCGACCAGATTCAGGGCCCTTACCGCGGGGACGTTGAGCGAAGCCGCGAGCGCCTGGCGCGCCGTGACCATGCCGTGAAACGTCTTGTCGTAGTTCCGTGGACGATATACGCCGGCGGCCACCGGCACATCCAGGGGAGAATCCTCGATCAGCGAGCCCGGGGTCAGGATGCGCTGCTCGAAGGCGCCGGTGTAAAGAAACGGCTTCAGCGTGGAGCCGGCCTGACGGAGGGCCTGGACGCCGTCCACGTGCCGGGCGCTGGCATGGTCGCCGTCGTTGCCGACATACGCCAGGACCTCGCCGGTGGCGCTGTCGGCGACCAGGATCGCCCCGTCATGCACGTTGTGCGAACGAACGACTTCGAGGTGCCGGCGCAAGGTTTCCGAGGCGAAGCGCTGGAGCGTTCCATCGAGGGTCGAGGTCATCGCTTCCGGGTCGCGCCCGGTGCGTGATCGGGTCTGTTCCAGCAGCATCAGGGCTACGTGCGGGGCAAGCGCCGCCCGGGGCCTCACGAAATAGGCGTGGGAGAGCGTGTCGCGCGCCTCGGACGCGGCCTCTTCCGGGCTCAGTCTCAGGCCCATCGCGGCCGCAAGCTGGCTTGCGCGGGCTCCCACCTGGTCGGGCGCCGCGTTGGGCGACCGTATGAGCGCGGCGAGGAGAAGAGACTCCTTCTGGTCGAGGCCGTGCGGCTTTTTCTGAAACAGCCCCTCGGATGCCGCCGCAATCCCCTGCAGCTCACCGCGAAAGGTCACGAGGTTCAGGTAGGCTTCCAGGATCTCTGCCTTCGACCAGCGCCGCTCGAGCGCCCGGGCCGCTCGTATCTGCGCAATTTTCTGCCCCACGGTTCGGCGTTGCCCGCGCGGTTCAAGCTCCGGGCGCAGCTTCGCCGCCAGCTGCATGCTGATGGTGCTTGCGCCGCGGGCGCTCTCCGCGACGACAAACTCCCGCAGGGCTCCGGCCAGCGAAGCCCAGTCGGCCCCGCTGTGTTGATAGTAACGCTTGTCTTCCGCCCGGATCACGGCGGAGATCAGGGCAGGCGAAACTGCGTCTAGCGCGGTCCAGTCCAGTCTCCTGACGCGCCGGTTCACGCGCAGCTCGTGGATGACCTCGCCGTGCCTGTCGAGCAGCGCCGTCTCCGACGCGGAGGAGGCCTTCCGTACTTCGCGATAGGAGGGAAGCGGAAGCGGGGCCGCGGCGAAAATCCCAAAATAAACAGCCGCCGCCCCGGCCAAACCGACCCCCGCCAGCCACAGAGACACGAAAACTGTTTTTTTACTGTGTCTTTGTGTCTTTGTGTCTTGGTGTTTGCTTTTATTGGTCACTTGATCTTCATTCCCTCGTTGGGAATCTCGCCGAACATTTCAGGCGAATACAGCGCTTCGACTCTGGTAGGGGGCAGATTCACCTGGCCCTCTGCGTTGAGACGCATGGTGTACTCGACGGTCCAGCTGCCCTTGGGCACAAAATCGTAGTAGGCGCGATACCCTTCGAAGGAGCGCTCCTCGTAAGCCGGCCAGACCCATCCTTTCTGCTCCTCGCCCCTCGTCAGCAGTCGCGAGTCCCTGCCCAGGCCCGTGCCGAAGACCGCCGCACCGGCGGGAATGGGATCGTTGACCACGACCCAGGTCATATCCGCCTGGGACTCGAGCTCCAGCCTCACCCGGACGATGTCCCCCTTGCTCCACGCGCCACCTTCCTTCTGCTGGACGGGCAGAAGCGTCTTTTTGATTTTGAAGCCGCTGGAGCGCGGCTCGCGCAATGGGATGGCGGCCAGGCTCTGCACCGTAGCCCACGGGCTCCCGGTGCCCTGGTTGGCGACCGAAAGCGTCTTCTGGCCCTCAGGCCACGGAAAGGAAAGGACGCTGCCGGCCGGCGCCGTGCCCCAGTCCAGTGCCTGCTGTTTGTCCGCAAGCAGCGCCCTGGCGCTTCCGGTCACCGGAGTCTTTTCGAAGATCGCGGCGAACTTCTCTATCGCCAGCACGCCCCAGGCATTCGCGACAGTCGTGTCCCAATGCCCGCGTTGCTGGCGCCCGAGGGAGCCGCGCACCAGCCTGGGAATGTCCCCGGTCGAGGCCGGCGATTCCATCTCGCTGAGGAGAAAGCGCACGGCGTTGGCGTCCGTGGAGACCATCAGCCAGAAGAGGGAATCCGAGCGCTCGGTAGAAAATCCCATGGAGGTTCCCTGGAAGTTAAGCCGGGATCGCAGGATCTGGTCGGCCTCCCCCAGTCTCTGGGTCCTGTTGCGCAGAAGCGGCGATCTGCGGAGGATGTTCGACCAGTCGATGACTGCCGAGGTCGGCCAGAGTTTGGGATCGATGGCGATGGAGGAGAGAAGGGTGTCGTCGACCCCGGCAGCAGCCGGCCGGGCCTCTCCCCGGGGCGATCGCGTCGTCTGGCCCGTGAGAATTCCGCCCAACTCGGACGCGTATCGCGAGAGAGCCTCGACGGCCGCCACCTTACGGATCGTCAAATCCGCAGTTTGCAGCCTGGAGTAGCGGACCACCCTTCCGGCTACGAATCCCGCCAGCCCCTCGAGCATCTTGCGCCTCGAGGCCTGCGGGATGTCCCAGCCGGCCTCCTGAGAGATGGCGAGAACGTAGGCGGTGAGCGTATCGTCTCCCCAACGCATAGATGGGAAGTACTTGGCCAGGCCCTCCCCGTCGAGATAGGCGGGCAGATCCGCCATCACCGCTTCCCAGAATCTCCTGTCGCGCAGCGCGATGGCCCGTGAGACGTTCTGCTCCAGGCAGCTGTAGGGATAGTTGCTCATGTACTCCGCGACGCCGCCCAGGCCGTTGAGGAGAGTGGGCCGAAGGGTGACCCGAAGCTCCCCACGACCACCAATGGCGTCCTTGGGACGCTCCACTTCCATGCGCAATTCCTTGTCCACGCGGGCGAGGGTTGCCTGGAATGTCCGCACGGGCACGGCAGGGACCACCTTCTGGGAGACGCTCAGCTTGTCGCGGACCCCCTGGCCGCCGTTTGCTTCTAGAGCGTAGCGAAGCGAGTCGACTCCGGCCGGGACGGTGACTTCCCAGCCGATCAGTTTGGTTTCCCCCCCTGCCAGGGAGAGCTTGACGGGGGCAAACCGCTCCGACAACTGCTCGACACGCGCAGAGAGTTCGAGATCCATCGGCCGTTCCGTGGAGTTTCGCACCGTGAATTCCGGACGGATGCGGTCGCCTTCGCGCACCACGGGCGAAAGGCTGGAGAAAATAATCAGGTCCTGATTCGATCGTATCGACGTCGAACCTGTCCCAAAACGATCGAGACCGCCATTGGCTACGGCAACGATGCGAAAGCTCGTAATCGAGTCGTTCAGGGGAATTTCCACCGAGGCGGTGCCCTTCTCGTCCAGAGCGACCCTGGCCTTCCAGAAGAGAAGGGTGTCGAAGAGTTCCCGCGTGGTCTGTCGTCCTCCTCCGCCTCCCTGAGGGAGCGCTTTCAGGCCGAAATGCCGTTTGCCGACCACGTGCATCTGCGCCGTCGAGGTTTGGACACCGTAGGACCTTCTACCCATCATCGCCTCGAGCAGCTGCCAGCTGGCGTTGGGCATCAGCTCGAGGAGGCCTTCGTCGACGGCCGCCACGGCTGCCTCGGAGCCCTTGGGCGGCAGCCTGCCGTCCGCGGTCGTCACGGAGATCCGCACGCTGGCCTTCTCGCGCACTTTGTACGCGGGCCGGTCGGAGGCGACCTTCACATTCAGCTCGTGAGCCTTCCAGCCCACGCTGATTTCCGCGATGCCCAGTTTGTAGGCGGGCCTGCCGAGATCGACGGTCGCCGTCGGCTGTGCGTCTGTGACGCGACCGCGCACGGCGAGAACCGAGACATAGACATTGGGCGCGAAGGTGCCCTTTACGGGCAGCTCGATGACCGGCTCCTTGCCGGACAACTCCCGGACAAAGGCTTCCCCGACGCCTTCTCTCTCCACGGTGACGAGAGCCGTGGCGCTGCGGAAAGGCATGCGCACCTGGAAGCGCGCCTTCGCCCCCGGCTCGTAACGGCGGCTCTCGGGGATCAGGTCGATCCGGTCCCCGTCCTCCGCCCTGAACCACCACTCCTCCTGCCCCGCCACCCACGAATCCTGGTAGGTTGAGATTTCGCGGCCCGCGCCGTCCCGGGTCGTGGCTTGAAGGATCACGTCTCCCGCGACGGGAGACGGTTTTTCGCACAGTAGAAGGCCTCGCTTGTCGGTCTTACCTTCGCAGAGCAGCTTGAGTTTTTTGGTTTCCGTGGAGTGCTCGTAAGCGTAAAAGCCGCCCACGAGGCGTTTGCGATGGGAATAGGTCTTCCTCTGGAACAGTTCCACTCGAACCGGCGCTCCCGCGACAGGCTTGCCGTTCAAGTCGACGACCGCCACCTGGAATCGCAGTGCCTCTCTGGAGAGGGTCCAGGAATCGGGCCGGATGCCGATGTTTCGCTCCGCCGGCCAGACCGGCACCCGGGATGACACCGTCTGCACCTCGCCATTCGGGTCCCGGTATTCGAGCTCGGCCTGAATCTCGTGAGGCCTGTCGATCTTCGGCATTTTCTCGATGGTTGTCCTCACGGAGCCCGTCTGATCGAGGGTCAGGTCGGTACTCCTCAGTTCTTCGGCCTGCCTCTCCCCGGTCTCCTCCGGATCGCCCCGGACCAGGCCTTCACGCACTTTGCCGGCGGAGAATGCGAATGTGTCAAAACCGCTGATCGATGAGAGGTAGCTCGGGTGTACGACATATCGGAAACGGACGGGCAGCGCGCCGGCGTTTCCGCCGGAGAGATAGCGCACCATCAGGTCGAGGGGCACCGATTGCGGAGCGATCAGGAATCCCGCCGGAGGCCGGATTACTCCCTTCATCAAGGGCACGCGAAACTCCTCGACCCGGAACATTCCCGAGGGTTGGGCCGCATTGCCTTGGTCTTGCCTTGAGATGCTGATCTGGTAGGTGCCGAGCTTCGCCTCCTTCGGGATCATCCAGGTTGCCTCCGAAATGCCGCGCGCGTCCCACTGGAGCGGGATTTCGTATTCCTGGTTGCTTCCCAAGTGAGTGATCTTCGCAGATTTCCCGAGGTCGTTCTTCTGTGGGAGGGCAAATCCCGCGGTCACGTGCCTGCGCAGGATGTTCTTCATATGCACCGTTTCTCCTGCGCGGAACAGGCCCCGGTCGAGGACGGTGTGCGCGATCGAAAGGTTCGTCTGCCAATCCACCGGAAGGTGGAAGCGCCAGGGCTCGATGCCGTTTTGCCAGCTGCTGTGAACGAAGGCCACGTCGTCCTCGAGCTGGGCGGAAACCACGAGTCCTGAGGAAAAAGGATTGCCCGTGCAAAAGGTCTGCTTCTCTCTGTCGGACATCTTTTCGGGCCGCGCGATCCCGCTCGCGTCGGTTTTGCCCTGCCAGATCATTCGTCCGGCGCAGTCCTGTATCCGAACCGACGCCTGGCCTACCGGCTTGGCCGTGTCGAGCGTGGTGACCCAGACGAGTGAAGTATCGATGCCCCATTTGAGGTGGACGGCCAGGTTGGTGACCAGCGCAGTCGTCGCCACATACATCGGCCGGGTCTCTCCCAGAAGAGCAGCGCCGAGCAGGCCGCTTTCGATCTCTACCACGTAAAAGCCGGGAGTCTTCAAGGGAATTCCCAGGACCTCGAACGCCTTGGCGCCCTGGAGCTTGGGGATCGAGAACCTCCTGGCTTTTCCCGCAGTCACGGGGCCGAAGACGCTCTTTCCGCGGTCCTCGTCGGAGCGATCCTTCACTCTCTCGATCCAGGTCATCATCTGACTGACCTTGTCGGAAGGAACTTTGAAGATGCGGCCCTTCATGCTGGCATCCAGGCGCTGGGCCTGAAGGAGGGGCTTCGGCGGATCCAGATTTTCCTCTCCCCCGGTGACCTCGAACATGCGCGCGCTCACCTCCGGTTCGATGTTCCGAATCGTCACCGGGAGCATGGGATCGGCGTGGAGTTCGAGGATGCCGAAGTCCGCCGCGAACTTGGCCAGCGGCGGATATTCATCCGTGGTCAGCGCCGCCGGAAATCTATCGGCGTTGGAGAGTTTGCGGCCGGAATCGTCGACGATCCCGGGCGGAAGCTCGACCGTGAAGGAGGATTTTTCCGGGAAAGGGCCCTTGAAGGTCACGGCGTAGATGTGGCGGTCCGATTCCTCGTCCGTTTCTGTGACCTGTGCCGCCCATTGGCGGCCTCCCGGCCCTTTCAGAACAGCCTTCCGTGCCTGGGCGGCAAGAACGGGCGCGGAGAACGACAGGCGCACCGGGGTTATCGGCACACACTGGGCCTGCGGGTTTTCCCTCGTGCAGTGCACGGTTGCCGTAAAGGGGGCGCGGGTGATGAATTCAAGTGCCTGATCCAGTTCCGTTTGAACTCCGCTGCGAGCGGCGATCCCCTTGCCCCACACCAGCTTGACCGTCGCACTCGACGGGAAGCGTCGTTTGGCCTGGATCACCGGGAACCGCCCTTTGTGCTCGAGGGCGTCCTGCAGCCTCTCCTTCTGATAGCGGAACGCGGCCTTCAGCACTACATCCCTGTCTTTTTCGGCAACGAAGGCCACGGGCACCCGCTCGCCGATTCCCTGCACGACGAAATATGAGCTGGTGAGCACGGAGGTCTCAACCGCGTCGGCATCCAGTTCGAGGAGGAAGAACTGGTCCTCGGCGATTTGCATCCCCTCCTGCGGATCCGAGGAGATGATTGCGGGACCGCCCGTGCTGAACGCGAACCTCTTCTGATCCACGAGTTCCATGCCCGCCAGCGTTTTCAGCCCTTCCCTCAGTTTGAACTCGCACACGATGCCCGCGGGGAGGTCCCTGTCGAAGTCGTAGATCCAGTTCCTTTCGTCGGCCCAGCGCGCGGCGCCTTTCTCCGGGCATGCGATGTCGAATACTCCGGATGCCGCAGCGGGGTTTCCGAAGGCGACCATGGGATCGGAGAATTGCGCCCGGATTTGTCTGACCCCTTTGACGGTACCCTGAGGCGAGAACATCACGACGCGCGCCTGCTGTTGCGCCTCCAACGTCCAGCCCGACAGGAAAGACAAACAGATAAGGATCTTTGGGATGTTTTGATGACACATAGGCTTCCCCCGCTTATTGGCAGTTGGGTGCGATGATAGCAAACGGCGGCGAAAGCCACCACAAAGACACCGCCGCTTCGGCCGCGCGCAAAAATGGGGATGTCCCCATCTTCTGTAGTGGAGTGCATCCGCGAAGCAGGAGGGCACCGCACGCCGTGCCCCTACTGCGGCCCGTCGATCTCGTGCTGCGCTCTTCGGACGGTCCTTTTGAATCAGAGCAGCCGGCCGAATTCCTCGGTAGGGGCACGGCGTGCCGTGCCCACTCTTTCCAAGACACGCGCTATTTAGCGGGAACTCGACC
>Ga0316628_100003625_pt1 | contig 11942 bp, 10 predicted proteins | sample OWC_Aug_M2_C1_D5_FD_207648 | JGI IMG/M metagenome (GOLD analysis project Ga0316628, IMG submission 207648) | Wetland soil microbial communities from Old Woman Creek delta, Ohio, United States - OWC_Aug_M2_C1_D5_C | ecosystem: Environmental > Terrestrial > Soil > Wetlands | place: USA: Ohio...
CGCGGCGCGTGAACCGCCCGGCCGCGGCGCGGAGTGCCAGCCGCCGGGCGGGGACCCGGGTTGCCGACGGGCTCGCGGCGCGGCAAGTTGAAGCCATGCAAAAGGTCAAAGGTGCGGTGCTCAGGTCCCGGCTCGCGTTCGTGACCGAGCACGCGGGCATGGACGGGCTCCACAAGGTGCTGGCCAGTCTCCCCGCCGCGGATCGCGCGGCGCTCGATGCCATCCTCACCATCAACTGGTACCCGTTCGAGCTGGGGAAGCACCTGGACGACGCGATCGTCAAGGTCGTGGGCGGCGGCGACCCTGCGTTCTTCAAGCGGCTGGGACAGGCATCGGCGGACCGCAACCTCGCGACGGTGCACAAGTCCTTCCTTACACCGGGCGATCCGCACGGCTTCCTCGGCAAATCGCCGCAGATCTACGCCCTCTACTACGAGACGGGCCGCAGGGAGTACCAGCCCACCGGCGACAAGTCGGGCGTCATCACCACGCGCGAGGCCGAGACGTTCAGCGCGCCGGACTGCCTGACCGTGGTCGGATGGTACGAGCGGGCGCTCGAGATGTGCGGCGCCAAGAACGCCCGGGTCGTGGAGACGGAATGCCGCGCCAAGGGCGGCGCCGTCTGCCGCTACGAGGTGAGCTGGGAGTAGAGGAACGACTGCGGCGCGGCCTCCTCACCGGGAGGGGCCGCGCCGCGGCCCGGCCTCAGCGCTCGCCTTCCGAGGGGATGCCCCACGGCAGCCGCTCGGGCATGTCGGCCAGCACGTACGCCATCACCGCCATCACCGCCACGCACTCCGCCATCTCGCGCGGGTCGATCTTGTCCGGCGTGTCGGCCGGGGAGTGGTGGTACCAGAAGTAGCGGATCCCCTCGGAATTCAGGCTCATCGAGGGGACACCCAGTTGCGTGATGGGGCCGATGTCCACGCCGCCGCCGCCCCGCGTCACCTCGTCGGCGCCGATCCGCCGCAGCAGTCCCGCCACCTGCCGCACGATCGCCATCGCCGAGTCCGTGCCCGAGAAGCCTACTCCGGTGGGTCGGAACACGCCGCCGTCGGACTCGAACGCGAGGACGTGCTCGCGCAGATGGTCGCGGTGCGCGTCGCGGTAGGCCAGGCCCCCGCGCGTCCCGTTCTCCTCGTTGACCCAGCCCACCGCCCGCACCGTGCGCCGCGGCCGCAGTCCCAGCCTCTGCATCAGCCGCACCGCCTCCCACGCCATGACCACGCCGCCGGCATCGTCCATCGCCCCCAGCCCCACGTCCCACGAGTCGGTGTGCCCGCCGATCACGACCACCTCTTCCGGACGCTCCGATCCCGTGACCTCGCCCATCACATTCCGCGACGGGGAGTCCGGCAGAGTCCGCGCCTCCATCCTGAGCGTCACGACGACCCGCTCGCCGCGCTCCTGCATGCGGTGCAGCATGGCCGCGTCCTCGGCCGTGACCGCGGCGATGGGGATGCGCGTCGCGGTCGAGTCGTACCGCATCACGCCGGTGTGCACGATGCGCAGCGGCAGCTCCCCCACCGAGCGGAGCAGCGCCGCAACCGCGCCGGCGCGCGCCGCCGCTATGGCACCGTTCACCCGGTACTGCACCGTCCGCCCGTAGCCGCGCCACGGCACGTCGAACAGCACGATCTTGCCGCGGGCCTCGGCGGCCCTCCGGGCGAGCTCGTCGAAGTCGCCCACGACCAGCACTTCCGCAGTTATCCCGCGCCGCGGCGTGCCGATGCTGCCGCCAAGACCCAGCATGGGAAGGGGCGCCCGCCGCGGCTCGACCAGCTCCGCCGACTCGTTCCCCCGCACCCAGTGCGGCACCATGGCGGGCTCGGGGTGCACGTTCTCGAGACCGTCGCGGCGCATCTCCTCCAGGATCCAGTCGTGCGCGCGCTCCAGAGCCTCGGAGCCCGCGAGTCTGGGGCCGAAGGTGTCAACCAGACGCGCCATCTTGAGCCATGCGGAGCTGTCGGCCAGAGCCGAGTCGATGAGCCGGTCCGCCACGGCGCGATACCGCGCCTGGAGCGGCGTGTCCTGGACCGGCGCGGCCGCCGAATCCGACCGCTGCTGGGCGCCGGCGGGCAGGGGCGCGAGTCCGAGCAGCGCGACGGCCAGCAGCGCGACGGCCAGCGGAGCCGTGGCGCACGCGGCTGTGGCGCGGGCGCCGGCGGCGGCGCGGGTACGGCGTTCCGAGGTCCGGGGGCCTTCCATCACTCTGCGGCACTCCATTCGGAATGGGGTGGTTGCGGAGGACACGACGGCCCCGCAAGTTCGTCAGCGCACTCCCACACCGCAACCGGACCGGAGGCGGACGCGATGCGCCACGAGCACCACATTACGGTCGAGCGCACCGCGCGGTACTTCACCATCGAGCCCGCGGAGGGCCGAGTCCGCGAGGTGTGGTTCGTCTGCCACGGCTACGCCCAACTCGCGGACAGGTTCCTGCGCCCCTTCGAGGCCCTCGACGACGGCACCCGCCTGATCGTCGCGCCCGAGGCGCTGGCGCGCTTCTACCTCCGCGAAGACGCGCCGCCATCGGGCGCGGGCCGCATCGGCGCCAGCTGGATGACTCGGGAGGACCGCATCAGCGACGTCGCCGACACGGTGCAGTACCTCGATGCGCTGGCGCGCCGGATCTTCCGGAGGGTGGACCGGGCGACGGTGACGCTGCGCGTCCTCGGCTTCTCGCAGGGAGCGGCGGCCGCGGCGCGGTGGGCCGTCCAGGGCGGCACCCGCCCCGACCAGCTCGTCCTGTGGGGGCTCCACTTGCCGCCGGACCTCGACCTCTCCGCCGCGCCCGACCTGGGCCGCCTGCCGGTTCTGCTGGTGTGGGGGGACCAGGACCGGTACTACGACGCGGCCAGGGCCGCCGACGACGCCGATCGGCTCGCCAGGATCGGAGCGCGGCACCGGATCGTCACGTTCGCGGGCGGCCATCGCCTCAGCGCAGCCGTCCTGCGCGACATCGCCGCGGAGAGCTGAGAGATCCGCTAACGCGGCCCGGCCGCCCCCGCCGCTCCCACGCGGAGCCGCGCCGCCAGCCAGACCGCCATCGTGTCCAGCACGTCACGACTCAGGACCGCGCCCCGCAGCGCCGCGTACTCGCTGGGTGAGCCGTCCGTCGGCGACGCGACGAACAGATGGTTGAGGCCGGGGAAGACGCGCACCGTGACGTCACGGTCGCCGGCGGCGCGCAGCGTCGCGGCCAGTGTGTCCGCCTGCCCGGCCGATACCTGGCGGTCCAGCGCGCCCTGCAGGATCAGCACCGGCTGGCGCACGCGACGCGCCGCGGTCAGCGGATCGTAGCTCAGGAAGAACTGCATCCATGCAACCCGCATCGATCCCACGGTCTCCTGCATCCCGCGGAGAGCCGCGGCCCTCAGCTCGGCGCGCCGCTCGTCGCTGAGCCCCGGCGCGCTGAGCACCGGCCAGACCACCTGGTCCTCGAGCACCCTCTGCCCGGTCTTCGCGGTGCCGGCCATGAGGACGAGCGCCGCGATCCGGGGGTCGTCGGCCCCCACCATCGGCGCGATGATGCCGCCCTCGCTGTGCCCGATCAGCGCGATCCGGCCCGGTGCGATGTCGCGGCGCGCGCGGAGCCACGCCACCGCGGCGCGCACGTCGCCGGCGAAGTCGGCGGAAGTCGCGCTGGTCGCGTCGCCGCTGGAGCCGCCGTAGCTGCGATCGTCGCACCGCAGCACCGCGACGCCGACCTCGGCCAGCCGCTCCGCGATGGAGCGGAACGGCCTGAGGCCGGGGATCAGCGGCCAGAAGTCCTCGTCGCGATCCTGCAGGCCCGACCCTGTGATCGTGACGGCGGCCGGGAACGGGGGCCGGCCCGTCTTCGGCAGCGTGAGCGTGCCGGCCAGCGAGAAGGTGTCCCCGGCCGCGGTGCGCACGGGAACGCGCACCTGCTCCGCCGTGTACGGCGCGTCCGGCGGCGCGTCGTAGTTCCGCGCCGGCCGCACCAGCCCCTCCAGCGGCGGCAGCGAGTCGCGACCGTTCCAGCGCTCCATGTGCACCCGCTGCATCGCCACGTCGATCGCCTGCGCGCGCCCGGCGGCGTCGTAGCGCACGACGATCGGCATCGTCATCATCGTCACCACGGCCGTGTCGCCCCCGAAGGCCACGCTCACCGAGACCGCCGTGTCCGCGGCGCCCCCCACGCGGAACGTCGTGTCCCGGCGCGCGGCGCGCTGGGCGAGCCACGCGTACACCGCCACCGACTGCGGCGCCGCGTACGCGTCGGCCCGCGAGGGCAGCGCCCTGCGCTGCGCCTCACCGGATCCGCGCGTCATCACGAGCCGGAAGGTGTCCCCGTCCTGGACGCCGGTCACGTGCTGGATCAGCGTGTCGGCCGGGATGGACACCGCCCGGATCTCCATGCTGTCCAGACGTCCCGTCGCCCCCACCACCTGCCGCGACTCCAGACGCATGCCGAGCAGCGGGATGGTCACCGCGTTCTCGAAGCTCACGGCGCCCCAGCGGAAGACCTCGCGACCTATCTCCCGCCCGGACTGGTACAGCCGGAACAGCCCCGCGTCCGTCGGCGCCTGGGCGGACGGAACCGCCGTCCGGCCCGGAGCCGCCGGGGCGGAGGGGGCGACCTGCCCGTAGGCGGCGAACGCACAGGTGAGACACAGCGCGCCCAGCACCACCAGAACCCGCGCCGCCACCCTCAGATCCCTCTCCAGCACCGCGTGCAACATGGTCGCACCGCTCCTTCGTCAGGCCCCGGACCGCCGCCGTCCTCCGCCGGCCCGGGCCAGGTGAATGCAGCCATCAGCCGTCAGCCGTCAGCAGCCGCTCGCCCGGCGCCGCCGACATCCGGCGGGCCATCCGCTCCCTCGCCGCCGGGCCCTGCTCCGTCTCCCCGCTTCGGCGCGAGCCGATGCTCCCCCACCAGCGCGCGCCGCAGCACGAACTCCATCTGGGCGTTGAGGCTGCGCAGGTCGTCCGACGCCCAGCGCTGCAGCGCCGCGTAGACCTCCGGGTCGATCCGGAGCAGGAACGGCCTGCGCTCGGTCACCGCGCCCCTACTGGTACAGAGTCCCCGTGTTCAACACGGGCTGCGCCGGCTGCTCGGCGCACAGCACCACCAACAGGTTCGATACCATCGCCGCCTTGCGCTCCTCGTCGAGCTTCACGATGTCCCGCTTGCTCAGCAGGTCCAGCGCCATGTCCACCATGCCGACCGCGCCCTCCACGATGCGCTGGCGCGCCGCGATGATGGCGTTCGCCTGCTGGCGCCGCAACATCACCTGGGCGATCTCCGGCGCGTAGGCGAGATGGCTGATCCGCGCCTCGATCACCTTCACTCCGGCCTTCTCGAGTCGCGCCTGGATCTCGCGCTTGAGCTCCTCCACGATCTCTTCCGTGTGCACTGCGAGCGCCTTCTCGCCCTCCGCGTGCGAATCGTACGGGTAGTGCGTGGCCAGGCTGCGCAGCGCCGACTCGCTCTGCACGTGCACGTAGTTGTCGTAGTTGTCCACCTCGAACATCGCCTCGGCCGTCTCCACCACCTGCCACACGACGATCGCCGCGATCTCGATGGGGTTCGAGCGCAGGTCGTTCACCTTCATCTTCGGCGTCTCGAAGTTGCGGATCCGGAGCGAGATCTTCCGCTTCGTCAGGAACGGGTTGGCCCACCACAGTCCCTGCCCCTTCGCGGTCCCCGCGTACTTCCCGAACAGCTGCAGGACCTTCGCCTCGTTCGGGTTCACGATGAACAACCCCGTCCACAAGAAGATCGTCAGCATCATGGCCACGACCCAGCCCACAATCGCCAGGACGCTCTCCGGCTGCTGACCCTCCGACGGCAGAGAGGTGGCGAACCCGTAGCCGATGTACAGCGACAGCGCGACGAGCACCACCAGCATGAACAGGCCGTTGATGAGCTTCCGTTCGGTCTCGCGAATCACGTGTGCCTCCTTGGTGATACCGTTACGATATCATAGTGATCGCGCGATGTCAAGTCGCCGAGTTGCCGCATTGCGTCAACGATATGTCGCGTCGTGACTTACGCGAACGAGCCTACGGCGTTGCCGGTGCGACCGCGCGGCGCAGGTCGGAGGCAGACGGCTCAGCCAGGTCGCCTCCGGGCGAGCAGCCCGGCGTGCCGAGCCGCTGGCGCCGCAGGCCTGCGGACTTAGGTTTCCGCCCACTCTGCCGACCGATCCGGAGCCTGCGATGCGTACGACGTCCCTGCGGTACTTGGCGCTCGCCGCCGCTCTCGCGCTGGGCGCGGCGGCGTGCGCGCACGTGTCGGTCGCCCGCCGCCCCGTCACAGCCCAGGCCATCGCCGCGGCGCACTCAGGCGTGGCCGCGATGCTCGACCACGGCGCCCTGGCCTGGAACAGCGGCGACCTGGACGGGTTCATGTCGGACTACTTCCCGGAGGCGACCTTCGTGACCGCCGGCGGCGTGGTGCGCGGCGTGCCGGCCATCCGCTCGCGCTACGCTCCGCGCTTCGGACCCGGGGGCGTGCGGGACTCGCTCTCGTTCCGGGACATCGAGGTGGACCTGCTGGGCCCCGACGTGGCCAACGCGATAGCCTACTACGTGCTGATGCGCGGCGATTCGGTGACGGCCACGGGACCGACCTCCCTGGTGGTGAGGAGAGAGGCCGGGCGCTGGCGGATCGTGCACGACCACTCGACCTGAAGTCGGGCGCGGTCGGATTGGCGCCTGTCAGCGCGGGGCGCGATTGTGTAGCTTGTGGGGCCGCACCAGCGGAGCCCCTGCTGGCCGACCGCCACGCATTCCGAAGCGGGCACAGGTGACGGGATGATCTTGAGATCCTTCGAGGAGGCCGCCGCGTTCATCCGCGATCGTGGGATCGCGATGGTGGACCTGAAGTTCTGCGACCTGTGGGGCCGCTGGCACCACGTCACGCTTCCCTCGCAGCGATTCACTCCGGCCCTGCTCGAGAACGGCGTCGGGTTCGACGGCTCCAGCGTGGGGTTCAAGTCGATCAGCGCGGGCGACATGGTGCTGCAGCCCGATCTCGAGGCGGCGTTCGTGGACCCGTTCTACGATGTCCCGACGCTCTCGTTCGTGTGCATGGCTCTCGAGGCCGACACGCGGCACCCCTTCCCCTTCGACCCGCGCAACATCGCGCGCCGGGCCGAGGCGTACCTCAAGGCCGGCGGCATCGCGGACCGCAGCGCTTGGGGACCGGAATTCGAGTTCTACCTGTTCGACGCGGTGTCGTTCGAGAACAAGCTGAACGTGGTGAGCTACAGGGTCGAGTCGTCGGAGGGCGACTGGAACGGCGCGGCGCCGGGGAGCGGCTACGCCGTCCCGCCGCACGGGGGCTACCACGCCATCCCGCCGCAGGACCACCTGCACAACGCCCGCTCGCGGATCGCGATGCACCTCGACGCCATGGGCGTGGAGGTGAAGTACCACCACCACGAGGTGGGCGGCCCGGGACAGTGCGAGATCGAGATCCCGCTGCTGCCGCTCGCCCAGGCCACCGACGCGATCCTGCTGGTGAAGTACGTGGTGCGGATGACGGCCGTGCAGCTGGGGCTCACCGCGACGTTCCTGCCGAAGCCGCTGCACGGCGAGGCCGGCTCGGGGATGCACTTCCACCAGTGCCTCTGGAAGGGCGCGTCCAACGTCTTCTTCGATCCCAAGGGCTACGGCTGCTCGAGCGAGACCGCCCGGCAGTACATCGCCGGGCTGCTGCTGCACGGCGGGGCGGTGATGGCCTGGACCAACGCGTCCACCAACTCGTACCGCCGCCTCGTTCCCGGGTACGAGGCGCCGGTCAGCGCCATCTACTCGCGCGGCAACCGGAGCGCGGCGATCCGCATACCGGCGTACGCGAACCGGCCCGAGAACTCCCGCTTCGAGTTCCGGCCGCCGGACGCGACCGGCAACCCGTACCTGATGGTGGCCGCGCAGCTGATGGCCGGCCTGGACGGCGTGCGCAGGAAGCTGGATCCCACGGCCCTGGGGTTCGGGCCGGTGGACGACGACATCTTCTCCTGGCCCGCAGAGAGGCGCGCCGCCATCAAGGCGCTGCCGACGTCCCTGGGGCAGGCGATCGACGCGCTCGAAGCCGACCACGCCTTCCTGCTGGAGGGCGGAGTGTTCGACGAGGACTTGATACAGCGCTGGATCACGCGGAAGCGGCGGGAGGAGCGGGACGTGCTCGACCGGCCGCATCCGTACGAAGTCGCACTCTACTACGACCTGTAGGGGGCCTCACTGAAGTGACCGATTCCGGTCCACAGTCCAGCAGCCCGGTCGTCCAGCTCTCCCGCGCCACCAAGCGCTTCGGCGCCGTCACCGCGGTGGATGCCGTCTCCATCGACATCCGCCGCGGTGAGTTCTTTTCCCTCCTCGGCCCGTCCGGCTGCGGCAAGACGACTACGCTGCGGCTGGTGGCGGGCCTGGAGGAGCCCGACGACGGCGAGGTGCGCCTCCTGGGAGAGGTGGTGAACAGGCGGCGGCCCTACGAGCGGCCGGTCGCCATGGTGTTCCAGAACTACGCGCTGTTTCCCCACCTCAACGTGCGGCGCAACGTGGCCTTCGGCCTCGAGCAGCGGCGCGTTCCGGCGGGGCAGATCCGGGAGCGCGTGCGGCGGGCGCTCGAGCTGGTGCGGCTCGACCCCGAGACCTACGCGGGGCGCACTCCGGCGCAGCTGTCCGGCGGCCAGCGGCAGCGCGTGGCGCTGGCGCGCGCGCTGGTCATCGAGCCCGCGATCCTGCTGCTCGATGAGCCGCTCGGCGCCATCGACCTCAAGCTGCGCAAGGAGATGCAGCTCGAGCTGAAGGCGCTGAACCGTCAGCTGGGCATCACGTTCGTGTACGTGACGCACGACCAGGAGGAGGCGCTCACCATGTCCGACCGCATCGCGGTGATGAACCAGGCGAGGGTCGCGCAGGTGGGCACTCCGGCCGAGATCTACGAGAACCCGCGCACCGCGTTCGTGGCGGACTTCATCGGCGAGTGCAACTTCTTCGCCGGCGCGGTGGTGGAGCGCCACGACGGGCTCGCGACCGTGGCGCGCGAGGACGGGCTGCGGTTCCGGATTCCGGCCGGCGGCGGGATGGCGCCGGGCCGCAGAGTACGCATCGCGGTGCGGCCCGAGTGGCACGACGTGTGGCGTCCCGAGGAGGTGCCGCCCACCGAGAATGCGGTGCCGGGCGTGGTGCGGGACGTGGTCTACCTGGGCGAGACGGTCCACGTCATCGTGCGCCTGCCGGAGTGCGTGGACGCCCGGATCGCGCTGCGCAACGAGGGCCAACTGATCAAGCCGGTCCCGTGGCGCGCCGGAGACCGCGTCTCGGTGGGCTGGCTGCCGGAGGATTGCCAGGTGCTGGAGGAGGAATGACGGCCGCGCGGCGGCTGCTGGCGGGTCTGAACCGGCAACCGCGCCTGGTGGCGGCTGCGCTGCTCGCCCCGGGCACCCTCTGGCTGCTCGTCTTCTTCTTCGTCCCCATCGCCGTGGTGCTCGCCTACAGCTTCATGACTCGCGGTGTGTATGGCGGCGTGACGCGGGGCTTTACTCTGGAGCACTACCGGCGCTTCATGGACCCACTGTACCTCACGGTGCTGCGGCGGACCGTCGTGCTGGCGACATCGTGCACCGTCGCCTGCCTGGTGGCCGGCTACCCGGTGGCGTACGTCATCGCCCGGGCCGGCCGCTGGAAGAACCTGCTGCTGTTCCTGGTCGTCGTGCCGCTGTGGACCAGCTTCCTGGTGCGCACCTACGCGATGATCTTCCTGCTCCGCGACACGGGCTTCATCAACTCGGTGCTCGTGGCGCTGGGCCTGATCCGCGAGCCGCTGGTGCTGCTGTACACGCCCGGGGCGGTGCTCGCGGGCCTGGTGTACGGCTACCTGCCGCTGATGGTCCTGCCGATCTACGTCTCGCTCGAGAAGCTCGATCCCACGCTGCTCGAGGCCGCCGAGGTGCTGGGCGCGCGGCCGGCCGCGCGGTTCTGGCGCATCACGCTGCCGCTGTCGGCGCCGGGCGTCGTGGCCGGGGCCATGCTGGTCTTCATCCCCGCGCTGGGAGCCTTCCTGACGCCCGACCTGCTCGGCGGCGCGAAGCAGATGATGATCGGGACGCTGGTGCAGAACCAGTTCGGCGCGGCGCGGAACTGGCCGTTCGGCTCGGCGTCATCGTTCATCCTGATGGCGGTGGTGCTGGTGGCGGTGCTCGGCTATCTGAGGCTGCGCGAGCGCTCGCCGATGGAGGTCGTGGGGTGACGCGCCGCCTGCCGCGCCCCGTGGTCGCCTTCACGGCGCTGTGCTTCGTGTTCCTGCACCTGCCGGTGCTGGTGCTGGCGGTGTTCTCGTTCAACCACTCGCGCTACTCGGTGCGGTGGACCGGCTTCTCGCTGGAGTGGTACCGGCTGCTGCTGGAGCGGCAGGACATCCTCGCCGCGCTGCGGGTGAGCCTCACGGTGGGAACCGTCTCGACGCTGGTCTCGACGGTGCTCGGCACCATGGTCGCCCTGGCGCTCGCCCGGCACCGCTTCCGGGGCCGGACGCTGCTGGAGGGGCTGCTCTACCTCCCGATCGTGACGCCGGAGATCGTGGTCGGCATCTCGCTGCTGCTGCTGTTCGCCACGCTACGGATCGGGCTCGGCATCCCGACCATCGTGGTGGCGCACATCGCGTTCAGCGTGTCCTTCGTGGCCGTGGTGGTGCGGGCGCGGCTCGAGGGCATGGACCGGACGCTCGAGGAGGCGGCGCTGACCCTCGGTGCGAACGAGGTCGAGACGTTCCGGAGGGTCACGCTGCCGCTGCTGCTCCCGGGGATCGTGGCGGGCGCGCTGCTGGCGTTCACGATGTCGATCGACGACTTCGTGATCACGTTCTTCGTGTCGGGGCCGGGCTCCACCACGCTGCCCGTGCTGATCTACTCCATGGCCAGGCGCACCATCGAGCCGACGATCAACGCGGTGAGCACGATTCTGGTCGTCGCGACGACGGTGCCGATCTACTTCTTCGACCGACTGACGCGCGTACGGCAACCGAGGGAGGGTGCGGCATGACGGACAGACATGGGCCGGGGACGCTCACCCGGCGCGAGTTCCTGCGGCGCGCGGCTCAGGCCGGGGTGGCGGCCGGTGCGGCCGGCGCGCTGGCCGCCTGCGGGAGGCGCGAGGCCGGCGGCGGCGCCGCCGCCTCCGTGACCCGCGAGCTGGGCCCCATCGAGGGAGAGCTGAGCGTCTACAACTGGTCCGACTACATCGCGCCGGACACGGTGGCCAACTTCGCGCGCGAGTTCGGGGTGCGGGTCACCTACGACACGTACGAGAGCAACGAGGAGCTGCTGGCGAAGCTGCAGTCGGGGGCGCGCGGCTACGACGTCGTGGTTCCCTCGAGTTACGTCATTCCCGCGATGCAGGCGACGAACCTGCTCATGCCGCTGCAGCGCGGGCTGATCCCCAACTTCGCCAACGTCGAGCCCTCCTTCATCGACCCCCCGTGGGACCCGGGCAACGCGCGCGCGGTGCCCTATCACTGGGGCTACACGGGGATCGCGTACCGGCGCGACCGGGTGCGCGGCCTCGACGCGAGCAACAGCGTGTGGTTCGACACGCGGTGGCGCGGCAAGATGACGATGATGGACGACGTGCGGGAGGTCCTCGGCGCGATGCTGGTGTACCGCGGCCACTCCGCGAACTCGGTCGTCCCGCAGGAGCTGGCGCAGGCCCGTGACGACGCGCTGCGCGCCAAGCCGAACCTGCGAGCCTACAAGTCGGCCCCGGTGAAGGCGGACCTCATCGCGGGCGACGTGTGGGTCGCCCAGCTCTGGAACGGCGACGCCACGCAGGCTTCTGTGGAGCAGCCCGCCATCGCCTTCGCCTTCCCCCGCGAGGGCTCGCAGATGTGGGCCGACGCGATGGCGGTGCTCGCGGACGCGCCGCACCCGCGCGCGGCGCACGAGTTCCTGAACTACGTGCTGCGCCCGGAG
>Ga0316628_100003626_pt1 | contig 11942 bp, 2 predicted proteins | sample OWC_Aug_M2_C1_D5_FD_207648 | JGI IMG/M metagenome (GOLD analysis project Ga0316628, IMG submission 207648) | Wetland soil microbial communities from Old Woman Creek delta, Ohio, United States - OWC_Aug_M2_C1_D5_C | ecosystem: Environmental > Terrestrial > Soil > Wetlands | place: USA: Ohio...
ATGACTGGCCGGTACCCGTTCGCCCACGGCGTGCGGAACAACGGCAACTTCTACCTCGCCGACAAGTTCGAGACCCTCGCCACGGCCCTCAAGGGCCGGGGCTACCGCACGGCCGCTTTTGTCAGCTCGTTCGTGCTGGACCGGCGCTACGGCCTGCAGCGCGGATTCGACACCTACGACGATCGGATGGATCCCGCGGAAGGAGAACGCAGCTCGATCCTCAACCTCGAGGCCGAGCGGCGCGGTGATCACACCGGGGCGGCTCTGGACGCCTGGCTGACCGCGTACGCCCGCCAGGTGGCAGCGCCGTTCTTTGCGTGGCTGCACCTGTATGACCCGCACGAGCCCTACTGGCCGCCGCAGCCGTTCCGGGACGAGTTTGGGGACGCGCTGTATGACGGGGAGATCGCGTTCGACGATGCGATCGTGGGGCAGCTGGTGGAACGGCTGGGTGAGCTGGGGCTGCTCGACCGAACGCTCATTGCGATTGTCGGCGATCACGGCGAGAGCCTTGGCGATCACGGCGAAGAAACGCACGCGATGTTCGTGTACGACAGCGCCATCCGGGTGCCGCTGATTCTGTGGCGGCCGGGAGTGCTGAAGCCGGGGGTCGTGCTGCGTGAGCCGGTGCGGGTGACCGACGTGGCGCCGACGCTGCTGGAGATGGTCGGGGCGCCAGGGTTGCCGACCCCTGACGGGCGAAGCCTGCGACCGATGATCGAAGGACGTGTCGGCGGGGCGACGCCGCCGATCTACGCCGAGACCTTCGTGCCGCAGCTCTACATGAACTGGGCGCCGCTGCGCGGCGTTCGCGACGAGCGGTGGAAGTACATCGAGGCGCCGAAACCGGAACTGTACGACCTGGCTGTGGACCCGGCCGAGCGCCGAAATGTGCACGACGAGCGGCCGCAGACGGTACGGGGACTCCGGCAGGCATTGGAGAAGATCACGGGCGGCGCGGCCGGCGCGCTGGCTGTCGGCACGATGGACCGGGAGACGCTCGAGAAGCTGGCGTCGCTCGGGTACGTCGGCGCGGGCGCCGAGGCACCGCCCGCATCCGCGGGCACGGCGCGTCCCGACCCGAAGGACATGATCACCGTCTACAACCGGTTGAGGCGGGCCAACACCGCCATTCGCGAGCGTCGATTCGCTGATGCGCTGCCGGTGCTCCGGGAGGTGCTGGCACAGAACAGCCGCAATGCGTTCGCCCTCGTCAGCCTGGGCGGCGCCTACGTGGCGCTGAACGACTACCGGGCGGCAATCGCCGAGTACCGCCGGTACCTGGAGCTGGTGCCGACCAGCGCCACCGTCCACGGGCTGATCGCTTCGTGCTACGAGCATCTCGGGGACCGTCAGAACGTCGTGCGCGAAGCAGAGGCGGCACTCGCGATCGATCCGAGGTTCAGCGACGCCCGGGTGCTGAAGAGCGCCGCGCTCTCCGCGCAAGGTCACCGCGGCGCGGCGCTCGCGGAGATGAAGGCGGCGGTCGACGCGGATCCCACGCAGGCGCGGCTACGCTTCGAACTCGGGAAACTGCTTGGCGAGGCGGGCGAGCCAGCCGCGGCCGAAGCGCAGTATCGGGCAGCGCTCGAGTTGCAGCCGGACTACGCGTCGGCGCTCGCCGGGCTCGGCACGCTCTACGCGCGGACGGGCCGTTACGAATTGGCAGCGCAGACGCTCGGGCGGGCGGTGACGGTAGCGCCGCGGCAGGACGAAGCGCGGTATAACCTGGGGACCGTCTACGAGCGGCTGGGGCGTCTCGCCGATGCGCGGGCCGAGTATCAGCGGCTCGCGACGACCCCGGGCACGGCGCCGGCGGTGGCGGCGGCGGCTCGGAGGCAACTGGCGGCGCTGGGGCAGACCGAAAGATAAGGAAAGGGGCGGGCGCGCCGCTGCGCGTCCGCCCCGTTCTTCTCACTTACCAGTTGATCTCCCTTACCAGTTGAATCTCAACGAGAACTGCGTCGTACGACCTCCGGCGTCCTGGTTCGCGCTGGTGTCGCGATACGCACTCGTTACCTGCCAGTCGGTCACAGCGGCCCCCATGCCACTGGTGGCCGAGAAGTTGATGGCGTTGGTGATGTTGTAGAGGTCCATGCGGGCCTCGAAGTTCATGCTCTTTCCCAGCCCAAACCGCTTCACGAAGGCCATGTCCAACTTGGCAAAAGACGGCCCCGTGATGGTTCGCGACAGCTTGGTGCCGGGGCACATGCCCGCCAGGTACTGCACGCAGTCCGGCCCGCTGGCCGGCGCCAGGTACTTGCCCGTCGGCGCATTGCCCGAGTAGCCGGTCGCCGTGGTAGCCGACAGCTTGTAGATCGCGAGGATCGAGTTCGCGATCACGTCCTGAGGCAGCATGTAAATGCGGTCCTTGCCGTCCGTATTCACATGGTAGAACTTGAACATGTTCTGGAATTCCTGCTCCGACATCCCGACCAATCGGTAGCCGCCGTAGTTGAAGAGGCTGCCCGTGCTCCATCTGAACACGGCATCGACTTCCCACCCGCCGACGAGCAGATTGGCCCAGCGCGACACGTTGCCCCCGAACGGCTTGCCTTGGCCGAACGGCAACTCCAGGATGAAGTTCGCCTTGACGCCGTGCGTCGGAGTGCGCGTGGCGTCCACGGGAATCGGGCTCTCGCGCAGTGACCGCCAGTTGTACCCCTTCTGAGACAGAACACCCTGGTACGAGGCCCCGAACAGGAACCCCTGGGCCATGCGCCGCCGGAACTCGAACTGCAGCCCGTGGAAGCTTTCCGCCCCGCCGTTCACCATGAGGTTGGAGGAGGATTGGTAGACGGCTGGGTTGGCCTGGAAGAAGTTGACCGGCAATCCTGCGTTCTTGGCATTCGTAGCGAACCCCGAGTTGCGCAGGCCGCTCGACCCGGAACCCACCGCGGTCCCGATAGCCGGGTTGTACATGCTGAGCTGGTTGTACCACGAGGATTTCGAGAAATTCGCGCTCGTGTAGTTCGCCGCGTTCTGGTTCCGCGCATCGTTCAGCGGAATCCCCTGGAAGAACGCCATGTAGATCGGCAGCGGCGCGGTGCCGGGTGCGCCCGTGAAGGCGAACGTGTTGCCCTTGCCGGCGATGATGTTCGCCCGCAGGTTGGCCTGCGCCTTCTGGAACTCGTCGTAGAACCCGTTCTCGCCGGACAGCATCGCGAAGTTCGAGTTGCTGTTGAGGTTCCAGGTCATCCAGGTGCCGATGTTCTTGTTGCCGACATAGCGAAGCTCGATGGCCGTCCCCTTTCCAAGCTCGCGCTGGAAGCCCGCGCTCCACTGGTGCGTATAGGGCACCTTCAAGTCGGGATACGCGGCATAGATCCCCTCGAAGGTGGCCGGCGTAGCCGGATACGTCGGGGTGACCGGGAAGCTCCCCGGGAACAGCCGATTGACCTGCTGGAGGTATACCGGCCAGCCGTCAAAGCCCATGGGCGGATCGCCGGACGAGTCGCTGCGCGAAACGTCCTTCTGCCGCCCGGGGTTATTGCCGTAGACGCCGGTAAAGGACGCGAGCGCCTGCCGGCTGTAGCTGATCGAGTAGCCGCCGCGCAAGACGGGTTCCGTGCTCAGGATCTTGCTGAGGAACCCTCCGATCGAAGGACGCCACACCGCGCCGATGCTGGGCGCGAAGTTGTTCCAGTCAGTGTTCCAGCCCGGGGCGTCCTTGGGGTACGCCTCGAGAATCGGAGCGGTGCCTGTGAGCGTTCCGGGTTTGAAGAGATTGCCCTGGCCGATACTGCCAGACCCGGCGCCCGTGAGGCCGTACACCATCTGCCAATTCTGCAAGCGGGCGAAGTTGGAGCCGTTCGTCGTGAAGGGTGGCTCCAGCTCGTACCGCAGTCCCAGGTTCAGCGTGACGTTCGGCTTGAGGCGCCACTGATCGCTGAAGAAGAACCCCCATTCGTTCATCGCCGGATCGGAACCCCCGGTGCCGGGGAACGTGTACTGCCCGGTCGTGGGGCTCAGATACGCGGGTCCGTAGAGATGGCTGTATTGTGTCACGCGGCCCGTGAGCACCCAGTAGAGATTCTGGGCGTACGCCGCATACGTGTCATCGATGCCCCCCGGGAAGTGCCCGGAGGTATTCAGCGGGTCGGCGGTCAGCGCGTCGTAAGGGCCGGCGTCCAACGACGTGGGAGCGAAGCCGATCTGCGGCACGAAGAGGTCGTAGCGCTGGATGAGCCAGAACCGGCTGAAGGAGGCCCCGGCGCTGAAACTGTGCTTGCCTTTCAGCCACGTCGCCGTGTCTTCGTACACCCACCCCGGCGAGAGCCGCGCCGAGTTGGAGTAGATCGTCGCAGCGTTGGTGATCCCGCTCGCCGCGGTCGAGATGTCGAAGAAGAAGGGCTTGCCCCCTACAGACTGGCAGCCGGCGCCCGAGCAGCCGAAGCTGCTGGCCGCCGACATGTCGTTGAACCACGTGGTTCCCTTGCCGAACGCGCCCTGCCACCCAACGCGCGCCTCGTTGACCACGCTCTTGCCGATAGTCGACCGCACGCTTGCCTGCCACATGAAGCGGTCGGAGTTCTGCGCCCCGTGGGCCGGGAATCCCGGGAACTGCGCCTCCGCCCCGTTCAGGAAGTCGGGGTCGGACCGGAACATGTTGTAGCGGGTCGAGAAGGTCAGCCGGTGCGCGTTGGTGAGGTTGTAGTCGACGCGCAGGGTCGGGAAGATGCGCTTCTGGGTCGCCGCCGGGTTGAAGTTGAACTTCTGGGTGTTCTCGTCGTTGACGTCGAGACTCCCCGTTGAGGTTGCTGCCGACTGGATGTCGGCCAGGAGCTTGGCGATCGTGGGGTCCGCCGAGCCGCCCGCGATCTTGTAGAGATCGACGGTCTTGACTCCGCTACCGTCCGCCGCGGGATAGCTGAAGCGGCCCGCCTGCGCATCCGTCGTCAGGATGTAGCGCGTCCGGGCGACCGTCTGCGGCAGAAGGAACCACTCGCTGTTGAAGAAGAAGAACGCCTTGTCCTTCATGATCGGGCCGCCGACGCGGAAGCCGGGCGTCGAAAGGCGCACGTCATCGATGAAGTAGTCCCCCGCCGGCGTCTTCGGGCGGTCCCGCTTGTTGAACCAGTAGGGCGTGTTCAGCCGCCAGAGCCACGAGCGCTTCTGGTTCCGGGTCAGCACGTCCTTGTCGTTCGTGCCGGCCTGGTTGCGCCACGTGTCGTAGGCCGAACCGCTGAACCGGTTGGACCCGGAGCGGGTGACCATCCGGATCTGCTGCGCCCCCTGCGCCGCACTGGCCGCCTCCGGCGTCGAGGCGGACACCGTGATCTCCTCGACCGAGTCCATCATCGGCCGGATGTACATGAAGAAGCCGTCACCGTTCTTGTTGTTGTTGTCCTGAACGTTGACGCCATCCAGCGTGATGTTGATGTTCATGTTGTTCAGCCCGTTGATCGTCGAGCCGCGGCTGTTGCCGTTGGCTCCCGTCGATACCCCGGGCAGGTTGACCACGTAGTCGAGCGCGGTGTGCGTGACCAGCGGCAGTTGCTGGATCTGCTGCACGACGATCGTGGTCTGCACGGCCGCCGTCTGGGTCTGCACGAGCTCGGTCGCGCCCTGGACGACAACCGTCTCCTCGAGGTTGCCGACCTCGAGCGTCGCCTTGATGCTGGACGGGGTCGCCGCGACGAGCCTCACGTCGGGCGCCGACCATGTCTTGAACCCCTGGAGGGTGACCGTCACTGTGTAAGTGCCCGGCGGCAGGGAGGGGATCGTGAAGCGCCCCACCTGATCCGTGACGGATCGGTACTCGGATGCTGTCGCGTTGTCCTTTGCCAGGACGTCGGCGCCGGGGATCACGGCCCCCGACGTGTCCACGACCGTTCCTGCCAATGTCGAGGTCGTGCCACCGGCCTGAGCGAAGGCGGGCGTGCTGGCAAAGGCCAGCAACGCCGTGAGGAAGGCGATTTCCAGTAACCTGAAGCGACAATGTCTCATGACTCTCCTCCCATGAGAGCACGTGGTCGGCATGACGCCCGGCTTTGGGGCACCGGCTCGGCACGCCGAAACTGCCGCGCCGCGCCTGCGACCGGGGAGGAGGCAGATGCGTGCGGCGCCGATTACACCGTTCATCCTGACGCTGGGGGCGTTGTCGAGGCGAACGGGACCGGACTCTGAAAAAGGGACCGACGGCGAACGACGAGTCGAGAGCGCCGACGAACGGGACCGCCAGGGGGCTGTTCAGGGGCCAGGGCCGACACGCTGCGAACTGGCGACGCGAACGACGACCGAACGAGGGAACCGAGGGATCAGGGCCGACGCCGGAACGAACCTGGTGCTCCGAACGAACGGGTGCCCGTGTGACGAGGAATGTTCTGCTGGGGGCGACGCCGCGCTTACACCCGGGGGCCGAAAACGAGATCAGGTCCCACTTGCGACGCCGAACGAGGCGAGAGTTCCAATTGGGGGCACGGTACGCTGTGAACCAGCGACACGTCAAGCCAATACTAGAGTTGCATGCCGTGTGCCAGGTGGCACACTCTAGAACATTCCGGAATCGACAGGCTCCGTGCGCCCAAGCGCCGGTTGTTCAAGGATTTGAATCCGATGGGTTGGATGGGGGCAAACAAAAGGGCCAGGGTTCGGATTCCTCCGAACCCTGGCCCCAAATCCTAAAGCCGAAAGCCCAAGGCGTAAAGCCGCCCAAGACCTAAAGCCGCCAAAAGCCAAAAGCCCAAAGCCCAAGGCCCAAAGCCGCCGAAGGCCCAAGGCCCAAGGCCGGCAGGCATCACCATGTGAACCGCAATCCAAACTGCGTGATGCGGCCGCCCGGATCCTGCGACGCGTTGATGTCGGTCTGGCCTGTCGTCACCTCCCAGCTATTCAACGAGCTGCCGCCAACGGTCGTCGCGTTCCAGTTGATCGTGCTGAACACGTTGAACAGATCCATGCGAGCCTCGATCCGCATGCTTCTGCTCACCGCGATCCGCTTGACGAAGCTCATGTCCACCTTCCAATACATCGGCCCCGTGATCTTCCGCACCAGCGTCGTGCCGGGGCACATCGGCTGGCCGCCGCCGACGTTGTACTGGACGCAATCGGGACCGTTCGCCGGCGCGAGGTAACGGCCCGTGGGCACGATGTCCTTGTCGTACCCTGTGGCCGTCGTCGCGACCATTTTGGTCAGCGCGATGATCGACTGGTCGATGAAGTCCTGCGGCCACATGTAGACGCGCACGGTGCCGTCCGAAGCGGTCGCCTTGCGGACCTTGAACATGTCCTGCAGCTGCTTCTCGGTCACGCCAACCAGGCGGTACCCGCCAAAGTTGTAGATCGAGCCGCTCTGGATGCGGCCGACACCGTCCACTTCCCAGCCGCCGATCAGCCGGTCCATCCAGGTGCCGACGCCGCTGCCGAACGTTCGACCGCGGCCGAACGGGAGCTCCCAGACCCAGTTGACCTTGGCCGAGTGGGTGGGCCCGCCGGTGCTGTCCATGTAGAACCAGTCCTCACGCCACGACCGCTGGTTCCAGGTCTTCCGGGCGAACTGGCGCTGGTAGCTGCCCTGGATCAGCAACCCCTTGCTCATCCGGCGGCGCAGTTCGAACTGCACGCCGTTGTACCGGGTGTTGCCGCCGTTGACCTCCAGCATCGGAGAACCTTGAGCCAGAGCCGGGTTGGCCATGAAGAAGTTGATTGGCAAACCCGCTGCGGCCCGGTTCGCGTCGCGCCCGGTTCCGGTGCCGATGGCGTTCTGCAGCCCGGAGGTGCCGGTGCCGGCCATGCCGGTTAATCCGGGGCTGTACATCGACAGGTTGTTGTACCAGGACGAGCTCTTGAAGCAGGCGAGATAGTTGGGTTTCGATGCCGTGCAGGCGCTCGACGAAGCCGACGTCAGGTAGTTCGCCGGGTCCTGGTTACGTGGATCGTTCAGCTTGTATCCGGCGAAGTACGCCATGAAGATCGGCAGCGGCGACGTGCCCGGTGCGCCCGTGTAGGCGAACGTGTTGCCCTTGCCCGCGACGATGTTCGCCCGCAGGTTCGCCTGCGCCTTGCGGAACTCGTCGTAGTAGCCGTTCTCGATGATGCTCCAGTTGTCCGAGTCGTTCGGGTAGATGGTGTCCCAGTCGCCCACGTTCGTGTTGCCTACGTAGCGAATCTCCATCGCCATCGACTTGCCGAACTCCCGCTGCAACCCGAAGCTGTACTGATGGGTGTAGGGAACCGGCCAGTCCGGATAGTGAATGTCGATCGACTCGTTGATCGCCGGCGTGATCGGGTAGGACGGCGCGTCCGGGAACTGGGACGGGAAGAGGCGCGCCGTGTCTCTCAACAACACCGGGAAGACCTGCGGTCCGCCGACGGTGTCCTGGCCGAGCATGGGCGTGCCGGTGGTGGTCCCGCGGCTAGCAGTGCGCGAGCGGCCCGGGTTGGAGCTGTAGTTGCCGTCGAAGAAGCTGGTGCCCCACCGGGTGTAGCTGATCGAGTAGCCGCCACGTAGCACCGGGTCGGAGCTCAAGATCTTGCTGAAGAATCCGGTGCCGATGTTCGGCCGCCACGTGAACCCGACACTGGGCGCGAGGTTGTTGTAGTCGGTGTTGTAGGCGGGCCTGTTCATCTCGTAGGGCACCACGCGGATGTCGTTCGAGCCGGCCTGGACGGGGGGGTAAGTGAACAGGTTCCCGGTGCCGTATTTACCCGATCCGGCACCCGTGATTCCGTAGACCATCTGCCAGGTCTCCGGCCGCGAGTAGATGTAGGTGCTGGTGTAGGGCAGTTGCAGCTCGTAGCGGAGCCCGAGGTTGAGCGTGACGTTTGGCTTCATCCGCCACGAATCGCTGAGGTACATGCCCCAGTCGTCACCGACCCCGCCGCCGAAGCGCTCACCGTTGAAGTGGTACTGCCCGTCCTGGCCCAGGTAGGCTGTCCCCGAGAAGGACGTGACGCGCCCGGTGAGCACGGCAAACAGGTTCTGCGCGTAGCCCGACCACGTGTCGTCGACGTTGTAGCCGGCGGCCTTCAGCGCTGACGTCTGAAGGAAATCGTAGCCGGGATCCAGCGAGCTGAGGCCGAACCCGAGGCTGGAGTAGTACGGCGTTCCGTTCCAGGACCGCCCGTCGAATCGGCTCCAGGACACGCCGGCGCCAACCGTGTGCGCGCCCTTCAGCCACGTGAAGGTGTCCTCGGCGGTGGTGATCGACGCGACGCTCGCGCTCGGACCGCTGTAAGCCGTCGCGGTCGTGATGCTGCGGAACGCACCGATGCCAAACAGCCAGCCCTTGCCCGCGAGGCTCTGGCAGCCGAGACCCGTGCAGTTGAAATTCGACTCGTCCACGCCCTTCCCGAAGTACGTTCCCTTCCCCGTGGCGTCGGTGATGCCGCCATGGAATTCGTTCACCATGCTCTTCCCGATGGTGGACCGGATGGCACCCTGCCACATGTAGCGGCCCGATACCTGGCCGCCGTAGTTCGGGAAGCCCGGGAATCTCGCCTCAGCGGTGTTCAACAGGTCCGGCATCGAATTGAAACTGTTGTACCGGCCGTTGAACGTCAGCCGGTGCGACGCCGTCAGGTTGTAGTCGAGGCGCAGCGTCGGGAACTGGCGTTTCTGCGTGGCGGAGACCGGGTAGTTGTAGGTCAGCGTGTTGTTGTCGTACGGCGTGAACGACCCCGCGGTCTTCGACGCCTTGCTGATGTCGTCCAACAGCTTGGCGATCGTCGGATCCGGCGTCGACCCGGCGACGCCCTTCGATGCCATGTACTGCAGGATGTTGAACGTCGAGCCGTCCGAGAACGTGAAGACCCCGGAGCGCGCCAGGTCGGTCATCACGCGCCACGAGCGGTTCCTCTGCTCCGGCAACCGGAACCACTCGTCGTTGAAGAAGAAGAACGCCTTGTCTCTCCAGATCGGGCCGCCGACGCGGAACCCCGGCGTCTGCAGCTTGATGGCGTTCATGAACGGCCGGCCGTTCACTTCCGGCTGGGCGTAGGCCGATGGCTTCGCGTTGAACCAGTAGGGCGAGTTCAAGCCCCAGATGAAGCCCTTGCCGGCCTGGTTGCGCCACGTGTTGTAGGCCGACCCGGAGAACTGGTTCGACCCCGAGCGAGTGACCATCCGGATGTTCGACGCGCCCTGCCCGCTCGCTTCCGCGCCCGGCGTGGACGTCGAGACCGTGACCTCCTCGACCGAGTCCATCATCGGCCGGATGTACATGAAGAAGCCTTCGCTCGTGGACCGCTTGTCCTGCACGTTCATGCCGTCCAGCGTGATGTTCAGCGAGGCCGGCGGCAGGCCGTTGATCGTCGAAGCCCGCGTGTTGCTGCCCGGCGTGTCGATGCCCGGCAGGCTGACGACGAAGTCGAGCGCGGTGTGCGTGACGACGGGCAGCTGGTTGAGCTGGTTGATGCCCAGCGTCGACTGCACCGTCGCCGTCTGCGTCTGCACCAGTTCGGTGATGCCCGTGACGACAACCGTTTCCTCCAGGTTGCCGACCGCGAGCGTCGCCCTGATGGTCGCTGGTGCAACGGTGACGAGGACGTCCGGCGACGACCACGTCTTGAACCCGGTCAGCGACACCGTGACCGTGTAGGTCCCGGGGGGAATCGCCGCAGCCGTGAAGCGCCCGCCGCTGTCGCTGACCATCCGGTACTCGGTTGCGGTGGCGTTGTTCTTGGCGAGCACGTCAGCGCCGGGAATGACGGCGCCGGACGAGTCCACGACGGTGCCCGACAAGCTACTTGTCGTGGTGGCACCCTGGGCGTACGCGGGTGCGCTGGCCAGAGCCAGCAACGCCGTGAGAAAGACGATCGTGAGGACCCTGAAGTGGCAATCTCTCATGACTCCCCTCCCGTAAGAGCATGAACGGCGTGCCGGGCTGCCTCCACGACCAGCCAGCGACGCCAAAAGTGCCGCGCCCGCACCGCGGCCGATATCCGTGATGCACGCGGCTCAACCTGCCCCGCAAAAGGAGCATGCGACGCGCGACGAGACGCCGGAAAGACGAACGCAACGACCGGGAAAGAAGAAGCGACAGGAACGACGGGCGAGGACGCCAGCGACGGTGCCGCCAAGGAGGATGGCCTAGGGGCGGTGCACTCCCTGACTGGCGACTCGAACGACGACCGGACGAGGAACCGACGAGGCGACGGACCGACGACGGAACGGCGAGCGTGCTCCGAACGAACGGATACCGTGCGACGAAGAGGGATTCGAAGGGGTTAACGGGGGGCTACACCGTTCTCGACCGGGGGCTCGAAACGAGATCTCGAACCCGCTGCCTGTGCGGCTGCAGGAGTCACGGATTCGGAACGGTCAACGGTCAGTTGCCCGCACGTTACGCCGGCAACCGGCTACACGTCAAGGCAAATGCGGCGGCTGCATGCCATGTGCCATGCGGAGGGTCGCAAAATGCACGCAAATCGGAGATGTCTGTCGTCGAAACCTCCGATTGTTCAAGCATTTGAATCCGATTGGTTGGATGGGCCGGGGGGCCTCCGCTCGCTTCAGGGCAGCCCAGGACCCACGGGCTATTGAAGCGTATTGCACGCCTCCGGGTTGCCCGACGCGAGCCCGCGCTTGAACCACGTGACGCGCTGCTCGGAACTGCCGTGCGTGAAACGTTCCGGGAACACGCGGCCCGTGGACATGCGCTGAATGCGGTCGTCGCCGATGGACGCCGCCGCGCGCAGTCCCTCTTCGGCGTCGCCAGGGTCGAGTTCCACGAGCCCACGCTCGGCGCGGCCCGGCTGCGAAGCAACGTGCCCCCAGACGCCGGCGAAGCAGTCGGCCTGGAGCTCCAGGGCGACCGAGTATGCGTTGGCCTGGGACGGCCGGTTCCGCTGCGCCGCGCGCACCTGTCGATCGATGCCGAGCAGCGTCTGCACGTGGTGCCCGAGTTCGTGCGCCACGACGTAGGCCTGCGCGAAATCCCCGGGCGCGCCGAAACGCTGGCGCAGCTCGTCGAAGAACCCCAGGTCCACGTAGACGAAGT
>Ga0316628_100003627_pt1 | contig 11938 bp, 4 predicted proteins | sample OWC_Aug_M2_C1_D5_FD_207648 | JGI IMG/M metagenome (GOLD analysis project Ga0316628, IMG submission 207648) | Wetland soil microbial communities from Old Woman Creek delta, Ohio, United States - OWC_Aug_M2_C1_D5_C | ecosystem: Environmental > Terrestrial > Soil > Wetlands | place: USA: Ohio...
AGAAGGGTTTTTCTCTCTTGCGGTATCCTCTCTTCACTGGTCTATGCGGGTACGGATATGATCGGAGGCATGAGATGGCAGAACTACAGCTGGCTCTCCCAGGAATTCAGTCGCCTGAGCGCTATCGGCGCTCCTTCGAGACCAATCCATCTCGTGCTCAGCCTCGTCTACTCTTTGCTTGTGGTCGCATTCGGACTGGGCGTCTGGTGGTCAGCCGGTCGAAAACGCCACCTTCGCGTCATCGGCGCCGCGCTGATCGTCTATGCATTCGGCAGCTGGATGTGGCCGCAATTCTTCCCGGAGGATCTTTCCAAACCCGTCAGCGCATTGACGAACACCATGCATATAGTGCTCACGTTTGTGACCGTGCTCACCTGGATCCTCATCCTGGGCTTTGCAGCCGCCGCGTCCGGAAAGCGGTTCCGGCTTTACTCAATCGGGACGCTCCTGGCAGTTATCGTGTTCGGGTCATTGGCGGGTTCGCAAGGTCCCGCGCTTGCCGCAGGGCGGCCCACTCCATGGCTTGGACTTACGGAGCGCCTCAACATCTATAGCTTCATGCTCTGGATCGTGGTCTTGGCGGTCGTGCTGTTGCGCGCCCCTATGGAAGAGCCCAAAGAAGGTCCTGGCGGAAGAAGCGGTTAGGGGCTTCGGCGTCAGTTGATCCTGATCGTTCGACATACCGTCTGAAAAAGGTTTGCAGCCGATGTTGCTGCGCCGCGATCCGCAACGCGGCTGAATCCGCTCGTTGGGCTACCCTTAATGTCCATTTAAGCATAGAAGAGGAATATAAAAGACTGCTTTGGTAAGAAAAACAGCCATCGTTTTTTATGTTCTTCTTTTTATCAATTGTGGGCAGGATACAGGGAAAAGTGATATGGCACAGAATTCAAATCCTACAAGCTCGTATTTGCATATGGATTTAAAAAATGTCAAACACGCCGTGAGTGAGAAGCTGTTCGGATTATTTTTGGAGGATATCAACTTATCAGTGGATGGCGGTTTGAATGCGAATGTGGTCAGCAATCATTCCTTCGATGGCATCTACCTTGAAAAGGGAGGGATGATTACTTCAATGCAGCCGTTTCTGTTGAAAAAATTTTTAAATCAATTGTCAACACCGGGCCGTGTTGAAATGAAAAAAATGATTATACTGAAATAGATGCAATGCACTCGAATGAAAGCGGATGCAACCCGGCGCTTATTATTGGAATTCTTATCGCAATGGATCCGGAATAATTCATACTTCATAGGAACTAATCAATTCTGGCTTTCATATGACAGGATCAGAAAACAGAACCCGCCTTGTCCTGATCGGCGGGGCGCCGGGAGTCGGGAAATCCGCAGTCGCGCGGGAGATTTTATCACGCCTGGACAATTGCGTCTGGCTGGACGGAGATGATCTCTGGCGCATGAATCCGTTTGTCGTGAACACGAAAACCAGACGGATGGTCGAACGAAACGCAAAGGCCGTTCTCCGGTCGTTCATCGCAGAAGGATTTTCAACCGTTCTTTTCACCTGGGTGCTCCACCGGCAGTCCATCGCCAAAAGGATTATTGCCGGCCTCCCGAAATCCAAATACAGGCTGTTCCATTTCACTCTGGTTTGCAGCGACAGAACTTTGAAAACCCGGATCGATTCAGACGGGTCAGGGAGGCGTGATGTCCATCTTGCCATAGACAGGCTTCGGAAGACTCGCCTCCTTTCCTCAATGAAGGTCCAGACAGACGGAAAAACGCCAAATCGAATAGCGAAGGAAATACTTGAGCATCTTTCCATTTGATCCCCTATTCCATTCCAATCAATGGTTTGCAGGCTATATGATTTTAGGAAAATGACTGATGACTTTACCGATCACGGCAACTCAAAACGGAGAAACCAAGTCATGCGGCAGCATCTGATTTGTGCGGCGATTGCAGGAGGCCTCGCCTTTACGGCCGATACGGCAATGACCGAACCGGCCTCTGGAAAGGGATTGGCCGCGAATCCCGTCGAACATTTCAACATCCTGCCTTTCGCTCTGCCGGCAACTCCGCCGAACGAAGCGTGGTTCGAGGAACCGCGGGACATCACACGCCTGGTTGTCGCTTTCGGCGGAGCCGTGCCGGAAAAGATCTCGGTATCTTATCAAAGAAAGACATGGCCCGAAATCCGGCTGGAGGAAGAGGCGAGAAAACACCCGGCCTGGTTCGGGTGGGTGCGCCAGGACGACTGGTTCAACGGGAAATGGCAGGAGGCTGCGGTCGACGTGTCCAAACTCGATGCCCGACGCGCCTTGATCACGTTCAAAGGGCTCAAGAGCGAATTGCCGGAAACGGATCTGGAGGGCAATGATGTCGCTTTCCGGCGGACCTATGCAGTCAGGATCGATGCGGTCGGGAATCCGCAAATCGAGGCCGTTCACACAGCGTCGCAGCCGGCGAGAACCGTTCTGCTCGTCCAATTGAACGCAGGATCGCGGACACCAACAGGCGAACTCAAGGTCAGCGGATACAACGCCGGCTTGATCATAAATGAAACCGTTGAAGACATACGGGATTGCCGCAGGCTTTCCTTTTCGCACTTGAGGCCGAGTCACGGCTACAGCGGTGATGACGGGCTGGTCACCTTCGATTTCGGAGGCGAGATATTCACCATTTCTCTCACAAGTCTGGAGCAGGAAGGACCCGTCTGGTTTGCGGACATGGGCGTGTACATCCGGAACGAGGACGACCCGACGACGTTCGAGGCGTACCGGGAACGCCACAACAAGCTGAAGACCATCGGCCGGCAGGTGATGGAACGAGGCGAGCAGAGCCTGGCCGGGGCGCACAACGGCCAGCCGCGGCCTCATGTCGACAATTTCAACCTCGGCTGCGCCGGAGCGGCGCAGCGCTTCTGGCTGGAAAACAACGGCGACGTCGTTCTGCACAGCCGGAACGTGACGTGGCTGCCGAGCATGCACCCGGAACGCTGGAAAAACAGGGGCCGGGAAGCGGGCCGCTTCCACTTCGGGCTTGAGCGGTGGCGCATACTCGGCCGCTATCCGGACCCCGAGCCCGTGATGGCCTACAACATCACGGCCCGAAGGCAGGGCCTGTCCGTCACCCAGCAGTCCTTCGCCGTGCCGCTTTTAACCCCCATCGAAAAAGGCGACTGGCAGGGCGGCGACCCCATGGTGGCCCTCATGCGTTTCACGTTCAGGAACGACGGAGCCGCGACTGCGGAGGCGGAACTTCCGATTCGGTACTCGCAGGATTCGGACCGCACGGGCCGGGGCGCGAACCAGGACGGCCACGGCATCCCGCGCGGCCCGCTCGACACGCTGACGCTGAAAGACGGCTGCATCCTCAGTCCGTTCGAGGGACGGCCCTGCGTGCGCTGCGAACTGGAAACGGAAATGTCCGCCGAACCGAGGGGAGATGCGGTATGGCTGTCACGGCAGCTCCAGCCCGGCCAGTCGTGCAGCGCCGTTGTGAAGATCCCCTATGTGGCGCCCGAAGGCGAGGCGGAACTGGCCGCTTTGAGAAAACTCTCCTTCGATGAGAGCTATCCCCGGGTTGTTCGATACTGGCGCAAAACCGCGGGATGCGGCTCGCGGATCACCACGCCGGAACCGCAGCTGGGCGCCCTTCACACCTCGCATCTGGCCCATGTCCTCATGGCGGATTACAAAATGCCGGACGGCCTGGTCAACACGTCGGTGGGCACCTCGACCTACGGCAACTATTCGAACGAATCCTGCATGATCGTCAGCGATCTCGACGAGCGCGGCATGCACGAGGAGGCGAGGAAACGGCTTGACCTGTGGGTGAAATACCAGGGAACGGCGGAGCAACCGGGCAATTTCACCGATTATGAAGGCATGTATTTCGGCGCGGACGGATATGAATGCGGTTCCTACAACCAGCACCACGGCTGGGTTCTGTGGTGCCTCGGCAGGCATTATCTTCTGACGCGCGACGAGGCGTGGTTCCGGAGAACGGCGGGTTCTATCATCAGAGGAGCGGATTGGGTGTTCCGTCAGCGGGGGAACACCATGAAGACGCTGCCCCATTCGCGGGGCTGGGAACGGGGCTTCCTGCCGGCCGGAAGCCTGGAGGACGTGACCGACTTTTTCTACTGGCTCTCCACGAACGCGCTCACGTGGCGCGGCACCGAGTACGCGGCCCGTGCGCTCGAGGCCGCCAGGCATCCCCAGGCCGGCCGCGTACGGAGGGAGTCCGACGCTTACAAGGCCGACCTCATCCGGGGATTTGAAAAAATGCGGCAGAACACGCCGCTTGTGAAACTCAACGACGGACGCTGGGTGCCCGACACTCCCAGCCGGCTCTACAGGCGCGGCCGCGAGACGGGCTGGATCCGCGAAGTGCTCGAGGGCTCGGTCTACCTGCTCATCTCGGGACTGATCGATCCGAAGTCAAAACAGGGTCAGTGGATCCTCGACGACTTTCAGGACAACCGCTACATGAATCCGCCCTACGGATACTCGGTACCGGACTTCGACATGACGTGGTTCGGCCGCGGCGGCATTTCGATGCAGCCAAACCTGCTGGCGGGACTCATGCCCCACCTGGAGCGAGACGAGCCGGAAATATTCCTGTGGATGTTCTACAATGCGTGGAACTCGTGCTACCGGGAGGAAATCAACGCCATGATCGAGCATCCGCTTCCGGTGCTGGGCTGGTCGAACCGGGTCGGAGTGAAAACCAGCGACGAGTCCAACGCCGTATCCTGGCTGAGGAGCATGTTCGTCTATGGGCGCGACGGGGCGGTCCATCTGGGAAGGGCCATTCCACGAGCCTGGTTCGGCCAGGAAAAGCCCTTTATGGCGACCGACGTGGCCACTGAATACGGAAAGGTGAGCGTGGCCTTCAGCCCCGACCCGGCACGCCGCAGGGCGTCGGCTGAGGTTTCCTATGACCCGACGGAATCGGCCCGGCAGCTGCTTCTGCGCTTCAGAACTCCGGAAGGCCTGCCGATCCGGAAAGCCTCGGTCAACGGCGCGGAGGGAAAAATCCTGAACGCGGACAGGGGAGACGTGGACATCACGGGCATGAGCGGCAGAATATCGGTCGAGGTGGAGTACTGATGAACCATCCGCCACGCTCCACCTGTGTCTCGGGCTGTGAATCCCCGGGCGGTCGGGATTGTCAGAACCAGCGGAGAGCCGATGCGACCGGGAACGTGGCGGTACGCCGGGACCCAGAAAGCAAAGCATTGCATGTCGATTGTGCGACAATCGCGGCTCAGGACTCAGGGAGGAGGGCGGGGAACTTGTATCTGAATGATCAAACAGAAAACCGAATTTCCCGGTGGAGGAAATCATGAGAGTTCATGGAAATCCGATCGCCATGCTATTCTGTTTATTACTTTCCGGTTTACATGAATGACGTTGGTTTTTGCTGCGCCAGGACGCCATAACATCACACCCATCCTCTGATGACGGCCGCGAAGCGGTGCCTACCCTATTCGCCGCGTCCCTGGCTGATGGCCCTGATCCTGGTTCCCGGAATCGGTTTGAACCGGCGTCTGGCTGAATAAAAACCATAATCGTTTTTATGGACGGACTCAACCTGGAGGGCTCCGGGACCGAGATCAGCGCAGGAATAAATAAATATTGATATGAATCCGCATCATGATTATATTGGCCTGTCCGTTCAGATGGACTCTCCGGGGTGCGGTATCTCCCGGATCACAATCCGGTCAAAAAATCAAGAAAGCCGTCATGAAAAAATCAACCGATCCTGTGATGAGAACAAGAGCATTCCTGTTGCCGGCATTATTTCTCTTCGGCGCGGCCGCCAGTCATGCCGCCCAAATAGACCACTGGGAAACCGTGGTCTATGAGAGCGATTCGTGGAGATACCTCGTCGCCCAGTCCGAACCCAGTGCCAACTGGAGAAAATTCTCTTTCAACGACACGGCATGGCCCCAGGGTCCCGGCGGGATCGGTTACGGCGACGATGACGACCGGACGGTCATCGGTGCGTGCATTTCGGTGTATCTGAGGATCCAATTCACCATCATCGACACCAGCAAGATCGAATCCGCGGTGTTCCACATGGACTATGACGACGCCTTCGTGGCCTACATCAATGAAGTCGAAATCGCGAGGGCCGGAGTTTCCGGGAATCCCCCGACCTACAACCAGCCGCTCGATTCCGACCATGAAGCGCAGATGTACCAGGGGGGTCTTCCGGCGGCGTTCTCCCTCGACAAAACGAAATTGAGAAAATGTCTCGGCCAGGGCGAGAACGTGCTCGCGATTCAGGTACACAATACGTCCACGGCATCCAGCGATTTGTCCTCAAGGGCGTTTTTATCCCTGGGCATCAGCGACGCGACCCGCTCATACAGGAAGACGCCGGGGTGGTTCGAGGAACCGCTCGATTTTTCCTCGTCGAATCTCCCGATCTTCCTCATCACGACAGAAAACGGGGCGGCGATCCCCGACGAGCCGAAGATCACAGCCGACATGAAAATCATCGACAACGGCGTATTGAATCACACCACCGACCCGGCCAACGTCTACGACGGAAAGGCGGGAATCGAAATCAGGGGCAGGTATTCGGCCGGCCTTCCGCAGAAACCCTACGGTTTCGAGACCCGGGACGCGTCGGGCAACAACCTGAACGTTTCCCTGCTGGGCATGCCTCCGGAAAACGACTGGATCTTGCTGGCGAATTACAACGACAAAACCTTCATGAGGAATCCGATTTCCTTCCACCTTTTCCGCGGCATGGGGCATTATGCGCCGCGGACCCGCCTGTGCGAAGTGACGGTCAACGGAAGCTATCAGGGGATCTACGCCTTCTGCGAAAAGATCAAAAGGGACAATGACCGGGTGGATATCGCCGAGCTCAAACCGAACGAGAACGCGGGAGACAGCCTGACTGGCGGATATATTATCAAGATAGACTATTATGACGCCAGCGACAGCTGGGTCAGCCGTTATGCTCCAGATGGAAGCCCGGGAAGGGACGTTCATTTTGTCTACGAATATCCCAAACCGGAGGAGATCACGGGCCAGCAGAAAATCTACATCCAGAGGTTTGTCAACGATTTCGAGACCGTGCTGTACGGAGCCGATTTCCGCGATTCCCTGAAGGGGTACAGGGCCTATATCGACGTCAATTCGTTCATCGACTACTTCATCCTGGGCGAGCTGTCCCGCAATGTCGATGCCTACAAGAAAAGCGCTTTCTTTTATAAGGACAGGGACAGCAACGGAGGTTTGCTGCATGCCGGCCCTCCATGGGATTTCGACTGGGCATGGAAAAACATCAACGAATGTTACTTCGGGGCCCAAGACGGTTCGGGCTGGGCCTACAAAGTGCACGACTGCGGCAACTGGCCGACCCCTCCGGGATGGACTTTGAGGCTTCTGCAGGATTCCGCATTCGCCGGGGAATTGAGCTCCCGGTATTTTTCATTGCGGCAGACCCTTTTGAGCGAAGCCTATATCAATAATTATATCGATTCCACGCATGCCCTGGTGGAGGAAGCGCAGAAGCGCCATTATGACAAATGGCGGATCCTGGGAATCAACGTCGGCACACCGGAAACCGACTCGCAGCCGGCCACCTATGACGGCGAAATCGTCAAATTCAAGGAATGGATAACGACCCGGCTGGCCTGGCTGGACGCCAATCTCAACCAGGCCCTCGGCGTCAGGGATGAAAACAGCGGCATCGCACGCGATTTCGTCCTGCACTCAAACTATCCGAATCCCTTCAATTCCGCGACGGAAATCTCCTATTCATTGCCTGTTTCAGCCATGATATCATTAAAAGTATATGATAGTCAGGGGAGGGAGGTCAGGACTCTCGTTCATCAGATGCAGGCCGCAGGCGCCCACTCCGTATATTTTGATGCAGGCGGACTGCCAAGCGGCATTTATTTCTGCAGGATGAAGGCAGGAAACGACTTTGAGGAATCGAGAAAGATGCTTCTTATTAAATGATGGACGATCACCGAGAATTTCGGATCGCAGCCGGGCCAGGCCCGGAGCGCAGGGTCATGTGTGTCCGGTTGAAAATAGAAAATTAAGCTTGACATCTTCTGTAAAATTCCTTATTGTAATTCCATAGCCGGAATTTCAGCGGCGGCTCTTCCATCCACCACGGTTTTTTTTCTTTTCATCTTCCTCCTCCGCCCATTCCGGTGTTTCCGTCCGGCTCTGTCCCAGTGAAAACCCCATCGGTCCGCCTTTTATACAATTCGCTTACCAACATCACGACGGACGTTCATTCTCAGTAAGAAGGAGGCCAGAATGACTCGGGATAAACGGTTTTACGCGGGCGTTCTCTTTTCCCTGATCATGATCCTTTCCATGGATCAGGCTGGATACGCCCAGTCGGGTACTATCGATTTCAACCAGTCGAAGTGGACCAGCCTCATCGGCCAGAAACTCTACCACGGAGGGCCGTCGAACACGCTGTCGGACACGGATAACGGCGTGGATTTCATCGTCACCTTCGGCGAAATGAACATCACGGCCGGAATGCCAACAGGCGGCATGCTCTTCTTCTCACCGATCATCTCGGCCGGCAACAACGACGAAAGCGGCCAGGTTTTGATACGGTTCAGCACCTCGAAGAGCCGGGTCAGGCTCCAGGCATCGCACGACGAGCACCCGGTGCACACCCCGTATTACATGACTGTCAAATTCTACCGGGATTTCACCCCGTCGAATCCGCTTCACTCGGTGGACGTCCCCTGGAATTCAGGGGCGTTCTCCACCGTGGAGTACAGCAACTCCGACCCGGGCATCAAGATGGTCATCGCCACCACCATGTTCGCGGAAAACAACATCGACAACATCATATTCGACGGAATGGATTCCGCGCAGCCCGAGGGAACGTTCAACTTCGACGATGGCACGGCACAGGGATGGACCCTGGCTGGCGCATACAACGGCGCGGATCAGCAAGTCCGCGCGAACAACTTCACGTTCGGGTGGAAGGACCAGGTTGACTATCCGGACGCGCCGGGCAAGGATCCGGCCGGGGACAGCCACGGATCCATCCAGATGACCACGGCGAACGGCCACGGAATCAGCGATCCGGGGCACACCTGGTTCATCATGCAATTCCATTCGCCGGATTTGTCTTCTAATACCGTGTGGCAGAACGCGAAGGGTTATACGGTGGAAATCGCGGAGTGCATGGCGGTTTCCGCGACCTTGTACCGGAACCTCTACGTCGTGGTGCACGACCTCGACCTGGGCACGGACCGGAATTTCTACACCGGGACCGCGGTCGCGCTCAGCCACGACACCTACGGCGATGCGACCGCGAACTGGAACCACGTGAGCTTCGACTGGTCGGGAGCATCGGGATTCCCGACCCGGTACACGATCAAGGAAATTTTCATCGACATCTGGGGCAGACTGAGCAATTCATTTTCAGGCGGTGTGTATGTCGACCGGGTGGCGCCCATCCCGGGTGAGGCTCGTCCGCAGACGCCGGCCGCCCCCACCAACCTCGTGGCCGTCCAGCTTCCGCCCCAGGTCCACGTCACGTGGCAGGACAATTCAAACGACGAGACCGGGTTCAAGCTCGAGATGAGGCAATATACACCCCTGCCGGGCAACTGGCAGGTGATGGCGACTTTGGGTCCGAACGTGACCTCGTATCAAATCAACGGGCTCCAAAACGAACGCACCTATCATTTCAGGGTGGCCGCATACAATGCCAACGGTTCCTCCGCCTATTCCAACACCGATACATTGTACTGCGGAAACCAGTTCGTATGGCTCAGAGTCGGCAGCCCCAACGGAGGCGAAACCTGGAGCGCGGGAAGCAACCGTTCCATCACATGGACGTCTTCGGTCGCCATGAGGCCGGACCATGTGAACATCCACTATTCCACGGACGGGGGCAGCAGCTGGGTCTTTCCTCCAGTCGCCACCAACGTCCTGAATCTCGGGGCCTATTCCTGGACAATCCCGGCCACCCTGTCGTCGAACTGCCTCGTCAAGGTCGAGAGCGCCGATAACGTTTCTTTCTACGACCTCAGCGATGCGCCCTTCACCATCTCGGCGGCGACGGGTCCGGTCCTGTCCGTTTCGGAAGACACGCTCGATTTCGGAACGAATCTAAGCCAATCGGCTTTTACGGTGGACAACACGGGCGACGGCACGCTCACCTGGACCGTCAGCCAGGATCCGCAGAAGCCATGGGTCACATCCATAGATCCGTCAGGCGGAAGCAACCACGCCACGGTCACGGTCACGGTAGACCGAAGCCAGGTTTCCGGGGACGGCGACCTCGGCGCGTTGTCCGTTTCATCGAACGGAGGCACCGACCGCGTCGTCCTCCGCATCGCGAAACAGGAGCAGGCCGCCCTGCCCGATGACTGGAATTTCAAGGCCAGCACGGGCAACAACGCCACGATCATCCTGCCCGTATCCGCGAACCCCAACATCGACGGCCAGCCCCTGTCAGTCGGGGACTATGTCGGAGTGTTCACGCCTGCCGGCCTGTGCTGCGGCTGGTCCCAATGGGCCGGGGCGAACCTGTCCATCACGGCGTGGGGGGACGACTCCCAGACCGCGGAAACGGACGGATTCACCCCCGGAGAGCAGATCCAATACAGCGTTTACCGTTTCTCGACCCAGAGCGAGTGGAGGACGGTGACCGCCGGATACAGCATGGGAACCGGGCTCTACTCCGCGGACGGATTGATGATCCTGAACCGGTTTGATGTTTCGGCAACAGTTTCCCTGGGGATCCAATTCAGCCGGGGCTGGAACATGTTTTCGGTCAACCTAACGCCGGTCCCGCCCGACCTGGTTTCCGTCATGGCTCCGGTGCAGGACGACCTGGTGATCGTCAAGAACGGGAAGGGGAAAACCTACATCCCGGAATTTCAAATCAACGACATCGGGGACGTGGATTTCAGGCAGGGCTACAAGGCCTACCTGAACCGGGGCGTCGGACTGGTGGTTGTGGGAACCCCGGTGAGCCCGGCGACACCCATCGAGCTTCTCTCGGGGTGGAGCATGATCGGTTTCCTCCCGAATTCCTCGGTTCCGGTGGAAACAGCCCTGGCCAGCATCCAGGACCACCTGGTCATCGCCAAGAACAATTCGGGGAATACCTACATCCCCCAGTACGGCATCAACACACTCGGCTCCATGGAGCCGGGCCTGGGCTACCAGGTCTATCTGAGTTCGGCCGGGACTCTGGTGTATCCGTCCGGAGGCATGCCCAAGGCGGTCCGGGCCAGGACCGCGAACTCGAAGGCGGACACGACCGGGCATTTTCAATTCATCTCCAACACGGGCGAAAACGCGACGATCGTCATTCCCGCCGACTCCGCCCCGAAATTTTCGAACGGAACCGCCCTGTCCGCGGGCGACGAAATCGGCGTCCTCACTTCCGGGGGCCTCTGCTGCGGAGGTTTGGTTTGGGAGGAGAAGAACGCGGCGATCACGGTGTGGGGTGACAACACGGTGACGGAAGAGGTGGACGGTTTTCTCGCGGGAGACACGCTGAGGCTGGCGGTCTGGAAATCGGGCGCCGGCAGGGAATATCCCGCGGCGGTTATCTTCCGTGACGGCGATCCCGTGGTTTACGTCCAGGACGGAATCTCCGTCGTGGTTTCGCTTGTGGCGGATCTGGTTTCGGGAGTCACGGACCGCAATGGAACGGAGATTCCGGATGATTGCGGGCTGTCGGTGAATTATCCGAATCCGTTCAACTCGGAAACAGTCATCGAGTACCGCATGCCGGTATCCGCCCAGGTGGAGCTGACGGTCTTCGACCTGAACGGAAGGCCGGTGCGCACTCTCATACAGGAATCGAAGCCGGCTGGGTATTGTACCGCGCGGTGGGACGGGACGGATGAAACAGGACGGAGCGTCGCTTCGGGTATCTATTATTATCGCATTCAAATGAAGGGGAAGGAGGGCGGGGGATTCACATACAAGGCGGGGAGGAAGATGATTCT
>Ga0316628_100003628_pt1 | contig 11934 bp, 9 predicted proteins | sample OWC_Aug_M2_C1_D5_FD_207648 | JGI IMG/M metagenome (GOLD analysis project Ga0316628, IMG submission 207648) | Wetland soil microbial communities from Old Woman Creek delta, Ohio, United States - OWC_Aug_M2_C1_D5_C | ecosystem: Environmental > Terrestrial > Soil > Wetlands | place: USA: Ohio...
AGGGGAATACGGACCGGGCCAAGAGCGTCGCCCCCGGGGTTTTCGTCGTCTTTACTTCCAATCACCCTCAGATCAGAAAGGACCTGGAGTGGTTGCTGATGGGGCCGGGTCCCAACTATTGCCTCTATCGTCCCTACCATCTGGTGGGGATTGAAACGCCCATCTCCATTGGCCGGGCGGCAATTTACGGGGAGGCGAGCCTCGCTCCGGAAAAGGGATTGGTGGCTGAAGTGGCGGCGGTTGCGAAGAAGGATCTGGCGGCGGGAGAGATCCTGGATGGCATCGGGGGGTTCACCGTTCACGGGATGATCCACAGGGCGGAGGCGGCGCGTAAAGAGAACCTGCTGCCCCTCGGATTAACCCAGGGAGCTCGCCTCAAGAGGTCGATCAAGAAGGGGCAAGTCATCCGGTACGGCCAGGTCGAGCTGGAGGACTCCGTCCTTCTTCAGCTGCGAAGGATCCAAGATGCCATGTTTGGTAAAAGCGAATAAGCGCACCCGGGCAGGCAATAAGAAGGGCCCAGGGGTTAAGGAAGGAAATGGGAGAAGGGGGGAAGGAAGATGAAGGCGGTGGTCAAGACGAAAAAGGGGGAGGGGAATATCGAGTTCATGGATTGGCCCGAACCGCATCCAGGTCCTGGCCAGGTGAAGATTCGGGTGAGAGGGGCCGGGGTCTGTGGCTCGGACGTCCATGTCCTTCATGAGCATATTAGCATCCCCATGAATTTGCCGATTATCATTGGCCACGAACTCTGCGGGGAGATCGCTGAGGTGGGCGCAGGGGTAAGGAATTACCAGGTGGGCGATCGCGTGACCTCCGAGACCACCTATTACAAGTGTGGCCGTTGCCCCTTCTGTCAAATCGGCTGGTATAACATGTGTCCGGAGCGACTGATCATTGGTTTCCGAGCCCACGGCGCTTATGCGGAATACTGTGTGATGCCCGAGATCGCCCTCCACCGACTTCCGGAAAGCGTCGATTTCATATCGGGCGCCCTCTGCGAACCCCTGGCTGTCTGCACCCACGCCACGTATGAGCTCACTGGAATCTATCCGGGGGACTGGGTCTATGTCAGCGGCCCCGGGCCGATCGGCCTGCTTTGCATGCAATTGGCAAAGGCAGCGGGGGCAAATGTTGCTATTGGAGGGGTGGCGGTGGACGAGGGGCGTCTAAAGATTGCCCAATCCTTGGGGGCGAATCGAACTGTCCGCGTAGATCAGGAGGATCCGGTCACGGTCTTGAAAGATCTCACCGGGGGGGCGGGGGCGGATATCGTCATTGAGTGCGCCGGGGTGCCGGCCGCCACTGCAAAGGGTTTGGACGTGGTAAGGAAGCGGGGTAAGTTTACCCAGATTGGCCTCTTCGGAAGACCGATTGAGATCGACTTTGAGAAGATCTGTTTCAAGGAGATCCTGGTCACTGGCTCCTTTGGCTCCAAGTGGACTACCTGGGAGAAGGCGATTCAGATGCTGGCCGAGGGAAAGGTCCAAACGAGGCCCCTGGTCTCGAGTACGCGGCCCCTGGACCAATGGAAGGAAGCGATCCTCGGCATGGAGACCAAGGAGGAGATGAAGGTGGTCCTGGTCCCTTAACCTGATCCGTTAGGCACTGAGAAAAGGATTGCAAGGATGTTCCTGAATAATATCCTCGGAACGATAGGACATAGCCCAACCGTTCGGATCAACCGAATGAATCCGAACCCCACGGTCACCTTGGCGGTCAAATTAGAGGGAGGGAATCCGGGAGGGTCGGTCAAGGACCGGATCGCTCTGACTATGGTTGAGGGGGCCGAGAGGAGAGGCGAACTCTCGAAAGATAAGATCATCCTGGAGCCCACCAGCGGCAATACCGGAATTGGTCTGGCCATGGTGGGTGCGGTCAAGGGCTACCGGGTGCTGGTGATCCTTCCTGAAAATATGAGCATTGAGCGCCGGCGTATCCTCCGGGCTTATGGGGCCGATTTCATCCTCACTCCCGCGGAGAAAGGGACGGACGGGGCGATAGAGCGAGCCCATGAGCTCTACCGGGCCAATCCCGAACGCTATTACTTTCCCAACCAGTTCGCCAACGCCGACAATGCTGGAGCCCACTATGAGGGAACCGCCAACGAGGTATGGGAGGATACGAAAGGGAAGGTGGATGTTTTTGTGGCAGGGATTGGCACGACAGGTACGCTCATGGGTGTCTCCAAAAGGCTTCGGGAACTGAAGCCTGAAATCAAGATCGTGGGCGTAGAGCCTCTTCTCGGTCATAAGATCCAAGGGCTCAAGAATCTGACGGAATCGAGGGTCCCGGAGATTTTCGATCCGGCCCAGTTGGACGAGATCGTTCACATCGAGGATGATCTGGCCTTCGATACGGCGATCCGCCTGGCGCGCGAAGAGGGCATCTTTGTGGGAATCAGCTCCGGGGCTACCATGGCCGGGGCCCTGGAGGTGGTGCGTCGATTGACCGGAGGACTCGTGGTGTCCCTGCTGCCGGATCGGGGCGAGAAATACCTTTCTTCGGAGCAATTCTGCAAATACTGTGAAATGCCCTGCCGCCTATCTCTGGAGAAGGAGAAGCAGGACAAATAAAGATCCCTCTGTCGAGACCTTGTAGGCGGAGACCTGACCGGCCCTTTGACCCCATTTCTTTCTCCCGGGGGAGGTCCCTAAAACTCCGCCTTTTCGTTAACCGGGAATCTGCGATCCCAACAGGAGGCAGAGTCTCCTTTGCCGACCGGCCAGGCGTTCTAAGATATCCTCCAGGGGTCTTGAGGATGAATTTCGGATCCAAGCGTCGTTCTTCGAAGAGGAGAGGCTCCAAGGCGATCTTGCCCTCTGAGACCTTTGAGATTGTCGATGAGGAGGGAAGAGTGATCGGCCTGGCGCCGCGAACCTCCTGCCACGGCAACCCGTCACTCCTTCATCAGGTGGTCCATGTGCTCGTGGTGAACGAGGAGGGTCAGATTCTGCTCCAAAAACGCTCTCCGAACAAGGATATTCAGCCGAATAGATGGGATACCTCGGTCGGCGGGCACCTGAAGCCCGGGGAGGACTATGGTGCCGCGGCAACAAGGGAAATGCGGGAGGAGTTAGGGATTGGGGGAAGGTCCCTCCTGCCCCTGCACGACTACCTGTGGAGGACCGTCATTGAGTCGGAGCGGGTGCGGACCTATCTCTGTCTGCATAACGGTCCCTTTTGTCCTGATTCCCAGGAGATCCTGGAGCTTCGTTTTTGGTCTTTAGATGAGATCCATCAGCATCTGGGGGAGGGCATCTTCACCCCCAACTTCGAGGAAGAGTTTGCTCGATATCTGGTTTGGAAAGGAAGGAGAAGCTATGCCTAATGTTCTTATCACCTCTCGCCTCTTTGGCCGGACTACCCCGGAGGCCTTCGAATTGTTGAAGCAAGAGGGAGTGGATTTCAAGGTAGAACAAGACCACCAGGGAGATTGGACCGAAGAGGAGATGATCGATGCCCTGGATGGCTATGGCGGGATGATTTTAGGGGCGGACGAGCCGATGACCCGCAAGGTGCTCTTCGCCCTTCCCCAGCTCAAGGTCCTCTCCCGTCATGGAGTGGGTTTTAACAATATCGATGTGGAGGCAGCCAACGAGCGGGGAATCGTGGTAGCAATTACCGCCGGGGCCAATGACAATGCGGTGGCCGATCTCGCCATGGGACTGATAATCAGCGTGGCTCGGCGCATCCCCTACTTCGACTGCTTCATCCGCCAGGGGGAGTTCTGGAAACGAACACCGGGCAACGATGTCTTTGGCAAGACCTTAGGCCTGGTAGGACTGGGGCGGATCGGGAAATCTCTGGCTCGGCGGGCCTCGGGATTCGATATGAAGATCCTCGCCTATGATCTGGTCAAGGATGAAAAGTTCGCCGCCCGCTATCAGTTGGATTATCTGTCGCTGGAGGACGTCCTTTCGCGCTCGGACTTTGTCAGCATCCATCTACCTTCCTCCCCCCAGACTGCCAAGTTCATTGGGGAGCGAGAGCTGAAGAAGATGAAGCCCTCCGCTTACCTTATTAATACCTCGCGCGGCAATTTGGTCGATGAGGCAGCCCTGATTCGCGCCTTGAAGGAGGGGTGGATTGCAGGGGCAGGTCTGGATGTCTTGGAGAAAGAGCCTCCGGAGAAGGATCATCCTCTTTTTGCCCTGCAAAACGTGGTATTGACCCCCCACATAGGTGGAGCAAGCCTGGCAGCTATGCGGGCCATGAGCCTCGATTCCGCCGCCAATGCGATCCGGGTATTGCGGGGAGAACGGCCGACCGCGATGGCCAATCCGGAAGTCTGGAAATGAGGATCTTTTCCAAGGGAAAGCTGCTGGTATTTCTGCTGTTGACCGGGATCCTCCTCTTTTGGCAGTATCCTCGGCTCCTCGGGGGCCTGGGACAATTCTTAGTCAGGGAGGATCGACCGCAGAAGGCGGATCTTATCATCTGCCTCTCCGGTTCTTTGGTCGATCGCACTTTGACGTCCGCCGATCTCTATCGGGCAGGCTGGAGCCATAAGATCTTCATCTTCCGAGAGGAAAAGCCCGATGGGTATGATCTATTGGAGAAGAGAGGGATTCGACTCCCCGAGGCACGCGATCTGGTGCGCAGGATCCTTCTCTCCTCAGGTGTCCCGGAAGGGGCGATCCTCAGTGATGAACGCGAGGTTACCAGCACCTATGATGAGGCCCGCATCGTGCGGGATTTCTTGAGGAGCCATCCCCTGTCGAAGCTCATTCTGGTCACCTCGAAATACCATTCCCACCGGGCCCACCTCACCTTTCGTTCACTCTTGAATGCGCCCAAAATCCAGATCTTGAGTTGTCCCACCGCGTATGATGCATTCGATCCTCAGCGTTGGTGGAAGCAGGAGAGCATTCGCGAAAGGGTCTTCTTCGAATATGAGAAGCTTTTGGCCTACTTGGTGCAGGGAAGAATTCGTCCCTCGTTGTTGCTGAAGAGGAACTAATTTACGGGAGGGAGTTGCGGGGAGAAAGAGGAAAAAAGATGAGTAAGGGAAAGACAGCGAACAGGGTTTTTACCTAACCAAAAAATATCCGGGCGATTTCGTAAATTTCCATGTCCAAGGTCTTGATCCCCGAGGTAGCCTCCACCAGGTCCACGGTCTCGATCCGGTTTCCCTTAAGGGTGACCATCTTTCCGAAGTCTCCCTTCATGACGAGATCCACGGCAGCGACGCCGAAGCGCGTAGCAAGCACGCGATCGAAAGGAGTGGGGGAGCCGCCCCGCTGGACATGACCCAAGATCGTCACCCGGGATTCCATGCCCGTGCGCTTCTCGATCTCCTGGCCTACGATGTTGGCTATGCCTCCCAGCCGCACGTGCCCGAAGGCGTCCACCTGATTGCTGATGGTAACCAAGTCTTCACATTCCAAAGGCTTTGCCCCCTCCGCTACCACCACGATGCTGAAGTCCTTTCCTCGGGCTTGCCGCTTCCGCAGGGAGCGGCAAACTTCCTCGATGGAAAAAGGTACCTCGGGCACCAGAATACAGTCGGCCCCTGCTGCCATGCCTGCAATCGTCGCAATCCATCCCGTGTGCCGGCCCATCACCTCGACCACCATCACCCGGTGATGGGACTCCGCAGTGGAGTGGAGGCGGTCGATGGCTTCGGTGGCGATAGTCACCGCCGTATCGAAGCCGAAGGCATAGTCGGTACTGGGGAGATCGTTGTCGATCGTCTTGGGAATGCCAACCAGCCGGACTCCCATCTGGCTGAATTTATGGGCGACCCCCAGGGTATCCTCTCCTCCCACGACGATCAGCGCTTCAATCCGAAATCGTTTCAGATTATCCAAAACCCTTCGCGAACCATCGGAATTGGCAAAGGGATTGGTGCGCGTAGTCTTCAGGATCGTTCCCCCTTTTGGGAGAATCCCCGAGACCGAATCCAGGGTGAGCTCCTCGATCTCGCCGGTCAGTAGCCCCTGCCAACCATGCTTAATGCCCGCGACAGAAATCCTATAATTACTGATTCCTCTCCTCACCACCGCCCGGATCACGGCATTTAATCCCGGGCAATCCGCTCCGCCGGTCAAAATTCCAATATGCTTCATGGCTTGAATCGACCTCTTCCTAACACAAATTTCCTCTTGTGAGCCGCACCGGAGTCGAAGAGGGGCCGGTCAAAATCTCCCCCTGCTCCTTTGCGAGGGGAGATAAAGGATGGCCGCCATGGGCTCCGTTAGCTCGACTCGACAGCTACTTCTTATCATAAGCTCATGCTGTGGGCAAAGGAAAAATCAGATGTCCGCGTCGCTCTTTTCGCCTTGACAATTCATGGGCCTGTTCTTATACTCACGCTGTTTTCCTCGGGTCCATCCGTGAAGAGAGAGGGCGTAGCGAGCGGAACCAAAGCTTCTTGAGGGGTCAGCGAGCGGATTGAATGATTGCGGAAATCCCTGCTTTTGAGGATTCCCCCCGCGGTGGAGCGAACTTCAATGAGCATAGCAGAAAGAGAACGCTCCAGGCGCGATGCGCCATCTTGACGATTAGCGATTCCCGATCCTTCGAGACCGACGAATCGGGAAAATCGATCCGCGCCCTCCTCGAGGGGAGTGGGCATCGGGTCGTTCACTACGACATCCTCAGAAACGATCCGTCCGTGCTGCGGCAAGAGGTCTCTCGCCTCCTGGGCTCCGATCTGGATTTGATCATTACTACGGGGGGGACCGGAGTCAGCCATAAGGATTTCACCATCGAGACTATGGAACCGATGATGGAGAAGAGGCTGAGTGGATTTGGAGAATTATTTCGCTCCTTGAGCTTTCGGGAAATCGGCCCGCGGGCTTTCATGAGTCGGGCCTTAGGGGGGGTTGCCAAAGGAAAGGCTCTCTTTGCCCTGCCCGGTTCGATCCACGCAGTGGAGTTGGCCTTGAAGGAGCTTATTCTACCGGAATTGGGTCACCTGATATGGGAGGTGAATAGGTAGGACAAGGAGAAGGCTTTTATAGAAACATTAACGAGCGCATTCCTCGCAGCTTTGCCGTGAGAGTTGTGAACCAATGGCGATAGAAGAGATTCCTTGCATTTGAAGATTCCCCGCAACTTCTGGGGCGGATCTCCAATCCTTTCGGGCGCCAATCTCTTACCGGGTGGGGCATTTGCCAGACACAGCGTGCTCAGTTTCATCCGCAGGTTTGAGTTCTTCCATCGACCGCATCCCCCTTAATCTTTTAGTCTGAAACCTCTTCCAGGAAAGGTACGTACATTTATGATCAAGGGTGTCGCCGGAGTCCCCGATATCCTCCCCTCGGAAATCAGAAACTGGCATTACCTGGAGGCCAAAGCGCGGCAGCTCCTGGAGAACTACGGATACGTTGAGATCAGAACGCCTATCTTTGAGAAGACCGAGCTATTCGTGCGAGGAATTGGACCGGATACAGACATCGTGAAGAAAGAGATGTATACCTTCTCTGACCCTCGGCACGAGAGTTTGACTCTGCGGCCGGAGGCGACAGCTCCTATCATGAGGGCCTTCCTTCAACACAAGATGTACACCAAGGGGAGCCTGGTAAAGGTCTATTACCTCGGTCCCATGTTCCGGCATGAACGCCCCCAGGCGGGACGCTTCCGGCAGTTTCACCAGATCGGAGCGGAGGCCATCGGATTGGAAAATCCTTCCCTCGATGCTGAGGTGATCGCCATGGTGGATCATCTCTTTGCTGACCTGGGGATTCAGCCCATCAAGCTGTTAATTAACAGTGTGGGCTGCAAGGTATGCCGTCCCGAATTCAGGAAACGCTTCACCGTATATCTCGAGCCCAAGGTAGCCAAGCTTTGCCCGGATTGCCAGGAACGATTAAAGCGAAACCCCCTGCGCATTCTGGATTGCAAGAACGAGGCTTGTCAGGAGGTAATCGCCAAGGCGCCCAAATTGACTGCGGTCCTCTGCCACGATTGCGGCTCGCACTTCCGCCAGGTTCAAGGGGCCCTTTCCTTTCTCAAGGTCGATTTTACCATCAACGAGAGACTGATCCGGGGCCTGGACTATTACAATAGGACCGCCTTTGAATTCGTGAATCCCGCCCTGGGGGCGCAAAACGCGTTGGCGGGAGGGGGGAGATATGATGGCCTGGCAGAAGAGATCGAAGGGGTATCGACTCCAGCCATCGGCTTCGCCATGGGAATGGAAAGGACCCTTGCTTCCCTTTCCCCGGCCCTCCGCGACCCATCTCCGTCATTCGAAGGGACCTTTATTGCCACCTTGGGGGATGAGGCCTTTCGGTCCGGAATGCTGATCTCTCAGGAGCTGCGCAAGAAGGGAGAAAAGGTGGTCCTCGATTTCGAAGGAAGGAGCCTCAAAAGCCAACTACGGTGGGCCAATAAGGAGAAATTTCGTTATTGCGTGATCATCGGGGACGAAGAATTGAAGAAGAGACTGGTGATCCTCAAAGATATGGCCAGCGCAGAGCAATCCGAGGTGCCCATTTCCCAAGTCATCGACCGGATCCTATCTTTTGCGAGGGAGAAGAGGACTTAGGATGAACATGAAGCGGAGCAAGTATTGTGGGGAGATCCGAGCCGAAGACATTGGCCAGGAGGTTTGCCTCATGGGGTGGGTGCAGCGCCATCGGGATCACGGGGGACTCATCTTCATCGACCTGCGGGACCGCGAGGGTCTAGCCCAGATCGTCTTCGGGGACGACGCCTCCACCTCGGCTGTGGAGGTAGCCAAGCAGATGCGACCTGAGTTCGTCGTCGCTATCAAGGGCAAGGTCTCCCGTCGTCCGTCAGGTACGGAAAATCCGCACATTGCCTCTGGGGAAGTCGAAGTTCGGGCGGACGAAGCGGCCATCCTGAATGAGGCCAAGACGCCTATCTTTCCCATTGAGGATCACCTCGAGGTCTCAGAGGATCTGCGGCTGACCTACCGTTATCTCGACCTGAGAAGGCGCCCCTTGCAAAGGAACCTCTTCATGCGCCATCGCGCTTACCGGACCATTCGGGAGTTCCTCAACTCCGAGGGTTTCATCGAGGTGGAGACCCCGGTCCTGACCAAGAGCACGCCCGAAGGGGCGCGAGATTACCTCGTCCCCAGCCGCATCTACCACGGCTGCTTTTTCGCCCTTCCTCAGTCCCCTCAACTCTTCAAGCAGCTCCTGATGATTTCGGGGTTCGATCGCTACTTCCAGATTGTCAAGTGCTTTCGAGATGAAGATTTGCGGGCGGATCGCCAGCCGGAATTCACGCAGATTGACATCGAAATGTCTTTCATCGACCGAGAGGATATCCTTCCGATTATGGAGAGGTTGGTCTGCGAGATCTTTCGTGCGGCGAGGGGCATCGAGCTTTCGGTGCCTTTTTCCCGCCTCAGCTATGACGAGGCGATAAGGCAATATGGATTAGATTGCCCCGATACTCGTTTTGGCCTATGCCTTCAGGACCTGACGGAGCTTGCAAGGGGCATCGACTTCAAGTGGATTACCGATGCCCTCGATGCCTCCGGAAGGGTCTTGGGGATCAACATCTTAGGGGGCAGTTCCTTATCCCGAAAACAAATCGACGAGTTCAGCGAACAGGCAAAATCCTTCGGCGCCCAAGGGGTAATTTGGTTCAAGGTGGAAGGCGGCATCCTTCAATCCTCCTTCGCCAAGTATCTCGACCCGGATAAGGCCAGCGTAATCAAGGATCGCCTGGGGGCCCGGGAAAAAGACCTCGTGCTCCTGGTAGCCGAGAAGGAAAAGGTGGCCTACGAGTCATTGGGAAGACTGCGACAACGCTTGGGCCAGCAATTGGGCCTGGCCGAAGAGGGGAAGTTGTGTCCCGTCTGGGTGCTGGATTTTCCCCTGCTGGAGTACGATGAGAAGGAGAAGCGTTTCCAGGCAATGCATCATCCGTTTACGGCGCCAATGGACGAAGATGTCGGTTTCTTTGAGACCGCTCCGGAAAGGATTAGGGCAAAGGCTTATGATTTGGTCCTAAATGGGCAGGAAGTAGGTGGAGGAAGCATCCGGATCCATCGGCGTGACATACAGAAGAAGATGTTCGAGATCTTAGGCATCGATGAAGAAGAGGCCCAGATGAAATTTGGCTTCCTCTTGGAGGCCCTCGAGCATGGAGCACCGCCCCATGGCGGAATTGCTTTCGGCCTCGATCGCCTGATGATGGCACTATCCGGAGCCAAATCGATTCGGGATGTGATAGCATTTCCTAAGACTCAGCGGACCCAGTGCCTGCTCACCAAAGCACCTTCTCCGGTGGATTCGGTACAATTGATGGAGTTGGGCCTGAAGCTGGAGCAGGACCCTGATTGAGTGATCTGCTTATCATGCAAATCCCGGCAATGAGCCGAGAACAGCCTCGTCAGAGCAAAGGGAGAAATATTAAGGGAGTGCGCCCCTTCCTTTTTTGTTGACAAAGGGATGCGGTTGATTTAATTAACAGTTGCAATCGGGCGTGCATGAAATACTCTGCAACACTTTGAGGAAAGGAGGTGAAAACATGCGAAGAAAGTATGATTTGTCCATTGCGTTGCTGTCAGTATTTGCTTTAATCCTCACCTTTATGTTTTTTGGCTGCGCCACGGCACCGACTAAAGAAATGGCAGATGCAAAGGCGGCTATTGATGCGGCAAAGGCCGCTAACGCGGGAAAATACGCCGCAGGCGAGTTAAAGAGCGCAGAGACCTCCCTTGCAGAGGCCATGGCGTCGATGGAGAAAAAGGATTACGAGGAGGCGAAGAAGTTGGCTCTCTCTGCAAAGGACCAAGCTATCATTGCCAAGGAGAAGGCGGAGACGGAAGCCGGATCCGCCAAGGCGAAGGCAGAGACTGCTATTGCCAAAGCGAACGAGGCCTCTCAGGTCGCCGAAAAGGAGGAAGGCAAGGTCTTTGCGGACAAAGAGTTCTCCGGCGCCAAAGATATCCTTATGCAGGCCAAGGCAGCCTTTGATTCCGGCAAATACGAGGAGGCGAAAGATATCGCCACCTTAGCCGAGAAACAATTCATTGGCGCTGCGGAAGTTGCCAAGAAGATGGCTCAAGCCAAGACCGCAGCTGATCGGGCCATTGCTGATGCCGAGGAGATGTCTAAGGAAGCGGAGGCAGCCGGGGCGAAGATCTTCGCGGATTCGGAATTTGCTTCTGCCCAGGAGTTGCTTGAGGAGGCAAAAGCGAGTTACCTCAATAGGAACTACGAGGAGGCGAAGGAACAGGCTATCTCCGCCAAGCAGGGATTTGTCCTGGCGCAAGACACGGCAAGCAGGCGCGCATCCGAAAAGCAAGATAAAGAAAGGTTGGAGAAACTGAGGGCTGAAGCCGAGGGGGCTATTGCCGGCGCCCAGAAGGCGGCAGCGGAGGCGGATGCCGCGGAGGCGAAGGCTCACGCGGTAGAGCTTTATCAAGGGGCTCAGGGCCAGTTGGAAGCGGCCAACGATGCATTCTCGCGTGAGCAATATGAGGAAGCAAAGAAGCTGGGCCTCGCCGCAGAATCCCAGTTCGTTGAGGCGACCAAGGCAGCTCCCTTATTGGCAGCAGAGGCTGCTGCCAAGGAAGAGGCGGCCAGGGTCAAGGAAGAAGCCGTGCGGGTAGAGGCAGACCTGAGGGCTGAGGCTGAGAAATCCAGGGTCGAAGCCGAGACCGCGAAGGCTGAGGCCGCACAGGCGAAAGCGGATGCGGAAGCTTCCCGCGCCGAATTGGACCAAGCCAAAGCTGCCTATGCGTCGGCTCAAGAGGAAGCGGCTATGGCGAAGGCGGAAGCCCAATCCAAGGTTGAGGCGGCCCAGGCCGAGGCCGACCAGGCGAAAGCTTCTTATGCGGCAGCTCAGGAAGAAGCGGTGACTGCCAAGGCGGGAGCGGGTGGTACGGACGAAGCTTCCCGCGCCGAATTGGACCAAGCCAAAGCTGCCTATGCGGCGGCTCAGGATGAGGTGGCTCGACTGAAGGCGGAGGCTCCTGCTGGAGCGCCCACCGCCGAAGTA
>Ga0316628_100003629_pt1 | contig 11931 bp, 6 predicted proteins | sample OWC_Aug_M2_C1_D5_FD_207648 | JGI IMG/M metagenome (GOLD analysis project Ga0316628, IMG submission 207648) | Wetland soil microbial communities from Old Woman Creek delta, Ohio, United States - OWC_Aug_M2_C1_D5_C | ecosystem: Environmental > Terrestrial > Soil > Wetlands | place: USA: Ohio...
GGTCATGCTCTTCAACGCCAAGCTGGCCCAGGACTTCTCGCGGGCCCTCTACGACGAGGGCATCTACGCCATCGGCTTCTTCTTCCCCGTCGTGCCCCAGAGCCAGGCCCGCATCCGGACCCAGATATCGGCCGGCCACGAGATCCACCATCTCGACAAGGCCCTGGACGCGTTCACCAAGGTCGGCAGGAAGTTCGACATCCTGGGCAAGACCAAGCAGGAGATCATCGCCAAGTACGGGATGTAAAGGACGGACGATACGGACCGAGGGACCGTCCCCCCCGGGGGGGCGGTCCCTCTTTTTTTGCGAGGCTCAGACGGCCGGCGAGGCCTCGCCCCCGCCCTTCTTGCGGGTGAGCAGGGACGCGACGATGAGGGTCAGGAAGCTCAGCGGGATCGAGACGATGCCCGGGTTCTTCAAGGGGAACGGCGCCGTCAGGGGGTCCTTGCCGTAGAGCTCGTACATCGTCGGCGAGAAAAGGATCAGGCCGATCGACGAGAAGACGCCGACGAAGATCGAGGCCGTGATGCCCCGGGCGGTCGTCCGCTTCCAGAAGAGCATCATGACGATGGAGGGCAGGTTGGCCGAGGCGGCCACGGCGAAGGCCAGCCCGACCAGGAAGGTCACGTTGACGCCCTTGAAGATGATGCCCAGGACGATGGCCAGCGCGCCCACGGCGAAGGCCACGACCTTGCCCGCGGCGACCTTCTGCTTGTCGCTCTTGATGATCTTGCCGTAACGGTCGAGGAGGTCGTGGGCGACGGCCCCAGAGGCGGCGATGATCAGGCCGCTGACCGTCCCCAGGACTGTGGCGAAGGCGATGGCCGAGATCATGGAGAAAAGGAACGTCCCGAAAGACCGGGCCAGCAGGGGGGCCGACATGTTGTCGTCGAGGAGATTGACGACCCCGTTGGTCATCGCCCCCAGACCCATGAACAAGGTCAGGATGTAGAAGAAACCGATGGCGGCGATGGCCACGATGGTCGACTTCCGGGCGGCCGCCGGGCTGGGCACGGTATAGTAGCGGATGAGGATGTGGGGCAGGGCGGCCGTGCCCAGGAACAGGGCCAGCATGAGGGACAGGAAGTCGATCCGGTCGGTCGCCGTGCCCTCGATCTTGAAGCGCTGGCCCGGACGGAGGACCTTGTTGCCGGCGGCGAAAACGGGATAGTAGACCGTCACCCGGCCGCCGTTGTCCTCGAAGGAGGCGTTCTTCCATAGCTTGATGCGGCTCTTGGTGTCGCCGACGAGCGATAGGAACTTGAAGGGATTGAGGCCGCCGGTCGCGGCGTCGTCCCCGGTCTTCCCGGCGATGGCCTCCATGTTGCCGACCGTGGCCAGCTGATTCTCCTTGGAGGCCGGGGCGCCGTTGACCGTCTGCGTCCCGTCGGCGAGGCGGGCGGAGAACTGGGATTCGAGGAGCTTCGTCCCTCCGGTCGCGGCGTCCATCTCAGCCTTCCACCAGCTCTCCCGGCCGTCGCGGAGGAGCTTGACGAAGCGGAGGCCCTTGACCTCGCGGACGGCGGCGATCTGCCAGGCCGGGTCGTCGAGGGCCAGCCCGCTTCCGGAGTCGGTCGCGGCCAGCGTCCGGTATTCCCGGAAGGGGACCCGGCCGCCCTGGTCCGGCTTGGTGGACAGGCCGCGGACGAGGACGACGGCGACCAGGATGAACGAGAAGACGAGGAGGAGCGCTCCCTTGATGAACTGGACGTAGGTCGTCGAGGTCATGCCGGCCGTGGCCACGATGGTGATGACGATCAGGCCGACCAGGACGACCCCGACGGCGTGGGGCAGTCCGAGCAGCGGCGTCACGAGCACACCCGCGCCGACCATCTGCGGGATGAGGTAGCAGATGGAAACGAGCAGGGTGCTGATAGCGGCCATGAGCTTGATGCCGCGGTGGTTGTAGTTGGCGTCGAGGGCGTCGGTGAAGGTGTACTTGCCCAGCCGCTTGAGGGGCTCGGCGACGATGAACAGGGCCACGATCCAGCCGGCCAGGTAGCCGATAGAATAGAGGAACCCGTCGTAGCCGGCCGTGGCGATCATGCCGCAGATGCCGAGGAAAGAGGCCGCCGAGAGATAGTCGCCGGCGAAGGCGATGCCGTTGACGCCCCAGTGGATGCGGCTGCCGGCGGCGTAGTAGCCGCTGGCCGACTTGGCCCGGCCGGCGAAGTAGAAGGAGATGCCCAGGACGAAGGCGACGAAGAGGACGAACAGGACGATGGACAGGACGTTCATGCCCGGCCTCCCTTGGCTTCGGCCTGGCGCAGGCGCTTTTCCCGCCTCTCGCAGGCCTGGCTATAGACGAGGGCGAGGATGAGGGCGAAAATGATCAGGCCGAAGCCGTAGACGACGGCCAGGTTCAGTCCGCCGAACACGACCGTCTCCATCGCCTGCGGGCGGACGAGGTTGACGATGACGAACCCGGCGTAGACGAGGGCATAGAGAATGAACATCCAAGCGCCCAGGCGCCTCTTGTAGGGGAATGCGGGATCCGCTCCCGACTTCGCGGCTGGCTCATGCAACATGGACCCTGTCCTCCTCATTCTGCGTTCCCGGCCGTCCCGCCGACCCGGGCGGGCTTCCGAACGGCCGTTCGTGATGCCCGCCTTTATCTCATAGAATCCGTCAAAAATCAAGGCGTTTCCGGGCTATTGACAGAAAATTGACGATGGTGCTATGGTGGGGCGGCCCCGGCGAGGGGGCCGGAAGCCAAGTGCCTGAATCCGTCCGCGTCAACCTCCACGGCCACTCCCATCTCAGCGACGGCGAGCTCGCTCCCGGGGACCTGGCCGAACGCCTGGCGGCGGCCGGGGTCCGGGCCGCCGCGCTGACCGACCACGACACGATCGAGGGGCTGGCCGCCTTCCGCGAGGCCTTGACCCGGAAGGGCGCCGGCTTCGTCTCCGGCGTCGAGCTGACCGTCCTCGACCCCGAAGTCGGCGAGAGACACGTCCTCGGCTACGGCTTCGACCCCGCGAACAAGGCCCTCCGGGAATTCCTGGCCCGGTCCCCGGCGAACAAGCGTCCATCCTATCTCCAGGCCCTCTCGTCCGCCTTCGAGCGGGGCCGCTCGTCCGGCGAAAAGCCCGAGTCGTCCGGCGTCAGGGCCGGGGCGGGCCTGCCGGGGGCCGCCGAAGCCATCCGCGTCCTCCATGGCGCGGGCGGCCTGGCCGTCCTGGCCCACCCGGTCGTGCCCGGGCGGACGCCCGACCTGGCGGCGCTGGAGAGGCTCCTCGTCCGGTGGAAGGCCTGGGGGCTCGACGGGCTCGAATCCTACTATTCAGGATACCCGGAAGACCTCAGCCGCGAACTCGTCTCCCTGGCGGGCCGCCTGGGGCTCCTCGTCAGCGCCGGGACCGACTATCACGGACCCGGCCTTCCCGGCTCGACCGACCTGGCCGTGGACATCCCGCGGGCCCTCTGGCAGGCGTTCCGTTCCGGGCTGCGCGGCCGGGGGGGACGCCCGGCGGGCCCCCCCGCCGCCCCGCGCCTTCCCGCCGGCCGGCCGGTGCCGAGGCCGGGTTGGAACGCGTTCCTCCTCAAGATCCTGCTGCCGACGGCCCTGGCCGTCGGACTGTTCGTTGTCTTCCTGTTCCGGGTCCTCATCCCGTCGTTCGAGGACCGCCTGCTCGAGCGCAAACGGGAGACCATCCGCGAGCTGACCAACGTCGCCGTGAGCATCCTGGCCGAATACGACGCCGACGCCAGGGAGGGGCGGCTGACCCTGGACGAGGCCCAGAGGACGGCGGCCGGCCGGATCCAGGACCTCCGTTACGGGAACGAGGGCAAAGACTACTTCTGGATCACCGACCTCGACGTCCGGATGATCATGCACCCTTACCGGACGGACCTGAACGGCCGCGACGTTTCCGACTTCCAGGACCCCCGCGGCGTCCGCATCTTTGTCGAGTTCGCCAACGTCCTCCGCGACCGCGAGGACGCCTACGTCGAGTACGTCTGGCAATGGAAGGACGACCCGGACCGGTTGGAACCCAAGCAGTCCTTTATCAAGAAGTTCGCGCCCTGGGGCTGGATCCTCGGGACCGGGCTCTATCTCGAGGACGTCCAGCGCGAGATCCAGGCCATGGCCGCCCGGTTCGTCCGGGTTTCCATCGGCATCAGCGTCCTCTGCGCCCTCCTCTTGCTCTTCGTCGCCTCCCAGAGCATGCGCATCGAGCGCCGGCGGGCCAAGGCCGAGGACGAGCTCCGCGAATCGCACGAGAAGTACCGGACGCTGGTCGAGTCGGCCGCGGAGGGCACGCTGATGGTGCTCGACGGCCGGCCCGCGTTCGCCAACCCGACCATGCTCGAGCTCCTCGACGTCACCGAGGACGAATTGGGGCTCCTGGACCTGGCCGAGGTCCTGCCCGCCCCCGCCCTGGCCCGGATCGAGGCCGGGCGCGGCTCGCGGTTCGAGGAGACCTCCCTCAGGCGGAGTGACGGGAGCGGCGTGGAAGTGACCCTCTCGGCCGCGCGGATCTCGTACGCGGGACGGGACGGCTTCGTCCTCGCCGCGCGGCCTCTGCGTTCGAGACGGGGCGGCGAGCCGGCCCCGGCCCAAAAGGACCGGGACCGTGAGAACCTCATCGGCGACCTCCAAGCCTCGCTGATGTTCCTCCATGAGCCGGTCGCCCCCCTGGCCGGGCAGCCCGTCTTCGGCGATATCCGCGACACCGTGTCCAAAGGAGCGGCCCTGATGACCGCCCGGGGCGCGAGCGCCGTCGTGGTCACGGCCGCGAACGAGCCGGTCGGCCTGGTGACGGACTCCGACATCAGGGCCCGGCTGGTGGCCGAGGGACGGGGCGGCGACAGCCCGCTCCACACGATCATGAGCGCCCCCCTCGTCTCGATCGAGGACCGGGCCCTCGTCTACGAGGCCATCCTGGCCATGCGCGAAAGGAACGTGGACCACCTCCTTCTCCGCGACGAGAAGGGGACGGTGGCCGGCATCGTCCGCAACCGCGACCTGCTCCTCTTCCACAGGTACTCCCTGGCCGTCCTGACCCAGGAGGTCCGGCACGCCGCGTCGCCCGAGGCCATCGCCGCCGCCCGCCGCGGCCTGCCCCGGCTGGTCAAGGTCCTGGTCGAGGGCGGGGCCAGGGCGCGCAACATCACCCGGGCCGTGACGGCCGTCACGGACGCGGCCGTGACCCGGCTCATCGAGCTGGCCGCCGCGGATCTCGGCCCGGCCCCGGCCCGGTTCGCCTTCGTCGCGCTGGGCAGCGAGGGCCGCGAAGAGCAGACGCTGGCCACGGACCAGGACCACGCCATCGTCTTCGAGGACGTCCCCGGCGAAACAGAGGAGGCCGTCCAGGCCCATTTCCTGAAGCTCGGACGGTTCGTCTCGGCCGGGCTGGCCTTGGCCGGATATCCCTTATGCCTGGGGGAGATCATGGCCGGAAACCCACGCTGGTGCCGGCCGCTCAGGACCTGGAAGGGCTATTTCGCCGAGTGGCTCAGGACGGCCGAGCCCAAAGACATCCTCGAGCTCAAGATCTTCTTCGACTTTCGTCCGGTCGCCGGCGAGCTGGAGCTCGCCCGGGAGCTCCGCCGGCATATCGACGAGGTCCTCGCCCAGGAACCCCCCTTCCTCCTGCACTACGCTCAGTATACGCTCCAGTACAAAGCGCCGCTCAGCTTCTTCGGCCATATCGTCCTCGAAGAAGGCCGGGAGGGCCTGCGGACGTTCAACATCAAGGACGCCCTCATGCCCGTGGTCAACTTCGCCCGCCTCTACGCCTTCCGCCACGGCGTCGCCGACGTCAACACCCTCGACCGGCTCCACTCCCTTCTCGACATCGGCGAGCTTCGGGAGGGCCTCCATGACGAGGCCGTCAAGGTCTACGACTACCTCATGCAGCTGAGATTGGCCCACCAGGTCCGGGCCGTCGACAGGGACGAACCCCCGGGGAACGACATCGACCCGAAGGAGCTCACTCACATCGAGGAAACCCTGCTCAAGCAGGCCTTCGCCCAGATCGCCAACATCCAGAAGAAGGTCAGCTTCGACTTTCTCGGGTCGGCCTGACGGGCGGCCCGCGCCGCCGCCCCCGTCCTCAGCGGAACAAGGACGCGGCCTTGGCGACGGTCTGCAGGATCCCCCAGCCGAGAGGGACGCCGACGAGCGTCCAGGCCACGGCCACCTCGATCCAGGAGGCCCGGCTCGGGCGCCAGCCCGGCACGGGGACCGCGGCGTCGTTCGTCTTGGCCTCGATGACCCCCTTGGCGTGCCCGAGGGCCCGCTCGCGGGCCAGCTCTTCGTCGGACATGAAGTGCTTCTCCGCCACCGGCCGGACCAAGATGTTGGCCAGGAAACCCAGCAGGAGCAATCCGGCCAGGATGTAGAGCGTCGTATTATAGGCCGCTTCGTTGGGCACGCCCCGCTTCAGCTGGAACTCGCGGATGTAGTTCACCAGGACCGGGCCGAGGACGCCGGCCGTCGACCAGGCCGTCAGCAGGCGGCCGTGGATGGCCCCGACGAACTGGGTCCCGAACAGGTCGGCCAGATAGGCCGGGATGGTGGCGAAGCCGCCGCCGTACATGGTCAGGATGACGCAGAACAGGGCCACGAACAGGGCCAGGATCTTGGCGTCGCCGGCGAACGGGGCGGCCGCGTAGAGGACCGCGCCCAGGGCGAAGAAGATGACATAGGTCCGCTTCCGGCCGATATAGTCGGACATGGAGGCCCAGAAGAAGCGGCCGGCGATGTTGAACAGGCTCAGGAGCCCCGCGAAGCCGGCCCCGATCGCGGCCGTCAGGGCTTTCTGTTCGACCGTCAGCGACGCCAGCGTCCCGCCGGCGCCGATGAGCCTGCCCCCGAAGACCTCCTGGAGCATGGGCGAGGCCATGCCGATGATGCCGATCCCGGCGCTGACGTTGAGGCAGAGGACGGCCCAGAGCAGCCAGAACTGGGGGATCTTGTGGACGGCGTCGATGTGGACGTGGCCGTGGGTGATCATGCCGTCCTTCTTCTTGGCCGGCGGCGTCCAGCCGACCGGCGTCCAACCGGCCGGCGGGATGCGGTAGAGGAAGGCCCCGGCCAGCATGGCCACGAAGTAGATGACGCCGAGGGTCAGGAAGGTCTCCTTGACCCCGACCGACGTCGGTGTCGCGTAGAGCTTAATGAGGCGGTCGGCCAGCGGGGCGCCGATCATGGCCCCGCCGCCGAAGCCCATGATGGCCATGCCCGTGGCCATGCCGCGCTTGTCGGGGAACCACTTGATCAGCGTCGATACCGGGGAGATGTAGCCCAGGCCGAGTCCGCAGCCGCCGATGACTCCCTGGCCGATCCAGAGCAGGGCGATCTGGTGGAGGTGGACGCCCAGGGCGGAGATGAAGAAACCGCCGCCCCAGCAGAAAGCGGCCGCGACGCCGGCCTTGCGGGGCCCGTTGCGCTCGAGCCAGCGGCCGAAGACCGCCGCCGAGGTGCCGAGGAAGACGAAGAACAGGGTGTACATCCAGCCGAGGGTGCTGATCTTCCAGTCGCCCGGCGCGGACTCGGTGATGCCGATGGCCCGGCTGAGGGGCAGCCAGAAGACGCTGAAGCCGTAGGCCATGCCGATGGACAGGTGGATGGCCAGCGCGGCGGGCGGGACGAGCCAGCGGTTGAAGCCCGGTTTGGCGACGGTTCGGGACTTGTCGAGGAGACCGCTCATGGTGTTCCTCCCTATCCTGCGTTCAGGGCACCTACTGCCCGGAGATGGTATTAGGAACCGGGTGAAATGTCCAGCCCCGGCTTTGGCCAGGCCCGCCCGGCGGTTGACCATCGGTTGATATTTGATATATAAGCTGAACCCGAGCGGCCCCCGGGCCGTTCAACTAGGAGAGGAGGCCCCCGATGTCAAAACGCCTGACCCTTATCATGACCGCTATCGTTATCCTGGGCGCCGCCGCGGCGGCCCAGTACACCCCCTGGCTCTACTGGACGTTCCTGCCCAAGGGCCAGATGGACGAGATCGTCGGCGAAGCCTCGGGCGAATCCGCCTGGAACACCATCGCGGAGATCAACGCCTTCAACCGCGAGCGCTTCGGCGACGAGTACTCGGGCAACTTCTTCGAGACGCGGGTCGTCGCCCGCAAGCTCAAGGAGTACGGCCTGGCGGGGGTCGACATCGTCGCCTATCCGGGCGGGCCGGCCTGGGTGGCCGTCAAGGGCGAGCTCTGGGAGACGAAGCCCGGACGCCGGAAGCTGGCCTCCATGCGCGACATGCTGCCTATGCTCGCGGCGGGCAGCGTGACGGCCGACGTCACGGCCGAGCTGGTCTGGGCGGGGCGCGGCACGGCCAAGGAGATCGCCGAGGCCAAGGTCGAGGGCAAGATCGTCGTGGCCGAGGGCAGCCTGATGGCGGCCTACGGCGCGGCCTCCGCCCAGGGCGCGCTCGGCGTCGTCTCCATCAGCATGTCCAGGCCCTATTTCGACCCCCTCCAGATGCCCTGGAGCGGGATCATGCCCCGCCGCCGGCCCGGCGGGGCCGGGCCCGGACAGCCCGGACAGCCGGGTCAGTCCGCCGCGCCGGCGCCCCAACCCGCGACCTTCGCCTTCCAACTCCCGGTCCGCGAGGGCGACATCCTCAAGCGGCGGCTCCTGGCCAATGAAAGGATCACGGTACGGGCCCAGGTCGAGTCGAGGACGGAGACGGCCGACCTCGAGAACGTCGTCGCCCATATCCCGGGCACGGACCCGGCCGCCGGAGAGGTCATCCTCTCGGCCCACCTGTTCGAGGGCCTGCAGAAGCAGGGCGCCAACGACAACATCTCCGGCAGCGCCTGCGTCCTCGAGGTCGCCCGGGTCCTCAACGCCCTGGTCGCGGAGGGCCGCGTCCCCCGGCCGAAACGGACCATCCGCTTCATCTGGGGGCCGGAGTTCTCCGGCATCGGCCTGTGGGTCAAGGACAACCGGTCCCTCATGGACAAGACCCTGTGCAACATCAACATGGACATGGTCGGCGAATGGCTGTCGAAGAACCAGGCCTTCTTCTGCCTCATGCGGACGACCTACGGCAACCCGCATTACATCAACGACGTCATGGAGAATTACTACCGCTATGTCGGCGAGGGCAGCCGCGAGCGCATCCAGAACCGGTCGACCCCGGCCGTCGTGCCGGTCCGCATCGTCGCCCCGTCGGGCGCCGACGAACCCTTCGTCTATTCCATCGAGACCCACTATGGCGCGTCGGACCACGAGGTCTTCAACGATTGGGGCGTCGGCGTTCCCGGCGTCATGATGATCGCCTGGCCCGACAAGTGGTACCACACGTCCGGTGACACGGCCGACAAGGCCGACCCGACCCAGCTCAAGCGGGCGGCCATCATCGGCGCGGCCGGCGCGTACACGGTCGCCGGGGCCGACGCCGCGGCCGCCGTCCGGATCGCGAGCGAGGTCGCCTCGAACGCCTCCCGCCGCGTCGGACACCAGCTGGCCGCGGCCATGGAGACCCTCAATCGGGCCTCAGCGGAGTCGGTCGAGGAGGAATACCGCTTTGCCAGGGGGATCGTCGAGGCCGCGGTCATCAACGAGAAGGACACCCTCGGGACCGTCCTCGAACTGGCCCCGGCCGATCCGGGCCTGGCGGCCCACGTGGCCAAGCTGGCCAAGGCCGTCGACGGCGCCGGCGCTTCCGCCCTGGCCGCACTCGACGCCCACCGGGCGGCCGTCGCCCAGGGACTGGGCGTGAAGCCGGCCCCGATCGTCCCGACAGAACTCGAGAAACGGGCCGTCCGCATCGTCCCCCGGCCGACGGCCAAGGTCAAGGCGGAGGGCTACCGCGAGTACCAGAAGCACATCACCGCCGTCGCCGCCGCCGACAAGGCCAAGTTCCCGGTCGTCGGACAAGGCCTGGTCCTGGCCAACGCGGCCGAGCTCCAGCTCCTCGTCAACGGACGGCACAGCGCCCTCGACATCAAGAAGATGCTCGACGCCCAGAACGAACGTCGGTCGACCCTGCAGGCCGTTCTCAACCAGCTCGAGGTCCTGAAGCTGGCCGGCCTGGTGGAATGGTGAGCCGCCGCCGGCGGTCCGCAGGCCTCCGTTTTTCGCCTGGGCTATAATAGAAGGTCATGACCAGGGAACGGACAGTGACAGAGAGGGCCGCCCGCGCGGCCCTGTCCCTCGCGCTCGCGGGGGCCGCGCTCTTCTTCGTCCAGGCCTGCGGCAGGCGCGTCCCGGCCGCGAGGAACGTCATTCTCTTCATCGGCGACGGGATGTCGGCCCAGACCGAGGTCGCGGCCAGCCGCTACCTCACCGGAAAGGACGACGGCCTGGCTTGGCACGCCTTCACGGCCAAGGCCTTCGTCGCGACCTGGGACGTCAATTCCTACAACGCCGCCGCGCGGGCCGCCCGCAAGCCGGCCTTTTCCTCGGGTTCCTTCGCCCCTTCCATCGGGTACGACGTCAAGGAGATGGGCCCGGCGCCCCGGCGCCCCGGCGACCCCCGGGGCCCGTTCCCCGCGGGCCCGGCCACGGATTCGGCCTCGGCGGCGACCGCCATCGCCACGGGCTTCAAGACCGACTCCGGGAACATCGCCTGGCTGCCCGGCGACCCGCCGGACGGCGCCTTGACCACGATCGCCGAGGAGTACAGGTCGGCGCGCGGGGCGGCCATCGGCGTCGTCAGCACCGTGCCCTTCAACCACGCGACGCCGGCGGCCTTCGTCAGCCATAATCCCAGCCGGAGCGCCTACTACACCGGCCTCAAGGGGAGCAAGGGTCTGGGCCTGGCCGACGAGATCATCCTCAGGACCAAGCCCGACGTCGTCATCGGCGGCGGCCATCCGCTCGTCGACAACCCCGACCTCAACCCCAAGCGGGGCTATATCTCCGAGGCGCTCCTGCGGGCCCTGAGGGAGTCCGCGGATTACGTCTTCGTCGAACGCACGTCCGGCGGCGACGGCGGCCGGGCCGTCATCGAAGGCGCCGCGGCGGCGGCCGCCGCCGGTAAAAAGCTCTTCGGCCTCTTCGGAGGAAAGGGCGGGAACTTCGAGGTCGCCCGCGTCGAGGACGGGACCGGGCGGCCGCTGGTCGCGCCCGGCAGCGAAGAGAACCCGACCCTGGCCGAGGCCACCCGGGCCGCCCTGGAGCTTCTCGGCCGGGACCCCGACGGGTTCTTCCTGGCCGTCGAGCAGGGCGACATCGACTGGACGAATCATGACAACGACCTGCGGGGCTCGGTCGGCTGCGTCGCCGACCTGGACGGGGCCGTCCGGGAGGCCCTGGCTTTCGTCGACCGACCCGGCGACGCCGTCGAATGGACGAACACCGTCCTGCTGGTGACGGCCGACCATGCCACGGGCGGGTTGTTCCTGAGCGCGGCGAAACGCCTCGACAGGGGCGACCTCCCCAGCCAGGACCCGCGCGTCGCGGAGCCCGGGGCCGGGGCCCGGGCGGGCAGCGACAGGGGCGTCGGCGCGAACGGCGCGGTCATCAAGACGCCGTCCTATTCTTCGCCCTTCATCTATCCGGACGGGGAGATCGCCTATCTCACCGCCGGCCACACCAACGAACTGGTCAACCTGGCCGTGACCGGTTCCGCGGCCCGGACCTTCCTGAAATACCGCGGGAGCTGGTACCCCGGGCTCATCCTCGACAACACCCAGGTCAACACGGCGCTCCGCGAGGCGCTCGGCCTGCCCGCGCTCGGCCGCCGTCCCGCTCGCGGGAACTGAACCCTATCGCAGCTCTTTGACCCGTATCCGCCGGAATTCGACGACGGAGCCGTGGCCGAGAAAGCCGATATGGCCCGACGTCCGGGCCAGCCCCGGATGCTCCCGTCCGTCCACGGTCCCGCCGGCCGAGGCGGCGTCGATGTCGGCGTCGACGATGACGCTCCCGTTGACCGCGACCTTGACCCGGCGGCCCTGGACGGTGACCTCTTCCGTGTTCCATTCCCCGACCGGCCTAAGGACGCCCCTCTTGGCCGGGACGACGCCGT
>Ga0316628_100003630_pt1 | contig 11930 bp, 11 predicted proteins | sample OWC_Aug_M2_C1_D5_FD_207648 | JGI IMG/M metagenome (GOLD analysis project Ga0316628, IMG submission 207648) | Wetland soil microbial communities from Old Woman Creek delta, Ohio, United States - OWC_Aug_M2_C1_D5_C | ecosystem: Environmental > Terrestrial > Soil > Wetlands | place: USA: Ohio...
CGGCGGGAAGGCGATGGGGAGGTCGAAAGTCTCGTCATATTCGGTCATGCAGACAAAGCAGGCCAGGCGGGGGACTTGGGGTCGGACAAATCCTTGAAAATCCGTGAAAGTGGTAGCCCGCGTAATCTCCCGTGCCCGATCCGCCCGAAAATTAAAGAAGATGATGCCATCTCCATCTTCGACGGGGCCCACCGGACTCCCCTTATCTTCGCTAATCACGGTAGGAAGCACAAACTCATCTGTCTCACCTTGCTCGTAGGCAGACTCCAGGGCCGAGCATGCGTCCTTCCCCACCCTCCCCTTTCCGGAGATCATAGCCAGATAGGCCTTCTCCACTCTTTCCCATCGGTTATCCCGATCCATGGCGTAGTACCGGCCCATTATTGTAGCAATCTTGCCCACTCCGATCTGCAGCAGCTGGACCTCCAGTTGGCGCAGATAACCAATGCCGCTCTTGGGGGGCGTATCCCGGCCGTCCAGGAAGGCATGAATGAAAACACGTTTCACATTCTGCTGCTTCACCAGTTTCAGGAGGGCCAGAAGGTGATCCAGGTGACTGTGCACCCCCCCATCCGAGACCAGGCCCCATAGGTGAAGGGCGCCGTCTGCTTCCTTAACCTGGCGTATCCCTTCGAGTAGAACGGGGTTCTCAAAGAACCTTCCCTCGCGGATTGCCTTAGATATGCGCGTGAAATCCTGATAGACGACTCGTCCCGCACCCAGGTTGAGGTGCCCTACTTCGGAATTGCCCATCTGCCCAGGGGGAAGCCCTACGGCTTCTCCCGACGCCTGGAGGAGGGTATGAGGGTATTTCTCCCAAAGCTCGTCCATATTGGGAGTCCGGGCCAAAGCGATGGCGTTGGCCTCCCGGCGAGCATTTATTCCCCAGCCGTCGAGCACGAGAAGCAGTACGGGGCGATAGAGAGGTGACATTTGGCTCACTGTGCCTTGGCTAAGAATTTGGCGCCACGGTATGGGAATAAAAGGGGAGAGGTGCCGCGATAAAGGAATGGGGCCTTTAAACGTAGCAAACGGTAGGAAAGAGAGCGGCAAGCAGGATTCCCACCCCAGGAGGGAATCGCTGCCGGAACCATCCAGGGGACCTGATACGGGACAAAAGGAGTAAGATCAACGTACGCCAAGTCCCCATGATGGTAAGCGAAGAAGCCCATGAGAGAAGAGACGACGGGAACGCTGAGGCTGAGGAAGAAGATGTGCAGAGACACAAGCTGCTCCTTATGAGCTTACTTTACTCCCTTTTCTTCCTTCTCTTTACAGGCAATGCACAATTGGGCAAAGGGGATGGCCTCCAAACGCTTCGCCGAGATGGGCCCCTTGCAATTCTCACACTTGGCGTAGTCTCCCTTCTTGATCTTTTCCAGGGCGATCTCGATCTGCTTCAGGATCCTTCGCTCTTCATCCCCAACCGAAAGCAAGAACTCCTTCGTGTAGGCGGAAGAGGCTTGATCCGCGATGTCCTGAATCCCGTCGCTTGCGGCCTCCTTGCTGGAGGTGCTGCTGTTCTGCACCTCTTTGATAAGTTCTCTCCTCTTCTCGAGCAACTTTTTACGAAATCGTTCCAATTGAGTAGCGTTCATGTCCGTCAACCTCCTCTCGGTTATCGTCCCGGGGGGAACTTCGTCGCTTAACTCGCCTCCTGGCAAGAAGGGGAGTCCTCCGGAGGGATAACCCGGGTGCGGGGGGCATCCCTCCAGAGCCGCTCCAGATCGTAATAATCCTTGGTTTCCTTATCAAAGATGTGGATGATGAGATCTCCGTAATCTAACAGGATCCATTTCCCTTCCTCATAACCCTCGCGATGATGAAGCCGAGACCTCTTCAAAGCCAACCGCTCCTCTATCCGATCGGCAATTGCCCGTACCTGGCGCTCAGAGGCAGCACTGCAAATGAGGAATTGGTCTGTATAGGAGGAGATGCCTCTCAGATTCAATAATACCAACGTCTCCGGCTTGATCTCCTGGGCCGCGGAGATCGCCAGATTCAACAGCTCTTCATTTTCGATGTTCTACTCCCCAAAAGGGAAAGATCTCCTAATCCTTTTTGCTCCTCAGCTCACCCAGGAGGCGGCCACGAGGATTGCCTGCATCGTGGATTTTAAGCTCAGAGGAACGCAGCTTCAACGCCTCGACATCTCGAACCGATCCCGCTCTCCGCCTCGAATTCTCCCGATAGAGCTGGTTCTTGTCCATATAGGCCGCAACCGTATCGGGAACCAGAAACCGAATGCTCCGCCCCTCTTCGACCAGGTGCCGGATCTCGGTGGAAGAGATATCATGGGAGACCACCTCTACGAGGAGCACCAGACCCTTCTTCGGAGTCTTAATCTCTGCTTCCGACTCGATCTCCGATATCTTGAGATACCGAAAACGTGGATTGCCGAGCTTTTCCAATTGCTTCGACCGGAGAGATCTCTCCACATCATCCAGGCGCCAGCCGGGGCGGGCTGTGACAATGAACCTGACACAAGCGAGAAGCTCTCTGGCGTCCTTCCAGGTCGAAATCTCCAGGAACGCATCCACTCCTACGATGAAATAAAGGACGGCATCCTTGCCGTACACCTTCTGGATCTCTTGCACCGTCTCCACCGAATAGGATCTGCCCGGTCGATCGATCTCGATAGAAGAGACCGAGAAGTAGGGCGTGAAAATGGTGGCCAAAGAGACCATTTCATATCGGTGGAGGGCGGGAGCGACTTTGTTTGCATCCTTGTGAGGGGGCCGGGAGGAGGGAATAAAGATGATCTTGTCCAGGTCAAAGGCCCAATAAATCTCCTCCGCGGCTCGGAGATGCCCTAAATGTATCGGATCAAAGGTCCCTCCCATAATACCGATGCGCATGGAATCTCCTTTTCTTTGGCTGAGCCCGCTCCCGGGAAAGGAAAAATCCCGCTAACGGGAAACAAAAGCACCCGGGCTGAGACGATTAGCTCAGCGACCTTCTGACCTGCCCCTCTCCCATGATGATGAATTTCGTACAGGTCAATTCCCTAAAACCCATGGGCCCCCGGGCATGCAACTTCTGGGTGCTGATCCCGATCTCGGCCCCCATGCCGAACTCTCCCCCATCAGCAAACCGCGTGGAGGCGTTCACGAAGACGGAGGAGGCATCCACCTCCCGCAAAAACTTCCATGCTGTGAAATAGTTTTGCGTAACGATGGCTTCTGCGAGGCCCGAGCCATGAAGCGCGATATGATCCAGTGCCTCTTCCAAATCCTGGACAACGCGAACGGAAAGGATGAGATCCAAGTATTCCGTATCCCAGTCTTTATCGGAGGCCTCCTTCATAGAGGGATAAAGGGCCCTGGATCGGAGGCAACCCCGCAGCTCCACTTTCGCCTCTTCCAGTCGCCGGGCCACCCCGGGCAGGAAATCGGAAGCGATCCGCTCGTGAACCAAGAGGCTCTCCATGGCGTTGCATACCCCCGGCCTCTCCACCTTCGCGTTGAGGACGATCTCTTCCGCCATAGTCCGGTCTGCATCCTCATCCACATAAGTATGGCAAAGACCCTTTTCATGCCGTATCACCGGAATGCGGGAGTTCTCCACCACGAAGCGAATCAGCTCCGGTCCTCCCCGGGGAATGAGAAGATCGATGAGTTGATCGAGCTGGAGAAGCTCCAGGATGGCGGCCCGATCCGGGGTTTCTATTAAGGTAATACTCCCCTCAGGAAGGTCCGCCCTTATGGCTTCCTTCGTCAGAATATCGACGATGGCGATGTTCGTGGCAAGGGCCTCTTTCCCTCCCCGCAGGATGACCGCGTTCCCGGCTCTCAAGCAAAGACCCGCTGCGTCCGCAGTGACTGAGGGACGCGATTCATAGATAATTCCCACCACCCCCAAAGGAACTCGCATCCGCCCGACCATCAACCCGTTGGGGCGAATCGACATTTCCGACACCTCTCCCACCGGATCGGGCAAGGCGCCGATCTCTTTCAGGGCCTGGGCCATCGCCCGGATCCGCCGGGGATTCAAAGCCAGCCGATCAAGAAACGCTGCACTGTGTCCGGTCCCTTTCGCCGTCTCCTGGTCTTGACGATTTGCCTGCAAGATGGCGGCCTCTTGATGGATCAGAGCCTCTGCCATTCCCTTCAAGGCTTCATTCTTTTGCCGGGGGGACACTCGCGCCAGCTGTCGGGAGGCCTCTTTGGCCTTGAGGGCTTTCCTGCGGATTTCCTCCACCATATTCAAGACCTTTTTTCCGTCACGGCCAGATTATCCCGATGTATGACCTCGTCCGAGTGTTTGTACCCAAGGATTTTCTCAATCTGGCTGCTCGGGCAACCTTTAATCTTATTAACCTCTTCGACCCCATAGTTGACCAAGCCCCGGGCGAACTCCAGCCTCTCTGGATCCAGTAGGGTAACCACATCCCCGGGCCGAAAATCTCCCCATGCATCGATGACCCCGGAGGGGAGCAAGCTCTTCCCCTTTCGGATCAGGGCGGATTTGGCACCCTTGTCCACGGCGATCGTCCCCTGGGATTGCGTGGCAAACGCCAACCAGCGTTTCCGACTGGCCATCCGGTCGGCCTCCGGAAGAAAGAGGGTGCCCAACGATTTGCCCCTCATGATTTCCCTCAATACTTCCTCCATCCTTCCGTTAGCGACGATCGTCGGAATCCCGGAAGCGGTGGCCACCTTGGCCGCAAGGACTTTGGAGCTCATTCCTCCCACTCCCACCCCGCTGCTCGAATCTCCGGCCCAAACCTTCACGCCCTCCGTGATCTTTGGAATCACGGAGATGAGAGAAGCCTTCCGATTCTTTCGCGGATCGGCGTTGAAAAGGCCATCCAGATCCGTCAAAATGATCAGCAGATCGGCATCCACCAGATTCGCTACCAGCGCGGAAAGCTGATCATTGTCCCCAAATCGGATCTCTTCCACCGCCACCGTGTCATTCTCATTGATGATGGGGATGACTCTTAGACGAAGGAGAGAAATGAGGGTGTTACGGGCATTCAGGTAGCGGGAACGATCCCGTATATCATCCTGGGTTAGAAGAACCTGGGCGACCATCTGCCCCTGAAATTGAAAGGCATCCTGGTAGGCCCACATCAGGCGGCTCTGGCCGATCGCAGCTGCCGCCTGCTTAAGAGCGATGTCCTTGGATCGACCCTTCCACTTCAACTGGCTTGCTCCCGCCAGAATGGCGCCCGAGGAGACAAGGATTATCTCATAGCCCTCTTCCTGAAGGGAGGAGAGTTGCAACGCCAAGTGGTGGATGCGGCAAGGATCCAGGCGCTTCCCCGAGGCAAGGACATTGGACCCCACTTTAACTACCAATCTCCTGGCAGCCGAAGTTATATGGGGCCTGCAGTTAGGATCCTGTGGGTTGGTCATCGGGAAGCCGATCTTCCAGCGGGGGGCGTAGCGCCGACGCCAGATACGAGAGGAGAGGCGGCAGGCCCTCGCGGGTTAGGGCGGAAATGAAGAAAAGAGGGATTTTCGCTTTCCGGCAGAAATCCTCCAAGGGGCGAAGGGCGAGAGGATCGCAGGGAAGGTCAATCTTGTTGGCCGCCACGACTTGGGGTCTCTCATTGAGCTCGGGATTATAAGAGGAAATCTCTTTTTGTAGGATTTGGTATGCGCGAAGGGGATGCTGTGCCGCCTCTCGGGAGACATCGATAACTTGCAGCAAGAGCCGGGTTCGCTCTATGTGGCGGAGAAACTGGTTCCCCAAACCTCCTCCGGATGCGGCCCCCTCGATGAGTCCGGGAATGTCTGCTACGACCGCATAACGGGTTGCAACCAGCTGCGCGACCCCGAGGTTCGGGGTCAAGGTCGTGAAGGGATAGGGGGCGATCTTGGGGTGCGCAGAAGTAATCGCTGCGAGCAGGGTAGATTTCCCGGAATTTGGAAGTCCCACCAGGCCGATCTCCGCGAGGAGTTTTAATTCCAAGAGGATCGTCCGCCTCTCCCCCGCCTCCCCTGGCTCCGCGATGCGGGGGGCCTGCCGGGAGGGGGTGGCAAAACGGGCGTTCCCTCGGCCGCCCTTCCCCCCTTTGGCCACGAGGACTCTCTGTCCCTCCTGCGTCAGATCCGCCAGAGTCTTCCCCGTCTCCTCCTCCATGACCCATGTACCGCAGGGAACCTTGATGAATAGATCCTGACCGCCTCTTCCCTGCATGGATTTTCCCCGCCCGTGCCCTCCTCTTTCCGCTTTATAATGCTGGCGATATCTTTGATCTATCAAGGTCTGGTAGGAGGAGTCAGCCACGACGTACACGGAGCCACCCTTTCCTCCGGTGCCTCCATCCGGGCCTCCGCGCGGAACGCCTTTCTCGCGGCGAAAACTGACGCAGCCAGTCCCCCCGTCTCCTGCTGCCACGTAAATCTTAGCCCTATCGACGAACATAAGGGAACTCTTCCAGACCTGCCGACGAAAAAAAATCCCGCAAGGCATTCTTTCCTTACGGTAAGAGACCTCTGGGGAGCTTCCCATTCTCGTGTAAGGTTACCCCAGTTCAGGCAGTGGTTATGCTCAGAAAGCGACCCTGTTTCCCCCTTCTCTCCATAGTGACTAAACCTTCCACCTTGGCGAAAAGAGTATCATCCTTGCCCCTGCCCACATTTTTTCCTGGCTTGATCTTGGTGCCTCTTTGCCGCACCAAAATGCTGCCGGCCGGAACCGATTGGCCGGAGAAGGCCTTGAAGCCTAATCTCTTGGAGTGGCTATCCCGCCCATTCCGGGAACTCCCCACACCCTTTTTATGTGCCATAATAAGCCTCCATACCTCTTACCCAACGACGATCTCTTTTACCCGCAGGCGCGTCAAGGACTGACGGTGTCCCTGCTTGCGACGGTATTTCGTCCTCCTGCGGAACTTAAAAACGATGACCTTCTTGGCTCTCCTCTGCTGGGTAATCTCCGAAACTACCTTAGCCCCGGGGACGAAGGGGAAACCCACCTTGGTTTCTTTTCCATCGAAGAGAAGAAGCACCCGCTCAAGGTTTACGGTCTCTCCCACATCCCCCTTGACCTTCTCGACCTCTAACAGTTGACCGGGAGAGACACAGTACTGCTTAGATCCCGTTTCGACGATAGCATACACCTGTTTACCCTCCAAGAACAAGATAACAGAAATAATTTAGCCAAGAAATTTAACATAAGAACTAACTCGTGTCAATCCCAACCTTCGTCTATTCCCAGCCATCCTTTTCCGGCATCCACAGGCGCAATCTTGGATCCCCCGGAAAGGGGGAGATCTCGAAATGTAAGGAATTCTTGATTCTATTTCGAGTTCGCTCGCTCATCCCGCAAGAAGCTGCGGGCATTGCGCTCGCTATCCATTTTCAACGATCTGGTACATCTTTTCACTAAGCGATTCCTGAGGCGAGAGGACAATTTCTCCGTTGGTATTGCCCCCCAGCATCGCGATCAGTTCGGCCTCTTCTGCCCTCAGCCAGTCAATGATGTCGGAGTGGGCCTTAATGGTAACCTTGCGAACTTGATTCCTGCGCATCTTCCATTCCACCTCGCGGAGGATCTGAGCGGCTATGCTCTGCATCGACCTCAGCCAGCCCGAACCATTGCAGGCAGGACAAGGAATGCCCATATGCATGCTCATACCGGGGCGAACCCGTTTCCTCGTCATCTCCACCAAGCCCAACTCGTTAAGGAAAAGCACGTTGGTGGGAGATCGGTCGGACCTCAATGCCTCTTTTAATTCTTCCACCACTCTCTCGCGATTTTGCTGCTTCGTCATATCAATGAAATCGATGATTATGATCCCACCCAAGTCTCGAAGTCTAACCTGGCGGGCGATCTCTCCGCTTGCCTCCAGGTTCGTCTTCAGGACCGTTTCCTCAAAATCCTGTTTTCCCACGTATTTTCCCGTATTCACATCGATGGAGACCAAAGCCTCCGTTTCTTCGATAACGATGTAACCTCCGGATTTGAGCCAGACCCTTCGCCGCAAGGCCTTCTCGATCTCCTTCTCGATCCCGAAGGACTTGAAGATCGGCACTTCCTCCGTATAAAGGTATAGACGCGACTTCAGCTCCGGCTGGAGAGAATCCATGTATTCCAAGCATCTCTCATATTCAAGGGATGAATCGATGATGAGATGGGAAACCTCCTCGCTGAAGATATCGCGGATGACTCGAAACACGAGGTCCAGGTCTTGATGAACCAGGGAGGGCGCGGATAGCTTCTCTGCTTTCATTCGGATCCGCTGCCAGAGGTTTCGCAGAAAATCCAGGTCGGCTTGAAATTCCTGCTCGCCTTTCCCCACCCCAACGGTACGCACGATCAACCCTTCACCCGACGGATTGATCTTCTCGATGATCTGGCGCAGCCGAATCCTCTCTTCTTCATCCGAGATCTTGCGGGAAACCCCGATCTGGCGGTCCATGGGCATATAGACTAAGTAGCGGCCAGGGAGCGTAATATGGGAAGTAATCCGTGCGCCTTTGGTCCCCAGAGGCTCCCTGGCGACCTGAACCAGGATCTCCTGCCCCTCTTGCAATAGCTCCTCTATGGAAGGAAAGCTCTTCTTCGAGGAGAGGCGGCGGGGCATCATCTCCTCCTCTTCCGGAGGGGATACCTCCGAGTCTACCAGAGAGAGGAGCCTTTCATACTCCTCCAGATCTTCATATACATCGCGAACATAGAGGAAGGCATCCTTGCTCAGGCCTATGTCCACGAAGGAAGCCTGCATTCCCGGAAGGATCTTGAGTACCCGGCCTTTGTATATATTGCCGGCAATTCCCCGGCTTTTCGAACTCTCGAAGAGGTATTCGAACAGCTGACCGTCCTCCAGGACGGCCACGCGTGTGTCGACCAGGGAGGCATTTATGATGATTTCACGTTTCATTCCAGCCTGAAATTATGGAGTGAGCGGAACATTTGCGGGAGCCGGCGAGTAACCATCCATGAGGACCCAGCCCCCGAACCGGACGAGGGACCTAACTCGCGGGGTCAGCCTCCGTTCCGCTCCCTTCAGAGTAGTGCCATAAGGTGTCAAAGGAGAGCTTTTCTCGTTATCTTCAGGCCTAACACTAACTTACCGGCCTCGGCTTCGTCAAGATAATTTAAGAAGAATCGAGCCATCAACTTTCTCGGATTAATGCCACCTGTGGGACTCAGCCTCAAGACCAACTGCCAGGTAGGGGGATCGACTCCTTCCTGGAGGGAGAAATCCAGGATGAGGGGCCGGACTTCGACCAGGAGCTCCTTTCCCCTGCGTCGCGTGAGCATAGAGATGCCGGCCTCTCCGAGAAAGGACCGGGGAGAATCGGAAGAGAAAAGCAGGGGGTTTTGCGCACCCCATTCTTTGGCCTCCTCTTTCCCCAACGAGAGCGTATAAAGGGCCCGCGAGAGGGTCAGCTCAAGGGTTGGGCTGGCCAAAGGAACCGGGTCCGCCCGAAGGACTCGAAGCCCCGAAGGGAGATGACGGTTGAGGCGATCCTCGATCTTTGAGGGAAGAGTCTCCCCCTCCAGCTCCATCTCCCCGAACTCTGCCTCCCCGCACACCCCAACCGGCAAGGCCCAAGCAATAGTCAGGCGAGGCTGGGGATGAAATCCCTGAGAATACGATATGGGGAGGGCCGCCCGCCGTAAGGCTCTGGCGAAGGTTCTCAAGATTTCCAGATGGGAAAGGAACCGAACCTCTTCTCCCTTCTGAAAGGAGAAGCGAATTCGATGCCTTTGGGCAGGAACCTTTTCCGGGTCTTTCGAGCTTTCTTTGCTCTCCCCCGCCAGGGAGGGGGCTGAGAAAGAGGAAGAGGCTGGCCGGGAAGGACAAGTAAGCCCACAGCGGAGACAGGATGCGATTTGACAATCCGGGCTGACCTCCCCCGCAAGAGACTTCTGGTATTCCCGGAGAAGGAAATCCTTGCTCAGATTGGCCGAGATGTGGTCCCAAGGCAGGGAGCCTTCTGTCTCGAACCGCTGATAAGAGTAAGTCCCAGGATCCATATCCAGACTCGAGAAGGCCGCCTGCCAAAGGTCAAAGCGGAACTGATCGGTCCAGCCATCGAAGCGACAACCGAGCGCGTGAGCTCGGGCAAGAACTCCTCCCAAGAGCCGATCTCCCCGGGTAAAGGCTGCCTCCAGGAAGCTCATCTCTGGCAATTGCCACTTCAGGGCCAAGCTTTGTCCTCGCAATCGATCCCGCAGGAGGTAGTGTTTTTCCTTCAATTCCCCGATGGGCGCCTGCACCATCCATTGAAACGGAGTATGAGGTTTAGGAATGAAGGAAGAAAGACTGATTGTGAGGTGAAACCTACCCTTCTTTTCTGCTTTACCAGCCGCAAGCGCTTCCCGGGAGAGGCGCACGATCTCCAGCAGGTCCTCCTCTTTCTCGGTTGGCAGACCGATCATGAAGTAAAGCTTCATCCCCTCCCATCCTGCGGAAGCGGCGGCCTTTGCCGCCTCCAGTAGCGATTCCTCGCTAAGCCCTTTATTGATTACGTCCCTCAGTCGCTGGCTCCCGGCTTCCGGAGCAAGGGTCAGGCCGGTTTTGCGGACCCTCTTGATCTGATTCAGGATCCTGAGATTCAGGCCATCCGTTCGGATGGAGGGCAGGGAGAGGGAGATTCTCTCTTTTTCCAGATGGCCCATGAGGGTGGAAAGAACGCCCTCCAGACAGCTGTAATCGGTAGCGTTGAGAGAAAAAAGGGACACCTCCTCATATCCGGTGTCGCGAAGGGAGCGAAGTACCAGATCGCGGACCGTATCGGCGGACCGCTCCCGGACGGGACGAAAGACCATACCGGCCTGACAGAATCGGCATCCCTGCGAGCACCCCCTCCCTACCTCAATGTTGAGTCGATCATGGACGATCTCCAGGAAAGGAACGATGAAGGCGGTCGGATAGGGTGCAGAGTCGAGATTGGCCATCCACCTTTTCCTTATCACCTGTCCTTTTTGGTGAAGCCCCGGGCAGTAAATCCCGGGATAGCGGCTCAGACTTTGAAGGAGGGCCTCTCTCCCTTTACCGGTTCCCTTCCAGGAGAGGGTCTCCTCAGCGATCTCGAGGATTGCCTCCTCGGCCTCTCCGATCACGAAAAGATCGACGAAATCCGCCAACGGCTCCGGATTGTAGGCACAGGGACCTCCGGCGATTATTAGGGGATATGTCTTGCCGCGCTGCTCCCTTTTCCAGGGTATTCCAGCGAGGTCCAATATGTTCAGGAGATTCGTATACGAGAGCTCATATTGCAGAGTGAAGCCCAGGATATCGAAGGAAGAGAGAGGAAGGCCTGACTCGTGGCTCAAGAGAGGAAGGCCTCTCTGCCGCATAAGGATCTCCGCATCGACCCAAGGGGAGAAGGCCCGTTCTGCCAGGATCTGGGGATGGCTATTCAGGATATGATGCAGGATCTTCAAGCCGAGGTGGGACATCCCGATCTCGTAGCTGTCAGGAAAGGCAAGGGCCACCTTCAAGCGAGCTTGAGATGGGTCCTTATGGATCGAGTTGTACTCCGATCCCAGATAGCGGGAAGGCTTACTCACATAAGGAAAGATTTCGAAATTCTTGGTGTGGATCGCATCGCTCCTATAATGTCTTGTCCGCTCAAAAAAAAGAGGAGGCAATGGGCCTCATTCCCTCCTGCAACTCAATCAGGATAAGCTCTATTTCTACTTGGATTCTTCCGTCGCAACGGATTTGCTCTCGCTCTCCCCTTTCTTCTGGGCGCCGCCCCCGTTCCCCTTTTCCGCATCCATCCCTTTTTTCCGATCTCTGCTGGGGAATTCGTTCACGTACCAACCACCACCTTTGAAGACCAAAGCCGGAACGGAAAGAAGCCTCTTAACTGGCGAGGAGCAACGAGGACATTTCTCGGTGGGCTTATCAGAGAATTTCTGCAAGACCTCAAAAGTGTGTCCGCAACTCTCGCAGCGGTACTCGTAAATCGGCATAACGTCCTTCACCTCCAAAAAAAAGATGCCGGGAACCGGAACAT
>Ga0316628_100003631_pt1 | contig 11927 bp, 5 predicted proteins | sample OWC_Aug_M2_C1_D5_FD_207648 | JGI IMG/M metagenome (GOLD analysis project Ga0316628, IMG submission 207648) | Wetland soil microbial communities from Old Woman Creek delta, Ohio, United States - OWC_Aug_M2_C1_D5_C | ecosystem: Environmental > Terrestrial > Soil > Wetlands | place: USA: Ohio...
GCGCGCCCGGCGCCGGCCGGCGAGCGCCATCAAGAAGTCCGGAACGCCCAGGCGCCGCGACGCCACGCCGAGCATCATCGCGCTCGCCGCCACGAGGGCGAGCAGCGGGAGCAACGGCGTATACGCGAAGCGTCGCGCCGCTCGGTCGTCGTAGAGGCCCGCCAGCGTGTCGCGGACCTTGCCGCCGGTCATGGTCGCGATGCGAGCCAAGAGGATGCGGTCCCCCCCTCCGGCGGTCGGTCGCAGCTCCTCGCCCGCGCTCAGCACGGCGCCGGTCGTGCCGACCGCGTCGCCCGAGACCTCGTCCTTCGCCGTGGCCACGTACGTGCCCGGGCGCGAGAGCGGGACCGACGCGCCGTAGCGGCCCGCGCCGATCGCTTCGAGCGACACGTCGCGCGAGAAGCCGTCGGGCCCCGCGACGTGGACCGTCAGGCGGCGGAACGTCTGCGCGCGCCCATCGTCGCCGACCACGTCGGCGCGGACGTGGAGCTCGCCGCCAGAGGCGTCGCTCTCGAGGCGCACGCGCGGGTCGTCGGCCTTGCGGGCCGTGTCGCGCGCGAGCTGGCCCATCGCTTTCACGCCGCCGGGCCACTTCGTCCAGGGGGCGCCCCACCGGTCCTTGAAGTCGCTCGTGAACGCCGCCGCGCGCCCGATCCCCACCGACCACGTCGCGAGCACGGGATCGTTCTCGGGACCTCCGAGCGCGACGGTCGCGCGTGGCTTGGCGACGGTGACCACATAGCCGCGCAGCTCGGGCGCGGTCTTCCAGTCGACGTTGCGCGTCGCGGGGCTGGGCGCGCCGAGGCTCACCTTGAAGGGCTCCTCCTTGATGGAGCTGCGCGCGGCGATGATCGTCTCCTGCGTGAAGACGGCGGGGAGCTTGGTGGCGTCGTCGATGAGGTAGAAGCGCCCCGAGCCGAGCTTGCTCAGCACCTCGAGCTCCGCGGAGTCCTTGCCGTGGCCGAGCGAGATGACGCTCGTCGTGATGCCCTTGGCGGCGGCTCCGCTGACGATCGCGCGACAGCCGGCGATCTGCTCGGCGTCGTCGCCGTCGGCGAAGAGCAGCATGTGCTTGAGGTTGACCGACTCCTTCTCGAGCGCGGCGTAGCCCTCGCGCAACGCGAGGTCGGTGTAGATGCCGCCGCCGCCGACGCTGACCGCGCGGATCTTCGCGGCGATGGCGTTCGTGTCGGTCACGGGGCCGAGCGGGACGGTCCACGCGGCCGCGGTGTCGACGTGCTCGACGCCGAGCCGGTCGCCGGAGCCCAGGAGCGACGCGGAGCGCGCGGCGGCCTCGTTTGCGAGGGCGAGCTTGGTCTGCCCGCCGACCATCATCCCCATCGAGCCCGAGTAGTCGATGGCGATCACCTCGGCGAGCGAGGCGCGCCGCTTCTCCTCCTTGAGATCGAACGCCACCGGAGAGACCTCTTCGATCGGCGTGCGCGCGTAGCCGCCCGGGCCCATCGACCGATCGCCGCCCATCAGCCAGAGGCCGCCGCCGAGGTCCCGGGCGTAGCTGGCGAGCGCGTCGATCTGGGTGGTCGCGAGATCGCTCGCCCGGATGTCGCTGAGGACGACCAGGTCGTAGCCCGCGAGGCCCCCGACGTCGGCGGGCACGCCGGTCGCGCCCCTCTCGAGGGTGCGGAAGCCACTCGCTTCGAGCGCGGCGGCGAGCGGCGCGCCGTGGCCCGCGTCGCCCTCCAGGATGAGGGCGACGGTCTGCCCGCGCACCTTCACGAACGTGGAGCCCGCGTTGTCCTCGGGCGAGCCGTCCTGCGCCGGATTGGCTGCGCTCACCTCCACGTCGTAGCGGTGCAGGCCCGGCTCGCTGGCGATCTCGCGCAGGCGCAGCACGTCCTCGCCGGCGGCGACCTTGACCTTGCCCGTGTGGATCAGCTCTCCGTCGCGCTTGATGCGGACGTCGAGATCCGCGGCCTGGGTGCTCGCCGTCACGACGCGCAGGTCCATCGCCTCGCCCTCGTCGGCGTGGGTGGGCGCGCGAACGCTCACGACTCGGACGTCCGGGAAGGTCTTCTGATCGAGCGGCACCACGTCGACCGGGACGTCGGCCGCGACCGCGGCGGCGGCGGCTGCGAGGGCGTCTCCGCGCGTCTGGACCCCGTCGCTCACGAGCACGAGGCGCGAGGCCGTGTCCGCCGGCAGCTCGGCGAGCGCGCGCCGGATCGCGGCCTCGATGTTCGTGCCGTCGCGACCGAGCTGCACGCGCTGAGGCGGGGGGAGGTCCGATTTCGGGCGCACCGGATCTTCGACGAGCGCCTCGGCGGCGAAGGCGACGGTCGCGATGCGGTCGTCCTCGTGCATGCCCTTCTCGGCGATGCGAAGCTCCGCTGCGACGCGCGCGTCCGCGCTCGGGACGAGATCGATCGACCGCGACCGGTCGATCATCATGATGATGGTCATCCGGTCCAGCGGCCTGCCGAGCTCGGGCTCCGTCGCGGCGAGGGCGGCGGCGAAGCCCGCGAGCGTCGCGAACGAGACGACGAGCGCCCGCCGGAGCCGAGTCATGCGCGCCGGCAGCAGCGCCAGCCGCCAGACGAAAAAGAGCGCGAGCGCCGCCACTCCCAGAAGCCCCAGCGGGTGCCCGAAGCGTACGTACGTCTCGCGAATGACGAGCGCCTGGATGAGGCCCTGGTAGACGAGCGGCGCCACGCCGAGCAGGCCGGTCAGCACCGCGCCGAACACGGGCGCTCCGCGGCGCCGCACCGCGCGCACGAGCAAGGCCAGGGCGATCAGGTAGACCGCGCACGCGCCGAGCATCCAGTAGCGGGCGAAGATCACGCTCACGCGGCGCCCCCACCCCTGGCCTTCGCGGCGACGCTCTCGAGCGTCACCTCGCGGCGCTTGCGCGTCATCCAGAACACGTCGAAGGCGATGAGCGCGGCCGCCGCGAGGGCCAGCCAGAGCCCCCACTCGTGGTGCGCGTCGGCCACGCGGGTGGTCGTCGCAGCGACGCCGCCGTTCTGATCGATCAGCACCGGCTTGCTGCGGATGTCGCTCTCGCGCTCGCTCGTCAGGTTCGCGACGACGACCGCGTTGCCGTAGCGCGGCGTCGTCCATCGCGCGCGGTAGATGCCGGCCCTGTCGATCGCGGGCACGATGGCGAAGCCGCCCTTCGCCGCGACCTCGTGCTCGGGCATCCCCGGACCGTCCACCTTCACGCTCGTGACGTCCTTCGGGAGCGCGATGCGGAGCGGCTCGCCCGTGCGCGCCGGCCCGGTGGTGCCCTGGCTGCGGTGCAAGCGCGCCATCTCCACGACGTTGCGGATGAACAGGACGAACGACGCCTTGAGCGGCCAGTCCGTCTCGCCCACGTCGTAGCCGAGGATCGTCGCGGTTCGGCCTGGCGTCGAGGCGTCGGCGATGAGCGTGATCGTCCCCGCGCGCAGCAACGAAGCGTTGCCCGGCGCCTTGAGCGGGGTGGCCTTGGAGAGGTGGACGCCGTCGAACGTGAGGAACCGGAAGCGCGGGTCGCCTTGCTCCCACGAGGTGATCTGCGGTTGATCGACCGGCCCGCCCACGTCGACGCCCATGCAGTCGCCGCTCGGCGGGTTGACGACCAGCACGTCGAGGCCGGGCATGTTTTCTGGGCAGACGCCCTCCGCGACGACGAGCGCGTCGGGATCGACGTTGACGGTGCCGAGCTGGCTCGGCGTGAGCTTCTGCACGTCGAGGTCCGGGTCGGCGTCGAGCGCGCGGCCAATCCAGGAGTAGCCGGCGGCGGCGTGCGCGACGGGCATCTTGCGACCCTGCGGCACGCGCCCGTAGGCGACGTCGTCGAGCGGGAGCGCGTCGCCGGGGGACACCTGCATCACGAGGCCCTTGCCGTATTCGAGCGGCGAAGGCTCGAACGCGAGCACGACGGCGGTCTTCTCGCCAGGTGGCAACAGCAAGCGCCGAGACGCCGCCGGGTCCTTCTTCCCCTCCACGGTCACGGTGACGTACGCGTCGCGGGCGGCCGTGCCGTAGTTGCGCAGCATGCCGAAGGCCTGGACCTGGTCGCGATGGGTCACCGGGTCGACGCCAGCCCGCACGTCGACGCGGACGATGCCGACGTTGTCCTCCGGCTCGCCGACGGTGACGACCTGGAGGTCGAGGCCGGCCGTGGCGAGCGGCGCATCGCTCGCCAGCGCCCCGTCCGTGATGAGAAGAACGCGCCGCTTGCCCCCGAGCGAGCGAAGGCGATCCGCCGCGAGCCCCACGGCCGCGGACAGGTCGCCCTCGACCTCACGCACGGCGACGGTCTTGAGCGAGGTCTCGAGACGCCGCACGTCGCGGTCGAGCGGAGAGACGATCCGCGCCTCGCGCGCGCCCTCGATCACGATGGCGTCGGCGCCGGTGTCCATGCTCTGCAGCGCGTGGCGGGCGGCCTCGATGGCCAGCGCCATGCGCGTGGTGGGCTGGCCGTCGGGGGTCTTGGCCGCGGCGCCCATCGACGCGCTCGTGTCGATGACGATGGCGATGTGATCGCCGGTGAGCTTGTTCCCGCGGAGGGCGGGCCGCGCGAGCGCGAGCGAGAGGCCGATCAGCGCGAGCAGCTGCAACCACAGCGGCAGCTCCGGCACGAGCTTCTTGAAAGGGTGCTTCGCGAGCAGGTCCCGGCGCGCCTCGGCCCAGAGCCAGGTCGACGGCACGCGCAGGCGCTGCCGCTTCACCTTGAGGATGTACAGCACGACCAGCGGCACGATGGCCGTCAGCAGCCAGAGCCCCTTGGGGTTGAGGAACTCGACGCCGTGCATCTCAGTCCACCACCCTGCCGACGAACCGCCGAACGGGCGGCAGGAGGGGCTCGTCGGTGATCACGCGGACGTACCCGCCGCGCACCTTCTTGGCGAGCGCTCGCAGGCCGAGCACGAGCTGGTTGAGCCGCTCGAGGTAGGCCTCGATCGCGCTCGCGTCCATCGTCACCTCGACGGCCGCGCCCGACTCGGCGTCGACGAGAGCGTAGTCGCCGTCGTAACGAGGCTCGACCTCGTCGCGCGAGAGGACCTGCACGAGCGTTACGTCGTGACCGGCGGCCGAGGCCCGCGTGATGGCGGCGTCGAAGGGGCCCGAGTCCATGAAGTCGCTCACGACCACGAGCATGCCCGGCCGCGGCGAGCGCAGCGTGACCTGCTCGATCGCGCGCGACAGGTCCGTGCCTCCGCGGGGCTCGATGCGATCGAGCTCGCGGAGCAGCTTCGGAAGCGCCGCGCGGCCGCGCGACGGCTCCGAGACGAACGTCAGCCCCTCGCTCGCGGACAGCACCTGCGCCCGCTCCGAGCCGGCGAGGGCCATGTACCCGATCGCGGCGGCCATCCTCTTCGCGATCTCGAGCTTGCTCGGCTCGCCGGCCTCCAGCGAGAGGCTCGCGTCGACGACGAGGCGCACGACGACGTCCTCCTCGGCGCGGAAGAGCTTGAACACGGGCTCGCCGGTCCGGGCGAAGGCGAGCCAGTCGATGCGGCGCAGGTCGTCGCCGGGAGCGTACGCCCGGTGCTCGAGGAACTCGGCGCTGCTGCCGCGCCGCCTGGACATGCGATCGCCGCCGCCACCGGACCGCGCGCGCACGTGCAGCCGCCTCCGCAGCGCCTCGAGCTCGCGGGCGAACGACGCGTCCAGGAGCATCAGGAAGGGGCCCCGCTCGAGGGCACGCTCGCGGCCGCCCGCGCGTCGTCCTCGGCCTGGAGCGCGGCGTCCGTCCGGGCCCACTGCAGGCTCTGCTCTCGCACGGTCCTCGCGCTGCGGCGCGCCGCGAACGCGAGCAGCAAGAGGCCGATGAAGCCCCAGAGCAGCGCCATGGCGAGGCCCACCGGCACGATGGGAGTGTCGTCGCCGGGGCCGTGATCGAGCCGGCTCACCATCACGTAGGCGTAGAAGGGGCTCGGGGCGCCGACGACGAGCCAGGTGTCGTCGTGCGTGCTCGTCACGACGCCGCCGATGGCCGCGACGACCCACGGCGCCGCGGAGGCCAAGAACAAGACCGCGCTCGTGACGAGCCTCGCGATCCACGGCGACTGGCCACGCGATCGGAAGTACGTGACCAGGCCCATGGTGAAGACGAAGTAGGGAGCGCAGTACGCGCCGAAGACGAAGATCTGCGTCAGCCTGTCGGTCCGCGAGGGTGTGTAGAGCGAGTAGTAGCCCAGCGTCGTGCTCGGCGGAGGAGTCGGCTGCAGGTAGAGCGCGGCGGCGTCGATCGCCATGATGCCGAGCAGCGCGAGGAAGCCCAGCACGACCACGAGCGACGCGGTCTTGGCGAGCCCGGGGCCGAAGAACCGCCGGAAGACGCCGGCGCCGGCGCGGCGCCAGTGCACGAGCACTCGCCGCGTGGGGCCGGCCGGGTCGAAGGCGAAGAGCAGCGCGCAGAACCCCGCGTAGGCGGCGAAGACGGTCTCGCCGGCGACGGACCACGCCACGCGGTCCTTGTCATCGAGCGCGACCACGCCCGGCAGCGCGCACGCGATCGCCACGAGCGGCGTGCTCACGAAGAACCAGCGCTTGAGGCCCGTCGAGCGATCGTCCGTCTCGCCCGTGAGGTTCGCGACGGTGACCTCGTAGAGGAACCACGCCGGCACCAGGATGAGCAAGAGAGGCGTCGCGACGAGCAAGAGCAGGTACTCGAGCCCGAGGGGCGCGCGCGTGTAGGCCAGCGGCAACCACACCGGGAAGCCCTCGGGCACGTCGCTCCAGAGCTTGTGGATGCCGAACGACCCCCAGAAGCCGAAGACCGCGTACAGCAGCGGGCCCAGGCAGATCGCGAGGATGAGCGTGAGGACGATCGCGCCGCGCAGGCTCGACATGAGCGAGCTCACGGCGAGGCCGAAGGCGACCGCGAGCGCGGCGAAGACGAACAGGAACGCGAACGCGACCACGACCTCGGTGGCGGTGACGCCGCCGAAGAGGAAGGGCAGGGCGCCCACCGGCGCGAGCACGACGATGTGCATCGCGATCGACGTGTACGCGGCGATGAACTTGCCCCGCGCGATGTCCTTCGGGTGCAGGCCCGTGAGCAGCACCGCCTCCCACGTCCGGCCTTCGCGCTCGGACGCGATGCTATTGGCCGCGACCGTCGGCCCCACGATCATGACGACGAAGGCGGCGATGGAGAAGAAGGTCTGAAAGAGCGCTCCGCCGAGCGACGCGGGGCTCGTGTTGTCGCCCGCGGCGATGCCGCCGATCGAGCACATCAGCAGCGAGATGGTCAGGCTGAGGCCGAAGAGGATCCACGGCGTTCGACCGAGGCGCGACGACTGGCGCATCTCGCGCATCCAGATGGCGTTCGGCTCGCGCCACATGCGCGCGATGCGGCCCGTCTTGGGGGCGCGCGCGGACGGCATTTGCTGCGACGGCGTCGCCTGGGCGGCCATCACTGCACCTCGCCTTTCGTGACCTCGAGGAAGATCCGCTCGAGCTCGTTGCGCTCCGGCTCGACGCCCGCCACCGCCACGCCTGCGGCCACGAGCGTCTTGACGATGCTCGCGACGGTCTGGTCGTCGCCCGCGTACGTGACCAGGTACAGGCCGTGGGCCACGTGCATCACGCCGTAGACGTTCGGCACGCCCGTGAGCGCGGCCTGCACCTTTTCCTCCGTGTCGAACGCCCGGACCTTGAGGCGCCTGCGCGGCACGCTCACGGTCTGCGGCGCCGGCTCGATCTCCTGCTGGCGGTAGTTGCCCGGCAGGACCGCCGTCGTCATGCCCGGGGCCGGCTGCTGCTCCGGCGGCCCGTACATCACCGCGGTCTGGGCGCCGGGGGAAGCCATGGTGCCTGTGGCCTGCGGCGCGGGCGCCTGCTGCGGGAAAGGCTGCGGCACCTGCACCTGCGGGCGCGGCTGCTGCGCCTGGCGCTGCGCGGCGGCTTCCTCGAGCCTGCGCGCGATGTCGTTGATGGGGCCCGCGACGACCAGCCGCCCGCGCTCAAGGATCGCGACCGAGGTGCACACGTCGGCGAGCTCGGTGAGGATGTGGCTCGAGAGGAAGATCGTCTTGCCCATCGACCGCAGCTCGACGAGCAGATCTCGGATCTCGATGCGCGCTCGGGGGTCGAGGTCGCTCGCCGGCTCGTCGAGCACGAGCACCTTCGGATCGTGGAGCAGGGTGCGCGCGAGCTGGAGGCGCTGCTTCATGCCCTTGGACATGGTCGCCACGAGCTTGTCGTTGAGCTTCGTGAGATCGGTGAGCTCCATCACCGCGTCGACGACCGAGTAGTTCCCCTCGGGGGCGACCTTGTAGGCGTCGGCGAAGAACTCCAGGTACTCGCGCACCGTGACGCGCTCGTAGACGCCGGCGTGATCGGGCATGTAGCCGATGATGCGGCGCACCGCCTCGGGATCGACGGAGACGTCGAAGCCGTCCACCTCGACGCGCCCCGAGAGCGGCTCGAGCAGCGTCGCCATGATGCGAATGGTCGTCGTCTTGCCGGCGCCGTTCGGCCCGATGAAGCCGAAGATCTCGCCGTGGCCGACCTCGAAGCTCACGTCGCGCAGCACGTCGAGCCGGCCGAAGCGGTGCCACAGGTGGCGCACGCGGATCGCCGGGACGGACTGCGATTCGAGCCACCCGACGGAGGGCGGCTGCTGGCTGCTGGGGGGAACGCTCTGGGGCGCCTGGTCCGTCATTGTCTCGCCACCACTCGCACGAGCAGCCGGTCGCTCTCGACCGACAAGCCGTTGTCCGTCTTCACGCGCTCGCCGCCCTCCAGCTCGCCGAGCACGACGATCTGATCGTCCGGAAACCAGTCGACCGCGTCCCCCGCGACCGCGGTGACCGGCCCCCACTCCTTGACGACGCGGTCGCCGTCCTTGCCGCCGAGCCCGCTCGCGACGGTGGGCGGGTCGAACGCGTGCACCGTCATGGATCCGGCGGCCACGCCGCGCCGCGCGGTGCCGCTCTGCACGAGCTTGCCCGCGTGCGCGTCGACCTTGTCGCCGCTCTTGATCGACGCGAACCAGCGGACGCCGTCGCCCGGGACGTAGACGAGCGCGTCGAGCAGGGTCTGCCCGGTGGAGTTCACCACCTCCGTGACGGGCGTGCTCGACGTGCCCGTCGTGATCGTGATCGCGCCCTTGAGGTCCGTGAAGCCGTGCTCGCGCACGACGAGCGTCTGCCACGGCAGCGACGTGATGTTCTCGAGCGAGAAGCCGTCGCGATCCACGCGGACCACCGCCTTGTCGTCCATGATGGAGTCGGAGCTGAGCACGTCCAGCACGCTGGAGCGGTCGCTCGCGCTGATCGAGAGCGAGCGTGTCTCGCTGGTGTAGAACCCGCGGAACCGGCAGATGCTCGCGCGCGTCGCGCCCGACCCCACCTCGGCGAGCGCGAGGTGGCGCGTGCGCCCGCGCCAGCCCTTCACGCCCAGCCCGACGAGCACGATGGCTCCGAACGCCGCCACGCTGAAGATCGGCGCCAAAAGGAGCGGGCGGAGCGGGCGCCCGCGCGCCTTCGCGCGAAGGAAGTTCACCGGCCCGACGAAGACGGAGTAGAGGACCAGCAGGATCGCGGCGAAGCCGAGCGCCGGCCGGAAGTTCTCGTTGGGATCCAGCGCCCGCCGCACCTCGTCGGTGTGGCCTGGCGCGGTGGCGTAGTACGAGTAGCCCGCGGTGCGCGAGTTGCCCCCCGAGGGGAACACGATCGACGCGCGGCGGTCCCACGCCCGATCCACGAGGTCCGCCATGCGGCTCTGCACCCAGGTGTCGTCGACGCCGGGCGAGTCGGTCGGATCGAACGCGAGCAGGTGCACCTCGCCGCGGCCGTACTGCGCCGTCGCTCCGTAGTTGCTCGGAGCGAGGTTGCCGCCGGTGAAGCCCCGGAGCTTGTCCCGGAGCTGGTTGCCTGGACCGCCGGTGTGCGTCGTAATCGGCGTGGTGCGGATCGGGATGTAGTCGCCGGGCTTCGCGGCAAAGTCGTAGCGGAGGGGATCGTCGTAGGTGCCCGTCGCGGACGGCGTCGGCAACAGGCCGCCGCCGCCACCTCCGCCGGTCGACGTCCCGGGGCGCTTGATCGCCGGGATGCTGAAGAGCGCCGTGTTCGGCGCCGCCGCGGCTGCCCCCGGGCCGACGAGGCGTGACAGCTCGGGCCCGTGAAGATCCTCGGGCCGAGCCACGACGACCGCCAGCGTGCCGCCGCCCGCCACCCAGTCCATGAGCGCGTCCTTGGGCTCGGCCTCCAGCCGCGCGAGCGTGTCCGACTTGACGAGAACGGCCGTCACGCCCGAGTACGCCGCGGCCCGTGCCGGCAAAACGGGATCGCCCGTCGCGCGATCGAACGACGGCGCGGCGACCGCGATCGTCATCGCGGCGGGCGCGGGCGCGTAGGCGTAATAGCTGTAGGTCGGCGTGAGCGAGTAGCTGACCGTCGCCGTCCAGCCTCGCAGCGGGATGCCGATGCGGCTCGGGTTGTCGATGTCGATCAGCGTCGGCTGGACCGCCATGTTGGGCGTCACGGGCAAGGTCGCGATCTCGCCTCCGCGCTCGTTCACGACGCGCAGCGTGAGCTGCGGGACCTGATCGGTGTGCGAGCGCATCGGCAGCCGAACGGTGGCGGTGCGGCCCGGCGCGACGCTGAAGGGGGCTTTGGCGGCGAAGCCTTCGCGGTCGACGTAGGTCGAGACGTGGCTGCGGAGCTCGACGGTGCCCTTCTGAACGCTCGTCGACGGGTTGTCCAACGTCACGACGAAGTCCTGCCAGCCGAAGCCCACGGCCGCGTCCAGCCCGAAGATCGGCTGGACGTGCACGCCGAGCGACGCGCCCGGCGCCGCCTCCGCGGGAGCAGCCGACCCGGCCGCGGACGCCGAGGGCGACGCGGAGGCCGCGGGCGGCTCGGCGTGCGCGGCGATCGACACGGCGAGCGCGAGCGCGCCGAGCGCGAACGCGGCTCCGCTGCGCCCCACGACCTTCCTCATGCCTGGGCTCCGCCCTTTTGCTCCGCGCGCACCTGCTCCGGCCGCGTCGGCACCGACGCCAGCAGCGCGTCGATGACGGCGTCCGTCGTGATTCCGTCGGCCTCGCCCTCGAAGGAGCGGATGATGCGGTGGCGCAGCGCGGGCTTGGCCACCTTCTGGATGTCGTTGAACGAGACGTTCGGGCGACCTTCGCAGAGCGCCACGGCCTTGGCCGCGAGCACGAGCGACTGCGCGCCGCGCACCGCCGCGCCGAACCGCACGCCCTTCTTCACGAGGTCGGGGGCCTCCTTCGACGCGGGATCGCTGGCGCGGGTCAGGCGCGCCGCGTAGCGCACGACCGGCTCCGCGATGGCGACGTCGCGGCAGAGCGCGCGCAGCTGCAGCACCCCTTCACGCGCCATCACCTTCGGCGGCGCCCCCTGCTCGCGCCCCGTCGTCCGCGTGAGCACGTCGCAGAGCTCGTCCTCGCTCGGCTGCGGTACGATCACCTTCAGCAGGAAGCGATCGAGCTGCGCCTCGGGCAGCGGATACGTCCCCTCCATCTCGATCGGGTTCTCGGTCGCGAGCACGAAGAACGGCTCCTCGAGCACGTGCCGCGTCCCGGCGATCGTCACGGCGTGCTCGGCCATCGCCTCGAGCAGCGCGCTCTGCGTCTTCGGGGTGGCGCGGTTGATCTCGTCGGCGAGGACGATCTGCCCGAAGATCGGCCCCTTCTGCACGGCGAACATGCTCCCCGCTGCGCGCTGCGCCGCGTCCATGACCAGGACGTTGGTGCCGACGACGTCGCTCGGCATCAGGTCGGGCGTGAACTGGATGCGCGAGAACTTCAGATCGAGGCACTGCGCGAGCGTGCGCACGAGCAGCGTCTTGCCGAGGCCCGGCGCGCCCTCGAGCAGCACGTGCCCGCCCGAGACGAGGCCCCACATCACCTGATCCACCACGGCGCTCTGGCCGACGATGACGTGGCCGATCGCCTCGCGCCGCGAGGCGACCGCGCTCGCGGCCTGGTTCAAGACGGCTTCGTGGCT
>Ga0316628_100003632_pt1 | contig 11926 bp, 3 predicted proteins | sample OWC_Aug_M2_C1_D5_FD_207648 | JGI IMG/M metagenome (GOLD analysis project Ga0316628, IMG submission 207648) | Wetland soil microbial communities from Old Woman Creek delta, Ohio, United States - OWC_Aug_M2_C1_D5_C | ecosystem: Environmental > Terrestrial > Soil > Wetlands | place: USA: Ohio...
GGCGGTTCGGGCGGGTCGGGGACAACGGCGCCCGGTGGGACGTCCCCGTCCACGCCGGCTCAGCCCGGCGCCACCGGGGCGCAGGGCGGCCGCGGCGGCGCGGCGCCGGTGGTGCCCCCGCGCCGCGTCGAGCTGCGGAACCTCGCCACGGGCGACGTGCGGTCGTGGCAGGACATCGGGACGTTCGCGTTCTCGGCCACCAGCACTCACATGTACCTGCGCCGCCGCGGAGGCGAGGCACCGGCGGCGGCGGGCGGCCGCGGCGGTGGCGCGCCGGGCGGTCAGCCGCCGGGCGGCGGCTCGGGCCGCGGCGCCGCCGCCGAGACACCCGCTGGACCGCGAGGCGTGGACGTCATCCTGCTGGACCTTCGGACCGGGCGGCACCAGTTGCTCGGCAGCGTGGCGGACATCGCCTTCAACCGCACCGGCGAGCTGCTCGGCTACACGGTTGATTCGGCGGTCAAGGACGCCAACGGCCTGTTCGTCTTCGACACGAGAACCGGCCGGACGACGGCGTTCGACAACGACGGCAAGAGCTACAACCGGATGGTCTGGAACGACGAGGGCAACGCGCTCGCCGTGCTTCGCGGAAGCGACGTCGAGAAGATGCGCGAGAAGGACGACGTCCTGCTGGCCTTCCCCGATGTCACGGCTGCCCTGAAGGACGGTGCGGCCCCTCCGTCGCCCGTCGTGTTGGACCCCGCGAAGGCGGAGGGCTTCCCGAAGGGCTGGGTCGTCAGCGACCGGGCCACGCTCACGTGGAGCGAGGACAACAAGCGCGTGTTCTTCGGCATGAAGGAACAGGTCGCGCCGCCGGACGGGACCCGCAGGTCGACCGACGAGGCGCCCGACGTCGACGTCTGGAACACGGACGACGACCAGGTGCAGTCGCTGCAGATCAACCGCGCGAACCAAGAGCGCAACTTCACCTTCCGCGAAGCGTTCGACGTCGCCGCGAAGCGGTTCGTGAAGCTCGCCGACGAGACGATGAGGGATTTGGACGTCGCACCGGACGGCAAGTGGGCGGTGGGGCGCGACCAGCGCCCGTACCTTCGCGACCAGAAGGTTCTTCCGGCCGCCGATTTCTACCGCGTGAATGCCAGCACCGGCGAGCGGACGCTCATCGCCAAGGGGCAGCTCACCGGCCGCTACGTGTTCGGGATCTCGCCGCACGGCGCGCACTTCTTGTACTGGAAGGACGGCCGCTTCCAGGCCTACGACCTCGAGGCGAACACGACGCGGGCGCTCGGGGGCAGCTCCACGGTGAGTTTCGCCGACATGGAATACGACCATCCGGGAACGAAGCCGTCCTACGGCATCGCCGGCTACTCGAGCGACGGCAAGGCCGTTATCGCGAACCACAAGTACGACCTGTGGCTGCTGCCGCTCGACGGTTCGGCGCCGGCCAACCTGACGGGCGGTCTCGGCACGAAGAACGAGATGCGCTTCCGGCTCGTCCGGCCGTCACCCGACGATCCGACCGTGCCGCGTCGCGTCGGCCCGCGCGGCACGTTCGACCTGACGAAACCGCAGACGCTGTCGGCCTACGGCGAGTGGACGAAGAAGGCCGGCTTCTACGAGCTCGCCGGCGGCCAGATGAAGGAGCTCGTCTACGAGGACGCGTCGTTCAGCACGCCGGTGAAGGCGCGGAAAGCCGATCGATTCCTGTTCACCCGTCAGACCTTCGTGGAGTTCCCCGACCTGCGCGTCTCGGGCCCGGGCTTCGCCGACTCGAAGAAGATCACCGACGCGAACCCGCAGCAGAAGGAGTTCCTGTGGGGGCACCGCGTGCTGTTCGACTTCAAGAACAAGGACGGGAAGCGCCTGCAAGGCATCCTGGCGGTGCCGGATGACTACAAGCCGGGCGAGAAGCGGCCGATGATCGTGACCTTCTACGAGAAGAACTCGCAGAACATGCACGTCTACGTGCCGCCGGTGTACATGGTGAGCATGGGCCGGATGCCCACGCAGGCGGTCAGCGACGGCTACCTCACGATGATGCCGGACGTGCATTTCCGTACCGGCTCGTCGCACAGCGACATGCTGGAATGCGTCGAGGCGGGCACGCGGAAGGTGATCGAGATGGGGTACGCGGATCCGAAGCGGATCGGCGTCATCGGCCACAGCTACGGCGGCGAGGGCGCGGCCTACATCGGGACGATGTCGAAGATGTTCGCCGCCGTCGGCATGGGCGCGGGCGTCGTCGATCTCTACAACGACTTCTCCATGCCCTGGGGCTGGTCGTACGCGGCCCCGGGCGGCAGCGGCGACACGGCGTTCCAGTACTACCTCTACGACCAGGGACGCTGGGGCTTCTCGCCGTGGGACCAGCCGGATCGGTATCACAACGAATCGGCGCTCACGTGGGCGCCCAAGGCGACCGCGCCGTTCCTGATCATGCACGGCACGTCCGACCCGACCGTCGGCTTCATCAACGGCCTCGCCTTCTACAACGCGCTTCGCTACAACGGGAAGAAGGCGGTGCTGCTGGCGTACCCGGGCGAGGGGCACCACCTCGGCGGGCTCGCGAACCAGAGGGATTTGACCACCCGGTTCTTCGAGTTCTTCGATCACTATCTGAAAGGCGCGCCGGCGCCGAAGTGGCTCACGGACGGGACGCCGTACTTGAAGAAGAGCACTCCACCAAAACCGATAACATCGGACAGATCTGCGCCGCGCTGATCGACCAGTGCCACACCTGAGCGGTCAGGGCCGCCGGAACGCTTCCGGCGGCCCGTCTGTCCCGACGTGAGCTTTGAGCCCCGCCCTTCGATCGCGCTCAGGGCACCCCGATCACGTCGAGGGGTGAGCCTTACTCGAACGAGCTGCGAGTCTAGCGGCCGATTCGTGCGACCTGCGGCACGCCGCCATCCAGCGTGCCGGCGACCCAGTCGAGCGCGATCCGCGCGACACGATAATCTCGCTGGGCACGCGCCAGGTTCGCGCGTGCTGCCATGTGGTTCAACTCTGCGTCCTGCACTTCCAGCCGCGTGTTGACGCCGAGCTCGAACCCCTTTTCCGCCAGGAAGAGGAGCTTCTCGGCCTGGGTCACGGTCCCGGCCGACGCGGCGACGATCTCGGCCGCCTCCTGGACAGCGGCGAGCGCAGTGCGCACTTCGAGCGCCACCTGGTCGTGCAGCCGCTGCTCGTCGAGCGCGATGCACGACAAGTCGCTTTCGGCCTGCGCCACGCGCCCCCTGGTTCGGTGGCCGTCGAAGAGCGGAACCGTCGCGACAACGCCCGCGTTCCAGGTCGCGCCCGTGGCCGAAAGGTACTTGAGCCCGAGCATACGGGTCCCGAGGCTCGCGACGAAATCGAGTCGGGGCTTGCTTCCCGTCTTCGCAATGGCCACGACCTCTCGATAGATCCCGCGTTGGTTCGCGAGCGCCGACAGCTCCGGACGGCGGCCGAGCGCACTTCGGTAAACCGCGTCGTACGAAGGCGCAGGTGCAATCGGGGTGGCGAGCACCCCGGCGACGTCGACCTCGTCGTCCTCTCCGAGGAGAAACCGGAGACGGGCTTTCGCCACCGTCACCGCGTTGTCGCCGCGAATCACCGCCGGCCGCGCGTTGGCGAGTGCGACCTCGGAGGCGAGGACATCGTAATCGGTGGCGGTGCCCGCGGCCTGGCGGCGTGTCGCCTCCTCGAGGTGCCGCTCTTTCTGCGCGTAGTCCTGCCGCGCGATACCGGCGAGCTCCTTGGCGGCCAGAACGTCATAGAACGCGGTCGCGACTTCTCTCATCACCGCCTGTCGCGAAAGGCGAACCTGATCATCCGCGAGACGGAACCCTCCTTGCGCGGCTCGAACGGCCGCACCAACCTGTCCGCCGCTGAAGATCGGCTGCGCGAGCTGCAATTGCACCGTACCCACATCCTGTCGTCCCCCGAACACGTCTCCGAGTCCGGAGGCGCCCATGCCTGGGAGATTCCTGTACAGTTTGCTCTGGCTGTTGTCGAAGGTCCGAACCGCGTTGCCGCTGAACGCGACCTGCGGCAGCGCCGCTGCACGCTCTTCCATGTACTTGCCCTGCGCCCGGTTTCGGTACTCGACCGCCTTCAGCATGTCGGGATTCTGCCGGGCGGCGAGCGCCAGCACCTGTTCGAGCGTCAGCACGCGGGCGGGCTCGGACCCTCGGACCTCCGGCTCTTCGGCCCCTGGGGCTTGCAGGGACACGCGGCTTGTGGCGGCCCCGGCGGTCGGCCCCGCTGCCGGCTGAGCAGCGGCAGGCACCGCCGCCGGACCGACGACCAGCAAGACCGCCAGAAGAACGGTTCCGGCAACGGCGGTGGCGTTGACCATGACGCCGCGACGCCGCGTCACCCACGCCGTGGCGTCCTCGAGGAGCGTGTAGACGACGGGCACGACCACGAGCGTCAGCACCGTCGAGGTGATGAGACCGCCGATGACGGCGCGCGCCATCGGGGCCCGTAACTCTGCGCCGGACCCGAGCGCCAAGGCCAGCGGCAGCATCCCGAAGACCATCGCGGAGGTCGTCATCACGATCGGCCGAAGCCTGGTCCGGCCCGCTTCGATGATCGCCTCGCGGCGGCCGAGGCCGCTTCTTCGCAACACCTTTGCGTAGTCCACCAGGAGAATCGCGTTCTTCGTCACGAGTCCCATCAGCATGATGAGACCGATCATCGCCATCACGTTGAAGGTGTCGCCGGTGATGAGGAGGGTGCCGGCCATGCCCACGATCGACAGAGGCAGCGACAGCATGATGGCCAGCGGATCGACGAACGACTCGAACTGCGCCGCGAGGATCAGGTAGACGAACACGAGCGCCAGCACGAGGGCCTGTCCCATGTAGCCGAACGATTCGTCCATCGTGTCGCTCTCGCCGGAAATCACCACCCGGTAGCCGGGCGGCAGATTGAGTCCGGCGCTCGCCTCGCGCACCTGCGCGACCGCCGTCCCCAGCGGGAGGCCGTCGAGGTTGGCGCTGACGGTGACCTCGCGCGACAGATCCACGCGGTTGATCTCGGACGGGGTGGTGCTCAACTCGTACCGCGCCACGTTCGCGAGGGAAACGAGCACCGGTCCGCCGGTCGGCGACATCACGCGGGGCGCCGTCAGGCGTAGTTCCTCGATCTGCGACGCGTCCAGGCGCCGGTCAGCCGGCAGGCGGACGCGGACGTTGCGCGCCTCGCCTTCTTCGTCCTCGAACGTGGTGACCGCCTCGCCGCCGATCAGCATGCCCACGGAGGCCGCGATGAGGCCGTTGGACAGACCGAGATCGGCGGCGCGCTCCTGGTCGACGTTGAGGCCGTACTCGGGCGCTTCGTGTTCCAGCGACGCCTCGAGATCCACGATGCCCGGCACGCGATACAGCGCATCCTCGAGGCGCCGGGAGTAGTGCTTCAGGCGGCCGATGTCTTCGCCACGGACGCCGACGATGAGCGGCTTGCGGCTGTCGAGCGAATCCGCCAGGGCAAGGGAGGGGATGATGCCGGAGATCCCGAGCAGGCGGGCGCGCACGTCGCGCTCGATGTCGTTCTGGCTGCGCCTCCGCGCGCCACGATCGGAAAGCCTGATGTAGAGGCGCGCATCCCGCACGGTGCCGGCGTCACCCGCCCCGATGCTCCCGTAGGTCCGCTCGATCTCGGGCACCTTCGACAACGAGTCGAGCGTCGCCCGCATCCGGTCCTTTGTCTCGTCGATGGACGCACCCGGCGCGGTCTTGAAGCACGCCACGAACTCGCCCTGGTCGGTCTTCGGCATGAATTCCTTCTCGAGCAGCCCGATGGCGCCGAGGCCAGCCACGAAGGCGGCGAAGGCGAGCCCGGCAACGGCCAGCCGATGGTCGAGCGCCCAGCCGATCACGGCGCGATACCGGTCGGCGGTCCGGTCGAACCACGCGTTGAAGCGGTCGAGCAGGCGCGCGACCGGGTTGCGGCGGCCCGTGCGCTCGATGTCCGGATCGACCCACCGGGACGAGAGCATCGGGTCGAGGGTGAAGGAGACGAACAGCGAGACGAGCACGGCGAAGGTCACCGTGATGCCGAAGGCAAAGAAGAAGCGGCCGATCATCCCTTTCATGAACGCGACGGGAACGAAGACCGCGACGATCGAGAACGTGGTCGCGAGCACCGCGAGGCCGATCTCGCTCGTGCCGTTCTTCGCCGCCGTCAGGTGGTCCTCGCCGCGTTCGAGGTGCCGCACGATGTTCTCGCGTACCACGATCGCATCGTCGATGAGAAGGCCGATCGCGAGCGAGAGGCCCATCAGCGTCATGACGTTCAAGGTCATGCCGGCGAAGTTCATCACGATGAACGACGAGATGACGGAGATGGGAAGCGTCAATCCCGTGATGACCGTCGAGCGCCACGAGTTGAGGAAGAAGAAGACGATCAGGACCGTGAGCAGGCCGCCCAGGAGCAGCGTCTGTTCAACGTCGGCCACCGACTCGCGAATGAACACGGAGCCGTCGCGCACGACGTCGATCGCGGTGCCGGCGGGTAGTTCTTTCTGGATGGCCGCCACTTCCTTCTTGATCGCGTCCGCGAGGCCGACCGCGTTCGCGCCCGACTGCTTCAGCGCGTCGAGCGCAACGGCCGGGACTCCGTTCACGAGCGCGAGCGACCGTACCTCCTCGACCCCGTCGCGCACATCGGCGACTTCACCGAGGCGCACCGGGCGGCCGGCCCGCTGGGCGATGACCATCGAACGGAACTCGTCGACCCTCCGGGCCTTGCCTTGCACGCGCACCGGCGTCTCCCGGCCCGCCTGGTTGACGCGGCCGAGCGGGGTGTCGATGTTGGCCGACCGCAGGCCGAAGACCACGTCTTCGACGCCCATGCCGAGCGCCTCGAGCCGTTCCGGCACCACTTCAACGCCCACCTCGCGCTTGACCGCGCCGACCAGGTCGATCTTGCCGACGCCGGCGATGTTCTCCAGGCGGCGCTTGATCTTCTTCTCGACGAGCGTCGTCAGGTCGCGTGGCGTGAGCGACGAGGATCGGACGGCGAGCGAGACGATAGGCGCGCCGCCGATGTCGAACTTCTCGATGATCGGATCCTGGATGCTGGCCGGCAGGTCGCCACGGATCGCGGCGATCTTCGTTCGCGCATCCTGCACCGCGCGGTCGGCGCTGACCTCGAGCGCGAACTCGACGACGATCTGCGATACGCCCTCGCGCGAGGTGGAAGACACGTGCTTCACGCCCGCGATCGGATTCACCGCTTCCTCGATCCGCTTGGAGACTTCGCGTTCGACGGCTTCCGGCGACGCCCCGGGATACGGGGTGACGATCGTGATCACGGGAATCTCGACGTTCGGCCAGAGATCCACCGGAAGTCCCATGTACGACGTGACGCCCAGCGTCACGAGCGCCAGCATCATGACCGCCGCGAACACCGGCCGCTTGATGGAGAGGTTCGAGAGGAACATGACTACACTCCTTTGGCCGTGCCGGTTACGGTCACGCGGTCGCCGCTCCGGACGGCAAACGCGCCTCGCGTGACCACCTGTTCGCCCGGCTCCACGCCGGAGGCGACTTCGACCGAACGCCCGTTGGCCGTTCCCGTCTCGACCGCGCGGCGCTCCGCGTGTCCGTCGCGCACGACGAAGACGTCGGCCGTCCGGCCCGCCACGTTCCAGTTCTGCAGCGCCTCGACCGGCACCTGAACGACCCGCGGCTTCGTCGCCACGACGATCCGGCCCTTGACGAACAATCCGCCCTTCAACACGCCATCCAGGTTCGCTACCTCGGCCACGACCTTCGCCGATCGGTTGGCTTCATCGACTGCCGGGTTGATGAACATGACGCGCCCCCGGAACGTGCGTCCGCCGACTGCGTCCGTCGTGAACTCGAGCAGTTGACCCGGGTGAAGCTCGCCGAGCTTCGCGGACGGCACCGAGACCGTGAGGTCCAGCAACCGGTTGTCGACGACGCGGAAGAGCGGCTCGCCGCCGCCCATGTTCTCCACGCGGTCGCCGACGTTCACGTTCCTCGCTGCGACGACGCCCTCCATCGGCGCCGAGAGGAAGCACTTCCGAAGACGTGCGTCGGCCGCCCGCCGTTGTGCGCCGGCCGCAGCCGAGGCCGCCTCGGCGGCTTCGAGGGCCGACTTCGCTTCGTCCAGGTGCTGCGCGGTGATCAAGCCGTATTGCTTGAGGGCGATCGCACGGTCGTACTCGCGACGCGCGCGCGCTTCCGCCACCTGTGCCTGGACTGCCGCGGCCTTGCTTGCGTCGATCGCCGCCTCCAGTTCCGTGGTGTCTACTCGTGCCAGGCGCGCGCCCTTCTTTACCGGGACCCACTCGGTCACATACACCTCGCGCACGACGCCCGAAACTTCGGATTTCACGTCGGCCGAGAACTTCGGGGCGAGCGACCCGACGACCTCTATCGCCTGCGTCAGCTCGCCGCTTGCCGCCGGCGCGATGTCCACCGCGACCGCGGGACGCCCGGAGGGCTGAACAGAACGCGACTCGGCACGTCCTTCCGCCATGAATGCCGCACCAGCCGACAGCGTCGCGACCCCAATCGCCAGCGCCACCCATCTCGTCGTTCGTCTCATCGCTGTTCGCTCCCGGAGCCCGCGCGCTCCTTGCTGCCGGATTCCGCCGCTCGCGCGCGCGTCGCGCGCAGTTCCTCGAGCCAGGAGCGCAGAAATGGCGACTCCACCTCGAGCCGTTCAACCGGATAACCCGCCAGGCGCGCCACCACGAGCCGATCGGCGGTCGCGCCCCGGCACACTCTGATCGTCGCGTGCAGGCCGGCAGCTCCGGCTGCCGCCCACCCGCATTCGATCGCCACCGCCGCATCGGCATCCAGGTGTCCCTGGCACACGATGAGGACTTCCGGTTCGGCGGTGGTCGTTTCCACTCTGAACGTCATGCCAGGCTGAACGGCGAGGGATGTGCCAGCCCCCGGAACCCAATAACAGGCCAGAAATCGAGGCGTTTGGGTCCCATTCGGTCGCAATTGGCAACATTTGGCTAGTGAGATCTGGTGACTGGCGATATATTGCGAACCGCTGAAGGGGGGGTCCGTGAAAGCACTTGGCGAAAACACCCTGGAACTCGCGATGGCGCTCCACGACAGCCCGTTCTCTGTCGACGAAGCCCTCGGGTGGGATTTCGTGCGGCCGTCCGCGCTGTGGCGGATCCTCCGCGCAGCGGTCGACGCCGGCACCATCGCCGAAGGTCTGGAAGAAGGGCAGTTCACCTGGCGCGACCAGGGACGGCGTGACGCGGTGTTTCTCGCGGCCACTCACGACCAGTGGCAGGCGGTGCTAGCGCATCCGCCGCTCGTGAAGCGGGCGTGCGACCAGGCCCGCGAGGCGCTGCGCCAACGCCGGTCCGATCTCGCCGAAGCTCTCTATCGCGCGGTCGTTCTTGCCGCGCGTCCGGAAGACTGTCCTTCAGGGGGCGACGGCTGGGTGCGCATGGTCGTCGGGAGCATTCGTCTGTTTCGCAACGCGGAGTGGCGCACGCCCGACGTGCTCGGCCGTGCGATCGACATGTCGATAGCACGCGGCGCTCTGAGATCCCCGGCCACACAGCTCGCCACGCGGGGCTGGGAGGCGCAGCGCTGCGGAGAAGTGGCCGGCGCCGCCGACTTCGAAAACGCACGCGACGCTGCCGCTGCTGTCGGCGATCCGCATCTCATCCGCGAGGTGCACGTGCTCACGGCAATCAGCCTGGTGTACGCGGGAAAACCGCGGGAAGCGATTGCCGTGTTCGAGCGGTACCTGGGAGACGTGCCGAGGGACGTGACCGAGGCCACGCAGGACGGAACGACCGACGAGCCGATGCCGGTGCCGGAGGCGCTGTTCGGCCCCATCGCGGTCGCCTATGCCGTAGCCGGCCAGGCGCCCCGCGCGATCGACATCACGTACCGCGTGCTCGAACGCGGCCTCAGCCGCGAGCGACCGCCGCTCGTGCACCTCGCCGAGGTCACGCTCGCGCACGTGCACCTCACGCTGCGTCATCTTGAAGCCGTTCGGTCGCAGGCCGAGCGTGCGTACCCGTACTGGAAGGCGGAAGGCACCCAGCCCCTGTACGTCTGGCTGTCTGCCGTCGCGCTCGCGTGGGTGCGCATGTGCGAGAACAAGCCCCAAGAGGCCATCGCGATGCTCGGCGTCGCCAGCCGGGCCCGGACCGCCGCGGGAACGAAGGTCTACTGGGGCAGCGCCCTGTTCGAGGTGCTGCTGTGGCTCGAGCAGAGTGGGCTGTCCGCGGAAGGCATGGCGCTGGAAGACGAGCTCGCGAATCTGCTCGCCACGTCGAATCCCGGCCTGCACGCGATCGCGCATCGCTTTCACGCGCTCTTGAAACGCCGGGCGGCGGAAGGCGGCGACGAGCAGGTCATGCGCGAGGTCGACGAGCACCTGGCGCAAAGCGAAGCGCTCCTCAGGAGCGTAGGCGGGCTACCGGAGTTGGTGCGCGTCCTGCAAGAGCGCGCGAGCTGGGAGGAGTCGTGGGGCCGGTTCGACCGCGCCGCAAAGGCCCGCGGCGAAGCCGAGGAGATCCTGCAGCGCATCGATTCCAACTTCGAATGCTGTGACGCGTCGTCGTTCGTCCGCACGGTCATCGAAATCGGCCGGTTGACGGCGCTCCGGCCCGGCGAGGGGATGTGGGGAGAGCTGACCGCACACCTGTGCGCGGCGTTGGGCGTCGAGCGGGCGGCCATCGTTGAAGACGGGGAACCGCCGCGGATCCTCGCCGCGCGCGGAGGCGACGAGGCGTGGATCGCCGCGGTGCGAGACGTGCTCGCACGCAAGCCGCCCGTCGACACCGGCCTCATCCCGCCGCCTCAGAGAGCGCTGACGCCGGGTATCGAGGCCCGGACGGCGCTCGTCCGTTTCGTGCGGCAGGGCTCGGGACGAATGGGCGGCGCGCTCGTCATCGAGAACCGCCACTCGCGCGCGCTCGACAACCCGGATCCGCACCTGTTGGCGCTTCTCGGCCGGCAACTGGGCGTCATCATCGACAACCTCTCGCTGCGCCAGGATCTGGTCGACGTGCGCCAGCGACTCGAGCAGGAGACGAAGTACTACCGGGAGCACGGCGCCGCGAGCCGTCGCACCGATGCCATCATCGGCGATTCGCCCGCGATCCGCCACCTTCATGACGACGTCGCTCGTGTCGCCGCGACCGATACGACGGTGCTGCTGCTTGGCGAGACGGGTGTCGGCAAGGAGCTGTTTGCGCGCGAGATCCACAACCAGAGCGCGCGCCGCGACGCGCCGTTCGTCGCCGTGCACATTGCCGCGCTGGCGTCTGGACTCGTGGCCAGCGCGCTGTTCGGCCACGAGCGCGGGGCCTTCACGGGCGCCATCTCGCAGGCGCAGGGCCGGTTCGAGCTGGCCAACCGCGGGACGCTCTTCCTGGATGAAATCGGCGAACTCGGACCCGAGGAGCAGGTGCGCCTGCTGCGCGTGCTGCAGGAAGGAACCTTCGAGCGCGTGGGCGGCAACCGCACGCTCCGCTCCGACTTCCGCCTCATCGTCGCGACCAACCGCGACCTGGAAGCCGAGGTGCGTGCCGGCCGCTTCCGGCAGGATCTCTTCTACCGCCTGAACGTGTTTCCCATCCGCGTGCCGCCGCTTCGGGAACGGGTCGGCGACATCCCGCCGATGGCGCTCTACTTCATGGAGCGCTCGTCGCGAAGGCTCGGCCGGACGTTCGAAGGGGTCAGCGAAGCCGACATGGAGCGGTTGATCGCGTACCCGTGGCCGGGTAACGTGCGCGAGCTGATGCACTTCATCGAGCGGGCCGCGGTGCTGTCGGACGGTCCGCGGTTGCGCATTCCCCCGCTTTCGAGCGCCGTCGAGCCGGCGCCCCGCGAGCAGCCGGGCGTCGAGGCCGTCGAGTGGATTTCGCTGGCCGAGGCCGAACGGCGCTATCTGCGGCGCGTGCTGCACCACGCGCGCGGTCGTGTCACCGGTGCGGGCGGCGCCGCGGAGATCCTCGGCC
>Ga0316628_100003633_pt1 | contig 11925 bp, 8 predicted proteins | sample OWC_Aug_M2_C1_D5_FD_207648 | JGI IMG/M metagenome (GOLD analysis project Ga0316628, IMG submission 207648) | Wetland soil microbial communities from Old Woman Creek delta, Ohio, United States - OWC_Aug_M2_C1_D5_C | ecosystem: Environmental > Terrestrial > Soil > Wetlands | place: USA: Ohio...
AAGTCCGTCGGGCAGGATTTAGAATACATCGACGACAAAGGCGTGACTTTTCGGCTGCGGATCGTTGGCATCCTGAAGAACTCGATTCTCCAAGGCAGCCTGATTATTGCCGAGGACGAATTCATCAAACGTTTTCCATCCGAGGACGGATACCGATTGCTTCTCGTTGACGTCCCCGAAGGAAAGACGGATGCTGTGACCGATGCTCTCTCCCAGCGGCTGCGAGACTTCGGTTTGGCCCTCACGCCGGCGGCTCGCCGCTTGGCCGAATTCAGCGATGTCGAAAACACTTACCTGTCAATCTTCCAGTTGTTAGGCGGCCTGGGGCTGATTCTGGGCAGCGTGGGGCTTGGGCTGGTGGTGCTTCGCAACGTGCTGGACAGGCGGGGCGAGCTGGCCATGCTCAGGGCAGTCGGCTTCGACAAAAGCACGCTGCGGAAGATGATATTCGAGGAGCACAGCGGACTGATGCTGTTTGGCCTGGCCTGTGGAGTGGCTGCGGCGCTGGTCGCGGTCGCGCCTGCTTTGAAATCCCCTGCGGCAGAGGTAGGCTATCTTTCACTGACGCTGACCATTGCAGCCATAGGAATAAGTGGTATGATATGGATATGGGTCGCAACGGCCTTTGCATTGAGTGGGGGCGTGCTTGAGGCGTTGAGAAACGAATGAGCGCCGCGAGCTTCAGGCGGGCATCATGGCAAGAACGGCAATAGCAAAGACAATACCCATCGCATTAGCCATCGTCGGGATGGTCCTGCTGTACGTCTGGCTTGGTGCGGATGCCGGGGCGGGATTGAAATACCGCCTGCCGGGCGAGGATCTGCGGCCCGAGAAGGCCGACGACGCCAACGAGCCTGTGAAGATAGCCGGCAAACTGGCGGCTCTGGACGGTGTGCCGGCGGATTTGCCCGGCTCCTGGCCGAGGTTCAGGGGGCCGAATTTTGACGCCGTCAGCACCGATAGCGTTCCGCTGGGAAAGACGTGGCCGGCAAATGGCCCGGCGGTCCTCTGGTCGGCTGAGGTCGGGGAAGGTTACGCCGGCGCGGCGGTCCTGGCCGGGCGTGTGTATATGCTGGATTACGACCGCCAGAACCAGGCCGACGTCGTACGATGCCTCTCGCTTGCCGACGGCAAAGATATCTGGCGCTATTCTTATCCCGTCAAGATTAAGCGGCTTCATGGAATGAGCCGAACGGTGCCGGCGGTGACGGACAAATACGTGGTGACCCTCGGGCCGAAATGCCACGTTACGTGCCTGGATTCGAGGACGGGTGATTTCCGCTGGATGTTCAACCTGGTCAAGGAATTCCACACGAAGGTGCCTGATTGGTACGCGGCGCAGTGCCCGCTGATAGACGACGGCAAGGCGATTATCGCGCCGGCCGGCGATGTTCTCATGATGGCCGTGGATTGCGAAACGGGCCAAATCCTCTGGCAGACCCCCAATCCCGACGGCTGGATAATGACCCATTCGTCCATCGTGCCCATGGCGTTCAACGGCAAGCGATTCTATGTCTACTGCGGCGGCGACCATCTCAAAGGCGGGGTCGTCGGCGTATCGGCCCAGGATGGAAGCGTCCTGTGGAAGACTGACCTGTGGAAAGTGCGATACAGCGTCCCGATGCCAGTTATTATAGGGCCTGACAGAGTATTTCTGACCGCCGGCTACGGCCAGACCGAAAACGGCTGCACGATGCTCAGATTGACCGAGGCAGACGGAAAGATCGCCGTCGAATCGGAATTTCTTCATCCGACCACCGTGTTCGGCTCGATACAACACACCCCCGTCTTTTATGACGGCTACATTTATGGAGTCAGGCCCGACGGACAGTTGGTTTGCCTCGGTCTCGATAGAAAGGTGGTCTGGACCAGTACCAGCGCGAACAAATTCGGCAGCGGGCCATATTCTATCGTGGACGGTCTGATTTATGTCATGAACGACACGGGAGAGCTGGCTCTGGTGCAGACCGGTCCTTCGGGCTACACGGAGCTGGCGCGGGCCAAAGTGCTGATTGGACACGAGTCCTGGGGGCCGATGGCTGTCGCGTCGGGCCGCCTGATTGTACGTGACACGGAGCGAATGGCATGCCTCGACATCTCCGAGCATTAAGGCTGCTGCATTGAGGATGGGGCGTTTTTGTGCTATAATCACGAATTCGCAAAACCTGCAAAGGTGCCCAAATGGATAAAACAACTGGAAAAGTGAATACCCGGCCGCTCGTGGGGGTTTTGGTTGCACTGGCTGTTGTCGTTGCTATTGCAGCGGTGGCCAGACTCGACGTATTTGGCCGCAGGGGCAGCCGCCTCGGCAAAGGATTTAGGTACGACATCGAGGAGCTGACGAAAGTTGACCCCAAATTAATCTTATATGAAGAACGGGGCGGTGTGATTGAGACCGGCTTTACCGCGTCGCACGCTGTTGCCGTGGATACAAAAGGTTCGATCTACGTCGCGGGGGATCGAGCGATTCGCAGATTCTCTGACCAGGGAGTCATTCTCGGGCAAATCGACCTGGCCGGCGAGCCCGGATGTCTGGCGGTATTGGCCGACGGGACCACGTACGTCGGACTGAAGGATCACGTCGAAATCTATGACGCCCAGGGGCAGCGCAAGGCAAGTTGGGAAAGCCTCGGCCCCGATGCCCATTTGACCAGTATCGCTATTTCAGATGCGAATGTTTTTGTCGCCGACGCCGGCAACCGTGTTGTGGTCCGCTGCGATATATCGGGCAATCTGGTCGCCCAGATCGGGAAAAAGGATTCGTCTCGAAATGTCCCCGGGTTTGTGATTCCGAGTCCTTATTTTGACTTGGTTGTTTCCCAGGATGGACTGCTTCGGGTGGTCAATCCAGGGCGTCGCCGCATTGAGGCCTACACGTTCGACGGCGATATCGAATTTTGGTGGGGCACCGGCTCGGTGAATATCGAGGGGTTCTGCGGCTGCTGCAATCCCGTCAACATCGCTGTGCTGCCCGACGGCGGATATGTCACCTGCGAAAAAGGCCTGACTCGGGTCAAAACTTATGACTCCGAGGGGCAATTCGTGGGAGTGGTCGCCGCCCCTCACCAGTTGGTCCGCGACGGAGATTTGAGAGTCTGCAACCTGCCCGAAGAGTGCCAGGCCGGCGGCTTTGACGTCGCGGTCGATTCGGCGGGGCGCATCTTTGTGCTCGATACCATCAAGAACGTCATACGGATATTTTCCAAAATAGAAGGCCGATAATGAGCGAAAGTCCACGCGAAAATCCCAGCCGCAGAGAGTTGTTTGCCGGTGCGCTGCGATATGCTGCACTTGGGCTGGTAGCGACGGGCGGGGCGGCTCTGTTTGCCAAGAGGAGGCGGCTGCTGCGGGATGGCATTTGCATCAAAGATCGACTCTGCGATGGGTGTGCGATTTTTCCGCAGTGTGAACTGCCGCAAGCATTGTCGGCCAGAAAGATTCAATCGGGAGCAAATAGTGGCGGAAGATAAGAAAAGGACAATCAACAGGCGTCATTTCCTGCGCGACGGTCTGTGGGGCGCATCGTTGGCTGCCCTGGGTATGGTGGCTGGCGCTTCGGCTCGCAAACGCCGCGATACTGACTTGGTATGGCAAATCGACCCTTATGCGTGCGTATCGTGTACAAATTGTGCGACGTATTGCGTGCTGGAGAACTCCGCGGTCAAGTGCGTGCAGATTTACTCCATCTGCGGCTATTGCGATTTCTGCCCCGGGTATTTCGAGCCGGGCGCCTCTGTGCTCAAGCCTGGGGCTGAGAACGAGCTTTGCCCGACCGGCGCAATCTCGCGGAAATTCATCGAGGAGCCCTACTACGAATACACAATCGACGAGACGCTTTGCGTCGGCTGTGCCAAGTGCGTCAAGGGCTGTGCGGCCTTCGGAAACGGCTCCCTGATCATGCAAGTGCGTCACGACCGCTGTCTGAACTGCAATGAGTGTGCCATCGCCGTGGCTTGTCCCTCGGCAGCGTTTCGGCGGGTCCCCGCCGACCGGCCCTATTTGCTGAAGGGGGAAAACCACGCTTAATGATTCGTTCCGCCTGCGCCATAACCGGTATAGCCGTCCTTCTGATTCTCTGCGGCTTCGTGCGGGGAGCCGAGCGATTTCCCCCGCCCGATTTCGAGACGGGCCACCAAATGCCCAGTCCGACGACACCGCATCCGCGCCAGGACGTCTATGAATACATCGACGTTGCAGTGCTGCTTGCAGCGCTGGCTTTGTCGTCGTACCTGGTTCTGAAAAAACGCAGCCGACGGGCGATCTTTGCCCTGACGGTGTTTTCTCTGTTGTACTTTGGCTTCTGGCGGAAAGGCTGCATCTGTCCCGTCGGCGCCACGCAGAATATCGTCCTGAGCATCTTCGACCCCACGTACGCCGTGCCGATTACCGTTGCAGCGTTCTTTCTGCTGCCGCTGGTATTCACGCTTTTCTTCGCGAGGAGCTTCTGTGCGGCGGTTTGCCCGCTCGGTGCGATCCAGGACCTGGTGCTGTGCAAGCCGGTGGCGGTGCCTGGCTGGGTGGAAAGCGGATTGCGATTGTTGGCCTACGTCTATCTCGGGGCCGCGGTCCTTTTCGCAGCCACCGGCAGCGCTTTTGTTATATGCCGCTACGATCCGTTCATTTCGATCTTCCGTATGACCGGCGGCCTGAATATTCTTGTCTTCGGCGGCTGCCTGCTGCTTATCGGCGTGTTCATCGGACGGCCTTATTGCCGCTTCCTCTGCCCCTACGGCGTCATCCTTCGGCAGTTCTCGCGCCTCTCGCGGCGGCGTGTGACGATTACTCCCGATGAATGTATCCGCTGCAAGCTCTGCGAGGACGCCTGTCCTTTCGGTGCAATCAAGAAGCCGGCGGCGCAGTGGTCGACTCAGGATTACGCAGTTGCCAGAAAGAGGCTGGGACTGTTCATACTGGCCTTGCCGGTGCTCATTCTGGCAGGTGGCTGGGCGGGGTCCAGCGTTAGGGCGGTCACGGCGCGGGCACACCCGACTGTCCGACTGGCTGACCGCATCTACCTTGAGGAGACGGGCGCCGCGACGGATACCACGGATGCCAGCGCAGGGTTCAGAGCAACAGGTAAACAGATAGAACAACTCTACCAGGAAGCGTCGAACATACAGGCCCGGTTTGGACTGGGAGGATGGATAGTCGGCGGATTCGTCGGGCTGGTGGCCGGGCTTAAGTTGATTGGGCTTTGCGTCTGGCGTCGACGCGATGACTACGAAGCCGACAGGGCAAGCTGTTTGGCGTGTGGCCGGTGTTTTGAATATTGCCCCAGGGAGCACGTCCGGCTGGAAGCAGCCAAAGAGGGGAAGATTTGATAACTCATGAGTCCTGAGAACGTGAATATTTCGCAAAACGCCAGGGCCAAAAGCCTGTGGTACCGATGCGCCACCACGACGGCTGTTGTCGCTGGAATATTCTCGCTGATTGTCTGCGTCTTCATGCTTCTGAACTACGGCAAGAGCCGGGTCGTCAAGACGGACCAGGAGGCGGAACTGCTTAAGTTGAGAGCAGACAGCCGCACCCAACCGGGCAATGAGCAGTTGCTTTCGCAAGTCCGCGAGCTGGACTTGCACATCAGGCACCAGCGATTCGCCGCACTGGACCGCGCCCGTAAAGGCAGCTTCCTGCTGCTGGGCGGAGCGGCGATTCTGCTGATTGCCCTAAAGGTGGCCAGCCAGCTCAGAAAAGAGCTGCCGGCCCCGGAGGCTGGCGTCGATAAAGCCGAGGAGCAAATCCGCCAGGCTGCGACTGCCCGGTGGGCAGTAACGGCGGGGGTGGTGCTTCTGGTTTTAGGCTCGCTGGTTCTGGCCTGGATGCCGACGATTGAATTCCCCGCCGCCGGTGGGGCTGGCGGGACGGCGGCCTCGGCCGAGGATGCAAACAAGGCATGGCCCTGCTTCCGAGGCCCCAACGGAAACGGAATAAGCACCCACGCAAATATCCCGGCAGACTGGGATGGCCCCAGCGGCAAAGGGATTCTCTGGAAGAGCAAGGTTCCCTTGCCGGGCCACAATTCACCGGTTGTCTGGGGCAGCCGCGTGTTCCTGTCCGGCGGCGACCCGAACGCCCTTCAGGTCTATTGCTTCGACGCCGCTTCGGGCGCCGCGCTTTGGACGGGAAAGGTCGCTCGCGTGGCCCCAAAGCAAGGCGAAGAGCCATTTGCGCCGATGGAGGACACCGGCTTTTGCGCCTCGACCGTTGCGACCAACGGGCGGCACGTCTGTGCGATCTTTGCCACAGGCGACGTCGGCTGCTTTGACTTCAGCGGGCGCAAAGTCTGGGAAAAAAGCTTAGGTATACCCGACAGCTCCTACAGTTATGCCTCGTCGCTTGCGATGTATCGCAATCTGCTGCTGATTCAATACGACCAGGGGGGCATCGAGGACGGGCTATCGGCGCTGATCGCGCTGGATACGTTCTCGGGCAACGTCGTCTGGCAGACGAAGCGGCCCGTCGGGAATTCGTGGAGCTCGCCCATCGTTGCCACCGTCGGCGATCAGGCCCAGCTCATCACCTGCGCCGACCCGTGGGTCATCGCCTACGAGCCTGCCAAGGGCACGGAACTTTGGCGGGCCAATTGCCTCAAGGGTGACATCGCCCCTTCGCCGATCTACTCGAATGGGTTGGTGTTCGCGATAGAGCCGTATAACAAGATGGTGGCAATTCGCACCGGCGGCCAGGGCGATGTCACCAAGACGCATATCGCCTGGACTATGGAGGACGGGGGGCCCGATATCTGCTCTCCGCTCAGTAATGGCCAAGTGGTATATCTGCTGGCCACGGAAGGGCTTCTGAGCTGCTACAAGGTCTCGGACGGAAAGAAGCTGTGGGAGCACGATTTCCTCGAGTATTTTCGGGCTTCGCCGAGTCTTGTGGGCGACAAGGTGTATCTGTTGAGTGAAATGGGCGCGATGTACATCATTCAGGCCGGATTGGAGTTCAAGCAATTGGCCAAGTGCGTGCTGGGCGAAGAGTGCTACGCCTCGCCCGCTTTTGCCGACGGACGCATTTTCATCCGGGGGCTCCACAACCTGTACTGCATAGGAAGCAGCAACTGATGGATGAGCTGGATTTGACATTTGTGGATCAGGTGGTTAAGAAGACCGGGACCGGCGCGGAAAACGTACTCGAGATACTTCAGGCGGTCCAAGGTCGCTTCGGCTATCTGCCGCAGGAAGCTCTCGAGCGGGTCTGCCGGATCACACAGATTACCCCGGCATCCATCGCCGGCGTTTCGACGTTCTACGACCAGTTCCGTCATCGCCCGGTCGGGCGCCACATCATTCACGTGTGCGTCGGAACCGCCTGCCACGTCAAGGGAGCCGACCGCGTCTATGAAGCGTTTCAGCGCCATCTCGGCCTCGCCAACGGCGAGGATACGGATGCCCAAAAAATGTTCACGATCGAGAAAATCGCCTGCCTGGGATGCTGCACGCTGGCGCCCGCCGTACAGATTGACGACGTCACATACGGGCATCTGTCTCCCGACAGGGTGCCGACGGTGATAGACGATTTTCTCAGGTTCGAAAAAATCAGGGCGGGCCGGCGAAAGAGAGCTTCGGGTCCCCGAATCGAAAGCCTGGATCGGCGGGGTGAAATTCGCCTGGGGCTGGGTTCGTGCTGCGTCGCCAGGGGCAGCGGAAAGCTGCGTGACGCCCTGGAGAAGGCGCTGGGCGACACCGGCGTTAAAATCAGGGTAAAACGCGTCGGGTGCGTCGGCATGTGCCATCAGACGCCGCTGGTGGAAGTGGTGATGCCCGATAATAAATCCTTTCTTTATGCAAAGGTGCAGCCGGAAGACGCCAAGGCCATTGTCGCGCGGCACTTCAAGGTCGGCGGGATAAAAAGAAGCATCACCAATCGCTTATGGGAGGGTCTTGACCATCTGTTGACGGACGAGGCATCAGCACCGGTGACGCGGTATTCAATCAACGTGCGTGACAAGCCCGTGGCAGATTTCCTCGGCCGGCAGAAGCATATCGCGACCGAGCACCGTGGAGTCATCGACCCGACCGATATCGACGAATATCTGTCGCACGATGGGTTCAAGGCTCTCGAAAGGTGCATTCGGGAGATTAGCGCCGAGGGAGTCATCGCGGAGGTTGAGCGCAGCGGCCTTCGGGGTCGCGGCGGCGCCGGCTATCCGACGCACCGCAAATGGGCCGCCGTGCGCGCACAGCAGGCCGACAAGAAATTCGTGGTCTGCAACGGCGATGAGGGCGACCCCGGCGCCTTCATGGACAGGATGCTGATGGAGTCCTATCCGTATCGAATCATCGAAGGCATGACTATCGCCGCCCACACGGTCGGCGCTAAGCAAGGCTATTTCTATATTCGAGGAGAGTATCCGCTGGCGACCGAGCGGATTAGCCAGGCGATGGAGATTGCCGCCCAGCGGGGCTTTCTGGGCGAGAACATCCTGGGCAGCGGGTTCTCGCTTCACTTGAAGATCGTCCCAGGCGCCGGCGCATTTGTCTGCGGCGAAGAGACGGCGATGATCGCCAGCATCGAGGGCCGGCGCGGAATGCCTCGCTTGCGGCCTCCCTATCCGGCGCAGAATGGCCTCTGGGGTCAGCCGACCCTCATCAACAACGTCGAAACGTACGCCGCAGTGCCCTGGATCGTCCGAAACGGCGCCGAGGCGTTCGCCGCGCTGGGCACCAGTACCAGCAAGGGGACGAAAGTCTTCGCCCTGGCCGGCAAGGTGGACCGCGTCGGTCTGATTGAGGTGCCGATGGGCATTTCTGTGCGGCAGATCATCGAAGAGGTCGGCGGCGGGATCGCCGGCGGCCTGCGCCTCAAAGCAGTGCAGGTGGGAGGCCCGTCCGGCGGCTGCGTCCCGGCGGAGCTGGCGCATCTTCCCGTCGATTACGAAACGCTGCAAAGCATCGGGACCATGATGGGCTCCGGCGGGATGGTCGTGCTCGACGAGACCGACTGCATGGTGGACATCGCGCGGTATTTTCTGGAGTTCACGCAGAACCAGTCGTGCGGCAAGTGCACGTTCTGCAGGATCGGCACGCGGCGCATGCTGGACATTCTCGAACGCTTGTGCGCGGGGCAGGGCAGCCATGCCGACATTCAGGAGTTGGAGGAGCTGGCTCAGAGGGTTCGGACGACCAGCCTGTGCGGCCTGGGCAAAACGGCCCCCAATCCGGTGCTCTCCACGATCAAGTACTTTCGCGACGAGTACGAAGCCCACGTCCAGAAGCGCTGCCCGGCGGGTAAATGCAAAGCCCTTATTACCTATTCGATTACGGACAACTGTATTGGCTGTACCCTGTGCGCCCAGCACTGCCCCGTCGATGCCATCGCCATGAAGCCCTATCAAAAGCACGAAATCGATGCCCAAAAATGTATTCGCTGCGGAACGTGCAAGCAGGTCTGTCCCGCAGACGCGGTTAAGGTTCAGTAGCTAATGCCCAGACTATTCGTGGACAATCGTGAAGTTGAAGTTGAGCGTGGCGCGACCATTCTCGATGCGGCCCGCAAGCTCGGCATCGCCATCCCCACGATGTGCTTCCTGAAGGGGTATGAGCCTTCGACCAGTTGCATGCTTTGCGTGGTCAAGGTCAACGGCATGGCGAGCCTGACGCCGGCGTGCGGAACGCCGGCCGCCGAGGGTATGCGCGTCGAGAGCGAGTGCGATCATGTCCGCCAGGCCAGGAAAGCGGCGCTGGAGCTGCTGCTGAGCGACCATGTGGGCGACTGCATGGGGCCTTGTCACGTGATCTGTCCCGCGCAGATGAACATCCCGCTGATGATTCGTCAGATCGGGATGGACGAGCTCCGTGATGCAATTGTCACCGTGAAGAACGATATTGCTTTGCCGGCGGTCCTGGGCCGGATTTGCCCCAAGCCGTGCGAGAAGGGATGCAGGCGGGCCGCCGTCGATGAAGCCGGCCAAGCTGTTTCAATCTGCCTGCTGAAACGCTACGTCGCCGATGTCGATCTGCAATCGGGCAAGCCCTATCTGCCGGCCTGCAAACCGAAGCTGGACAAGCGCGTCGCGATCATCGGGGCGGGTCCCGCCGGATTGGCGGCGGCTTATTATCTATTGCAGCAGGGGATCAACTGCACGATTTTCGACGACCATGACAAGCCGGGCGGCATGCTCCAATACGCCGTCCCGGAGAAGGAGCTTCCGAGGGACGTGTTGGATCGCGAGATCGCCTTGGTCGAAAAACTGGGGGCCAGGTTCCAGGGGAAAACTCGCATTGGCGCTGTATTGTCGCTGGAGGATTTGCGAAAGGAATTTGACGCAGTCTTCGTTGCCGCCGGCGCCGACGCCGAGCCGATGGGCCTCAAGACCAGCGCCAACGGCATAGCGATAGACGCCGACACGTATCAGACCGACGTCCCCGGCGTCTTTGCAGGCGGCGACGCGGTCCGCAAGCGAAGGCTGACGGTTCGAGCCGTTGCTGATGGTAAGGAGGCTGCTTTGGCCATCGGCCAGTATCTGAGCGGCCGGACTGTGACCGGCCCGATCAAAGTATTCAACAGTCGTATCGGCAAGGTTAGAGACGAGGAAAAAGGCGCATTTGCCGCGTGTGGCAGCAATGAGAAACGGGTTATGCCATCGAACGAAGGCGACGGATTCACGGACGAGCAGGCCCGGCTGGAGACTTCGCGCTGCCTCCACTGCGACTGCCGCAAGGCCGACAACTGCAAGCTAAGACAATACGCCCAGGAGCTTGGTGCCAGGGCGAGCCGCTACAAGGGCGAACGCCGGGCCTTCGTTCAGCGTATTGAGCATCCGCACGTGATCTACGAGCCGGGCAAATGCATCGACTGCGGCCTGTGCATACAGATCGCTTCCGCAGCCGCTGAAGAGCTTGGCCTGAGTTTCGTCGGTCGCGGCTTCGATGTTCGGGTCGAGGTGCCGTTCGGCCGGTCCATGGCCGAGGGGCTGAAGCGTTGCGCCGCGCAGTGCGTGGCTGCCTGCCCGACCGGGGCCCTGGCGACGCGCGACATGCGGCTTGAAAAATGAAAACGGTTTGAAAGGTGATTTCGCGAATGAGCGCAAATAGACCAAGAGTGATTTTCGATCTGAAATCGGCAATCGGCAATCGGCAATCGAAAATCAATTTTCTCTGTGCCCTCTGTGTGCTCTGTGGCTATCCATGCACCGTTGCCAACGCGGCTGACTGGCCCAACTGGCGCGGGCCGAGCCACGACGGGATATCGAGCGAGACCGGCTGGCTGACGACTTGGCCGCAAACGGGACCCAAGGTGCTCTGGAAGGCCGAGGTCGGAACGGGCTTCTCCTCGATCTCCATAAGCAATGGCCGAGCTTATACCATGGGCAATATCCGCAACAATGATGTGCTTTATTGCCTGGATGCCGAAACGGGCGCGGAGATATGGAAGAAATCCTACCCTTGCCGCTTGTTTGCTGAGAGTCATGAAGGCGGTCCCTGCGCGACGCCGACCGTGGAGGGCGAGGCCGTTTATACTTTCAGCAAGAATGGCGACGCCATCCGTTTCGATGCCACGACGGGTCAGATCGTCTGGCACAAGAACCTCGTCAAGGAACTGAGTTTGAGACCTCCCACGTGGTATTTCGCCGGCTCGGCATTGTTAGTAGGCAATCTGGTTATTCTCAATGCGGGCACGTATGGTGTCGCTCTCAATAAGGCTGACGGCCGCGTCGTGTGGCAAAACGGAAAAGGGGCGTCAGGATATGCAACGCCGCTGCCTCTTGGCCAGGCAGGCCAGGCTGTGGTAATGCCCGTATGCAGGGAGGTTGTGGCATTGGACCCCCAAACGGGCAAGGTTTTGTGGAAGGTCCCCTGGAGGACCGATTATGATATCAACGCCGCCGATGTGATTGTCTCGGGCGACACCGTCCTTATTTCCTCCGGATACAATGAGGGCTGTGCTTTATACAGAATCGCCGGGAGTAGCGTGACCGAGATT
>Ga0316628_100003634_pt1 | contig 11924 bp, 11 predicted proteins | sample OWC_Aug_M2_C1_D5_FD_207648 | JGI IMG/M metagenome (GOLD analysis project Ga0316628, IMG submission 207648) | Wetland soil microbial communities from Old Woman Creek delta, Ohio, United States - OWC_Aug_M2_C1_D5_C | ecosystem: Environmental > Terrestrial > Soil > Wetlands | place: USA: Ohio...
CGGCCTGCTCGAGACGTGCCCCTTCGTCCGCGCCTTGCAGCGCTGCAGGCCCCTGGTGGGCGGCAAGGGTGCGCGCCAGGGCCACGCGGGCCTCGGGGTTCGTCGGCGCCGTCGCCCGGCCCTGCAGGAGGCGCAGCCAGTCCAGCGCGCCCTGGGCGGCGCTGTCCTCCGGTCGATCCTGCAGCCACTCGCGCAGCTTCTCCTCGGCCTCGGCGTATCGGCCCAGATCCCTGAGAACAAGGGCGTCACGGTAGGCCGAACTCATCTGCGGGCAGTCACCCCTCGGTCCTGGCTGGCCTTGTGCTTAACCCGGGATCTGCCGGAGCGAAAAGGAGCCGCCGCGATACTAGACGTCCAGGTCCGCCGCGGCGAACTCGGCGTTTTCCTGGATGAAGCGGAAGCGCAGCTCGGGCTTGCGGCCCATCAGCGCCTCGACCAGGTCGGCCACGGACTCCTCGGAGCGGGGCAGGGTGATCCGAGCCAACGTCCGCGTCGCCGGATCCATGGTGGTCTCCTTGAGTTGGGCGGGCATCATCTCGCCCAGGCCCTTGAACCGGCTGATCTCCGGCTTCCGGCCCTTGAACTCCATGGCGAGCAGCTCGTCGCGGTGGGCGTCGTCACGCGCGTAGACCACCTTGCCGCCCTGCGAGAGCCGGTAGAGCGGCGGCAGCGCCAGGAACAGGCGGCCCGCGCGGATGAGGTCGGGCATGGTGCGGTAGAAGAAGGTGATCAGCAGGCTCGCGATGTGGGCGCCGTCGACGTCGGCGTCCGTCATGATGATGATCCGCTCGTAGCGGAGGTCTTCTTCCTTGAACCTAAGGCCGCCCTGCGCGCCCAGCGCGAGCAGCAGGTCGGTGAGCTCCTTGTTGCCGCCGGTCTTGTCGGTGGAGGCCGAGGCGACGTTCAGGATCTTGCCCCGAAGCGGAAGGATGGCCTGGGTTCTTCGGTCGCGCGCCTGCTTGGCCGAGCCACCGGCGCTGTCGCCCTCGACGAGAAACAGCTCGGCCCCGTCGATCGCACCGCCCGAGCAGTCGGCGAGCTTGCCGGGCAGCCTGAGCTTCCGCGTGGCCGATGCGCGCGCCACCTCCTTCTCGCGACGACGCTTCAGGCGTTCCTCGGCCCGCTCGATCACGAACTGGAGGAGGCTGTTCGCCGCCTTCGGCTGGGCGGCGAGCCAATGGTCGAAGGGATCTCGCAGCGCCGTCTCGACGAGGCGCTGGGCGTCGCTCGAGGAGAGCCGCTCCTTGGTCTGGCCCTGGAATTCGGGATTGCGGACGAAGACGCTGATCAGGGCCCCGGCCTGGGCCAGCACGTCGTCGGCCGTGATCAGACCCGCGCGCTTCTCGCCGATCAGGTCTCCGTAGGCCTTGAGGCCGCGCGTGACGACGGCGCGGAGACCGGCCTCGTGCGTTCCCCCCTCGGGCGTGGGCACGGTGTTGCAGTAGGACTGCATGAAGCCATCGGCCTCGCCGAAGCCGGCGGCGGTCCAGGCGATCGCCCACTCGACGGCGCCCGCCTCGTCCTGGCGTTCGTAGCGGCCGGCGAAGGGCTCGGGCGTGACCGTCTCCACGTCCTTGACCCGTTCGGCCAGGAAGTCGGCGAGCCCGTTCGGGAAGCGGAACACCGCCTCGGCCGGGGTCTGGTCGTGGAGGCGCGAGGGGTCGCACCGCCAGCGGATCTCGACGCCGCCGAACAGGTACGCCTTGGAGCGCGCCATGCGGTAGAGGCGCGCCGGTTTGAAGCTCGCGCCTTCGCCGAAGATCACGGGATCCGGCGTGAAGGTGATCGTGGTGCCGTGCTTGCGGGTCGGCGCGATCTTCTGGATGGGCCCCAGCGGCTTGCCGCGTGCGAACACCTGCCGCCACTCGAAGCCGTCCTTCCAGGCGGTCACCTCGACGCGCTCGGACAATGCGTTGACGACCGAGACGCCGACGCCGTGAAGGCCGCCGGAGGTCTCGTAGGCCTTTCCGGAGAACTTCCCGCCGGAGTGCAGGACGGTCATGATCACTTCCAGCGCGGACTTGCCCGGATGCTTCGGGTGCGGGTCGACCGGGATGCCGCGGCCGTCGTCGTGCACGGTGAGCGCGCCCTCGGCGTCTAGCGTGACCTCGATCACCTTGGCGTGGCCGGCCACCGCCTCGTCCATGGCGTTGTCGAGCACCTCCGCGAAGAGGTGGTGCAAGGCCCGCTCGTCGGTACCGCCGATGTACATGCCGGGCCGCTTGCGGACGGGCTCGAGGCCTTCGAGGACCTCGATGTCCTTCGCCGAATAGCCCGATGGCTTCGCACCGGAGACGACCTTCGGGTCCGCGCGCGGCTCGTGCGCCTCGGCCAGGGGCGCGGCCGGGGGCGGATTGAGCGCGTCGTCGCCGAAGAGGTCGAGGGAAGGGGCTGCGGCCTTGCTGGGCATGTGTCCTTGCGCGGTGTTCGAGCCGCCGAACTTGCGGCGATTCTGGAGGCCTATCTAATCCGCCCAAGGCGCGAGGCAACGACCGGGCGCCCATTGTGTCCGGATACCCTTGTCATCCCAAGAAATTGGGGCAAGGGTATCGCCTACGCCACCGCACGGGGCCGTCTGGCCAACAGATGCGGGGCGCCTGGGAGGTGACGGATGTCCGAAATGAAGGTTCGCAAGGGCTGGGCCCCGCCCGAGCTGATCAATATCGGCGGCACGGCCGGCGCGCTGCTCGCCGTGGTGGCCGCGGGCGCAGGCCTCTCCTCGGTGCTGCCGGATCCGTCGTCCCCCTGGATGACCGCCGCGGCCTACCTCGCGCCGGCCAGCCTGGCGTTCGCCGCCTACTGGTGGATCGCGCAGAAGCTGTAGGGCTACGGGACTCCGCTCATCCCGGCGAAGGCCGGGATTCAGTCTCACGCTAGGCTCTCGATCAGACCCGCCTCCGTAAGCTGGGTCCCGGCCTTCGCCGGAACGAGCGGGTGCAAGTTCAGTCGGACAGCAAAAAGGGCCGCGGATCTCCGCGGCCCTTTCGCGTCCTGCGTCAGGAACCGACGCTCAGCACTTGAAGTACATGTCGAACTCCACCGGATGCGGGTGGAGGGTGAGGCGCATGATCTCCTCCATCTTCAGCTCGATGTAGGCGTTGATGAAGTCGTCGTCCATGACGCCGCCGCGCTTCAGGAAGGCGCGGTCCTTGTCGAGGTTGTCGAGCGCCTCGCGGAGCGAGCCGCAGACTTCGGGGACCTTCTTCTGCTCCCGGGGCGGCAGGTCGTAGAGGTTCTTGTCCATCGGCTGGCCCGGATCGATCTTGTTCTCGATCCCATCGAGCCCGGCCATCAGCAACGCCGTGTAGGTCAGGTAGGGGTTGCCCATGGGGTCGGGGAAGCGGACCTCGATGCGCTTGGCCTTCGGCGAGTCCACGTGCGGGATGCGGATCGAGGCCGAGCGGTTGCGCGACGAGTAGGCGAGCTTCACCGGCGCCTCGTAGCCCGGCACCAGGCGCTTGTAGGAGTTGGTCGTCGAGTTCGAGAAGGCGTTGATCGCCTTGGCGTGCTTGATGATGCCGCCGATGTACCAGAGGCAGAGGTCCGACAGCCCCGCGTACTTGTCGCCGGCGAACAGCGGCTTGCCGCCCTTCCAGATCGACTGGTGCACGTGCATGCCCGAGCCGTTGTCGCCGAACATCGGCTTGGCCATGAAGGTGGCCGTCTTGCCGTAGGCGTGCGCCACGTTGTGGATCACGTACTTATAGAGCTGCATCCGGTCGCCCATGGTGATCAGCTCGGCGAACTTCAGGCCCAGCTCGTGCTGCGCCGGCGCGACCTCGTGGTGATGCTTCTCGGGCTGCATGCCGAGCTCGCCCATGACCGCGAGCATCTCGCCGCGCAGGTCCTGGCCCGAGTCGATCGGGTTGACCGGGAAGTAGCCGCCCTTGGGGCCGGGCCGGTGGCCCATGTTGCCTTCCGGGTACTGCTTGGCCGAGCTCACCGGCAGCTCGACGGAGTCGAAGGCGTAGAAGGTGTCGTGCGGGGCGGTGTTCCAGCGCACGTCGTCGAAGACGAAGAACTCGGCCTCGGGCCCGAAGAACACCGTGTCGCCCACGCCCGACGACTTCACGTAGTTCAGCGCCGCCTTGGCGATCGAGCGCGGGTCGCGGTTGTAAGGCGTCCCGGTGTCCGGGTTCACGACGTCGCAGAACAGGGCCATCGTCGTCTGCTGGTAGAACGGGTCGATGATGGCCGTGGCCAGGTCCGGCCGGAGCTTCATGTCGCTCTCGTTGATCGCCTTCCAGCCGGCGATCGAAGAGCCGTCGAACATCGTCCCGTCGGTGAGGAAGTCGTCGTCGACGAGGTCGATGTCGAACGTGACGTGCTGCATCTTCCCGCGCATGTCGGTGAAGCGGACGTCGACGTACTTGACGTCCTTCTCCTTGATCTGCGCCAGGATGTCTTTGGCGGTCGGCATGTGGCTGTCCCCTCTGGTCCTTCCAGTCTCTATGGTGGGTTCTAGACGGCTGCGGCCCCGGTCTCGCCGGTGCGGATGCGCATGACGTCGATGATATCGGAGACGAAGATCTTGCCGTCCCCGATCCGGCCCGTGCGGGCGGCGTTGGCGATCGCCTCGATCGCGCGCTCGAGCTGGTCGTCGGCGACGACGACCTCGATCTTGATCTTCGGCAGGAAGTCCACGACGTACTCGGCGCCGCGGTAGAGCTCGGTCTGGCCCTTCTGGCGTCCGTAGCCCTTAGCCTCGATCACCGTCATGCCCTGGACGCCGAGCTCCTGAAGGGCCTCCTTCACCTCGTCCAGCTTGAAGGGCTTTATGACGGCTTCGATCTTCTTCATGGCCCGACTGCTGCTCGCCCCGGCGGTTCGCGGCGGACGGAGCACGGCCGGCCGCTCTGGCACAAGCGCGGGCCTCGCGCACGGCGGCTCCGGGGCATATCAATAAGGCAGGCGCCCAAGAAATAGGCAGTCATCGCCCAACAAACGCGCACCGCCCAATTCGGCTTGTCCCGCCGTTTCCGGCGCCTAGGATCGCCGCCGATCCGTTTCGGAGGGGACATTTTGGCGAAGGGCGAGCTTCCGGTACTCATTGGCGCGGGCCAATTCACCTATCGCGGCGATCCGGCGGTCTCGCCGGCGCCCACGGCCCTGCTGAAGATTGCGGCGGAAGGGGCGGCGGCCGACGCCGGACTGGGCGTCGAGGCCCTGGCCGGGATCGACTCTCTCGCAGTGGCCGGCTTCGCGCTCGACGCGCCCGGCGACCGGAGGAGCGTGCCGCACTCGTCCAATCCCCCCGCGAGCCTCGCCCGGCGTCTCGGCGCAAGCCCGCACTGGGCGGTCTATTCGCATGTCGGCGGCAACACGCCCCAGCTGCTGGTCAACGTGATCGCCGAACGGATCGCCCGGGGCGAGACGGACTTCGCGCTGGCGGTCGGGGCCGAGTTCCTGGGCTCGGCGACCAGGCGGATGCGTGAAGGCCTGTCCTTCGACGATTGGGCGGCCGAAGAGGACCAGGACCTGCCGGCTCCCGAGCGCATCGGCGATCCGCGGCCCGGCGTCAGTCCCTACGAGGCGCGTCACGGGCTCAACCGGCCGATCAACACCTATCCCCTGTTCGAGAATGCGCTGCGGGCGCGGGATCACCGCTCGGTCGAGGACCACCAGCGGCGGATCGGCGAGCTCTTCGCGCGTTTCACCCGCGTGGCGGCCAGGAACCCCTACGCCTGGTTCCCCGTCGAGCGGACGCCGGAGGAGCTCGTCACGGTCTCCGAGCGCAACCGCATGGTGGGCTTTCCCTATCCCAAGCTGGTCAACGCGATCATGGAGGTGGACCAGTCCGCCGCGGTGATCATGACCAGCGAGTCCAGGGCTCGCGCGCTGGGCGTGCCGGAGTCGAAATGGATCTACCTGCACGGCTGCGCGGACGCCGCCGACCTGTGGAATCCCGTGGACCGGCAGGACTTCCACTCCAGCCCGGCGATGCGCCTGACCGGCCGGCGCGCGCTGGAGATGGCCGGGATCGGGCTCGACGCCGTCCGGCACATCGACCTCTATTCCTGCTTCCCGGTGGCGGTGGAGATCGGGGCCGAGGAGCTGGGCCTGTCGATCGACGATCCGCGCGGCCTCACCGTGACCGGCGGGCTGCCCTACGCGGGCGGACCCGGCAATAACTACGTCATGCACTCGATCGCGACCATGATGGGTCTGCTGCGCGCCGACCGCTCGGCCTACGGACTCGTCACAGGCAACGGCTGGTACCTCACCAAGCAGTCGACAGGCGTCTATTCGGCGAAACGCCCGGCACAGCCGTTCGAGCGGGAAGACCCGGGCGTGATCCAGGTGCGGATCGACGCCCTTCCGCATCCGGAGGTGACCGAGACGCCGAGCGGCCCGGCCCGGATCGAGACCTACACGGTCGTCCACCGGCGGGAGGGGCCGTTCATCGGGATCGTCGTGGGCCGCGACGCCTCCGGGCGCCGGTTCCTCGCCCACACGCCGAATGATCCCGCCACGCTCGCGGGCCTCGAGACCGGCGAGCAAGTCGGCCGCGGGGGAACCGTCACCGCCGGCGAGGACGGCCGCATCAACCTGTTCGTTCCGGAGTGACGATGCCGCGCCTCTATCTTATCCGCCATGGCCGCCCGGCTTCCAATTGGGGGGGCGGCGACGACGATCCGGGACTGGACGATGCCGGCCGCGCCCAGGCGGAGGCGGCGCGCGACCGGCTCCTGAGCCTTCCGGAGGGGCATCGTCCGCAGCGGGTGGTCAGCTCGCCCCTGCGCCGCTGCCGGGAGACGGCCGAGCCCACGGCCCGGGCGCTCGGCGTCGAGATCGAGATCGATCCGGTGGTCGGCGAGATCCCGACGCCGCAGGCGCTGCATCCGGCCGAGCGGCCGAGCTGGCTTCGCCAGGTATTCCAGGGGACCTGGGCGGAGATCGAGGGCGACTTCGACTACGACGAGTGGCGGCGCGAGATCGTGGGCTCGCTCAGGGCGCGCGGGGACACGGCGGTGTTCTCCCACTACGTCGCCATCAACGCCGTGGTCTCCCACCTGCTCGGCGAGGATCGCGTCTTGAGCTTTCGGCCCGACCATGCCTCGATCACGGTGCTCGAGACGGACGGTAGCGCGCTGACCCTGGTCGAGAAGGGTCGCGAGGCCGCGACCGGCGTGCTCTAAGGCAGGGGGAACCGGCTTGGCTGCGCGCCAGATCCTGACCGTCGCCGAGACTTCCGCCGCCGACAGGGCCGCGATCGCCGCGGGCACGCCCGGAACCGTGTTGATGGACCGGGCGGGGACCGCGGCGGCGGACGCGATCTGCGGACGCTTCCGCACCCAGGCCGCGACGGTGTTCTGCGGCCCCGGCAACAACGGCGGCGACGGCTATGTGATCGCCCGCGTGCTCAAGGAGCGGGGCTGGCCGGTGGAGGTGAGGGCGCTCGCCGACCCCACGACGGACGATGCGAGGCACGCGCGGGCGCACTGGGACGGCGCTGTGGGGGAGCTCGACGGACCAGCGGGCCCGGGCTTGTGGATCGACGCCTTATTCGGCGCCGGGCTCTCGCGGCCGCTCGAGGGGGAGGCCGCGGAGGCGGCGCAGAGGATGTCGGCGGCGGCGGACCGCGTGGTGGCGGTGGACGTCCCGAGCGGGGTGCCCGGGGACACCGGCAAGCCGCTCGGTCCCGCAGCGAGCGCCCGGCTCACGGTCACCTTCCATGCGAAGAAGCCGGCGCACGTGCTGGAGCCGGGCCGCAGCCGGTGCGGCGAGGTGGTCGTGGCGGACATCGGCCTGGGCGCGACGGCCTCGAGCACCTTCGAGAACGGTCCGGACCTTTGGCTGGAGCGCTTCCCCTGGCCCACGGCGGCGAGCCACAAGCATGCGCGCGGCCGGCTCATCGTCGTGAGCGGGGAGGCCTGGACGACCGGGGCGGCCCGCCTGGCCGCGCGGAGCGGACTGCGGATCGGCGCGGGGCTGGTGACCGTCTTCTCCCCGCCGGAAGCGCTCGCGGTCAACGCGGCGCATCTCGAGGCCGTGATGCTGCGGCCTTTCGAGACCGACCTCGAACTGGAGCAGGCGGCGTCGAACGTCGATGCGGCGGTGATCGGACCGGCCGCGGGCGTCACGGAGACCACGCTCCTCAACGTACTGGCGCTGGCCCGCACCGGCTCGGCCCTGATCCTGGACGCGGACGCCATCACCATCTTCCGCGACGATCCGGAGGAGTTGTTCTCGGTGCTGGACCGAGACGACGTGCTCACGCCACATCCGGGCGAGTTCGAGCGCATCTTCCCAGGCCTGCTGCCGGGTTCGCCGGAACGGATCACGGCCGCGCGGAAGGCGGCGGACCGCGCCGGCGCGGTGGTGCTGCTCAAGGGCTCCGACACCGTGATCGCCGCGCCGGACGGGCGAGCGGCCGTGAACGTGAACGGATCGGCCTGGCTCGCCACCGCCGGCTCGGGCGACGTGCTGGCCGGGTTCATCGGCGGCCTGATGGCGCAGGGCATGGACAGCTTCGAGGCGGCCTGCGCCGGGGCCTGGATCCACGCCGAGTGCGCCGAGCTGCACGGGCCTGGCCTGATCTCGGAGGATCTTCCGGGCCTCGCGCCGAATGTGCTGCGGCGCTTGCACGAGGAGCGCTAACCGTCCATCCCCAGGTCCGGCCGAGCCATCCACAGGCGACGCCGAGCGGGGCTTTGCAGCGGGCCTGATTCGGCTTCACCCTCGTGACAGCCAAGAACAAGCCGGGGGGATCGTCCAATGGGCATCGGAAACCTCTCGCCTATGAGCCGCGCGTTGCTCGAGCAGGCGCTGCCGGGGGGGCATCTTGAGAACGTCCTTTATCGCGACGGGGCGCGCGTGGAGACCGGGTTCCAGCGCGAGCGACGCTGCTTCGCGCTGGGCGAACGCGGTTGGCTCGCCTTCGTCGGCTGGGAGGGCCGGCCGACGGCGGGGACCGACTACGTCGCCCGCTGGGCGCTGACCGACAAGGCTCAGGAAGCCCTGCTGGTCGCCTGACGGCCTTCGCCGGCGGTGAGCGCGAGCAGGGCGAAAGTCGCCAGCCAGTGCTCGCCCATGTAGTCGCCCGCGACATACGGCAGGCTGGCCGCGAGGTGCCGCTCGGCGGCGTCGGCGGCGGCCCGGCGCACGGCGTGCGCGGCGGGCAGATCGGCGGCGATCTCCCGCCAGCACCACGCCCGCGAAAGGTTGAGCCCGTCGAGATGGGCGATCTTGCCGTCGCTGCGGTCGCTGACCACCGCCGGCGAGAACAGCGCCGGGGGCTCGCCGCGATCGGCGCGCGGCAGGTAGGCCGCGAACCAGGCCGCGAACGCCTCGCCCGGCAGGTATCGCCGGACGCACTCAGCCTCCATCAGCGTCGGCGACAGGAAGTCGTCGAGCGACGGCTCCCAGGCCGCGGCCTCGCGGTCGGCGAGATACCAGGCGCGGACCTTCTCGCGGAACTGCGTCAGCAATGCCTCATCGCCCGCGGCCACAGCGTAGTCGTAGCCCAGGGCCAGGGCGAAGGCGGTCGAGGAATGGACGCCCGTGCGGATCGGATAGACGGCGTTCGGCAGGAAGGCGCGGAAGCGGTCGGCGAAGGCCTCGGCCAGCGGCCTCACGGCGGCGGCCCAGCGGCGGTCGTCGTGGCGGAGCAGCTCGGCCTGCAGCTTCAGCGCCCAGGCCCAGCCGTACGGCCGCTCGAAGCCGCGCGCCGAGGCCCGCTGCAGGTAGTGAACCTCGCCCGCGACCTTCTGAGGCGTCAGCATCTCGTCGAACAGCTGGCAAATCTCGCCGGCTTCCGGGATCCCGGGCTGCAGCCGCAGCAGGCTCGCCAGCAGCCAGTAGCCATGCACGCAGGAGTGCCAGTCGAAGCTGCCGTAGAAGACGGGATGCAGGTCGCGCGGGCCCCTGGCGTCGGCGGCCGCGTCCAGCACGTGGTCGAGCTTGTTGGGATACTCGCGGCGCACGTGGCCGAGCGCGATGCGGGCGAACCGGGCGGCGATTGCGGGCGTCAGCCGCTCAGCGGAAGGCGAGGACATACATCAGCACCATGTTGGCCATCAACAAAGCGAGCGCCGTCGGGATCTGGGCCTTGATGACCGCATAGCGGTCCTTCAGCTCAAGGAGCGCGGGCGGCACGAGGTTGAAGTTGGCGGCAAGCGGGGTCATCAGCGTCCCGCAGAATCCGGACAGCATGCCGATCGCGCAGACGGCGGCCGGATCCCCGCCGAACCGGCGGATGAGGATCGGCGCGCCGACGCCGGCCGTGAGCACCGGGAAGGCGGCGAAGGCGTTGCCCATGATCATCGTGAAGCCGGCCATCCCGAGGCAGTAGACCGCGACCGCGGCGGCGCGGGTGTCCATCGGAAGCCAGGTCGTGACAAGGTCGCCGATCACGTTGCCGACGCCGGCCAGGGCGAACACCGCGCCCAGGGCGGCCAGGACCTGCGGAAGCAGGGCCGCCCAGCCGACGACGTCCATCAGCCGCCGGCCCTCCTGCAGCGGGCTGATCAAGGGCTGCTTCAGGAGGATCAGGGCCACGGCGACCGCGACGACCGCGGCCAGGGCGAGCGAGATCAGCGTGGCCTGCTTGGGATCGAGCAGCGGCTCGCCGCCCACGTGCAGCGGCTTGAGGATCAGCAGCGACAGCACGAGGACGACCGGCAGGGTCAGGGCCGGAGCGAACAGCTTCTCGCCGAACCGGCGGGCGAGCATCACCCGTTCCTCAGGCGTGGTCGTCGCCGGTTCGCCACGTCCGAGCAGGCCGAACCCTGCGATCAGGGCCAGCCCGAGGACGAGCAGGCCATTGCCCAGGTCGCCCAGCCGGTCGCCCGCCAGGAAGCTCAGCGCCACGAGGCCCCAGAAGGCGGCATTGCCCAAGCGCCTCGGATTCCGGGCGTCGGTGGCGCTCAGCAGCGCGAAGGCCGCGAAGACCAGGCCCGCCAGCACATAGACCACGCCGAGCTTGATCACGCGCGATCCTCGCCCGCCTCCGAGCGCAGGCGCCGCTCGATCAGCATCAGCCTTGCCGAATGGATGAGCCAGGCGGCGACGGCGGTCGGGATCGCCCATACGGAAAGCTGCAGCGGGTCGAGGTTGAGCCCCTCCTGCGCCAGGAAACCCACCATCAGCAGGATCGAGCCGACGGCGATGAAGATGTCCTCGCCGAAGAACAGGGCCACGTTGTCCGTCGCCGCGGCCAGGGCGCGAACCTTCTCGCGGCGCTCGGCGGAAAGCGGGCGGCTCCCGGATTCGGCGGCGGCCTCGGCCATCGGCGCGATCATCGGGCGGATGCTCTGCGCCTGGCCGGCGATCGAGGTCAGCCCGATCGCGGCGGTCATTTGGCGGAACGCCATGTAGCCGATCAGCAGCGGCGCGAAGGAGAGCCTGCGGAAGCGCCCGATGAGCATGCGCGCCCGCTCCTGCAGGCCGGCCCGCTCCGCCACGCCGATCACCGGCAGCACGAGCAGCGCGGCCGAGACGAAGCGGTTCTCGTTGAACGCCTTGCCCAGCGCGGCCAGAACCTGCAGCGGAGGCAGACCCGCAGCCCAGCCCGTGACGAGGGCGGCCACGACCACGACGAGAAGGGGATTGAACCGGGCGGCGAAGCCCACGACGACGACGGCGACGCCCAGGAGGGTCAGCATGCCGGCTCCTTAAGCCCTGCGGGGCGGGCATTCGAGCCCCAAGCCGAGCTCGCGTGCAACTTCTCAGCGACGCGCGAGCCAGCCGTCGGCCAGCCGCAGGAAGCCTTCCACGTCCACAGTCTCGGCGCGCGCCTGAGGATCGAGGCCTGCGGCCTCGGCAAGCGCCGCGCCGCCGAGCGGCCTGAGGCTGGCCCGCAGCATCTTGCGCCTCTGGCCGAAGGCGGCGGCCGTGAGGCGCTGCAGCGCCGCCAGCCGTTCATCGGCGAGCCGTTTCGGCTTGGGCGTCAGCCGCACGACCGCGGAGTCCACCTTCGGCGG
>Ga0316628_100003635_pt1 | contig 11921 bp, 14 predicted proteins | sample OWC_Aug_M2_C1_D5_FD_207648 | JGI IMG/M metagenome (GOLD analysis project Ga0316628, IMG submission 207648) | Wetland soil microbial communities from Old Woman Creek delta, Ohio, United States - OWC_Aug_M2_C1_D5_C | ecosystem: Environmental > Terrestrial > Soil > Wetlands | place: USA: Ohio...
CGCCAACGGCGAGTCCGTCTTCTACATCGCCGAGATACCCGACGTCGACGTCACCGAGACCGTGCCCGAGACGTTCAACGTCAAGCAGTACATCATGAACGCGGTCAGCTTCGAGTACATCGAGGTGTCCACGAACTCCCCCTACGCGGTGGTGAACCGGTTCGACGTCCAGCTCGCCTACCCCGAGGACTTCACCGGCACGTCCGAGACCGTCGACGACCTCGTCACGGTCATAGCGTCCGACGGGCTGCACAGGTTCGAGCGCTCGGTCACCGTCCACGTCCACATGCTCGGCAAGCTGCTCCAGCTCAGCGGCATCGGCGACCGCACCGTCTTCGAGGACACGCTGCTGGTCATCGACATCGAGGCCTACCTTTACAACGTCGACGACATCACCAAGGTGGGCCTCCAGGTGGACTCCGCCTACGCCACCGTGGCCGGGCTCGTGGCCACGCTCAGGTACCCGGCCTCCGCGGGCCTCACGAGGGAGACCGTGACGTTCACGGCGACCGAGGGCTCCGACGTGGCCAAGGAGGCCATCACCGTCTACATCGAGCGCGTGCCCGTGGACGAGTTCGTCTTCGGCCAGATAAGCACCATCGCTGCCATCGAGGACGAGCCCTACGTGCTCGACCTCAGGCCGTTCCTCAAGAACATGGACCTGGCCGCCACCTACACGGCGGGCGTGCGGTCCTCGCACGCGACCGTGAAGGGCCTCGTCGTCACGCTGCTCTACAAGGACGGCCCCATGGAGGAGACGCTCTACATCAACGTGACCGGGACGAACGGCGACTTCGCCTGGCAGGACGTGTTCGTGACGGTCAAGGCCTCCAACGACGCGCCCAAGCTGCTCAAGAACGTCCCGTTCCAGCTCAACGTCAAGCAGGGCGAGGCCCCCACGGTCATCAACCTGACGGGGTACTTCTCCGACGAGGACACCGCGCGGCTCGAGTTCGCGGCCTCCGACAACGCGAAGGCCGTCATGCACATCGACAACGTGAACCTCGCGGCCTCCATCGAGTACAGGACAGGGCAAGCGCGCCCCGACGACGTCGTCGGCGCCGTCCTCTACGCCTACGACCCCGCGGACCCCTCGAGCAGGACCGGCACGAACACCTTCAACATCACGTTCTACAAGGCGAGCGAGAAGCCCCCGCCGGACGGCCCACCGGGCCTGAGCTTCCTGGTGGGCGGCGGCCTGGGCGGGGCGGCCGTGCTCACGCTGGTGCTCGTGGCCTTCGGCGGGTCGGCATGGGTGCTGTGGCGCAGGCGCAACCGCATCATCAGGTACGGCGCCGAGCCGCCGCAGTCCGCGTTCAAGTGAGCCGCTCCACCAGGGCCAGCCGCGGGACGGGCACAACCCTCACCGGAGGGCGCGTCAGGCCCATGACCGTTCCCCCCATGGCCGGGCCAAGTGGGCCCCCGCATAGGTAATAATACCGCGCGGCCATACCCGACGCGATGGAACGCCGTCCCGAGCTTGGCGCCCTCGTGAAGGCCGTCCGGGAGTACCCCGGGGTCGTGCGCAAGCGCCCCATCGCGGATATCATACCGTACCTGCCGCGCATTGAGCCTGGGGCCTCCGAGCCCGACACGGTGCATGGTCACGTGCTGGCGGACTACGGCGAGGACTGCGCGGTCGTGGCCGTGGACGACGAGACCGACGGCGAGGTGCTGCTCGTCGCCGCCGACGGCATCATGTCCAAGCTCCTGGAGGCCAATCCCTGGTGGGCGGGTTACTGCTCGGTGCTCGTGAACGTCATGGACGTGGCCGCCACGGGCGGGGTCCCCTTCTGCATGGTCGACGTGGTGTCCATCAGGGACAGACGGGTCGGCAGGAGGCTCATGGAGGGCGTGCGCGCGGGCGTCGAGAAGTTCCGCGTGCCGATGGTGGGGGGCCACACGCACCCCGACTCCGAGTACAACGCCATCGACGTAGCCATCGTGGGCCGCGCGAGGCGGTCCGAGGTCATCTACTCCCACACGGCGCGCGCGCGCGACGCGGTCATCGTCGCGGCCGACATCGACGGATGGTTCCACAAGGACTTCCGCTACTCGTTCGACAGCACGACCAAGCGCACGCCCGAGGAGGTCGCGCGCCGCGCCTTCACGGCGCGCCGGCTCTCGAGGCAGGGCATGCTCACCGCGGGCAAGGACATCTCCAACCCCGGCACCCTGGGCACCCTGGGGATGCTCCTCGAGACCTCGGGCAAGGGCGCGGTGGTGGACCCGTTCGCGGTCCCTCGGCCCGCGAGGGCGGACTTCACCCAGTGGCTGCTGAGCTACCAGGGATGCGGATTGGTGCTGACGTGCGCGCAGCGCGACGTGAGGGCGGTGCTAGGCGAGCTGCGCAGGAGCGGGCTGGCGGCCGAGTACATCGGCGAGGTCACCCCGGGCCACGCGCTCGAGCTCGAGGTCGGCGAGGGCGGTGAGCGCGCGACGCTGTTCGACTTCTCCACGGAGCCGCTCACAGGCTGTGGCCCGCCCGGCGGCGGCTGAGGTGAGACGAAGGTGGCCGAGACCCCAACCGCTCGACGGGAGGCCCTGCGGCGGCTCTGCTACGCCCTGCCCGCGATGGCCTGGGCCTCTGTGCTGCTCGCGATGGCCCTCACGCGCAACCTCGGGCCCCTGGAGGAGGTGCAGGTGGTCGCCCACCAGGACCTGGCGGGCCACCTGGTCGAGTACGTGGTGCTGGGCGCGCTGGTCGCGCTCGCGCTCCTGCGCACGACCGGCCACACGCCGCTCGAGGCCTTCCTCGTGACCGTGTTCCTGTCCGCGGCCTACGGGCTGCTGCTCGAGGGCCTTCAGGCGCTCGTCCCGGAGCGCACGGCATCGGTCGCGGACGCGCTGATGAACACCCTGGGCGCCCTGATCGGGGGGGCCATCTCCACCTACGTCATAGCGCGGCACAAGGGCTAAATCGGTGCGCGACGGTGCGCCACGCATGGCACAGGCGCTGTCCTCGGCGGGGGCCGCTGGCCTCCGGGAGCGGGACGTCGTCGTGGACGGGCGCAGGTGGCGCCTGCACGAGGCGGGCGACCCCTCGGCCCCGCCCGTCCTGTTCGTCCACGGCTACTTCGGCAGCGGAGCGTTCTTCCGGCAGAACATGCTCTCCATCGCCGACCGGTGGTGGGCCATCGCGCCCGACCTGCCCGGCCACTGCCGCTCCGGGCCCTGGCCTGAGGCCGAGGCGCCCGTCGAGCAGTGGGCGCTCCTCGACGGGCTCCTGGACGAGCTCGGGGCGCCCCCCGCCGCCGTCGTCGGCCACTCCCGCGGGGGAGCGGTCGCCATCCAGCTCGCGGCCAGGCGCCCCCGGCGCGTGTCATCGCTCGTGCTGGTCTCCACGTCCGGGGTGCCGTTCGTCGTGGGCACGCTCGAGCTGAGGGGCATGGTCGTGGACATGGCCACCGTGCCCGCGGACCTGCTCCAGGCGATGCGGGAGTGCTCCATGACCGCGATCGTCTACGAGAAGGCGAGGAGGGCGGCCCTCATCGAGGGCCGTCTCGAGCGCGACGTCACCCCGGTGCTTGGCCAGGTGCGCGTCCCCACGCTCGTCGTGTGGGGGGCGCAGGACCCCACCATTCCCATGGACGTGGGGCGCCGGGTGGCCCGGGGCATAGCGGGGGCCGAGATGCGCGTCCTGGACGGAGCCGGGCACCTGCCGTTCGTGGAGAGGCGCGCCGAGTTCGACGCCCTGCTCGTGGACTTCCTCGACAGGACCGCCCCCGGACGGCGAGGGCCACATCCGTCCTGAGGGATGGGCAAGGGATTTATCGCCGCGGTCCGTTGACGCCACCATGCCTGCCCCCGACGGTACCCCTGCCGGCGAGTTCCCACCGGGCGAGCGCGACGTCGTCGTTTCGGGCCGCAAATGGCGCGTCCACGAGGCAGGGCCGCCCTCCGCCCCGCCCGTCGTGCTGTTGCACGGCTACCACGGCAGCGGGCGGTTCTTCGTCCCCGTCCTGGAGGCCCTGGCGGACGGGTGGCGGGCGATAGCGCCCGACCTCTCCGGCCACGGCGCGTCCGGGCCGTGGCCTCCCGGCGAGGAGGCGGTGGAGCAATGGCTCCTGCTCGACGGCCTGCTCGGGGCGCTCGACGTGCGCGGCGCCGCCCTCGTGGGGCACTCCCGGGGCGGCATGGTGTGCGCGCAGCTGTGCGCGAGGCGGCCGGACCGCGCGCGCTCGCTCCTGGTCTTGGGGACCCCCGGCCGGCCCTACCAGGTCGGCACGCTGGACATCATGGGGATGTTCGTGGACCCGGGCGCGCTCTCCCCCGCCCTGCTGCGGGAGGTGAGGGCGTGCTCGGCCGCCGCCAGGGGCTACGATGAGGTCCGCGCGCGCGCGGTGGCCAAGGGGTCGATCGAGCGCGACCTCACGCCCGTCCTGCCATCGGTGAGGGCCCCCACCCTGGTGCTGTGGGGCGAGCTCGACGCCACGGTGCCCGAGGCGGCCGCGCGCCACGTGGCCGACCTGGTGCCAGGGGCGGAGTGGCGCGTGGTCGGCGGCGCCGGCCACATGTGGCCGCTCGAGCGCCCGTCCGCGTTCGCGGCCGAGGTGCGCGCCTTCCTGGCGCGCCACTCCATCCCTGGCCCCGAGGCCCCGGACATTCGCACGCCATGAGAATGCGCCCGCAATGCTTATGTGCGGCCATCGCCAACCACATCCGGGTGGTCCTACGCCGGAGAGGGTCGATAACCATCTCCATGCATTCGCCACTGGCAGCACCACCGGGCCCCTCAGGAGGGCGGCCCAGGCGTTCGTGCTGCAGGAGGACGCCTCGGTCGAGGTGACCGTGGGCCCCTCCGACCGGCTCGTCCCGAGGATGTGCGAGTGGCGCCAGGGCGACCTCTTCTGCGGGGGGTGCAGCGCGTCCCTGGACGCGGCCGTGGTCTACGGCGCGGTGCTGGCGGACACCATCCAGCCCCTTGGCGCGCGGGACACGGTCATCCTCGTCCCCAACGGCAACCCCGCCGAGATCGGGAGCCTCAGGGACCTCACCCGCAAGGACGTGCGCATCGGCGTGTCCTCGACGGGCTCGCTGGCCAACCTCCTCGAGGAGGTCGCGCTGCGCGCCAACCTCTACCACACGATGGCGAAGCGCGTGTCCAACGTGGCCATCGGCAGCAGCGAGCTGCTGGCTGTCCTCGCGCGGCGCGAGGTCGACGCCTCGATAGGCTGGGCCTCGTTCGCGCTGCTAGCGCCAGAGCGCGTCGAGATGGTTCCCATCCCCCCCGAGTGGTGCTCGTGGCGCGTGACGGGCATCGGCGTGACGCCGTGGAGCCAGCGCAAGCCTCTCGCGCTGAGGTTCGTCCAGTTCCTCACTAGCGCCGAGGGCCAGGACATCTACGCCAAGTTCGGCTGGAAGGCGCTCGACATCGCCAAGGTCCCGCAGAGGTAGCTCGCGGGGCAGAGCGGACCCATCGCTGCCCCGTCCCGCACATCCCCGCGGGGCCGTCAGTCCGTGGGGCCCGGGGTGCCGAAGCGCTTCTTGAACAGGAACGACATGTTCCGCCAGCCGTCGCGCCAGGTGTTGAGCTTCACCTCGCCCACGCGGGGGCGGTAGTCGATGGGGACCTCGGCGCACCGCAGCCCCCGTCCCCAAGCCTCGACCTTGAGCTCCTCGGAGAACGGCATGCCGTCCGAGACCACGGTCAGGCGCGGCCACGCCTCCCTGCGGAACACCCACATGCCGCTCTGCGAGTCGCGGATGCGCATCCCGAACAGCAGGTTCGTCGCCTTGGCGAGCGCCCAGTTGCCCATACGGTGCTTGCGGCTCATGACCCCGGGCCTGAGCTGCGACAGGCGGTCGCAGGTGATGAAGTCCAGGTCCCTCGCTAGCAGTAGGTCGGCGAGCTCCTGCACCCGCTCGGCGGGATAGGTCATGTCGCCGTCCATGGTCACGATGATGTCGCCCTTCGCGGCCTCGAAGCCGGTCTTGTAGGCGCGGCCGTAGCCCTTGCGCGGCTCGACCACCACCTCGGCCCCCCGCGCGCGGGCGATGTCCTGGGTGCCGTCCTTGGAGTCGCCGTCGACTATCATCACGCCGATGTGGGGCGCCTTGGGGATGGCCTCGATGGTCTGGCCTATGGACTCGGATTCGTTGAGCGTCGGGATGATGACGGTGATGGTGGGGGCGGCCAAGGCAGCACCAGGGGTCCGGTCTAGCGCCTCGTCGGTATATTTATGTTACCGCGCTTGGCGGCCGCGCGGTCACCGATCCGATAATCTGTTGGTCCGGCGATGGCGCGCGCGAGGAATTCCGGCGCTCGCGCCGGTTGTGCCGCAGGGGCTGTGGCCATCTTGTGGCCTGCTCATCATCGCGCTCGCCCTCTGGACGTTGATGCTCGCCTGGGCCCACCGTGATGCGAGGCCGAAGGGGATGCGGTCGGGCATCTGGGCGCTCGTCCCGGCCCTGGTGGGGCCGATGGGGCTCATCATCTACCTTTTCGCGAGGATGGCCCCCTGCTCGTACACGGGCGCGCACGACCCCCCACCGGCCGCCCCCTACGCGCCGCCTCCTGCACGCGTGCACCCGCCGCCCGCCCCGTCCCCGCGACCATACAACGACATGGGCCTCCGGCCTCGCCAGCGCGCGTCCTGGTGGAAGCCCATGGCGATGGGTCCGGCCGCCGCGCGCTGCCGCGCGCCGCCGCCGGGTCACTGACCCTGGCCGAGCCTGCGCAGCATCTCGCGCGCGAGCGCGATTGCCCGCGGCTCGACCTCCTCGACGCTGCCCGGGGCCTTGAAGCCGGCGGCGCCAGCGTGCCCCCCGCCGCTGCCGCCCGCCACCTCGGCCAGGCGCTTCATGTACTCGCCCAGGTGGAACCCCGCGTCGAGGGCGCGGCGGCTCGCGCGGGCGGTGATGGAGACCGTCCCACCCTCCTCGCCGAAGACGAGCGCGACATCGGCGCCCATCGACACCATGTGCCTCGCGGCCGACGCCTCGAAGGCCGCCACGCGCGTCCGCGCGAGGATGAACTGGCCAGCCTCCTCGTGCGCCATGCGCTCCGCGGCCTTGAGCACCGCCACGACCTGCGACCTGTCGTAGACGGGCCGCTCCATGGCGCCGATGACCTCGGAGAGCTCCAGGCCCGCCGCCCTCAGGATCGCGAGCACGTCCTCGACGGCCGAGTTGGGCGCGATGCGGAACCGCTCGGTGTCCGCGACGATGCCCGCGACCAGCGCGAACGCCGCGTCGGGCACGACCTCCGCGCGCGCCTCCACCGCGAGGCGGTGGACGAGCTGCGCGCACGAGGGCGACCCGGGGTCGCAGACGTACCGTGGGTTGGAGGATCGCAGCGCCTCGTCGGGGGCATGGTGGTCGATGACGATGGAGGTCGCGAGCAGGGGCGCGTAGTGACCCACCTGGGCCGGCGTGGACGTGTCGACGAACACGACCCGGTCGTAGGGCGCGGCGTTCGCGGCCACCGGGGGATCGACGAGGACAGGGTACCGGTCGCCGAAGTGCGCCATCAGGTTCTGCGCCCCGCGGCTCACGCTCTCGACCGCGCCCACCGTGACGCCGGGGAACATGGCCGCGAGCGCGACCGAGCAGCCCATGGCGTCGATGTCCGCGTTGACGTGGGACAGCACCAGCGTGCGTCCCTGCCGCAGCTCGTCGAGCAGTGCCATAGGCCGCGTCCTCCCCCCTCCGCCTCGCCTCCCGACGCGCGGGCCTGGCCCGCACGCCCCCCTCAGGCGGCCTCGTCGGTGGGGGCGCTCCGGCTCAGGGCGGCGTTGAGCTCGTCCTTGAGCTCCTCGACGGTCTTGCGCAGCGACTGCTCGTGGCGCGAGTAGCTCTTCTCCTTGACCTCGAGCTCCTCCCTGCGCTCGCCGATCTCCTTCTTGAGGGCCTCGATGTCCTTCACGCGGATGAGCAGCGCGCCGGTCGAACGGTAGATCACCGCGTCGGCCTCGACCTTGCCGAGCTCCTCCACGGTCGCCTTCGCCTCGGCCGCCTGCTGCTGCACCTGCTGCAGCTGCGCCGTGACGATCTGGAGCTGCTGCGTCATCTGCTGGTACCTGCTGAACTTGTCCTGGATCTGCTTGGGTATCTCGGGCGTGTGTGTCACCCCTTGGTATGTGTCGTCCTTCGCGCGGCGCGCTTCGCCGGCCTTCCGCGCTCGGCCGGTGGCCGCCGCCTCTGCCCCGGCGCCGCGGTGCGCGAGACGTTCGCGGCGAGGTCGGCCCACCTCAGGTAGGAGTTGAGGGCGGCGCGCAGCGCGCTCGGGTCGTCGGCCTCGAGCCGGAGCACGACTGCCCCGCCAGGGCGCGCGACGCTCGCGCGGACCCTGGGGAGGCCAGCGTCGGCCTCCACCGAGAGGGCGGCCGCCATCCCCGTGGCCACATCGCCCCGGACGCGGACTGCGAGCTCTGCGACGTGGGCCATCCAAGGCCCCCTACCGGGCCTTGATGACGCGCTTGACGTTGGGCCGCTGCTTGTAGAAGATCTTCGAGCCGCACTTCTCGCACTGGATGCCGCCGACGGTGGAGATGTCGCTCAGCACGGACTCCTTGCACTTGCCGCACTTGTACATGCCTCAATCCTCCTCCTTGGCGGTGGGCTTCTCGGGCGCTGCATCCTCGGCCGGCTTGCCGCGCGCGGCCTCGATGAGCGCCGCCTCCGTGGGCGCGCCCGCGACGAGGACGCCGGGCGTGTAGGCGCCGCCGGCGAAGGTGAGATCGCACCTGCGGCACTTCCAGATGCCCCTGGAGACGCGCCGGACCGTGACGTGCTTGCACTGAGGGCACTCGTACGTGGCGTTCTTGACCTCGAGGACGGTCGCTACCGCCTTGCGGGTCTTGACGCCGTACCGTGCGCCCCACTTGCCTGCGACGCCGGCCTTCTTGGTCTTGTGCGTCATCTCTCCCTCACCTCTGCGACCTCCCCCGCTCACTCTGCGAGCTGGGGGCGGACCTTCTTGCCAAGCTCCCGGGAAAGCCCGACTATGTATTTAACCTCATCGACGCTGAACGAGCCCGAGAGGCCCTTCTGCATGGCCCTCAGGTCGCCGTTCTGGTCGGTCGAGACGGTCAGTCGCGCGTCCGCGACCTCCTCCTCGTCGAGGCTCGGGTCCACGAGTATCCTCCCGCCCATCTTGATGGCGGTGATGGACACGGGCAGGTTGTTGACGGGGAGCTTCTCGTCCTTGCGGTCGGGGTCGAGCTTCGACCACGGGATCTTGGCCGTGGAGAGGGCCGCGAGGGCGCCCCACTGGCACGCGTCGAACAGGTTGCCGTCGTAGTCGACCGGGTGGATGTCGATGTAGACCATCCAGACCTTCTTGCCCTCCTCGATGCACAGGGGAGCGAGGTCGATGGTCTGCGACTCGCGTATGGCCCTGTCGACCACGCGGGCGAGCTCTATGGCCGGCGGCCTCGGCGGGCCCGTCTCGAAGTCGGGCGATGCGATGGGCACGAGCTCGGCGCTCGAGATGAGCACGCCCAGGTTGGGCCTGTCAGCGAACGGGGTGCCGGTCTCGATCTTGACGCCCACGACCACATCGGTCTTGCCCAGCTTGACGCGGGCGGAGCCCTCGGCCGACGTGACGAAGGGCTTGATGACCTGGATGGGGCGCAGCTCCTCGAGGGCGCGGCCGTCGAGGCGCACGCCCTTCTTGGCCAGGCCATGGATGTAGTCGCGCTTGATGAAGCTCACGATGTCGGCTGGCATCAGTAGCCACCTCCGCTGCTTGCCTCGTCATCGCCGTTGGGCTCCTCGATCTCCTCTCCCTCGACCTCGGGGGCGGCCTCGCCCTCGACGAGGACCGCCTCGACCTTGGCGTCGACGGGCGGCGGGGCGAGCGGCTCCTTGAAGCCCTCAGGGCGACCGTACTCGGCCACAGGGGCCGTCGCGATGGCGGAAGTCGCAGCCGGTGCGGCCGCGGGGGCCGCGGGCTCGGACTCCTCGCCGGGCGCGAGGCCCGCGAAGGCCGAGTACCGGCGCACGAGCGCGGCCTTCTGCAGCTCGTACACCTTCATGGCCGCGCGCATGTTCATCTCGATGACGGTCTCGAACTCCTCCTTGGTGAGGTGGCCGTCCATCTGCAGGAGCACCACCTCTCCCGTGCGCGGGATGACGCCGAAGGGCACGTCGGCCTGGCCGAAGTTGTCCTCGGCGCGGCCGATGTCGAGCGCGAGATGGTCGCCGATCTTGCCGGACGCGATGGCCACCACCATGTCCTTCATGGGGATGCCCGCGTCGGCGAGCGCTACGCTCGCGGCCGTGAGGCCCGCGCACCGCGTGCCCGCCGAGGCCTCCAGCACCTCGATGTAGACGTCGACGGTCGTGCGCGGGAACTGGTCCACGAGCACGACGGCCTCGAGCGCCTCCGAGGTGATCTTCGATATCTCCACCGCCCTCCTGTCGGGGCCAGGGCGCTTGCGCTCGCTCACGGAGAACGAGGCCATGTTGTAGCGCGCCTGAACGATGCCCCTCAGGGGGTTCTGCATGTGCTTGGGGTGGACCTCGCGCGGGCCGTAGACGCCCACGAGGACCTTGTTGTTGCCCCATTCAAGGTAGCACGAGCCGTCGGCCCTGTTGAGGACTCCTGCCTCGATGCGAATGGGCCGGAGCTCGTCCAGAGTGCGGCCGTCGAGCCGCACGCCGTTCTCATCGACAAGTTTCATGTTGCTGTAAGGGTCGGACATTCACTGTCCCTCCTGCTTCTCGTCTGCGTTCGTGCCTTCCTGTCCCTCGCCGCCCTGCCCCTGCCCCTCCTTCTTCTCCGGCGGGCACTCGGCGAGCTCCTCCTCGTCCAGGACCATGAGGGACTCGCCGTCGGGGGAGAGCACCGTCACGAGGCCCTGCTTCTTGGGGTCGGTGTCGCGGCACATCTCGTCGTCGACCGCCCTGTCCAGGTAGTCCTCCTCCTCGACCGTGTCGCGCGGGCGCTCGCGCTCGATGCGCGCGTGCTCCTCCTCCCGCCTGTGGGCCTCCCGCTCGTCGCGCTCGCGACGGGCCTGCTCGGCCCTCTCGCGCTCCTGGCGGGCGCGCTCCTCGTCCCGGACACGCCTCTCCGCCTCCTCGCGGGCACGTCGCTCCTGCTCCTCCCTCGCGCGCCGGGCCTCCTCCTCCGCCTCCTTGACGGGGTCGATGCCCTTCGCGCGCTGGAGGTGCTCCTTGACCTTGTTCGTGAGGCCGTAGGCGTGGGCGCCCTCGATGATGAGGCCGATGGCCTCCATCGCCAGGCCGATGTCCTCGGGCGTACCGTCTATCCACACGAGCCCGTTCTGCCCCACCACCAGCCGGCATCCGGTGTACTTCTTGATGACGCTGATCATCGAGCCCTGGGTGCCGATGATGCGCGGGACTTTGGAGTGCTCGACCTCGGTGAGCTGCCCGCCCTGGAGCTTCCGGAGCCCCGGACCCTGCATGCTGACCTGGACGCGCTTGGACTCGGTCACGCGGGCAATCTTCACGATGATGGCGTCGCCGGGCTTGAGGAAGTTCGACGTCTCGCCGAACTCGACGTGCCATGGCACCTCGTTGACGTGCATGGGCGCCGGGTACGGTGAGTTGATGTCCACGAGCCAGTTGCTCGGGCCGATGTCGGTGATGCGACCGATGACCACGTCCCCCACGCGGGGGATGTACTGGCCGCCGAGCGGGATGACGCTCGCGTAGCCGCCGGCTACGTTCTTGATGCCCAGCGTCGAGGCCACGATGCGGTCCCCGTCGCGGTAGGCCCCCATGCCCGGCTTGACGTTGCCGTCGTCGGCCAGGACCTGGCCTGGCACCACCAGCTCCCTGGGCAGAGGCTTGCCGTCCGGGCCCCTCGGGCGCCGGACCGCGGCCTCAGGGTACTGGGGCACGAGGTCGACCATGTCGTCCGAGGGCATCCTGCCCCCGCCCCTGCGGTCGTCGCGGAAGCCCCCGCCACGCCCGCCCCTGTCGCCGCCCCTGCCACCGCCGCGGCCGCC
>Ga0316628_100003636_pt1 | contig 11918 bp, 10 predicted proteins | sample OWC_Aug_M2_C1_D5_FD_207648 | JGI IMG/M metagenome (GOLD analysis project Ga0316628, IMG submission 207648) | Wetland soil microbial communities from Old Woman Creek delta, Ohio, United States - OWC_Aug_M2_C1_D5_C | ecosystem: Environmental > Terrestrial > Soil > Wetlands | place: USA: Ohio...
TGAGTGGAAGGATAGACATCAATCTTCACTTTGCCTTTGGTCCTCTGCGCGACCAGCTCTGAATATCTCACGGCTCCGAGATGATAGGGATGCTCTGGAGCGACCGCATGACCAAGCTTCAGGACGATGGGTTTGTCCTGACTTGAAGCGGGACCCATCAAAGCTATGTTCAGGACCAAAACAGCGATGAAAATAGAGATCACAAACGTCCGGTTCATAAATCTTTCCTCCTTTGGGTATTTGAATTTCGTTAAGAACCAATCCCTCTTTACTATTTTACTTTGATGAGTTCTTTTTCATCAATGTGAAAACTGTGCTGGTCCGCTGGAAACGTCCCTTTCGACACTTCCTCTCTGTAGGACTCAACGGCTTTCAAGATTAGTTCACTCAGGTTGACATATTGTTTAGCAAATTTAGGTGTGAACCGATCGAACAGCCCTAACATATCGTGGACCACCAATACCTGGCCGTCACACAGAACGCCTGCACCGATTCCGACGGTGGGGATGTTCAGGCGTTCTGTGATCCTTTTTGCAATGGGCGCTGGAATGGCTTCGAGGAGAACAGAGAAAGCGCCCGCCTCTTCAAGGGACAGGGCGTCATCGATAATCTTCTGTGCTGCCTGGGCATCCTTGCCCTGGACCTTAAATCCCCCAAGCATTGAAATGGTCTGAGGCGTTAGCCCGATATGGCCCATTACCGGAATGCCCGCTTTGACGATCGCCCGCACAATATCCTTGACGCCGGCTCCTCCTTCCAATTTCACTGCATCGGCTCCCCCCTCTTTCATAAATCGCCCGGCATTGAGAATAGCGTCCCTTTCAGAAGTGTTATAGGACATAAACGGCATATCGCCGATGATCAGAGCATATTTTGCCCCGCGGGTCACGGCTTTGGTGTGGTGGATCATTTCATCCATGGTGACCGGAATAGTATTCTCGTAACCTAACACAGTCATCCCCAAGGAATCCCCTACCAGAATGATTTCAATCCCCGCCCGGTCTTCAAGCAGGGCCAGGGGATAGTCATAAGCGGTGAGCATGGTGATTTTCTTGCTCTCTTTCTTCATCTTTTGAATATCCATCGGAGTGATCTTTTTACGGTCCATCTTTCTCTCCTTCATTATTTTAGGTGATCAGATGTGTAATTTTAAGTTCAAATGTCAAAATCCAAATGCCAAAGGAATGTCAAAGCTCAAAATTGAAAATGGTCTTGTCATTTGAACTTTGGATTTGATTTGACATCTGAGCTTTGTCATTTGACATTGAATTCAAAAAAATTAGAAGCTCTTCTCTATGGCTTTTACCAAATCGGTCACTGCTTGATTAAAAGGAACAGCGACCCCTAACGATTGCGCTTCTCTCACCACGGCTCCGTTGATGGCATCGATTTCCGTTTTCCGTCTGTGGTCAAAATCCTGACCCATCGAAGAGCGGTTCTCTCTCGTTGCTTCGATTGCCTTTCGAACCCTCTCTATCGGATCTTCCTCGATATGAACCCCTTTTTTTCCGGCAATCTCCGCCGCTTCAGATACCAGCCGTTCCATCAATCTCGTGGTTTCGGGATATTCGAGGAGTTGACCGTTCTTAAATCCGGTCAAAGCGGTCAGGGCATTGATCCCCGTATTGACAAGGAGTTTCCCCCACACGTGGTCGTGGATATTCGAGGATACCTCTGTTTCGATTCCGGCATCACAAAAACTCTGAGCCATCCGAATGGCCCGATCCGTAATTTGATGATCTAATTCCCCGATATACGTCTTCCCCCATCCAGCATGGCGAATACGGCCTGGCCCTTGCAGGGTAGCCCCATGACCTGTGACTCCCAACATCACCTTTTTTCGATTGATCTTCCTACAGATCGCTTCTTCATTGCCAAGGCCATTCTGAAGGGTGAGAAATATCGTATCCTCCTTTTCAAGAACCAAGGCATCTGAAACCGCCTTTTCGGTATCGTAGGTTTTTACAAAAAAGATCACCAGGTCAGCTTTTCCAACGGAGGTCACATCTGAAGTGGCCTTCATCGAGATGATCTGTAATTTTCCTTTCTCCTCCAAGCTGAGACCGGCTGAGCAAATCGTATCGATCTGCTCCTTTCTGTTATCGACCAGCCAGACTTCGTCTCCCGCACGCGTGAGATGCCCCCCAAAAAGGTTTCCCATCGCTCCGGCACCCATGATAACCGTCTTCATTAACGTCTCTCCATTGTAGATGACAGGTTAACCGAGGGCAATTGAAAAATCAAGAATCGACCGGCAAGTGCCCCGTCCCGCCAAAGCGAGATAGGCGGGGTTAAGGGCACAACATACGGAAAGGTTTCCTTCTCGGGAAGCCCTTCGGCATGCTCAGGGCTGTGAGTTCTATCGAACGGCCCCGCCCTGTGGACAGGAGCTTCAATCTCCCACCGCAGAGTTCAAAACATTTGAATAATAAGAAGGAGGGTAAGACCAATCAACACGATGGAAGTCACCCAGGCGATGACATTGAAGATAGGGCCGTTTGTATAATTCAACATTAACTTCTTATCGTTGATGAGAAGGAGCATAAAGATGAGAATAAAAGGCAGGACCATTCCATTAAGGACCTGTGAAAAGTACATGATCGGTATAAGGGGAAAGTTGGGGTAAAGAATGATCCCTGCCCCTAAAAAGATGATCAAGGAATAGAATCCGTAGAACTGAGGGGCCTCCACAAACTTTTTGTCGATACCGGCCTCCCAACCTAATCCTTCGCAGATGAGATAAGTCGTGGAAAGGGGAAGAATCGATGCCGCAAAGAGAGAGGCGTTGATCAGCCCGAAGGCGAAAAGGTAGGTACAGTATTTACCAGCTAAGGGCTCGAGGGAAAGAGCAGCATCTTTAGCTGTTTGGATCGGGACGTGGTTTTTGAAGAGGGTCTCTGCACAGACGAGGATAATAAAGAAAGCCACGATATGGACGGCAATCGCTCCCATGACCACATCAAAGCGGGCGAATTTATAATCCTCCGTTTTGATCCCTTTCTCAACGATTGAAGCCTGGAGGTAAAATTGCATCCAGGGGGCAATCGTGGTTCCCACGATACCGATGAGCATGGTCATTTCTGAGGGATGAAGACTCAACTGGGGATGCAAAAATTGTTCAAGGACAACGTCCCAATTCGGCTTCACGATGATACCGGTGACAATATAGGAGATATAAAACACGCAGGCGACCAGGAACACCTTCTCCACGGACTTATAAGATCCCTTGACCACCATCAACCAAACCAGAAAAGCGCTGATCGGGACAGAGATAAATTTATTGACTCCAAAGATCTCCAATCCTGCTGCCACCCCTGCAAATTCGGAAAGTACGTTGCCCATATTCGTAAGAAACACCCCGATGACCAGATAAAAGGTAATCTTGGCGCCGAATTTTTCACGAATCAGGTCCGAGAGTCCCTTGCCGGTCACCACTCCCATGCGAGCGCACATCTCCTGGATCACGATCAGGGCGACCATAATTGGAATCAGGGACCAGATCAGTTTGAGTCCAAATTGCGCCCCGGCTAAAGAATAGGTGGTGATGCCGCCTGCATCGTTATCGACGTTGGAGGTGATGATGCCAGGCCCCATCAGAACGAAAAAGAGCCCGATCGTTCTCCACAGCGAGTGCCTCGAAGCCGAAACCCATTTTATGTAATTTGTCATGATGGTCTGATTTCTGTTTCGCCCCCTCATCCTCTCCCTCTCCCAGCGGGCAGAGGGGAAGGGACGAGGGGAATTTCAAATATCTTTGGTTGGAATTGATTTGGTGCTTGCCCTGCACCATATTAGGTACAGGGCTTGGAATTTAGGATTTGGCAATTATATTTACACCGCTTCAGGTGCCAATACCCAGGACACTTCGGAAACTGATCACTCCCTTGAGATGGCCTTCTTCATCCACAACGGGCAGGGCCCTGAACCCATACTTTGCAAAAGCCTCCACCACCTCATTCTGGTCTTCATCCAGCTTAACACTTACCACTCTTGTGGGTTGGATCTGGGCAAGGGTTTGATGTGGGTGGGCTGTAAGAAGGTCGCGAATGCTTACCACTCCCTTGAGGACCTCCTCTTCATCCACAATAAAAATGTAGTCCATGATGTCTAAATTTTGAGCTTCTGCCTTCAGTCGACCAACGGCTGTCTCTATCGTGTCTCCAGGAGTCAGGCTAAGGTAGGCGGTAGTCATCAGGCCTCCTGCCGTTTCATCGGGATGGACGAGAAGTTCTCTCAAATCTTCCGCCTTCTCCTGCTCCATTCCTTCGAGAATTTCCTCGGCCCGCTCTTCAGGGAGATCACCGAGAAGGTCAGCCGCATCGCTGGGAGACATCTCCTCGACGATGTCAGAAGCCCTGTCCACGGGAATGGTCTCGATGATAGCCTTTTGAATCTTTGGATCGATTTCCTCCAGGGCTTCCGCGGCCGTCTCGGCATCCAAGGCATGAAAAATGGCGGATCGGTCGCGACCGCTGAGGTCCTCAATGATATCGGCCAAATCGGCAGGATGAAGATGGGAAAGTTTCTCTTGAGACACGCTGAGGTGGAGGAGATCAGAACCTGAAAGGAGCTGGACATATTTCCATGAGATGAATTGATTGGGCAGGACATAGGAGAAAAACCAGCGGAGTGCCTGATCCACCAACTTCTCCCACCCTACCCTTCTCATCAGTCCACGAAATCCGACGTCGACGTGAACCAGTCTGAGACGGGAATCCACCCGAAGGAAGTGGAGGTCATTGACCCTTACCACTTTTGCTCCGAAGGTATCGACAATTTGTTTGTCCATCACCTCTTCGCGCAGAAGGATGATGTCCTTTTCAGGCAGAGAGGTCTTAAGGTCTACGAGTTCTTTTTCAGAGAGGGTTAGCTGGGGCTCGATCTGAATGATCCTCTCCCAGGGAAGGTACCAGTTTCTTCCCTTTTTCCGGACCATCATCCCGATGATCATCGGATAGGGTTCTGCCCTCTCGGCCACAAGATCCGCTATTTTACCGACTCGTTGCCCGGGAGCGTTGCAAACCTTCCGGTTTAAGAAATCGCTGAAGAAGTAAAATTCCTTAAGGCTTTGATCCAGCATTCGTCTCCGGAGAATTCAATCATGTTGTGGTATAGATTTTTAAGGTTCTTTATAACGATCTCAGAGGAAGGTGTCAAATCGAAAATGTTCTCAGCTCCCCCGGGGCCATCTCTTTCAACGTTGCTTCGATTGATTTTAGTAGATCCCCCTCAAGATCTTTCGGGGAATGGATCGGAAGAAGGAGGCATTTGAGCTCCCTCAAACCTTGACTCTCCAGCACCTGTTGAAACTTTTTTTCTATTTCAACAGGATCAACCGTTTTCAAATGAGCCAAAACGCCACGGACTTCCTCCTGGCTATACCGTTCTATGATATCGTGTTCACGCAATTGGATTTGGGGTTGGAGGTGGTCGAGGGAGAGAGAATTCCCGCTGAATAAGAAAAGGGTGAAGGCTCGAGTTCCTACCACATCACGCCTCTCCTCACCGACTTCTTCTGGGGTGGGTTCGTAATCCAATTCCATCAGCATCCTCAGATCTTTTATCAAAGCGACTTGATTCTCTTTAGAGCGAAACCATTGCAGGTGTTCGGCCGGGTGCCCCACTTTGGGAGCATGTTCTTTCAACCTTTTTATCGCTTCTATCTGGACCATCGTATATTCGAATTTGGAGTAACAATTTTTTACGATGAATCCAATTTCCAATATTTCTTTATCCCGTAGAGAGTCCCGGTGATAGTACTGCCGATATTTCCCTTGAAGGAGTTGGTCGATTGCCTTAATCTCTGTCAATCGATTGCGAATCTCCTTATACATCTCCCGGATATCGTTGGCGATTCCTGCAGGAATATGCTTTTCAGGATTCACCATTCGACACATCTCTTGAAAGTCCTCTATCGATTCCTTCAAGTAATGATGGTTATTTTGAATGGTCCTTTCCAAGCCTTTGACATACCTTTGAACTCGATCTTGCTCCATCGTTTATCCCAAACCCATTCTACTCCAATTTGCCTTTTTTTCCAACATGAAATTGGGATTGTCTCCTTGGCCAGTTCCCGCGGGGAGTTCTTGCCTGGAATGATAAGGAGGGAACGCAAAGAGGAGTTGATTCGCTCGGAGAAGGGCCAAATTCTAAAAAAGAAGAAGCTCCTTTCCCAAGGAGAAGAGATGCCTTCGAACGGGGTCATCGGCAGGCGGCATCGCCAATTCTTCCAGCTCCCTAAGATTCACCCACCGAAGATCGTGACATCCGATGGGTTTGAAAGGGCCCTTTTTAACCCGACATTGATAGACCAGCAGAAGGATTGGATAGGCCGGATAGGAATGGGAGACCGCATCAAAAATCATCCCCACCTCTGCCTCAACATCCAATTCCTCCCTTAACTCTCTTCGTAAGGCCTCCCTCGGCTCCTCCCCTTCTTTCACTTTCCCCCCTGGAAATTCCCAGAGGAGTCCGTAGGAGGAATCCTTCTTTCTTTGCGTGACGAGAATTTTCCCCTGGTCGACGATCAAGGCAGCGACGACGATGACGGTTTTCATGTCATCCCTCGATGCGATTCCGGCCGCGTTTCTTCGCTCGATAGAGGGCATGATCTGCCTCACGGATTAAATCAGTAAGAGTGGAGACAGAAGAGGAAAAGGTGGCTACCCCCACGCTTACTGTGACGTCTTTATTCGGTTGGGCCTTCTCATTAGGAAAACGCGTCTCCGCCACGTTTCTTCTTACCCTCTCCGCAATCTCCAAAGCTTTTTCTCTTCCTGCGTTGATCAAGATGGCAGAAAATTCCTCCCCTCCGTAACGCGCGACGATATCGGTCTGCCGGACCCCCTGCTGAATGAGTTTAGAAATGGCCCGCAAGGCCTGGTCTCCGGCCAAATGTCCATTCGTATCATTATAATTTTTAAAATAGTCGATATCGATCATGAGAAGAGAAAGGGGGGTGTCGTAACGTTTTTGGCGTTCCACCTCCAGGGTGAGTTGTTCGATAAAAAACCGGTGGTTATAGATACCGGTCAGATCGTCGGTATAAGAGAGCCGTATTGCCTCCTGTCCCATCATCTCGATCTCCTTCAATTTCTCTTTGTAGAGGTCCCTGGTCACCTGAAGCTCCCGGGCATAGAGATCTCTTTCTCGAATCTTTTCCGTGGACTCTTTTTTCGTCCTTTCAAACTCTTCTTCGATCTCGATCCTTTCTCTCAGGTCTCTCAGCATAATGAAAATGACATCTCCCCTGGAAACCCCGAAGAGCTCGACAGGAATCCGTTCACCTAACCGACTGGTAATCTTTGTCCGGAATCTAACCTCCTGCCCTTGTCCTATCTCCTCAAACCCCTCTCTGATCCTGTGTAAATCTTCGAGGGCGACGACATCCATAAAGACCCTCTGCTGAAGTTCTTCCGGAGGATACCCGAGTAGGTCTATCCCTTTTGGGTTCACCTTCAGAAAATCTCCATTTCGGTCGAGGATCAAGAATGGCTCTGGGATAACTTCGTAGATAAATCTCTGGAGACGAATTTCTTTTTCCAGTGCCTCCACCTTTGTTCGGATCTCTTTAAGGGAGAGGGATGTCATATCCTTATCCAGAAAACCGCATAGAGCTTGGAGGAAAGCGCATGGCGAAAAGGATTTTAACTTATGCTCTATGCGACTCTGCGCTATGCTATTTGTTGGGTAGGGTCAGTATAGCTAATTCATCCCTAGGACACAAAGGCGATCACATCATTTCCTGTAGCATTTTCTCCATTTTCTTCAATACCTTCGGATCGTAAGGAACGATGCTTCTTAACGAAGGGTCTAAAGGGTTTTCAGGGTTGAAATTCTGGAGGATGAGTCTTCGCCCACCTTTCAACTGGTCCCCAAGCATCCGGATATCCTCTTCTTGATGAAGTCCTGGAACAACCGTCATCCGAAACTCATAATCCACTTTCCCACTCTTCAGGATTTCGATCGACTCTAAAATGGGTTTTAGTTCGATGGGAAGGCCCACGGAGCGTGAATAACGAAATGGGTCTAAGGGGGCTTTCACATCCATTGAGACAAAGTCAATCTCTCCTTCCTCAATCAAATTTCCTAACATCTGAGGGTTTGAACCATTGGTATCGAGCTTGACCAAGAATTTTTGTCGTTTTATTTCTCGAATCAGAAGAGGAAGGTCGGAATGGAGAGTAGGCTCTCCACCCGTAAGACAAACGCCATCGATCCAAGTCCTCAGAGAATGGAGGCGCGCAAGAATATCTTCCAATAGGATGGTTGCACACTGCTCGGGATGGAAAACAAGCGGATGGTTGTGGCAATAAGGACACCGGAAATTACAGAAGGGAAGGAAAAGCACCGAACAGAGTTTTCCCGGCCAATCCAAAAAGGAGGTCTCTGAAAATCCTTTGATCTCGATCATTTCTTCGCATCATACAAGTGATCGTGAAACGTGACAGTGAGTTGAAAAGAAGACAGTGGATCGGAGTGATTTCCAACGCCCGTCACCATCACTATCACCCTTAACCTCTGTATAAATACTGTTTCACCTCCTGGACAGTCGGGACAATCCCTCTCCAACTGATCACCTCTCTCTCCTCCTCATCCTCGATGATAATGGAAGGGGTGGAGCGAATGCTGTAAAAGGAGGCCTCGGCCAGTCCATCAATCGTATCCAAATCGTAATTCAAAACCGGCATCCCCTCCTTTTTTAACTCCGTTCCGATCTCTTTGACAGCAGGACATTTTGGACATTTCGCTTTGGTAAAAATTTTTATCAGTCCCATAACCTCTCCTTTCAAAGTAATTCTCAAATATTCCCAAATTTTTGAAGAGCTTAAATCTTGTGATTAAATTAATCTTTCAGCTTTGACGCTCCTTTGTCGTTGATTCACTTTGGGTTTATCACTTCGTGCGATCTTTGAAATTTGAAATTTCACCCTATCTGCACTGCCATCCCTTCTTCCTTATTTTTTAGAAAAGTCTCGTTGCGATACCGGTTCCGCAGTTCCCCAATCTTCCCTTTATTCCAACTGGAGATTTTAGTGAAATAGCCAGTAATCCGCGTGATGCCATCCACGTCCTCCGATCCGCAGTAAGCACAAGAGGACCGAAGGCCCCGGTTCGTCCGATTACAGCAATTACAGGTGGTGAACTCCGGAGAGAACGCGATCTGGTCATTTTCAGTCAATTGGAAAGTCTTCATCACAAAATTGGCCAGCGATGACTTCGAAGGCCTTGCCTCCCCCAGCCAGACATGAGTTAATGCCCCTGCTTCAATCAGGGGGTGGAAAAGACCTTCTTGTCTCACTCGGTCAATAGGATTCAACACGGCAGAATTGTTCAGGTAGGTGGAGTTCGTATAATAAACCTCTCCTTTTGAGATATCGCCTTTCACAATGTGTCCCGATTGGGGAGAGTGATATTTGAGGTCTAATTTAGCGAACCGGTAAGCGGTGGATTCTGCGGGTGTCTGTTCCAGAACGAAACGCATTCCATAGCGCTGGCTGAACTTGTCTACCAATAATTTCATATGGGCAATGACCTTGAGACCGAATTTAAAAGCCTGTTTCGATTGATGCATCTCCTGCCCGGTATGAATTTGAACCAGTTCATTGAGTCCCACCATACCGACCAGAAAACTGGCACGGTGCATCCTCAAATAAGGAGATCCATCCCGATTCATGGCCAGCAATGCCAAGGGCCCGTTCTCCCCTAAGGAAAGAAGTTTTTCAATAAAGAGTTTCTTTTCCAGATGGGCCTTCACCGCCATCTCAACAAACTCAGCAATTTTGGAGAAGAGTTTAGCGTCATCCCCCTCGGCCAGGTAAGCGATTCTTGCAAGATTGAGCGTCACGTTCTGAAGGGCGCTGTACCGCATCTTCCAGGGTTGTTTGGCGTCTTCGAGGTCTGTTTGATCCAATTTGAAACTAAGACGGCAGCATTCGGAGATTTTGGCTGTCTCCCCGCGGTCGAAGACAAAGTAGGTGTTTCCTTTCTCGGAGGCGACCTCACAGATGTGGTAAAGAAAATCCATATGGCCAGCGGTCTTAAAAAATTTCTCTGTAATATGAACCAGAGGTTTTGGGAAGAAGAAAGGCCTTCCGGATCCATCTCCTTCTTGATAAACGTTAAAAAGCGCCATGGCAAAGCGTTGGGATTCCATCCAATAATCACTGTAGGTCTTTCCTGTAAACTCTCCACCCGGTCCGATGGCAGGGACATCTTCAAAATGTTTGGGGATTTCCCAATAAAGATTGAGGTCGGTGAAGATGGCCTGTCCGCCTCTGGCGACCGCTTGTTGGGAGAACTCGAAGATCATCATCTGAGCCAGTTGTTCCAGTTCTTGGTCCGACATTCCCACCACGTAGGGTGCGAAAAAGAGATTGATAGAGTCCCAGCCAATCGCCCCAGCAAAATGACTCTGAAGGGCTGCCGCAAATTTCACCATATGGGCGAGCAACACCTCAGGGTGTTTGGCCGGCTTGGCCATCGCGATCGAGTTGGGGAGGCTCAGGCCAAATCGTTTGATGTATTCGAGGGATTGACCGCTACAGTAGGGCCGATCGATAAAACCCAGATCGTGGAGATGAATGTCCCCGCGCATATGCGCATCGGCAATTTCCTGGGAAAAGACATTGAGCAGAGCATATTCTTTCTTGATCCTCTCGGCTAGGGTGAGATTGGTGGCCTCTGGCCCATGAGGAACATTGGCATTCTCTTTATTGGGATGGAGGATGAGCTGGTCGACATCATAGAGAGGCATTCCCAAGCGGGTGTGCATCCTACGGGCCTGTTCGAGTCCCCTTTCGACCAATTTGGTGTCCACGAGTTCACGGATGAGGGGGGCAGTGACCATTTTGATCTTAGAGGTGGCAATGAGGTCCTCCACTTCCCGGGCGATCTCCTTCGCTGTATCGAAATCCACATAGGTCTCACGCATGAGGGCGTCGACAATTCTTTGCCGATCCCAGCCCAGCATCGCTTCGTCCGACGTGCGAACAAAGAGGGCCATATCTGTGGTTTCCAGTTCATCCTTAAATTCCGGATGATTACCTCTCATCTCGATTACGGTAGCCATGTTGTCTCACCTTTTGTTCTGCGATAGACGGTTAAAAGGATTCTTGGAAGGGCTATATTTAGTGTGACTAACAATCTTTACAACAATATATTGTTATTTGTCAAGAAAAAACTTAGTTTGTGAAAAAAAATATTTGGAAGGAGTTTTTCATGGTTTTGGCTCCGAACTCCGAACTCCTGACCCCTTACTATTCTTTTCTTTATTATCCGATGAAGGAGCCTTTTGGAATGGCCTCAGAGGCGTTCCGAGGAGGCGCTTGATGACCCCCCAGGTGCTTTCTTCCACTATTTTGAAAGGGATGGCCTCAATCTTTGGATTATCCAGAGTTCCTTTCACATGATAGAAATAAGAGATGAATCCCTTGTCCTCGCCCGTCAGAATATAACCCGCAACGGGGACATTGCTTAATATCACATCAATGGTTACCAGAGGATGAACTCCTATCCTCACATCAATTAGGTTTTTCCCCAGGTCAACCTTTCCAAGAAGAGTGATTCTCATGGCATCGCTTTCCACCAGAAAATCGTCCGTGGTGGCCACCCCATCCTTCACATAAAAATTTGCCAGGATCTGACGATAAGGAAGTCCTTTCGTCGCCAAATCCGGAAGCCTTCCCTTGAGCAACTGGGAAACATTCAAGATGGAGAAGATTTTGGAAAGGATATTAAATCTTTCGATCACTCCGTTCTCAAATTCGAGCCTCAACCCTCCGCCGAGGGATTCCTTCATTTTTTGAAAATCTTCCCCTTCTCCTCTCAACTCCGCCTTATCGATGTGAACTCTCCCGCTGATCATTACCTTCTCTTCCTCCCCTTTCTCGAAGAGGGTCCGGATAAAGGCTTTGGCT
>Ga0316628_100003637_pt1 | contig 11916 bp, 6 predicted proteins | sample OWC_Aug_M2_C1_D5_FD_207648 | JGI IMG/M metagenome (GOLD analysis project Ga0316628, IMG submission 207648) | Wetland soil microbial communities from Old Woman Creek delta, Ohio, United States - OWC_Aug_M2_C1_D5_C | ecosystem: Environmental > Terrestrial > Soil > Wetlands | place: USA: Ohio...
GGCGTCGCCGCCGTCGGCGGTTCGCACCATTCCGCGGATTACCGCCGTGGTAGTGCCTTGCGCGAGCACGGTCGTGCGCGCGGACGGAACCGACGTGGCAACGCAAAGCGCCACGACACCCGGCGTGACGTGGCGAAGCGCCGAGCGAGCGCGCGGCATCAGCTCGAGGTCAGCCGCAGCGCGCCACACGCCCCCTTCTCTCGTTCGGAAAGTGAGACGAGGGGATGGCTGTTTTCGCCATCCCCAATGATACGATCTATCGATCGGCCGGCGGAATGTTCTGGTTCAACTGGAACACGTTGTTCGGATCGTACTTCCGCTTGATCTTCGCCAGCCGATCGAACTTGTCGGCCCCAAACGCGGCGCGCACGCGGTCCGGCGCTTCGCCGGCGCCAATGTAGTTGACGTAGACGCGACCGGTGGTGAACGCCCTTGCGGCCTCCGATGTCTCGCGCGCCCAACGCACGTTCGGCTCGGCGTCGGCCGGATTCGCCCAGCGCGACACGATCACGAGGTTGTAATCGGAATCGCGCTGATCGAACGCGGTCGCGTCGCGCGGCACACGCTTCACGGCGCCGCCGAACTGCTCGAACATGAGCGCGCTGAGCGGCGACGGCACGCGCTCGAACGCCGAGACCGCGGCGTCGATGAGCGCGTCAGGAATCGACTGAACGAACTCGGAGCGCCAGTGCACATGGAGGCCTTCCGGAAAGCCCGCGTCCAGCATGCTCTGGAGCGCGGTGTACGGCATCGGACCGACCTCGCCGGCGATCGGCGTCGCGAACTCGCGGAACGTCTTGATCGCCCGCTCGCCTTCGTCCGCGGGCCCGTTGTAGCAGATGACGAGCGCGATGACCGGCGTGCCATCGGGGGCGTGCATCATCGCGGCGAACACCGTGAGCGCGTCGGGCGCGGACGCGGTGACCTCGCGATAGACGCGCAGTACGTCGCGCGCGCGGCCGAGCGGATAGAGGAGCATTCCGCCGAAGATCGTCGACACCGGGTGCAGCGCATACTCGAACGTCGTCACGATGCCGAAGTTTCCGCCGCCGCCGCGGAGGCCCCAGAAAAGATCGGGGTTCTCCGTCGCGCTCGCGCGCACGACCTGACCATCGGCCGTCACTACTTCGGCGCCAACGAGATTGTCGCAGGTCAGCCCGTAGCTCCGCATCAGCCAACCGAGCCCGCCGCCGAGCGTGAGGCCGGCGATCCCGGTTGTGGACACGGCGCCACCGGTGGTGGCGAGGCCGTGCTGCGCCGTGGCACGATCGAAATCGCCCCACGTGGCGCCGCCCCCAGCGCGTGCGATGCGCTGCGTGGGATCCACGACGACGTCGCGCATGCCGCCGAGGTCGATCACGAGACCGCCGTCACAGACCGCGAGCCCGGCCGCGTTGTGCCCACCGCCGCGCACGGCGACCTGGAGATTATTGTCGCGCGCGAATTGGAGCGCGGCCTGCACGTCGCCGACGCTCTTGCAGCGCGCGATGCAGGCGGGACGCCGATCGATCATTCCGTTCCACACTTTGCGGGCGGAGTCGTAGGCGTCGGTGCCGGGCACGAAGAGGTCGCCGTGGAAGTTGGGGCCAAGGTCGCGCAGGGGTTCGTTGGAGACAGCGCGGGTCGAGACGGTCATATATGCTCGCTGGAATGGGCGGAAAGACGTGTGTGCCTCCACTCGAGACCACTGGGAGAGGCAAAGGTGCGGCAGCTTCACGCGTACTACTTGAACGGATTTCAAGGGGAAATCCGGCCCGCATCTCTATTAGCGCAGGTCCGGGTCGCCGGGGATCACCCAGCCCTGGCCGGCCGAGCGTGCGGATGCGCTAGGCGAAAGATACGTACCCCGTTCTACCGGTGAGTCGCGCGGGTGGGTGCGAGCGGGCGCAATTGCATGCGGCCGGTTCGGTTGCCAGCTTCCGAAGGTACTTCCTGGACATTCCGACCCGGGTGATTCCTATGCTCACCGCTTTTGCCCGCGGCGTTCTTGCCGCTTCCCTCGGCGTGGTCTCGGCCGCGACTGTGGTCGCACAGCAACCCGCGGCCAAGCCTCTCTCCCGCGCCAACCTCGACACGACCTGCGCGCCCTGTACCGACTTCTACGAGTTCGCCAACGGCGGCTGGCTCAAGTCGCACGCAATCCCGCCCGACAAGGCCAACCTGGGCAGCTTCGGCATGCTCGGCGATCAAAATCAGGAAGTGGTCCAGAAGATCGTCATCGACGACGCGAACCTCGTGCGCGACGGCGAGGCCAAGCCGGGTTCGAACGACTGGAAGATCGGAACGTTCTATGCCGCGTGCATGGACACGACGGCGACGGAGAAAGCGGGCTACGGGCCGATCAAGCCGGCGCTCGCGGCGGTCGCACAAGCCAAGACGACCGACGACGTGGTGAAGCTCTTCGGTAGCCGCGCGCTCCGAGTTGGCGGCGGCGGTGGTGGTGGACGCGGGGGTGGCGGAGTCGCTCCGTTCTCGCTCGGGCCGCAGACGGATCCCAGGAACAGCAAGCTGGTGATTCTCGCGGCGAACCAGGGCGGCCTCGGGCTCAATCGCGAGGACTACCTGGACCAGACCGCGCGCGCGGAGAAACGCCGCGCTGACTACCTCGACCACGTCACGCGGTCGCTCGAGCTGATCGGCGAATCCAACTCGCAGGCCGCGGCGGACGGCAAATCGATCATGGACCTAGAGACCGCGATCGCCAAGATCACGATCCCGCAGGCCGACCTCCGCGACCCCGTGGCGACATACCACAAGATGACGCTCGCCGAATTCGGAAAGACGACGCCGCACATCGACTGGGCGCGCTACGTCCAACAGCAGGCCGGCCGCGCCAGCGACGTGAACGTACGCGTGCCAAAGTACTTCACCGCGCTCGACTCGCTGATCGCCGCGGCTCCAGTCGACGCGTGGAAGGCATATCTCCGCTGGCACGTCGTGAGCGGCGCTCAGAACTCGCTCAGCGCCGCGTTCCGCAAGGAAGCGTTCCGCTGGCAGCAGATCACGACCGGCGTCAAGGAGGAACAGGCGCGCGTGAAGCAGTGCGCCGCAGCGACGAACGCTGCCCTCGGCGAAGCGGTCGGTGAGCAGTGGATCAAACGCAACTTCTCACCTGAGGCAAAAGCGCGCGCCGCCAAAATGGTCGACAATCTCGTCTCGGCGCTGCGTGACCGGATCAATGGGCTCGACTGGATGAGCCAGGCGACCAAGGTGCAGGCGGTCGCAAAGCTGAACGCTTTCTTGAGGAAAGTCGCGTACCCCGACAAGTGGCGCGACTACTCGACGCTTTCGCTCAAGCCAGGCGCGTACGTCGAGAACCAACGCGCGGTCGCCGAGTGGAACGCGGCACGGAGCTGGGCGCGCGTGGGGCACGCGCCCGATCGCACCGAGTGGAGCATGACTCCGCCGACGGTGAACGCGTCGTACAGCTCGTCGCTGAATCAGATCCAGTTCCCCGCCGGCATTCTGCAGCCGCCTTTCTTCGATCCCAAGGCCGATGATCCGGTGAACTACGGCGCGCTCGGCGCCGTGATCGGCCACGAGATGACGCACGGCTTCGATGACTCGGGCCGCAACTTCGACGCACAAGGCAACCTGCGCGACTGGTGGACGCCGGAGGACGCGGCCAGGTACAGAACCGCCGCACAGCGCGTGGTCGATCAGTTCAACGCGTACACGGTGGTCGACAGCGTGTCGCACGTGAACGGTCGGTTGACGCTAGGCGAGAACATCGCTGATCTCGGTGGGCTCACCGTGGCGTACTATGCGATGGAGAAAGCGCTCACCGGTAAGCCGCAGACGACGATCGACGGCTTCACACCGGAGCAGCGGTTCTTCCTGGCGTGGGCGCAGGTGTGGCGCGGGCTCACGCGACCGGAGGCCGAGCTGCAGAATCTGAAAACGAATCCGCACTCGCCGGGCAAGTGGCGCACGAACGGACCGGTGAGCAACATGGCGGAGTTCGCCAAGGCGTGGGGGTGCAAGGAGGGGGACGCGATGGTGCGGGCGGAGAGTTTGCGGGCGAGGATCTGGTAACGGCGATAGAGCGAACGGCAGAGGGCGGGCGCTAACGACGGAAGTGCCAAACGACGGAAGTGCCAAACGACGACATTGCCCAATGGCGAAGGCGCCAAACAGCGTGAAGAGCGAGACTGACAAACAGCGCGAAACGGCGGGTGAACGCGATGAGCGCGCCACCCGCCGTTGTGCCTTCACGCGGTTCCGCGGTTTGCCCGCCGCCGTTCACGCCGTTTGGCGCCTTCGCCGTTTGGTATTTCCGTCGTTTGGTATTTCCGTCGTTTGGCATGTCCGCCCTTAGCGCCCGCCCTCTGCCGTTCGCTCTATCGCCGTTCGCCCTATCGTCTTTCCCCTCTGCACCGTACAATTGCCGCCGCCCGAGCCATCTGCCGATGTCTCACGAGACCGACGATCCCATGAACCGCCGCGAGTTCGGACAACTCCTCGGGGCCGCGGCCTTCGGAGCCGCCTTGCCCAACCTGACGCCGACCGATGCAGCCGTCCACGTTGCGGGCGACGAGTTGTGCGACCTCACCGCGACCGAGCTCGCCACGCGGATTCGCCGCAAGCAGGTGTCGGCGCGTGACGTCATGATTGCACACCTCGCGCGGATCGAACGTCTGAATCCGAAGATCAACGCCATCGTCACGCTCGTCGCCGAACGCGCGATGGCCGGCGCAGCAAAGGCGGACGAGCAGCAGGCACATGGCGGCAGCCTCGGACCGCTCCACGGACTTCCCGTCGCGCACAAGGATCTCGTCGATACGGCCGGCGTCCGCACGACGTACGGCTCGCCCTTCTACAAGGATCACGTGCCCACTCAGGACGCGCTCATCGTCACGCGCATTCGTGACGCGGGCGCGATCATGCTCGGCAAGACCAATACGCCGGAGTTCGGCGCCGGTTCGCACACGTTCAATCCGGTGTTCGGCGCCACGCACAATCCGTACAACCTCGCGAAGACCGTGGGCGGAAGCAGCGGCGGGGCGGCGGCCGCGCTGCGAACGGGCATGGTACCGATCGCCGACGGGAGCGATACGGGCGGTTCGCTGCGCAATCCCGCCGCATTCAACAACGTCGTCGGCTTTCGGCCGTCACCGGGTCGCGTCCCTCGCAAGAATGGATCGTGGTCGCCGCTGTCGACCAGCGGCCCCATGGCGCGCAACGTCGCGGACGTCGCACTCTTCCTGAGCGCGATCGCGGGACCGTACGCCGGCGACCCACACTCGATCGACGAAGACCCGTCGCGATTTCGCGCTCCGCTGGGTCGGTCGTTCAAGGGAGTTCGCGTTGGGTGGTTCAAGGACCTAGGCGGAATTCCGTTCGAGCCCGAGATCCGGCGCGTAGTCGACGCGAGCCGCAAGACGTTCGAAGAACTGGGTTGCGTCGTAGAGGAGGCCGAGCCGAACTTCAGCGGCGTGGACCAGGCCTTCGAGACGTTACGACATCTCTCGTATCACTCGGAGAATTCCGAGCTGGCGCGCCAGCATCCCGATCTCGTGAAGGCGACGATCACGTGGGAGATCGCCGAGGCCGAGCGGAGCACGGGGGCCGACGTGGCGCGCGCGCTGGCGCGGCAGACCAAGATGTACGGCGACGCTCACGACTTCTTCGAGAAGTATGAATACTTCGTGCTGCCCGTGACGCAGGTCGAGCCGTTCGACATCACGACAGAGTATCCAACGACGGTGAACGGCGTCGCGATGGGCACGTACATCGACTGGATGCGGTCGTGCTGGTACGTGACGTTCATGTCGAACCCGGCGATCTCGGTGCCCGCTGGGTTCACGGCGAGCGGGCTACCGGTGGGCATGCAGATCGTCGGTCGGCATCGCGGCGACTGGAGCGTGTTGCAGCTGGCGTCTGCCTTCGAGCAGGCCACCGGACACGGGAAGAAGCGACCGGTGATCTGACTATCGCACCGTCGCGCTCACCGACAGCGAGGCGGCGCTTACCGACCCCCCGCAACCACCATCCGTCCCGTCGGCTGCGGTACGCCACCCGCCGGCTCCTCAGTCACGGCAATCGCCTTGAGTGAATCGGCGGGCAACGCGTACGTCGCACGTACGACCGCGTCGCCATTCCGCGGCTCGAATGTCCCCGCGCTGATCTTCGCCGACGCCGTCACCAGCCACAGCTGGTAAGTCTTTCCACTCGGCAGCGCCGGCATGTCGTGGGCGACGAACGTCCAGCGGTTCGTCGCTCGATCCCAGAACATCCGCGCGAACGGCGCGCGCGTACCGCTCGCCGTGAGCGTCATGACCGCGACGTCACGTCCGGTCAGCCCTGCGATCAGGCTGTCCCGGCTGGCAATCGCCAGTCGCAACGAATCCACGGACGCACGACTGGCGGCGACGCTCGTCGACTCCGTGCGCAGCTCGTCGCGCAATCTCTCGCGGTCTCGAAGCAGCGCGGCGAGCACCGCTACGCTCACCACCAGCAGGATGCTCGCCGCCGCGGCCAGCCACTCGCCGCGCCGCCACGCCAGTGCGTTCACGGCGCGGAAGATTCCCGTGGCGGACGGCGCCGTCGTGATCGGCACCTCGTCCGCGCGGTCGGTGGCAGCGCGGCTTTCGTCGTGACCCATGTCGCGCGTCATCGCCTGTTCTCCGCGAGATATGTCTCTGACCGTGGTGCCGGATTCATCGCCGCGAATGTACTGACTAGCGGGACGCGTCGCCATCTACAGGAAATCAGCTCAGGATCGGCCGCCCGGCGCGCGCAACCGCTCCATCAGCGCGCCGAGATTCTGAATGATCATGATTCGAGTCGCCGGGCTGCGCTTGACCATCACGAACGTGGAGCCGTCGGGCGACACGTCATAGTTCGTGTGTGGGCTCGAGCCCACGATCTCGGAAGTACCGAACAGCGGCTGCTGACCAAGCACCTCGAGCCTCGCGCCGAGCCGCACGGTGGCCGATACAAGCTGGTTACCGATGCGCGAATAGCCGACGTAGAAAAGCTCTTTGCCATTGCGGGCCCATAATGGCTCGGTGCCGCCGTCGCGCGACACCTGCAATTCGTCACCGCCGGCGAGCGGTCGCACGTAGACCTGCGGCGCGCCCGACTTGTTCGACACGTACGCAACCCATCGGCCGTCAGGCGACAGTGCCGGAAAGTTCGTCTCGAATCGATCGACGACGAATGGATGAATCGCGCCACGGCCGCCGTGGTCGATCGAAATGAGGTCCGAGCCGGAGCCGGGCTCGATGTCGGAACCCACGGTGAGCAAGGATTGCCCGTCGGGTGTCGGGATGCCGGTGTACGTGATCTTGAACGACGCATTGATCGAGTCCGTCGCCTCGCTGCCCGGCCGTGCTTGCAGAATCCGAAGGGTCGTGCCACGGAACGACGTAAAGTCGAATGTGCGGCCATCCGTAGACCACACTGCGTCGTGGCCGTCGCGCGTGAACGTTGCGCGTGTGAACGTCCGCTGCGGCAACGAGAGAATCCAGACGTCGCGCCCGTCGCCGGATGTGAAGTCCACGGTGATGCGCCGGCCGTCGGGCGAGAAGCGCGGGTTGTGGAAGTTGTGCCTCTCGTCGATCGCTGGGCGCGTCGATCCATCGCGCGCCACGAAGACGAGCGAGCGCGGCTCCTCCGGGATGTACGCGACGGTTCCGTTCGAGGCCACGGCCCACTGCGCGACGTCGGTGCCGGTGAGCGAAATGCCGTCGGCGATCTGGACGGCTTCGCCGGTCGTCTTTGCATGCGCCTCGTCAAACGGCGCCGCCCACATCGTCGCATCGGACCGGACGTAGAGCAGATATCCCGCGGCCACGCGCACCTCGACCAGATCGAGGTCGAGGAACGGGCGATCGCGCCCCGTGCGAAGATCGAGCAGCACGGCGGGCCCCGAGGAACGGCCGGTGGGCGCTCGCACGCCGATCGCCGTATGTCCGTCACTCAGCACGTGCTGGAGTTTAAACCCGTCGAGCGCGCCGCCCGAAACCGGCTCGACACGACCATCCGGCGTGAGATGCGACACACCGCCGCGACCGAGCGGCGTGAACCAGAGCGTGCCGTCGGGCCCCCACGCGGCATGCCGAATGTACACGCCCGCCGGGAGCAACCGCCGCGTCCCGCCGTCGATCGGAACGCGGGCCGTCTCCGCTTGGTCACCTGTCAGTCGGCCACCACTCCATCCGAGCACGACACGGCCGTCGGGCGAGACGAGCGGGTTCAGTAGCCCGGTGCGGTGCTCGATGAACTTCGGCGTCGTCGCATCGAGCGCCTGATACGCCAAGGCATTCTCGTTCTGCTCGTCCATCGCCACGAAAACGACGGCATCGCCACGCGGCGTGAGCGCGATCTGCCTGTGAATCGCGGCGACGCCGCTTCCCCCGACGATCGGTGACAGCAGAGCGAGGCGCGATGGAAGCGGAGCGACCGTCGCCGCCCGCCGTTGTCCGAGCAGATACGCGCCTGCAGCGGTGAGCGCGAGTACGGCGAGCGCCGCTCCCACCACCACCAGCAGAGTCGACTTCGAGCGTCGCGGCGCCACCTTCGCCACACGCCGCGGTGCCGTCGCACCGAGGGCCGTGGAGAATTCGGCAGCAGTGGCGAAACGGTCCGCTGGAAGCTTCTCGAGCGCCTTGAGGATCGCTTCCTCGACGTGCGGCGGCACACTGTGTCGCTCCGGGACGAGCGGCTTGGGCGTTTCGGTCATGACGCGCGCGACGATGGCCTGTGCCGTCGGTCCGGTGAACGGCGGCTCGCCCGACAGCATTTCGTAGGTCACGGCGCCCAGCGCATAGATGTCGACCCGCTGGTCGACGTTGCGCTCGCCCATCGCCTGCTCGGGCGCCATGTACTGCGGAGTCCCCAGCGAAAGACCGGTCTGGGTCATGCGCTGGCCGCCCGCGTGCTCCACGGCGAGTGCGATGCCGAAGTCCGCGACGAGCGCGTGCCCTTGCTGCAGAAGAATGTTCTCCGGCTTGATGTCGCGGTGAATGACGGCCCGCGCGTGCGCGTACGCGAGCGCGTCGGCGACTTCGCTCGCGATGCGCAATGCGTCGCCGACCGGCAACTGCCGCTCGCGATCCAGCCGCATGCGCAGCGTCTCGCCCTCGACGTACGGCATCACGTAGAACAGCTGTCCGTCGGCATTCCCCGAGTCGAAGAGCGGCAGGATGTGCGGATGCTGCAGCCCGGCGGTCACTTCGATTTCCTTGAGGAAGCGCTCGGGGCCGAGCACCGCCGAGAGCTCGGGGCGCAGCACCTTGATCGCGACCTTGCGGCGGTGTCGCACGTCTTCGGCGAGGTAGACCGTGGCCATGCCGCCGACGCCGAGTTCGCGCTCGATGACATAGCGGCCGGCAAGCGCGGCTCGGAGCTCCGCGGTCGCGGTCATGTGTCGCCCATGGCCATGGTGCGGTTGTCTCGGGGAGAGGTCCGCGAATGTACGAACGGGAGCGGCCGGCAGCCAGCCGCTTGCGCACTGCCCGCGCTTTCCGATCGATTCCGAGAGCTTCGCGCTACCGATTCACCGGCTGCACCGCGTCATGCAGCGCCGCTTCGGTCGCCGCGTCGTACATCCCGGTCTGCGGCAACCCGCTTTGCTCCTGGAACCGCTTGATCGCGGCCGTTGTCTTTGGTCCCGCCTTGCCGTCGACGACGAGCGTCTCACCAGCGACGGTGTTCAGGGCGGTCTGCACGAAGCGAATCGTATCCGCACTCGGCGACGGCGCCGTTCCGGGCGCCGTCGTCGCGCCGCCCGACGGAATCTGGAAGTAACGTCCCCGCCACACCGCATCGAGCGCGAGGCCGCTCGATTCGACCAGCGGTCTCGGCCAAACCCTGAGCAGGTCGTCGCCGAACAGGCTCACCCCAAGCCGCAGGCCCGACTCGTTCTGGAAGTGCCACCACTCGCACGAGAGATAGTTCGTCTTCCAGTCCGATCGCGCCGAGATGGGCTTCCAGCCTTCGTCCATGAAGAGCTGCGTCAGATTGAAAACACGCGCCGTGCGCTTGATGGTCTCGAGTCCCACGCCCTTCCTCCAGATCGCGCAGTCGAGTGTCCGCTCCTCGATCAACGATGCGTTATACGATTCATCGTCGGGGTGAGGATCTCGACTCTCGCAGTAGATCGTCCAGGACGGCGTTGTGCCCGCCTGCGATGCGACGACGAGATACGGATCCCTCGCCGTGCGCGCTCCCGACTCGATGTAGAGATCGATCGCGCGACCGGTATAGTGGAGACTCGTTCGGCTGCGGCCAGGAGTAGCGGGCTCATGGAGATCGCGCAACGCACCGCTCGAGCTGATCACGCCGCCCAAAGCGCGGACGCGCGCCCGCACCCGCTGGTACGACGCCGCGAGATCCCCGCGCATGCGAAAATCGTGAAAGCCGTCGGGCTCGAGTCCGTCCGCGGGAACGTTGACCAGCGCGATGTGCGGCGCGTCGGAGCCCGCAAAGGTCGCTCTCGCCGCCTTGCGCGGAGCGCGTTTCACGGCAGAGGGTCGGCGGGTTCGCGTACGTGGCATGGCTCCTCCGGACGGCAGTCGTGAGAGACCATGATCGCCAGCCGGCGACGCTTCCGCAAGCGTCATGCGATGCACTCTTAAAGCCTTCTAATGCTCGTATCCTCTGGCGTTTTGCGCGACGTGCGTGCTAGTTAGGGAATCGCCGACGCCGGCGCCGAGTCACACCGCCTTTCGGAGAACCCAGCCCGATGTCACAGCGCATCCTCAGGACACGCAGTGGCCGAAAGCTCGTCGCCCGACGCGACACGCTCGATTTCCGGGACCAGATGTACGTGCCCACGCTCGTCGAGGTTCCGCCGGAGAAGAAGCTCGACGACTACGCGAAGCTTCACATCCCGATTCTCGACCAGGGTCAGGAGGGCGCCTGCACCGGATTCGGCCTCGCGACCGTCGCGAACTATCTCCTCTACACGCGCACCGATCATCCGATGCGCCACCGCGTGAGCCCGTGGATGTTTTACGAGTTGGCTCGCCGCTACGACGAATGGCCAGGCGAGCGCTACGAGGGCTCGAGCGCGCGCGGCGCCATGAAAGGCTGGCACAAGCACGGCGTGTGCGCGGAGCCGCTGTGGACCAAGCGGGGTCCGATGAAGCGCGAAGACGCGTGGCTCGACGCGCTCGGCCGCCCCATCGGCGCCTACTACCGCGTGAACCATCGCGATCTCACCGCAATGCACAGCGCCATTGCGGAAGTCGGCGTGCTCTACGCCACGTCCGACGTCCACGCTGGATGGGACGACGTGGGCAACGACGGTCTGATTCGCCGCGACAAGGAGATGCTCGGCGGCCACGCGTTTGCGATCGTCGCGTACGACACGGACGGCTTCTGGATTCAGAACTCGTGGGGCGGCGACTGGGGCCGAAAGGGATTCGGCCGCATTGCCTACGACGACTGGCTCGCGAACGGAACCGACGTGTGGGTCGCGCGGCTCGGCGTACCGCTCCATCTCCGGGCGGCAGCGTCGCCGGCCACGGCGCATGCCGACGCGGCCCGTGGCGCGCGCGTGCGCGCGATTCACGAGTTGCGATCACACATCATCAGCCTGGGGAACGACGGCCAGCTCCGGCCCGGTGGCACGTACGGCACCGACGCGGCGGGTCTCGATCGAATCGTCAACCGCGACATACCCGCGGCGATGAAGGGCTGGCGGACGAAGCGCGTGCTGCTCTACGCGCACGGCGGTCTGGTCGACGAGGAGTCCGCCGTTCAGAAGGTCGCCAACTATCGCTCGGCGTTGCTCGAGCACGAGGTGTATCCACTCTCTTTCATCTGGAAGACGGACTACCTCTCGACGCTCAACTACATCATCCAGGACGCGCTCAGTAAGCGGCGTACCGAGGGGATCCTCGACGCGGCCAAGGACTTCATGTTCGACAGGCTCGACGACGCACTCGAACCCGTTGCGCGCCTGGC
>Ga0316628_100003638_pt1 | contig 11914 bp, 9 predicted proteins | sample OWC_Aug_M2_C1_D5_FD_207648 | JGI IMG/M metagenome (GOLD analysis project Ga0316628, IMG submission 207648) | Wetland soil microbial communities from Old Woman Creek delta, Ohio, United States - OWC_Aug_M2_C1_D5_C | ecosystem: Environmental > Terrestrial > Soil > Wetlands | place: USA: Ohio...
GCGTCGCCGCGCGGGAAGCCGGGGTCGAGGGTGTCGCTGGGCACCGGCGACGGCTCGAGCGCGATGCCGCCGGAGAGCATCAGGGCGTCGTTCAGGTTGCCCTCGACTCCGAAGCGCAGGCTCAGGGTGTCCTGCCAGTTGCGGTCGCGGGTGACGAGGGTCGCTCCGGCGAGGCCGCCGGCGAAGTACGACGAGCGGTTGCCGGTGCGTGACCAGGCGGCGTACGCGAGGTCGAGCTCGAAGCGCAGCTCCGGATACGGCGCCAGCCAGGCGCCGACCCGGGCCTCGGGCGCCAGCTCGAAGGACTGCTTGCGGAAGCCGGCGAGCGGCGTCGTTGCCTGGCCGACGCCGACCGGCAGCGTGAGGGTGGAATCGCGGCGCGTGGCGGCGACGTCGGCCGTGCCCGAGACCTTGGCGGCGCTGCGCAGCTCGGCGCCGAAGCCCCAGATCGTCTCGCGGTAGTTGGCGCTGAGGTCGAACGCCCAGCCGGTGCCGTGGGCGTCGGCCAGCACCTCGTCCTCGCGGGTCGCCCCGGAGGTGTCGCGGACCAGGGCGTTGGTGCCCGCCTGCAGACTGCCGAACACCCAGCGCAGGCCGCCGCCGACGCTCCAGTGATCGTCGAGCTTCCAGGCCGCCACCGGATGCACCTCCCACAGCTCGGCCTCGTCGATGCGGCCGAGGAAGCGCCCGGGGAACTCGCGCGGGAACCAGTTCTTGCGGTACCAGTACGGCGAGTCGAAGCCGAGCCCGAACGCATACGGCCGGTTGCGGTCGGGCTTCCAGGTCAGGTAGAGCGCGGGCGGGAAGTTGATGTCGTGCTGGGCCGTGAAGCCGCCGCTCGCGCTGCGGTAGGTGTCCTTCGGGGTGGAGAAGTCGAGGCCGGCCTGCAGCTGCCAGCCGTCGAGCCAGGCGATCGCCGCCGGGTTGTAGGTCACGGCCGAGGGATCGTCGGCGCGCGCCGTCCAGGCCCCCGCCTGCGCGGTGGCACGCCCGCCGTGCTGGAAGACTCCGAAGCCCGAAGCGCCGGCGACGGCCGGGAGCAGGAGAACGGAAGCGAGCGCCCAGGGCAGGGCGCGAGCGAGAGCGCGCATCGAGGACCTCCTTGGTGAGAGCACGCCGCCGAGGCGGCCGGAACGCGAAGCGAGGATAGCGACTCGGCGCTGGAGAGGGAAGCGGGCGCGGCGCTGGCTCAGTTTGGGTTGCGGAGTGCCAGCGCCGCTGCACGATCCAGAAAGGCCCGCTCTCAACGCGCTTGGCCCTGCGCCCATGCCCGGCCCCATGTCGTCCCGAACGAGAGTGAGGGACCTGGGTGGGTGGGCGGCGCGCTTCTGCCGGCTTCCTGCGGTGAACTTCGTTCTCGGGTGTTCGGGAGGCCACCCTCCCGCCCAGATCCCTCACTCACGTTCGGGATGACAGACTCTGCAAGCCGGTACTGACTCGGAATGGCGGAGCCGGTTGATAGGATCTTGGTCGTGCGCGTGCGGCGGTTTCTCGGCTCGGTCCTGCTGGTCGCGGCGCTGGTCGCGCTCGCCGCGGCGCTGGCGGTCGGGCTCGACGTCGGGAGGTGGGCCGGAGCGGCCGAGCCGCCCGCCGCGGCACCTTCCGCGACGGCCGCTCCGGCCTCGGCGGCGAGCGAACGCCAGCAGCTCGACGACGCCCTGCGCCGGGTCGACGCCCAGCTCCACCGTCAGGTCGAGCAGGGCGAGGACGCCGCGAGCGACCTGCGCCACCGGCTGCGCGCCCTGGCGCCGGCGCTGTTCGCCGCCGCCCTGCTGCTCGCGGTCTTCTACCTGCTGCAGCGCGCCGCGGTGCGCCTGGTCGCGCGCCTGCTGCAACGCGTCGACCCGGCGGTCGGGCTGGTCAGCCAGCGTCTCACCCGCTATGCGATCCTTGCGGTCGGCGTGCTCGCCGCAGCGCGCCAGCTCGGGCTCGAGGTCGGCGAGCTGCTCGCCGGAGTGGGCATCGTCGGCCTGGGCATCAGCCTGGCGGCGCAGGACCTGCTCTCGAACCTGATCGCCGGTTTCACCATCCTGATCGAGAAGCCGTTTCGCATCGGCGACAGCGTCAGCGTCGCCGGCATGAGCGGGGAGGTGCTCGAGATCGGCCTGCGTTTCACCAAGCTGCGCACCGCGGAGCTGCGCGAGGTCTACCTGCCCAACCGCGAGGTGGTGGCGAAGGCCATGATCAACAACTCGGCCGGCCCGCGCCGCCGCATCGACCTGCGTTTCCCGCTCGCGCACGGCACGTCGATCGAGGGCGCGCGCGCGGCGCTGCTCGCGGTCGCCGGCAAGAGCGTCCGGGTGCTCGCCGATCCGCCGCCGCGCGTCGTGGTCGTCGACCTGACCGATCTCGGCATGGCGGTCGAGCTGCGCGTCTGGCTGGCCGACCCCAACGCCGACTTCGATGCCCGGGTGGAGCTGCTCGAGGCCGCGCCGGCGGCGCTGCGCGAGGCCGGCGTCGAGTTCCCGCCGCGCTTCGCGGCCGGCGTCGCGCCGCCCGCGGTTTGACCCCCGCCGGCGGCCGGCGGTAGAGTCTCTTTGCTTCGGAACAGTCGATGATCGTAGAGAAGCGGCGGATCGAGGACCTGACGCTCCTGCGGCTGGAGGGCGTCATCAAGCTGGGCGAGAGCGCGCAGTTCTTCGCCCAGACGCTGGAGCGCGCCCTGTCCGACGATCAGGGGCACGTGCTGATCGATTTCTCGCGCATCAACTACATGGACTCGACCGGCATCGGCGAGCTGGTCGGCTACCTCGGCCGCTTCCGCGAGACCAAGCGCAAGCTGATCCTGATCAATCCGTCCGATCGCATCCGCAAGCTGCTGCACGTCGCCCATCTCGACGACCTGTTCCCGACCTACGACACCCTCGACGCGGCGCTCGCCGCCGAGGCCTGAGCCCGGTGCGTCGCCGCGCCGGCGCCCTGCTGCGCGTCGCCGCTCTGCTCCTCGCGGTTCTCGGCTCGGCGTGCTCGTCGCGGCGGGCGAAGCCCAGGAGCCAGGGCCCCGAGTACCGCCGGGTGCGCCCGCCGGTCGCCTTCGAGCTGCTGCGTGACAGCCCGGAGGACCTCCTGGTCATCGACTTGCGCACCCCGGAGGAGTACTTCGGCCCGCTCGGTCATCTGCACAGCGCGCGCAACATCCCGCTCGCCGAGCTTGGCGACCGCATTCGGGAGCTGTGGGGCTTCCGTCAGCAGACGATCCTGGTCTACTGCCGCAACGACAAGTGCGGCGACGAGGGCGTCACCGAGCTGCGCAACCGCGGTTTCGAGAACCCGGTGCTGATGGTCGGCGGCCTCGAAGCCTGGGTCGAGGATGGGTTCCGCACCGAAGGGGTGCGCGCCCCGGTGCGAACCGCCGGAGCGCCGAGCCCGGCGCCGCTGGCCGTCGAGGGGCCACAGCCCGAGCAGGTCTACCTGCGCCTGAGCGACGGCGCGGTCGTGCTGCGCCAGCCGCCACCCAGCTTCTACGTCGCCGGCCGCGTGGAAGGGGTGCGCTTCGAGCCCGGTGGCCAGCCGATCCAGGGACGCGGTGCGCTGTGCTCCGATCTGGTGGGCGAGGCCGAGCCGCTGAAGGCGGCGTGGCGCGATCTGGCGGACGGCTCGCTGCACGTCGAGAACGACGCGGCGCCGCCGACGACCCCCAAGTCACCCGTGGTACGCGGCTGCGTCGACAACGAGGGCCGCTTCCACCCCGGCTCGTTGATGATCGAGTACCACTGAGCCGGCGCGGCAGCCGGACTGCGCCGCGCCCGGCTTGCCCCGGCGGCGCCGAATGCGCTAGAAAGAGCACCCTGGCGCGCTGCTCGTACCGCGTGCCGCCTCAAATCGAACCCTGGAGATTTTCATGAGCTCTTCTTCCCCGACCGTTGCCAGCGCTCTCCTCGGCCTCAAGGAGCGCCTCGGCGAGCGCATCCTGCTCGAGGACGAGATCCGCCGCCAGTACCGCAGCGACTTCGGCCGCATGGTCGATCGGCTGCCCGGTGCGATCGCCCGTTGCGCGTCGGCCGAGGAGGTGGCCGAGGTGGTGCGTTACTGCCGCCAGAACGGATTGACCGTCACCCCGCGCGGCCAGGCGCACAGCCAGAGCGGCCAGGCGACGAGCGCCGGCGGCGTGCTGATCGACAACTCGGCGATGAACAAGATCCACGAGATCTCGGCCGCCGGCCTGTACGCGGTCGCCGATGCCGGCGTCGTGTGGCGCGATTTGGTCGCCGCCACCGTCGCCCAGGGCCTGGTGCCGCCGGTGCTGACCAACAACCTCGGGGTGTCGATCTCCGGCACCCTGTCGGTCGCCGGCCTGGGGGTGGCGAGTTACCGCTACGGCGCGCAGGTCGACAACGTGCTCGAGATGGAGGTTGTGACCGGCACCGGCGAGATCGTGGTCTGCTCGCGCGAGAAGAATCGCGATCTGTTCGACGTCGTGCGCTCGGGCTTCGGCCAGTTCGGGATCATCTGCAAGGCCAAGCTCAAGCTGCGCCACTGCCAGCCGAACGTGCGCATGTACCACCTGCTGTACGACGACCTCGGCGCCTTCATGCGCGACTCCGAAGCGGTCATGCGCCCCGGCGACGAGCGCTTCCACACCCTCGAGTCGCGCAGCGCGGCGTGCCCGATCTTCACCCGCCGCATCGGCGAGGGCATGAGCCTCGGCGTCGGCCAGCAGCTGTACGCTTACTGGCTGTATCCGATGTTCCTCACCGTCGAGTACGGCCCGGGCGAGAACCCGGACGACCGGGCGCTGCTGTCGGGGCTCAACTTCTACAAGCACCTGCGCACCGAGGAGTACACCCAGCTCGACTTCTGCAACCGCCTGGTGCCGGTGTTCGACCTCTGGCATCGCAGCGGCAACTGGGAGATGGCGCACCCCTGGATGGAGACGATCCTGCCCTGGGACAAGGCGCAGGAGTTCATCGAGTACGTGCAGGGCAACCTGCCGCCGCAGGCGCTCGGCCCGGCCGGCCACGTCCTGGTCTGGCCGGCCGCGACCGGCACCGCCGACACGCCGCTCTTCATGCATCCCCCGGGCGACTACGTCATGGGCTGGGGCATCCTGCCGGCGGTGCCGCAGCAGTATCTCGAGCAGGCCCTGGTCCAGCTCGACATGGCCTCCGAGCTGTCGCTCGCCTACGGCGCCAAACGCTACCTGTCGGGCTACATCACGTTCGACACGGTGGAGAAGTGGGCCGCCCACTTTGGCGACAAGTGGCCGATGATCCTCGCGGCGAAGAAGAAATTCGACCCCGACCGCATCCTCAGCCCGGGGTTCATCCAGTACCCCTGACCGCGGGCGCGGTCGACTCCGACGCCGGCGCGTCGCATCTCCCGAACGCGAGATTCGCGCCGCGCCGCGCGATCCGGGCTTCCTGGCACGGCGATTGCTCCAGCCTTGCTGTAGGAGACTGCACCGAGGAGGTGCACCATGGCAGAAATCACGTCTCCAACGGAGACACGGAGGGTCGTCATGAGATCTGCGAGAGCTTCCCGCGGTATGAGACAAATGGCGTTGACGGTGGTCGCAATCGCTGGGTGCCTGGCGGCGCTCGGCGCTGGCGAGGCGCGTGCCGCCAATGATCGACGGGTGCTGGTGGCCGTCTACGAGGCGGGCACCGACCGCCAGGCGTTCGCACTGGAGAGCGGACAGGCGTTCGAGATCCAGGCCGGTGCGAGCGTGCGGCTGGAGATCGTCGACCCGGCCTGGGACAGCCCGGGGCAGCGGAACCGCGCTCGGGTCGGTGGGAGCTTCGCGACCAGCGAGCCCCGGGTGCTCAAGCTCTCGGGCGAGAAGCCCGGGGAAGGCTCGGTGTGGGCGAAGGCCATGGCCGTGCCGGCGAGCGGCAAGGCGGTGCGGCTCTCCTTCGACGCGCCCGGCCGCCAGCGTGGCGAGATCTTCGTTCAGGTCGTCGCGGCGGCGGTGACGCCGGCGCCCGCCCCGCCGCCGTCCGACCGCGTCCAGGCGATCGTCGCCGCGCTGTATCACGGCATCCTGCTGCGCGATCCCGACCCCAGCGCCCAGACTTGGATCGACACGATCCGGCGTGAGGGCTTCGCCGGCGTGCTCCGGGCGGCGCACGAGGTCGCCAGCAGCCGCGAGAGCAAGATCGACCTGTACGGTCGCGCCGACGTGTCCAACCAGCAGCGCCTCGTCGCCCTGTACCGCAACCTGCTGGGGATCGAGGCGAGCAGCGTGGACGGCGGGCTGTGGCAGAGCCAGCTCGCGCAGCTCAACGCCGGGGACATCGCGGGAATCGTCGACTGGATGGTCCGCCGACCCGAGTTCTTCCAGGCGCAGGGCTTCGGCCGGCCGCGCTACTGAGGCGAGCGGCGCGCCGGTTCGGCGTCGCCAGGCGGGGTGGCGTTTCTGATACCCTCCCCGCCGCCATGACGACGCCGACCCTGGTGCGCATCGCGCACAGCCCGGACTCCGACGATGCGTTCATGTTCTATGCCCTGACCCAGGGGCTGCTCGACGTCTCGGGGCTCGAGATCCAGCACGCGCTGCGCGACATCGAGACCCTGAACCAGGCGGCGTTCGAGGGCACGTACGAGATCACCGCGCTGTCCTTCCACGCCTACGCCTACCTCGCCGACCGCTACGACGTGATGCCCTCGGGGGCGAGCTTCGGCGACGGCTACGGCCCGATCGTGGTGACCCGCCAGCCGACCAAGCGCGAGGCGCTGCGCGGCGCGCGCATCGCGGTGCCCGGCAAGCTCACCACCGCGCACCTGGCGCTGCGCCTGTGGCAGCCGGAGTTCGAGCCGGTGTGGACGCCGTTCGACCAGATCCTCGACGTCGTGGCGCGCGGCGAGGTCGACGCGGGGGTCGTGATCCACGAGGGCCAGCTCACGTACGGCGAGCAGGGTTTGCACGCCGCCGTCGATCTCGGGGTGTGGTGGAAGCAGGACACCGGTCTGCCGCTGCCGCTCGGCGGCAACGGCATCCGCAACGACCTGCCCGCGGACCTGCGGCGCCGTCTCTGCCGGCTGCTCACCGCGTCGATCAACTACGGCCTCGATCACCGCCAGGAGGCGCTCGGCTACGCGGTGCAGTACGCGCGCGGGCTCGAGGACGACCCGGTGCGCTCCGACCGCTTCGTCGGCATGTACGTGAACCACTGGACGCGCGGCTATGGCGAGGTCGGTCGCCGGGCGGTCCAGCTCCTGCTCGACCGCGGCTTCGAGGCCGGCGTGCTGCCGCACCGGGTCGTGGCGCGCTTCGTCGAGGAGTAGGCGCCACCGCCGAGCGACCGGCGCCATGCGTCGCGTTCCATCTCCCGCCGCTCTCGTCTTCGATCTCGACGGCACCCTGGTCGATTCGCGCCAGGACCTGGCGACCGGCATCAACGCGCTGCGCGGCGAGCGCGGCCTGGCGCCACTCACCCTCTCGGCCGTGCAGGGCATGGTGGGCGAAGGCGCGCGGGTGCTGGTCGGGCGCGCGCTTCCGGAGGTCGCGCCGGACGATCTCGACGCGGCATTGCGCCGCTTTCTCGATCTCTACGCGGGAGTCTGCACCGACGCGACGGTTGCCTACCCGGGGATCCCGGCCGCCATCGCGACCCTGGCGCGGACGTATCCCCTCGGCCTGCTGACCAACAAGCCGGAGCGCATGACGCGGGAGCTCCTCGACCATCTCGGCCTCGCCGCGGCGTTCCGGGTGGTCGTGGGCGGCGACACCTTGGCGACGCGCAAGCCCGATCCCGAGGGCCTGCGCTGGGTCGCCGATCGCCTCGGCGCGGCGGTCGCGGATACCCTGCTGATCGGCGACAGCTCGATCGATGCGCGCACGGCACGCGCCGCCGGCGCCCGCCTGGCGCTCGTCACCTGGGGCTTCCGGCCGCGGGAGGAGCTCGAGGCCGCAGCACCGGAGCTGCTGTGCGAGAGCGCGGCGGACCTGGTCGCAGCCTTGCTGCCGAAGGCTCCGTCATCCTGATTGCGGCCATGTCGTCCCGAGCGTGAGCGAGGGACCTGGGGGATGGGCGGCCTCCCGAACCTCTCAGAACGTGGTCCAGCTGCAACGCTAGGCCGCGGCGTCATCGTCCACCCGCCCGCCCAGATCCCTCGCTCACGCTATCCAGAAAGGGCCCGTCAACCTCGCTTCCGGATCCTTCGCTTCGCTCAGGATGACAGCCAGGAAACGTGCGCTGTCTCGGCCTCTGCGCGACGTCTCACCGGGTGTGCTCTGTCATCCTGAGCGCAGCGAAGGATCCCGACCGATCGGCTCCGTTTCATCCCCACCCGGCTCCGCGAAGCCGGTACTGACTCGGGATGACAGAGGGGGCGCCGAGCGGTCGGCTCTTTCTCCCACCCAGAGCTTTTTCGAACTCGAAGTGAGGAAGGTCGTTCCCTTTCAGGGATCCACCGCCCGCGGCAGGCGGAAGGGCTGCGGCAGGAGGTCGCGGAGGTGGACGAGATCGCGCGCCCCGCGGGTGTTGCAGAGCAGGATCGGCAGATCGGGCTCGGCGAACTCGGTGAGCACCTGCAGGCAGGGGCCGCAAGGGCGCGCCGGGGGCTCCGCCTCGGCGAGTACGACCAGCGCTTCGAGGCGGCGCCCACCCGATGCGGCCGCACGGGCGACCGCCAGCCGCTCGGCGCACAGCGCCAGGCCGTAGGAGCGGTTCTCGACGTTGCAGCCGGAGTAGATGACGCCGTCGGCCTGCACCGCCGCGCCGACCTGGAATCCGCTGTACGGTGCGTAGGCGTTTTGGCGTGCCGCGGTGGCCGCGGCGACCAGCGCTTCCCAATCCATCGGCGGGAATGTAGCACGCCGCGATCCGCGGTTCGCACCACCGCCCACCCGTTCGGGGCGTGTCGCCGGACAGCGCTGTGATACCTTCGCGCAGAGCTGTCGCGCGTCGTCGTCGCGGCGGCCATCCGCTCCAACCCATTCGCCGCACGCAGCAGAAGGAGGAAGACGTGACCGCTCAGGCCTCGATGCCCAAACCGCCTGCCGACGGGCAGGAGATCCGATACGAAAACGGCACCCTGCAGGTGCCCGACCGCCCGATCATCCCGTTCATCGAGGGCGACGGCACTGGTCCCGACATCTGGCGCGCCACCCAGATCGTGCTCGACGGCGCGGTCGCCAAGTGCTACGGCGGCAAGCGGCGGATCGCCTGGATGGAAGTGCTGGCCGGCGAGAAGGCGCACAACGCGACCGGCGACTGGCTGCCGGAGGCGACGATCGAGGCGGTGAAGAAGTACCGGGTCGGCATCAAGGGCCCGCTGACGACGCCGGTCGGCGGTGGCATCCGCAGCCTGAACGTGGCGCTGCGCCAGATCCTCGACCTCTACGCCTGCGTTCGCCCGGTGCGCTACTTCGCCGGCGTCCCCTCGCCGGTCAAGGAGCCGCAGAAGGTCAACATGGTGATCTATCGCGAGAACACCGAGGACGTGTACGCGGGGATCGAGTGGAAGGCCGGCACGCCGGAGGCCCAGAAGCTGATCGCCTTCCTCGACAAGGAGATGGGCAAGAAGATCCGCGCCGGCAGCGGAGTCGGCATCAAGCCGATCTCGGAGTTCGGCAGCAAGCGCCTGGTGCGCAAGGCCCTTCAGTACGCGGTGGCGCAGGGCCGCACCGATCTCACCCTGGTGCACAAGGGCAACATCCAGAAGTTCACCGAGGGCGCCTTCAAGGACTGGGGCTACGAGGTCGCCAAGCAGGAGTTCGGCGACCGCACGGTCTCCGAGCAGGAGCTGTGGGACAGCCTGGGCGGCAAGCTCCCGGCCGGCAAGATCCTGGTCAAGGACCGGATCGCCGACGCCATGTTCCAGCAGGTGCTGCTGCGCCCCGACGAGTACCAGGTGCTGGCGACCACGAATCTCAACGGCGACTACATCTCCGACGCCCTCGCCGCGCAGGTCGGCGGCCTCGGCATGGCCCCGGGCTCCAACGAGGGCGACGGCTTCGCGGTGTTCGAGGCGACCCACGGCACGGCTCCGAAGTACGCCAACCAGGACAAGGTAAACCCCGGCTCGCTGATCCTCTCGGGTGTGATGATGCTGCGCTGGCTGGGCTGGGGCGAGGCCGGCGACTCAATCGAGCGCGCGATCGAGCGCACGATCGCCGAGAAGCGGGTGACCTACGACCTCGAGCGCCAGATGAAGGGTGCCAAGCTCCTGAAGTCCTCGGAGTTCGCCCGGGCGATCGTCGAGAATCTGTAGAAGCATGTAGAAGTCCGCAGAAACCTGTAGGATGCCGGGCTCGTAGGTATTTCTCGTGCGAGCCCGTCACCTCCTCCTCTGGATTCTGGCTGGCGTCCTGGGCGCGATCGCCCTGGGCTGGGCCTATCCGCGCGTCTTCCCGTTCGGACCCCACGGCTGGAAGATCGACCAGAAGCAGGCCCAGGCCCTGGCGCTCGAGAAGCTGCGCGACCTCGGCGACCCGGTGAAGGACGCCTATGTCGTCTGCGAGCTGACCGGCGACTCGACGCTCGAGCGCCGCCTGGAGGTCGAGGCCGAGAAGCTCGGCGTCGACGCCGTCCGCGCCACGCCCGCGGCGCGCGCCGCCGCGGTCTACAGGGTCTCCGTCTATCCGCCCGGCGCGCCGGCGGGGGAGTGGCGCTACCGCGCGACGCTGACGCCGGCCGGCGAGTTCATCGGTCTGGAGCTGCGGCTGCCGTCCGATGAGGAGGGGGGCGTCGCCGATCCGGCGAAGGCCCGCGTGCAGGCGGAGAAGTTCCTGCGCGAGGAGGGGTTCGACCTCGCGACGTTCGCCGAGCCCAAGCTCCGCACCACGCAGCTCGCCAAGCGCTCGGACACCCATCTGCGCTATGCCTTCCGCGATCAGCGTTTCGGCGACGGCGTCTCTTACGGCATCGAGGTCAGCTTCGCCGGCGAGCGCCTGGCCGGCTTCCGGCAGTACCTCGAGGACCCCTTCGATCGCCGGTTCCAGGCGGAGCTCCAGCCGGAGATCGGGGTGAGCCTGCTGCGGATCCTGTCGGTCTTCCTGCTGGCACCCCTGGTCGCCGTGCCCTTCCTGCGCCGCTACCACGCCGGCGAGATCGGCGTGCAGCGCGGGCTGCAGATCATGGGCGTGGTCTTCGTCCTCAGCGCGCTGCTGATCGGCATGGGGGCGCGGGCGGCGACCGAGAGCGTGATGATCGGACCGCTCACTCGTCCGCAGACCACCTGGGCCTGGGGGGCGCAGCTCGTGCTGCTGTTCTTCCTGCCGCTGTCGCTCCTCACCTTCTTGAGCTGGTCGGTCGGCGAGTCGCTCTGCCGGGTGCGCTGGGGACACAAGCTGGCGGCGTTCGATGCGGTTTTCCACCGTCGCTGGCAGACCGCGACGGTGGCGCGCTCGGCCGTGCGGGGCTCGGCGATCGGTCTGGCGCTTGCCGGTGCGACGATGCTCGCCGCGGTCGAGCTCCGTGGCCGTGGGATCTGGGCGACGTGGGACTTCAGCTTCGGGCCGTGGTGGTCAGGGAGCCACTGGCTGGGCCTCGGGCTGCTCGCCTTTGCGGTGGTGTTCGTGACCTACTCGCGGCTGTTCGTCTACCTGATGCTGCTGCCGGTGGTGGCGCGGCGCTTCGGCGTCGCGGCGGGCGTGGCGGTGGCCAGTGTCGCCTGCGCGCTGCTCATGTGGGGCGCCCCGATCGAGCTCGACTCGCTGGGCGCCAAGTTCGTGCTGGCGCTCCTGATCGCGGTGGTGAACGCGCTGGTGTTCGTGCGCTGGGATCTCCTGACGACCGTCGTCTCGGGCGTCGTCGGCTACGTCGCGGTGCACGCAGTGCCGCTGCTTCAGGCGCAGAACCACTGGCTGCAGCTCCAGGGCTCGCTGGCACTGTTCGGCGCCGCGCTGCCGCTGATCGTCAGCCTGCGCCACATCGCCTCCGGCGAGGAGTTCGTGTACCGCTACGACGACGTGCCGCCGCACGTGCGGCGGATCGCCGAGCGCGAGCGCCAGCGGGTCGAGCTGGAGACC
>Ga0316628_100003639_pt1 | contig 11912 bp, 12 predicted proteins | sample OWC_Aug_M2_C1_D5_FD_207648 | JGI IMG/M metagenome (GOLD analysis project Ga0316628, IMG submission 207648) | Wetland soil microbial communities from Old Woman Creek delta, Ohio, United States - OWC_Aug_M2_C1_D5_C | ecosystem: Environmental > Terrestrial > Soil > Wetlands | place: USA: Ohio...
TCGCTTCGGACGGACAAATCGCGATGCACTGTCCGCAATAGCGGCACTCGCTCTTGTCGATGATGCCGAGATTACCTTGCAGCGTGATGGCCTTCTTCTTGCAGACCGTCAGACAGAGCTCGCAGCCGGTGCACGCATCGGCGTCGATCTCCGGCTCGACAACGCCGTGAAAACCGATCTCACTCAGATGAGCGATACCGCAGGAATTCGGACAGCCCGACGCGGAAATGGTCATCGCCGGATCGACGATGCCGAGCTCGGCCACCACGGGCTCGAGCCTCTTCAGCAAAGACTGACCGTCTGCGAGCCCTTCGCTGCAATATCCGGCATAACAGGACTGAATGTTGTCGATGCCGCCTTCCATCATCTCCATGCCCGCCGATTTCAGCTCGGTGCGAATACTGCCGATGTTCGCAGGCTCCACTCCCGGGATCTCTGGCGCGCCCCGGATGCCAAAATGCACGAATCCCTTCCCGTAACGCTCGGATATTTCGGCGATCTGGCGAAGTTGAGTGCTCGTGACCTCGCCGCAAGTGGCTCTGACCCTGACCGTCTCGATGGCCGGCGAAGCCGCTCTTACCTTCGTCGGGCATGCCACCGGCCTGTATTCCGTCGCACGGTCAATCCCCGCGTTGAGCGTCTGACGCACGCTCGACACCCCCAGACGCCTGATCAGATCGGCGCCACGTTCCCCTTTCAGTCCCCTGGAGAGCAGATCGACGTAGTTCTGGACCAGCCTGACGCACTGTTGCTCCGATAGGTCTTCACCAACCTTTTGGCCGACCGCGGCGTTCACGCCGAGACGGCCCCCGACGTAGGCGTCGTATGCCGGAACGCCGTTTGTGCCTCTCGCCACAAAGCCAACGTCAGTCAGCACACGGGTGGCGATACAGTCTCTTTCGCAGCCGGCCACACCAATCTTCACCTTGTGCACGATTTCGTTGCGGAAGAAATTCTCCAGCTGTTCTCCAAGACTGATGCAGTCCATCCTGGCATACCGGCAAAGGTCGGCCCCATAACAAACGTTCAGATTCCTGACTCTCGGGCCACAGCGGTCCAGCTCCAACTCGACTTTGGCCAGTTCCTGTTTGACCTCAGCTACGTCTTTCAGGTTGACGAAGGGTATGTGGGGAGTTTGACGCGTGGTAAAAAGGACATATCCGTGGCCATACTTCTCAGCGATATCGGCCACCCTCGTGAGCTGACGGCTGTCCATGTTGCAGCACGAAGTCTTCACCCAGAGTGAAAACATGTCCCTCTCGTTCAGGGCAACAATTCCCCCCTGCCTCAAGGCCTCGATTACTTCCCGCGTCTGACCGTTATTCAAGGTCCCCTCCTGCACAAATGAACGTCGATGACCACACCGCGATATTAAATCAACAGTGAATTATTGGATTGTATCGTACACGCACGGCAGAAGTCAAAAACGTAGCGAGACCTACGACGCGTCATCCTCTCGATTTGACTGCTTTCGTCGTAGTGATAAAATGCGCCTAGATTCCGCTCCACGGCTTCGTGTTTCGGCGTCTTGAGACCGCCCCTTGTTTCGGGATTGGCATTTCGCGTTTCCCGCTTGATGCGGGTTGGAGGTTCAAATGGCAAAACTCACTAGCAGCACGATCAAAGAAAGAGCGAAACAGCACGGGGCCGATATCGTCGGCGTCGCCGCAGCCGAACGGCTTCAGTCCGAGCCGCAGGGCCACAGGCCTGCAGACCTTCTCCCGGGGGCGAAAAGCGTCGTCTCCGTCGGCATCCGCCAGCTCAGGGCGTACATGGAGAAGGCCCCTAACACAATGTTCTTTATGTACGGCTACCGTCAGAAGAACGACTATATTAACGAGATAACCTCCGACATTGCACAATTGATCGACGCCGCCGGTTACGCAGCACTGCCCGTGCCGACCTGGGGAGCCGCAGAGTTGACGATCGAACCGGGCCGCGGCAAGCACAAGGCAGGACCGCACATGCAGGGGATATTCTCGCACTCGCAGGCGGCAGCGCATGCCGGTCTCGGCGAAATCGGTCTGAACGGACTCTTCCTGAGCTCCCAGTACGGCCCCCGCATCCACCTCGGCTCCGTCATAACGACCGCACCCCTCGTTGCCGATTCTCTCGTGAAAGGCAGACTCTGCGACCGCACCGGCTGCAGGGAATGCATCAAACAGTGCCCGGCCGGGGCGATCGCCAACAACGGATCACTCGACCCTATCAGTTGCATCATTGCCCTGGACAAGCTATCCACAAGCTACGACGAGACGATCAGCCAAACACTTGAAAAGCAGACCAGGGAAGGCAAGCTAAAGATCGCCGCCTCGGCTGTCGGCTATTCGGATTTCTCCGGCATCGGTTTCTGCGGTCTTGCCTGCATCAATGCCTGTCCGGTTGGCAGAAAGGATCTTCGCTAACTCGACGCAGGCTGGCTGACAAGGAGGTAAGATGAGCAAGATCACTGCCAACGCAGTCAAAGACAGGGCTCGCGAACTCGGCGCCGACATCGTCGGCATCGCTGCCGCAGCCCGCCTTGATGGGGAATCCGATGGTTATAAGCCGGGCGACCTTCTGCCGAACGCCAGATTCGTCATCTCCGTTGGGGTCCGCCAACTCCGGCCATACATGGAAAGAGCCCCTGACCCTGCCTATTTCATGTTCGGCTATCGCCAGAAGAACGATTTGATCAACAAGATTGTCTGGAATACGGCGCGCATGATCGACCACGAGGGGTACTACGCCCTCCCAATACAGGCTTACGGCGAAGGCGAGCTGTTCGTCGACACGACCCCTCTCCCCGGCCGCGCCGAACGCAAAATGAAGGCCAGGGCACAGATGCGGGGCAGTTTTTCTCATGTCAGGGCTGCCGCCGCAGCCGGTCTGGGGGAGGTCGGGCTCAACGGTATGCTGGTACATCCCGGCTACGGCCCTCGTGTCCATCTGGGTTCGATCATCACCACCGCGCCGCTCACCGCAGACGATGTATTTTCGGGCGTCTTGTGCAACCCTAGGAAATGCGGGGTTCCCTGTCAGCGCGATTGCCCGGCGAAGGCGCTAAACGAACAAGGCAAGCTTACCGACGTTGACTGCCTGATCGCGCTTAACAAACTGACCACTAACTACGAAGATACCATCAGACAGATCCTTGACAAGCAGGCCAAGGAGGACCCTCTGCGAAGGGCGGATTTCGCCATCGGGTATGCTGAGTTCGCCGGCATTGGCTACTGCGGCATTTCATGCGTCAATGCGTGCCCGGTCGGTAAGAAGGATTTGAAGTAGTATTGTACGGGCGACCCGGTCGCCCTGCGTCGCCGCATGACGGCACTGGACTGGAGGGAGAACATGACTCTCAAAAGAAACAAAGCAAAGATCTCTGATTTGACGGCCGAGTTGAAGGCATTCGCCCTTAAGGTTGGAGCTGAGACGGTCGGCGTGGCGCCGGTGGAAAGGTATGCCCCGGCTCCGATCGGTTTCAAGCCGACGGATCATCTGCCGGGAGCAAGAAGTGTCGTCGCCTTTATCGTCCCTCAGCTGGATGGCTACTGCGACAGCGCCCCCAGTCTGTCTTATCAGCAATTCGGCTATTTCTTCAAGAACCTCTATATCGACAGGATCGCCTGGGAAATCGCCAGGTTCCTCGACGACCGCGGCTACTGGGCCATGCCGTACTGCCGCGAGGGTCAGACCACCAGCCAGGCCGAGGGTATGAACCCCAACCCGTTCACCGAGCGCAATTACCGGGACAAAGAAAAAGCACCGAAAATAAAAACGTGGATGAGGGGCGACATCTCCATGAGAAAATCAGCCGAAGCTGCCGGCCTCGGCCGCATCGGCGTTAACGGCCTCCTTCTCACCACGGACTACGGGCCGCGCAATCGCATGGGCCTCTGCATTACGACGGCTGAGCTTGAGGCGGATCCCCTGATCGAGGACGAGATCTGCAATGACTGCTACGCCTGCGTCCGCGAGTGTCCCGGCCAGGCCATTTCCGAAAAGGGCCCATCCGAGTTCGACCCCGTCAAGTGCTCGCTTAAGGTAATGGGCAGGTTCGGTGAATCCTACGAGCCCGCTCTGAAGCAGGCCGTTAACCGTTCCAAAATGGCCTGGGATGATGAGACCCGTCTTAGGGGAGACGCTCGCTTCATCGTTTACCACAATTTCGTTAGCACCGGGCGCTGCGGCACCCGTTGCGTCAACGCCTGCCCCATCGGCAAGAAGAGAACAACCAGGTCGATGAGTCCGCTCGAACCGGCCGACATCAAGGCCAAGGCCAGAGCGCTCGGGGCCGATATCGTGGGCATCGCTTCCGCAGATCGGCTGGCAAACGAGCCCGAAGGATTCAAGCCAACCGATCTTTTGCCCGGCGCAAAGAGCGTTGTCACCGTCGGTATTCGCCAGCTCCAGACCTACATGCAGATGGCGCCCGACGCCCCATATGCTATGTACGGCTATCGGCAGAAGAACGACCAGATCAACTCCATACTGTGGCATACCGCCAGGCAAATCGAGCGGGTCGGGTATGCCGCCATGCCCATCGAAGCCTACGCTGAAGGCGAGCTCTTTGTGGATACCACCGCCTTGCCGGGCCGCGCCGAGAGAAAAATGAAGGCCAAGGCGCAGATAAAGGGAAGCTTCTCCCACGTTCACGCCGCGGTCCAGGCCGGTTTGGGCGAGGTCGGTCTCAACGGCCAGTTCCTCAGCCCCGAATATGGCCCCCGCGTTCACCTTGGCTCCATCATCACCACAGCACCGCTCGCCGCCGATCCGCTGTTCCAAGGCAAGGTCTGCGAGGGTGAGAAGTGCAACAAGTGCGTCGAGGCCTGCCCCGCAAACGCCATCGGCGCCAAAGGAAAACTTAGCGACGTTGACTGTCTCATCGCCATGGACAAGCTCACCACAAACTACGAAGACACGATACGCAAGATGCTTGAGGAACAGGCCAAAGAAGAGGTGCAGAAGAGGGCCGCCTGGGCCATCGGCTACACCGACTTCAGCGGCATCGGCTATTGCGGCATACCCTGCGTGAACGCTTGCCCGGTGGGCAATAAAGCATTGAAGTAACGCCTGTCGGGGCGACCCGGCGGGGTGGCCCCGCGTCGCCGCGCGACGGCACAAGGCTGGAGGCAGAAGATGGCTGTACTAAAGAGTAAAGTGAAGATAGCTGAGCTGACCGGGGAACTGAAGGAATTCGGGATCAAGATAGGTGCCGAGACGATAGGCGTGGCACCCATCGAGAGGTTCGCTCCTGCTCCGGTTGGATTTCATCCTGACGACCTTCTGCCCGGCGCCAGGAGCGTGGTCGGTTTCACCGTGCCTCAGCTCGCCGGCTATTGCGAAAACACGCCGAACAACTCCTATACCCAGTACGGCTACATCTTCAAGAATCTCTACATAGACAGGATTGCCTGGGAGATCGCCAGATTCCTGGACAATCACGGCTATTGGGCACTCCCGTACTGCCGTGAAGGGCAGACCACCACTCAGGTGGAGGGATTCAACCCCAACCCCTTCTTCGAGCGCAATTACCGGGACCGCGAGAAGGCGGCGGCGAAGGTGAAACTCACCATGCGAGGCGATATCTCGATGAGGAAGGCGGTTGAGGCCGCCGGGCTGGGGCGCATCGGCGTCAACGGCCTGCTCCTGACACCCGAGCACGGCCCGAGAAACCGCATGGGAGTGGTCATAACTACCGCCGAATTGGAGCCGAACCCGGTCATCGAAGAAGACCTTTGCGACCACTGCTTGAGGTGCGTTAAGGAATGCCCCGCCGGAGCTATCACCGAGAACGGCCCTTCCGAATTCAATCCGATCAAGTGCATCATGACCGTTCAGCGGTGGAACACGACGTATCCCGAGGCGGTCACGAGGATGCTTTCGCGGAGACAGAATGCTTGGGACAACGTAACCCGCCTTAAGGGCGACGCCAGGTTCGTTGTCTACAACCTCATCGTTGGCACCGGCCTCTGTGGCTCCAAGTGCATCAACCCCTGCCCCGTCGGCAAGCGCAGGATGAAGTAGGCCGCCCGGCCGAAGGTTTGAGGTCCTACCTCGCGGCACTGCTTCAATGCGGCTTGGACGAACGGCTGATCGGCGCAACGGTGCAGACCAATCCGGCAAGACTGATCGGCATCGCGTGATGCCGCGCCTTTCCAACGGTACCGGAGTGCCTCCTTTCCCGGATGTCGAGAGGAGAAGTGAATTAAAGTCATCTTGACCTAGTCCATAAGTCCCATTACGATGGTAATGGGTGGTGTTGAACCTCTGCCCGAGAATGGTCACTGTGGGCAAAGGGGAGCCAATAGTGAAACCGGCCCGATGCGGGTCGGTTTTTTGTTTTTGTAGGGGCTCTTGCTTTGAATCCGAAGACCGTTCTTGCTTTTCTTGCCGGTGCGGCTTCAGCAGCCGTGGTGATCGCTGTCTGCTCGCTCGCCACTCCTTACGCCAGGGCACAGGAAGGCGACCAACCGACCGGCCTGTTGGGCGTTTCCAACTCAACCCACATTATAGCCCTCAACGATAAGCTGAGGAGCGCCGGGGAACAGATAACGGACACAGCCACCAGGGTCTTTTATGACAGGCTCATTGACGGGTACGGCATGGATGAGGCCAGTAGTAACGTCACGGATGACTGGCTTCCCGACATCGACAGGATCCAGCGTCACGCGTTGACACTACCGCTCCAGGAGGCGGGGAAGAGAATTCAAGACAAGGACATCGCTGCCTTCTATGCCAGGTTCTTGGTAGACACTGGCCTGGCCGCGGACGCCGGGAAGTAGATCATGAAGATAGCCCTGGCCGTGCTCTGCGCGTTCGAGGTCTTGGATGGGGTGATCACCCGCTGGGCGGTCTCGGGGGGTCTCGTCAGAGAGGCGAACCCGCTTCTGGCTAACGCAGTCACGACTTGGGGCTATGTCATCCTGAAGATCGCCGGTGCCGCGGCATGTGCTGTGCTTTTGTGGCTCCTTCACCGGCGTTTTCCAAGGATTGCTTCCTTCTCGGCTACCTCTGTGGTCGCGTTCTACGGATTCGTCATCATCTGGAACGTCAACACACTCCTTCGCCCATAGCACTGTTCATCTCCCGCTAGACACCATCGCATCCTTGCTCTCCGTTCGGAAACCCGCCATATATCTACGACGGTCCTCAGTTCTCTGAGCCTTCGCCCGTGCCGCTGCACGCTCGCTGTGATACCAACGGCTCATGTCCGCGAGCCGCTGGTATCAGCCCGGCCAGTCCGTAAGTGTATCCACGAATTGCCTCCATGGCCACTCGCTTGCGGCACCTTTGTGCCTTACGCACGCTCAGACCCGGTGGCACAATCAAAGGCGACATTCCGAAGAAGAGTGACATGAAGTATGCGTGATTCTGTGACGGTTTCTCGCGGCCACACCCGGCCCATCCGGGTATTTGTATTCGACGAGTGCGAGAAGGCAATACCGAAAGAAATGTCCGACTACGGAAAGACAATTGAGATCATCGGCGCGGCGAAGACCGGCCACGACGCGCTGGCAGAAGCGGCTGCTACAAAGCCGGATGTCATCCTGATGATGACAGACAGCGCCGCTCCAACCGCCGACTTCACAAAATCGCTGCGCAAATTCCACAAGGCTTCGCTAACCGGCAGGGTGGCCATCATGGCCAAACACCCGGCCGGATATCTTCGATTAGCTGTCACAACGCGGGCGGCAGCGCTTCTTCCCCTGAACGCCAGGTACGACGACGTGATCTGCGGGGTGAGCGAGATGAGCAACGCCTCTGGGCGCTCGGTGCCTTCCTGGCATCTGCTTACCGACATGGGAAGCTGTGGCCTTAACCGGGAGGTGACCGATATGTGAACGGGATATCACTGATCAGAGCACCGCCCATGGAGATATGGAATACATTGACAACCGTACCCAAGCCAATTCAGTCAATAAACAAAAGGGAGAAAAAGTGAACAACAAATTGTTTAGGGCACTCAGAAGATTCCATCGTGGTGAAAAAGGTATCACCGGTCTTGAAACTGCCATTATCTTGATCGCCTTCGTGACCGTTGCCTCAGTGTTGGCCTACAGCGTGCTCTCGGCCGGCATCTTCTCCGCAGAGAGAGGCAAAGAAACGGTCTACAGAGGCCTTGACCAAGCGCAGTCTTCCATGCAGGTCAGGGGATCCGTCTACGCTACAGACAACAACTCGGACCAGGTCGTCGACCAGGTCCAGTTCACTCTGGCCTCAGTCCTCGGCGACGAAGCTGTCGATTTGACCGACACCACGGGCAACAACAATGTCGTTATCAACTACAGTGATCAGAGCATCTCGGTACAGGATGTCGACTGGACGAAGACACTGCTTGGGACCGAGCGCGGCGGGGTCGACATGCTCGAACCGGATGAAGCCATGCTGATCACGGTAGACCTCCCCACTGGGGCGGATGTGAGCGCGTACGACACTTTCACCCTGCAAATCATCCCGACCAAGGGCGCGGCCATCACCATCAAGAGAACAATGCCCGGCAGCGTCTTGGCAATGAACGATCTGCACTAACGAACGCAGTGGCACAACGTAGAGAGGGTTTGAGACTTCGCTGAGGAGTCACAAGCGGAACCAACAGTCTGACAACAAGGCAGGGGCCGGCCCTCTCGGCCCCTGCTCGTCACATCCAGGACAATTCGCTAATAGGGGTAGTCAAAATGGCAGTGGAAGAGAAGATTGCTCAACTCGAGAATGAGATCAAGGTGCTGAAGAATGAGGTACAGGCTGTTCTGCTCGACCTCAGAGACAAGTACCTTGAAGCCGAGAACCCTTTCAATGAACAGTCCCCACCAACCCCGGTTGCCACCCAACAGATCGTCATCGGGCGGGAATCCAACCCCCTTCCCCCTCCCCCACCTGTGGCCGCGCCGGAGCAGGTCGTGGCCGAAGTCCCCCGCCAGGGCGGGGACCAAGACGAAGAGGAGCCAGTTGAAAGGCTCGAACCTCAGGAAGTCAGGGTCGCGCACCGCGGTTCGGCGAAACGAGCACCCCCGGAAACGGCGTTCAGGCGAGAACCGATCATGGAGCCCCCCGCCGCAACGTCGAGTCTGAGTCTCCTCACCGTATCGGCCCTAGTCCACTGGATGGAAAAGTCGGTGAAGCGCCTTGGCCGGCCCAGGACCGAGACCATAATCGATGTCTCCGAGATGATGGGGCTTCTCTCCCCTCAACTCAAGCAACTGCTTGGCAAACTCATCAACATTCAGCCTGATAGTGCCGGCGGTGATGCATCCGGCCGGGACTATCTAGATTCGCTACTTGAGATAACTTCCCTGCTCGGGCGCGACAACACCACAGAGACCGCTCTGCTTTCAGTGTTACCTTCGGAGAACGACCATCGATAAAGTCATCGTCACCGTCATATTGATTATCGGCGGAGTTATCGCTTCCTTCGCGGTATTCAACGGCGTCTACCCGGCCGTAGAAAGGAGCAGCGCCGCGGTCAACTCGGCGGCCGATTCAGTCAATGATCGCCTGACCAGCCAGATACAGATCATCGAGGTCGGGGACTCAGGGACCACAGTCGATGCCTGGGTCAAGAATATCGGCTCCTCGAAGATTGACGGGATTGAGAACAGCGACATCTTTTTCGGGCCGGAATCGAGCTTCGCGCGAATATCCCACGGCGGCGATAACTCGACTCTGCCCTACTGGGACTACAGCTTGGAAGGCGGCAACACGAGGTGGGGACAGGCGGTGACCAACAAGATGACCATACACCTCTCCTCAACTCCGGAACCGGGGACTTATATTCTCAAAGTGGTAATTCCTAACGGCATCTTCGATGAGACGGTTTTCGGGGTCAAGTAACTGTGGAAAGCGTGTTGGTTTCTCTCGTATCGATGGCAATGGTCATATTGAGCACCGTCATTATGACCGTCAGCACATTTCACTCGGCAAGCAAGATCGCTGACGCGTGGAGGACCATGGAACAGATATCAAGCAGCGTCGCACGTACGGATATAACCGCTGTTCCTCCTGAGACCTACCAGGACGGACCGTTGGAAATCGTCGTAGAGAACAAGGGACATACCAACATGAGTGACTTTTCTAGCTGGGACGTCATCGTGCAATATCAGTCCGGGTCTTCCCGCTACCTGGCCTACGGCGAGTACCCTCCGGCAGGGGACCAGTGGGCAATCAAGGAGATATACATCGCCGGCGGGCAGCCCGAAGTATTCGATCGCGGGATTCTGGACCCGGCTGAGCTTATGACTGTATCACTCAATCTGGCTCCTGAGATACCCGCGGGAGAAATGGCCAAGGTTACAATATCCACTTCGAACGGGGTGACCTCCCAGTGTTTTGTTGCCAGGGTAGGTCAATAGAGGAGGCCGCACATGGCCAACATAACTCAGACAGACAAAAAGCAGATAATATCGACCGGCCACCCGGAGATCGACAAGAAGCTCGGTGGCGGGCTACCGGTTGGGTCTCTGACGCTCGTCGAGGGTCAATCGGACGCTGGCAAGTCCGTGCTTTGCCAGCAGATGATATGGGGTTCTCTGAATCAGGGCTGCAGAGTGATCCTGTTCACTACTGAGAACACCACCAGAAGCCTGCTCGTTCAGATGGACAGCCTGGGACTTGGGGTCCTCGACTATCTGCTTCTCGGCCGGTTTAAAGTCTACTATATGAAGCCATCACAGGTTAAGCAATCCCCATCTACTACCTTTGGCATGATTCTCGACACGGTCGCCAGGAGGGCCGAGTATGATCTGATCGTAATCGACTCCCTCACGCCCATGCTGTCGCTAAGCACCGACGTCGATATCATGAGTTACTTTGAGAGGTGCAAATACTACTGCGACCAGCGCCGCACCATTATTAACGTTACACACAGCTACGCGTTGAACAATGACGTGCTGGTGCGACTTCGCTCCGCGTGCGACGCCCACCTAAGGCTTCTGATTGAGAAGATAGGAGATAAGCTCGTCAAAACTCTAGAGGTCGCCAAGATCCGGGGCGCAGCGCAGACAACCGGCAACATTATCACCTTCGAGATTGAGCCCGAGATCGGCATGAAGATCATGCCTCTGTCGAGGGCAAAAGCGTGACATCCGGCGGAAATAGACTTGACAAACGGGGGGGCTACACGCCGTTCTGACCGGCGAGCATCTTCACATGACCGATACGGCGACAATCGAACAGTTGCAGGAGAGCGTTTCCGGCGAGGCGCCGGAGGCGGCCCTTGACGTCGAATCGATCCTGTCTGGAGAGCTGAAAGCAGCATGCGAACGGAGCCCCCACCTGCTCGATTACCTGCGCGGGTTTCCGGTGAATAGATTCGGCCTGCCCCAGTACCTGTCTGAGCTTTCGAGACAGGCGAAGGAACTGAAGGAACCGAACGTCATTTATCCGGTCGGCGACAGCGGCAACTTCGTGCACATCCTCTACGACGAAAACGGAGACCGGCACAACTACATACCGATCGAGCCAACGACAGCGCTCGACCTCACTGCTCTGATGGAACGCGTGGAAGACGCTTGCATCGTGATTAGTGACAATATTGCCGGCATCAACCCGGAGATTGACCGCGAGGCGCACCTTCTGGACTACCTCGACCAGGTGACGACAGTGGACGAACTCGCTAAGCCTGGTCTCGTCGATAAGGCCATGGCTGTTGTCAGGCGAAAGAAGGATGACAACCCAACAAGAATAAGAGTGAGCCAGAGGGAACTGGACGGCATCAAGTACCTTTTCATCCGCGACAAGGTCAAGATGGGCATCCTCGAGCCTCTTATCGTCGATCCTTACATTGAAGATGTGAGCTGCTCGGGCATGGGCAATATCTTCATCGAGCACAAGATCTTCAAGAGCCTCAAGAGCACAATCTCGTTTTCCTCATTCGATGAGCTGGACGAGTTCGTCGTGCGCCTTGCAGAGAGGGTCAGGCAGCCGGTGACATACAA
>Ga0316628_100003640_pt1 | contig 11909 bp, 7 predicted proteins | sample OWC_Aug_M2_C1_D5_FD_207648 | JGI IMG/M metagenome (GOLD analysis project Ga0316628, IMG submission 207648) | Wetland soil microbial communities from Old Woman Creek delta, Ohio, United States - OWC_Aug_M2_C1_D5_C | ecosystem: Environmental > Terrestrial > Soil > Wetlands | place: USA: Ohio...
AACGTGTTCAAGCTCGCGTGCGTGATCGCAGCGTCGCTGTCGTGGCAAGCCAGGCAGGCCAGCCGCGACGGGTTGTCCTTCCAGTTGGTGTTGGTCGTCGAGTGGCACTTGCTGCAGTTGCGCACGTCCTGCGGGAAGATCACCCCCGAGTAGTCCGCCACCACGGCCGGGACGATCTCGCCTGGCTTGCTCAGGTACTTGCCGCGGTGGACGCCGTGAACGCGCCGGGCGATCGGCGCCGAGCCGAAGCCGTAGTTGTTTCCCGGACCCCACCCCATCGCACCCGCGTTCTGCCGGTTGTAGTCATGGCAGCTCTTGCAGATGTCAGTGTCGAACACGACGCTGAAGTAACCATCGTGCATGCGGGTGTTCGCGTGGCAGTCGAGGCAGTTGGTCGCCTCCTTGTCCTGGACCGTCGCGGTGCCAACCTGGAAGTTGAGCAGGGCCCAGCTCACCGGGAACGTGGAGCCGACTTCGACCCACACGCTGTAGGTGCCAGGCGCGAGGCCGGTCACCGGGTCGAGCGTGTAGGTCATTCGCCTGTTGGTGCTGTCGCGGGTGAGCTTGGGGTCTTCGTCGGCCGGGTTGAGTCGGACGCTGAGGACGTTCTCCGCGTAGGCCAGGGGCCGTGAGACGTTGGGGGAGGTCGCGGTCGCTCCAATGAGTCCAAGGGCGACCCCGGCGGTGCTCGGGTCGATCTCGACCGCGGCGGTGGACTGGGAGGGCGTCCTGGTGTTGCTCTGGATGACGACCTTCGGCCCGCGGGTCAGGGCGGTCGCGACGGCCGAGAAGCCGCCGTTGGCGTTCAACCAGGCCACCACTTCGGCGGCGGTCGCCGCGGTGGGGGTGGCGAACGTCCCTGCGCTGACCGGAATCGTCATCAGGGGGCCGCCGAGGTCGATCCTCAGCTGCAGGTCGGTCGCAGCCGACAGGTTGAACGGGCCAGCGGCGCTGGTCGCCTCAGCCTCCATGCCGTGGGCGGCCGTGGTCAACACCGGCCTGGTCTGAACCCGCGGCCCCGAGACGTAGAGGTTGGCGCGCTTGAAGGTGGCCTCGGTGATCGTCGCCGGGTCGATCGCCGTGGTGGTGCCGACTGGCGTGACGGTGATGGTCAGCGCCGGGGCCTCGCTGCCGGTGTAGTACTGGCCATTCGCCGGCGCACTCAGCTGAAGGCCGACGTCGTACTGGAAGGCTGGGCCCGCCACGGCGTGGATCGTCGAGGTCGGAACCGACGCCGAGCTGACCGCGCCGTCTGCCGGGTGGCAGGTGGTGCAGGTGGCGTCATTCGCCTGCGCCAGCCCGCCGTGGCTCGAGCGCACGCAATGACCGAACGTCGGGCTGGTCGTGGTCAGGTCGCAGGTCGCCGGCGCCGCGAAGACGGCTGTGCAGCTCGCGTCGGTCGTGCAGGCGGCCCCCGCGGGGCGGCCCAGATCCTTCGCCGGGCTGATCGCGCCCGTGGTCCAGTCGATGGCGTCGTGGCACGCGCCGCAGGCCTCGCGGGAGGGCGTCGTCTTCCACCGGTCATCCACGTGACAGGTGGTGCAGGTGCGCACGTTCGACGGGAATACCACCGAGGTGTAGTCCTTGAAGTCGCCGTTCACCGGCGAGGTGTCGAACGGACTGCGGAGCCTGGCGCCCATGTGAACGCCGTGCACCCGCCTCACGATCGGATCCGAGACCTGGTGGTTGGGGGTGCAGGCGGCCAGGGTGCGGTCGTCGCAGTAGGCGGCGTAGCCGTCCTGATTGTGGCAGGTCTTGCAGTTGTTCACCGGGTCGTTGTCGATGGCCCAATTCCCCACCGGCGCGAAGGCCGAGACCTGGGTGTGGTGCAGGTAGAACTTCCCGCTCGACGCGCCCTGGTGGCAGGCGGCGCACTTCTCCTTCGTCACCAGCCGGGCCTCCACCGTCGCGGTGCCGATTTGAACGTCCTGGTTGGTGAAGACCTGATCCAGCGGGTACGCGGCCGACGTCGCCCAGAACGCGATCGTGTAGGTGCCGGGCGCTTCCGTCGAGACGGCCTGGGTCGTGAAGGTCATCACGTTGCCGTTCACCGCCAGGTTCGGGTTGGCGGTGGTGCCGTTGAGGGGAACGTAGTCGTGCACGCCGGCGTCCCGGTCGCCCGAGACGTTCATCAAGCCGACCGCGGTGACCGTGTTGGCCATCTTCTTGGGCCCCGAGATCATGAGCCGCGCCTGAGCCAGTTGGCTGGGAGCCACTGGATTGCCGGAGCCGTCGGTGACCGTGATGGTGATCGCGATCCGCTCGCCGACCGCGAAGTGGGTGCCGTTCGCCGGGGCGGCAGCAGCGACGGCGGCGATCAACCCCGGGGTCTGCCCCGCGGAGAGGCCCGGCCGACCGGCGTCGCCGTTGGCGCCATTGGTGCCATTGGTGCCATTGGTGACCGTGACCGGATCGCTGCCCGGGCAGTTGACGGTCACGCCACCATCGAACGGCACCACGGTGCAGTCCTGGCCGCTGCTGCCGTTGGTGACGGTGACCGGATTGCTGCCGGGGCACGTCACGGTCACCCCGCCATCGAACTGGGCGACCGAGCAGCTGGTCCCGTTGGTCCCGGCCGGGCCGGGGTCGCCCTTCGCACCGGGACTTCCGGCGGGCCCGGTACATGCGGCGAGGCCGATCAGCGAGCCAGCAAACAACAACCCGAGCGTCCAGCGGCGATTCATCATGTGTGCACCCCTCAGTGGGGGGCCCTTGTGCGCTGGCCGACCTTATTTGGCAAACAGGCATGATATATATAACTGATGGATCGGATATCCAAACCGCCGTTCCGCCGGGCCCATGCAGCTCCTGCTGGGGCAAAAAGGGACCAGACATCAGGCGTCTTCGGCGGGACGTGCGGCGTGCCACGAGGAGTGCTGACGCCAATCAATTGAGTCATGGCAATAAGTCTAGCTTGTGACAGAACAAGCCGTCGTCTCGGGACCGGCGGAGCCTTCAGCGACAGAGCACACCTCGACCAAGGCACGATGTGGCCGAACGCCTACGCGCTGGCGGAGTTGACCCCAGCCGACGAGGCGAGGATCGTCGCGCTCGTGAAGAAAGCGGTGAGCTGAGGTGGCCGAGCGGCCAGAACCGACGCCGATTGACGACTACCTCCGCACCGTCCCGGAGGACCGCCGGGAAGCGCTGGAGGACCTCCGCGCAAAGATTCGGTCTGTGGTCCCCGGGTCAGAGGAGTGCATCAGCTACCGGATCCCCGCCTTTCGTGCTCACGGCGCGATCGTCGCCGGCTTCCATGCGAGCTCAACCGTCCTCAGGCGTCCGCCAGGTCGGTGGGCCTCGAGACGCGAGGGGCGCCCGAGCTGGCCCAGGTGCAGGCACGTTGAACCACCGGCGTTGGTGCTCCCGTCGGCAGCGGCTACAGCTGCGGGTTGGCCACGTACTTCTGCCAGTCGGACCACACCAGCAGGGCGGTCAGCGCCACGTACAGGTGGACCAGCGACGGGCCGGCGAAGCCGATGCGCCGCAGCGCCGAGGCGAGCAGCACGAAGGCCGCCAGGAGGCACGGCAGGTACGCGTACGGGTCGAACATGCTCGGGTGCATGATGACGTGGTTGGAGAACACCGCGAACTCGAGCACGTAGACCAGCGCCATCACCAGGACCAGGGCCAGCGCGCGGCCGAAGCTCGCGGTCGGCGCGCTCAGCTGCCCCTGCTCCTTCCGGCGCTGCAGCTCGTGCCAGCCCACCGTGAGGACCAGCGCGGCCACCGACACCTCGAAGGGCCACTTCCACTGGTAGCGGCCCTCGCGCGCGTAGGTGAAGACCTGCTCGTGCCCCAGCTTGGAGCCGGCGCTGAGCCCCATGCGGTACAGCACGTTCGAGCCGGTCCAGTCCATGTCGAGCGACAGCGAGGCGAAGAGCTGCTGGAGCACGAACAGGCCCAGCGCGGCAGCCACCGGGGCGACCAGGTACTTGCCCAGCTCTGGCCACTCGAGGCCCAGGTCGCGGGACAGCGCCAGCGACAGCGCGGCGGCGGCGAGGAAGAAGACCGGCATCGGCGGCATGTCCACCGAGGCCCAGCAGAAGGAGAGCACCGCGATGCCGCGCAGCCCGCGGGCGCGGGCGGCCGGCTCGGCGCTCAGCCGGTTGAGCAGGAACGCGAGGCCGATCAGCAGGTTGATGCCGACGGTCGTCGGCTCGACGTAGGCCGCCACGTTGAGGATGGGCGCGAAGCTGAGGTACGCGGCGCCGGGGAGCAGGGCCAGCAGGCTGGCCTCCCGGTCCGCGAAGCCCTGGGCCCGCAACACGTCCCAGCACAGCAGCGAGAGCAGGGTCGCGCCCAGCGTCACCATCAGCAGGCCCCACAGGCCCTCCAGCCAGTCGGGCGCGGTGCCCGTCAGCGCCCGCGCCACCGTGCGCAGCAGCTGCACCGGCGCCAAGCTGCCCGCGGGCGCATTGCGGTACAGGCCGTACTCGTCGCGCGGCGCGTGCCAGCCCTGCAGGTGGGCGTAGCCCTGGCCCTTGAAGTAGATGAGCCCCCCGGTGGCGAAGAAGCCGTGCCGGTCCCAGTACTCGTAGGTCGGGCTCCACAGGCCGGGCCGCGCCGAGCGCGCGTTGAAGGCCTCCCAGGTGAACAACTGCAGCCCGCCGAGCACCGCCAGGAAGAGCAGCGCCCGCGCCAGGGTCTGCCGCCGCGACAGCGCCGCCCCCGCGGAGACGAGCAGCGCCCACGCCCGAGCCGGCCCTCGCGCCTTCGCCTCAGCGGTCGTCTTCGACTGCTCCATGCGGGGACCTCCCCTCGAGTGGCCGGACCATACACGAGCGCCCTCGCGCTGTACCTCCTCGCGGGAGCGGGGCAGAAGTCCGCCCGTCGTGGGCACAAGCGCAGACGCCAAGGCAGTTCGGGCCGGTGCAGCCGTTGGGGTCCGGGGCGAAGCGGACATGGCCGCCGTCGAGGGGCGCACCCTTCCACCTCCTCGGAGGACCGCGAATTTCTCGCGCTTCTAATGGCCCCCCGACGTGGGGAAAGCACTCCGCTGCGCCTACGCCTCCGCGAGGGCGGGTCTTTTCACCGTTTACTTCGCGCTCACCCAGGCCGTAACGTTCGAGGCTCGAAAACCTTCTGGAGGGGTTGGAATCATGACTCGCGGATGGCTTGGACTGGTGATGGCAGCGGCGCTGGTCGCGTCGGCGGGCTGCAACTGCAACGCGGGCACACGGGGCACTGCCGGCGGCATGGGCGGGGGCACCGGGGGGGCGGGGGGCGGCGTGGCCGGCGGTGGCGCGGGCGGCGGGGCGGCAGGCGGCGGCGCCGGCGGCGGCGACATGGGCGGCGGCGCCGGCGGCGGCGCGGGTGGCGGCTCTGGCGGAGGGAGCGGCGGCGGCACCGGCGGAGGGAGCGGCGGCGGCACCGGCGGTGGCGCGGGCGGCGGCATCGGCGGTGGCGCGGGCGGCGGCACCGGCGGCGGCGCCGCCGGCGGCTCGCCGACCACCGCGCTGGACATCGTCAGCGGCTCGGGCCGCATCTCCGGCGGCAGCCTGCGCATGGACGTGCAGGTCGGCCCGGGCATGCCGCAGCAGCCGGCGAGCAGCGGCAACGGGACGCTTCAGGGCAATTCCGCGGTACGGCAATAGTCCACCAAAGACGACGAGAGGTGCACACGATGAAACGGCGAAGCTTGTTGGCGCTGGCGCTGGGACTGGCAGCGGCGGCGCATGCGCAGACCACGGTTCCCAGCCAGGTCTCGTTCAACGCGCGGTTGGTGGACACCACCGGCGCGCCGGTCAGCGGCGTGCACCGGCTGCAGTTCACGCTCTACACCGCGCCCACCGGCGGCACCAACCAGTGGCAGGAGACGTACAGCACCGCCAACTTCGCCAGCGACGGCACCATCTCGCTGGGGCTGGGCTCCTCCACCGCGCTGACGCCGGCCATCCTCAGCGGCGCACAGCTGTACCTGGAGATCTCGGTGGACGGCACGGTGCTCTCGCCGCGCGTCAGCGTGGTGAGCGTGCCCTACGCCATCCGCGCGAGCACCGCGGGCTCGGCGGACACCGCCGCGACGCTGGGCACGCTGACCCCCGCCCAGGTGCAGCAGCGGGTGACCGGCACCTGCGCCTCGGGCAGCGCGGTCAGCGCGGTGAACGCCGACGGCACGGTGGGCTGCCAGCCGGTGGCCGCCGCGGTGGACCTCACCATCGGCCGCCTGGCGACCAACGCGGGCACGAGCTGCAAGGACATCAAGACCCGCATGCCCTCGGCGATGGACGGGCTGTACCTCATCGACGTGGACGGCACCGGCGGCGCGCCGCCCTTCGAGGCCTACTGCGACATGACGCGCGACGGCGGCGGGTGGACGCTGATCATGCGCGTCTGGTACCAGAGCGGGCTGGCCGGCAACGCCAACGGCTTCGGCTCACCGCACGAGGCCAACAGCTCCTACCGCGAGGGCTACAAGCTGCCCGACGCGACGGTGAACGCCCTCACCGGCACCGCCCACAACTTCGACATCCTGGTGGACGAGACGTACCACAACACCGCGTACTCCAACGGCAACCACGAGTACGTCATCGTGCGCAACTACACCGGCACCTACACCTACACGGGCGTGGTGGCGGAGTCGACGACCCCCACCGTCTTCGAGTCCTACCGCGCGCACGACAACGCCATCGCCTGGCGTGGCCGCCTGCAGTGCGGCGTGGCCGGCACCTACGGCATCAACTGCGACACGGTGCTCAGCACCCCCAACCCGCTCGGTGCGCCCAACCCGCAGGGCGGCCTGGGGTGCCTGCTGCAGCTCGGCACGGCCACCAACGCGGGCTGGCACCAGCTGTACCAGGGCGCCAACAACACCGACACGTACATCTACATCTGCAACGGCGCTCAGCACACCTCGAGCATGAGCAACGTGCACCGCTGGTGGGTGCGCTGAGCAGGCGCCGGCCCTCTCCAGGGTGAGGGGCCATGGGTCCCAGCCCTGGCGAGGGCCAGAGGGTACTTTCAGTAGCGGCAGTAGGCGGGGCAGCTGACGGGCACCTGGTCCCGCACCTCGCCGGCCGCGCACTGGTTGGCGCTCGACGGGGAGCACCAGGTCGAGAACCCCGCCATCCCTCCGCAGGCCTGCGCCGCCGGGCAGGCCGCGCCCGTCGAGCAGGTGCACCGTCCGGTGGTGGCCGCCGGCGCGCCGACGCAGGTGGCCTGGGCGACGGTGAGGCACTGCTGCCCCGGCGCGCAGGCCAGCCCGCACCCGCCGCAGTTGCCCAGGCTGGAGGTGATGTCCACGCACACCCCGCTGCAGCAGCGTTGGGAGGGAGGGGTGCCGCAGGACGCGCCGTCGGCCCTGGGCTGGTACACGCACTGGCCGGTGGGCGGGTCGCAGGTGCCCGGCGCCGTCTGGCACGGGCCGGGCGAGTTGCAGAGCGTCACCGTGCCGCCGGAGCAGGCGCTGTTGCTGCAGACCTCTCCGGTGGTGCAGCCGTTGCCGTCGTCGCAGGTGCGGGTGGCGCAGTCCGGGTCCGCGCAGTCCACCAGGCCGTCGCAGTCGTCGTCGGAGCCGTTGGCGCAGTCCACCTCGCGCGCCAGGCAGGCGGTGCAGGCTCCGCGGACGCAGCCCTGCGCCGCGGGGCAGCTGAGGCCGGTGCAGCTGACGTCCACGCAGGTGCCGTTGCGGCAGGCCTTGCCGCCGGTGCAGCGGCCGAGGCCGCAGGCGGTCGGCACGCACTGGCCGGCGGAGCAGACGCCGCCGTCGCAGGCCACGTCCACGCAGGCCTTCGCGACGCAGGAGGTCCCGACACACACCGCGCCGGTGGCGCAGGTCGAGGCGGCGCAGGTGAGCGGCAGGCAGCGGCCGTTGACGCACGCCTGATCCGAGGCGCAGGCGGGGACGCAGGGCCCGCTGCTGCCGCCGCCTCCGCCGCCGGCACCGCCGCCGAGGCCGCCGCCACCGCCCTGGCCGCCGGTGCCGCCGTCGGCGCCCTTGCGGCACTGGCCGGCCACGCAGCCGTAGCCGGGCAGGCAGGAGCCGTCGTAGTCGCACGGCTGGCCGTCGGGGTCGAAGTTGGTCAACAAGGTGCAGGCGCCGAGGAGCGCCAGCGCTACGAAGGGAATCAACCGCGTCATGAACGCCAAGTGTCCCACGAACCGCGCGCCGGCACGAGCATGACTCCCGCGCTGCGTCCCGGGGCTGAATGGGCGCCGCCGCGAGTGGCTGTCAGTTGCAGGTGAACGGTAGCGGCGGGTGCCTCCACGCGCGCCCCGGGAACCTGGGGCTTGACCTTCGACCGCCGAACCACCGGGGCCCGCCGCCGGGACTGGAAGGATCTCCAGCCCGGCAGCAGGCTCCGCACCCACTTCAGGTCGAGCAGGACACGTCGTTCTTGGCGTTCACCGAGGCGCCGGGCTGCTCCTGCGAGTTCGCCGGCGTCGCCTCCGAGCAGTTGCCCGCGGCGATGAGCGAGAACTGCGAGCCGAGGAACCAGACGTCCGAGGCGATGTCGTTGTCCACGTTGCCGATGGCGCACGCGGCGAAGTCGCACTGCGGGCAGGCGAGGATGTCGTAGCCCACCGTGCCATTGGCGATCGGGGTGACCGAGCCGCCGCTGACCGCCCAGGTCATCGCGCCGGCACCGGCCGCGTTGGCGACCAGGTTGGCCGCGACGTAGGTGGTGCCCGGGTAGCGCTGGACGTCAGCCTCGATGCCGGAATAGGAGCCGGGGACCACGGTCGGCGCGGTGCGCGGCTCGAGGGTGCCCGCGCCGCAGGCGCCGAAGCCGCCGACCACCGGCCCGAGGTCGTAGAGGTAGCGGTTGCCGCGCTCGGGCGCGAAGCCGATCTCGGCGATGAGGCTCGAGAAGCGGTCGCGCTCGCCGAAGCGGCTCTTCTGGCCGGTGAAGACGGCCTTGAGGTTCGTCTTGGCCTCGGACTGCTTCGAGCGGGCCTGGAACCGGATGAAGTTCGGAATGGCGATGGCCGCCAGAATTCCGATGATCGCGACGACGATCATGAGCTCGACGAGCGTGAAGCCCTTCTTGATGCGCTGGTACAAGGTGCTCCTCCTGGTGCGTGTGAGGTCTCAGCGCTCAGCATCCGCCGGGCCAGTTCGTTTGAACGCCAACGACCTGATTCCACCCGTGTCGGATGCCGTCCGCGCGCCCCTTGCGACAATCCTCGTCACTCCCGGTCGGAATATGGCCCCATTCCGCCCAAAAACGTCACCTTCGCTGCTCCTGTGGGCTGTGAATCGCACCGGCTGCGGCGGTAGCGTGCGCTGGTGCGCTGGTTCGACACGCCTCCGTGCGCGTTTCTCGAGGTGATGGAGGCCTCGGCCGACCGGCTGGTGCTGATCGGCCCCAGCACGACGGCGCGGCTGGCGAGCGGCACCGCGGCCGGCCTCGGCGGGGTGTTCGCGGGCATGGGGTTGAGCCTGCTGAGGGCGGCGGTGCCGGGCCCGCTGAAGCTGGTGCCGCTGGCGGTCGCGGCGGTGGGCAGCGGGCTCGCGGCGGTCGGAGTGACCGCGACGGTGGGCGGCTGCTCGGTGGAGGTGACGCGCGCGGGGCTGGTGCTGAAGTGGAAGCTGCCGGCTCGCGCCGCGCGCACCGTGCGCATCGCCGCCGCGGAGGTCGACGCGGTCGAGGTGATCAGCCGCCAGCACTCGGCCTTCGGCCGGTCGAGCGTCGAGTACCAGCTCGCGGTGGTGCTCAAGGGCGGCCACTCGCTGTCCTTCGAGGCGCACGACACCTGGACCCAGGCCGACGAGCGCCGCCAGGAGGTGCTCCGCCGGCTCGCCGACGTGCTCCCTCTCTCCGGGGCCGGGAAGAGCGCCACCGCGAGGATGCCGCCGGGCGGGTGACCGGAGGCCACGCGACGAGCTGGTGCCGGCCATCGAGCGGTTCGCCGCCTGCCGCCGAGGCAGCCGCGCCCCTGTAAGCCCGCTGTAAGTCGCCCCTGCTACTCATGCCCCCGACGCCGAAGAGCGCTGCGCGCGAAGCAGGCGGAGGTGGCGATGACGACGGGAAGACTGGTGGCGGTGGGTCGTGGCGCCCTGGCGGCGGTCGGGCTGTGGGTGGTCGCGCAGTCCGGGGCCGCGCGCGCGCAGCCTTCGACCGGCGAGGCGAACTTCACCAAGCTCTGCAGCGCCTGCCACACCATCGGCGGCGGCCGGCGGGTGGGCCCGGATCTCCAGGGCGTCAACGACCGCCACCCCCCGGAGTGGCAGCTGAAGTGGGTGGCGTCGTCGCAGGGCCTGGTGCGCAGCGGCGATCCGGCGGCGGTGGCGCTGTTTCACGAGTTCAACATCCCCATGCCGGACGTCGCGCTCCCGCCGGACGAGATCCGCGCCGTCCTCGAGTACATCCGCGGCGGCGGGCAGGCGAAGGCGGCGGTCGTCGAGGCGCCCGCCCCGGCCGCCACGCCGGAGCAGCTCCGCCAGGGCGAGGCGCTGTTTCGAGGCGAGGCGCACTTCACGAACGGCGGGCCCGCCTGCAGCTCCTGCCACCACGTGGTGCAGGACTCGGTGGTGGGCGGCGGGGTGCTGGCGAAGGATCTGACCGCGGCGTTCACCCGCCTGGGCGCCCCGGGCATCAAGGGCATCCTGCACGCGCCGCCGTTTCCGGTGATGGAGCAGGCCTTCGCCAGCAAGCCGCTGACCGACGAGGAGATCTTCGCGCTGGGCGGCTACCTGAAGAGCGCCAGCGAGCGCCCGCAGTCGTACGACCAGCCCCGCGAGGACAGCCTCAAGCTGCTCTTCGGAGGGCTGGGCGGCGCGTCGACGCTGATGGGGCTGTACGCGCTCACCTGGCGGCGGCGCAGGAAGAACCCGGTGAATCACCGGGTCTTCAGCCGGCAGTTGCGCAGCAAGTGAGGCCTGGCGTGGCGGCGGATCACCCTTCGAGAGAGGCACGGACATGAGCTGGATTCAGGACATCGTCTCGCCCAAGACGCGGCAGTGGGAGGAGTTCTACCGCAACCGCTTCCAGCACGACCGCATCGTGCGCAGCACCCACGGGGTCAACTGCACCGGCGGCTGCTCCTGGCAGATTCACGTCAAGGACGGCATCGTGGTCTGGGAGACGCAGCAGCTCGACTACCCGCTGCTGGAGGGCTCGCTGCCGCCCTACGAGCCCCGGGGCTGCCAGCGCGGCATCTCCTACTCCTGGTACCTCTACAGCCCGCTGCGCATCAAGTACCCGCTGATCCGCGGCGCGCTGATCGACGCCTTCGAGAAGGAGAAGGCCGCCACCGGCGGCGACGCGGTGCTCGCCTGGGAGAACCTGCAGAAGGACCCCCAGAAGCGCGCGGCGTACCAGCAGGCCCGCGGCAAGGGCGGCTTCCGCCGCACCACCTGGGACGTGGTCCTGGAGCTGATGGCGGCGGCGAACATCTCCACCGCCAAGCGGCACGGGCCCGACCGGGTGTTCGGCTTCTCGCCGATCCCCGCGATGTCGATGCTCAGCTACGCGGCCGGCGCGCGGTTCCTGCAGCTGTTCGGCGGGGTGCTGCTGAGCTTCTACGACTGGTACTGCGACCTGCCCACCGCGTTCCCCGAGATCTGGGGTGAGCAGACCGACGTGTGCGAGAGCGCAGACTGGTACAACTCGAAGCTCATCGCAGACATGGGCGCGTGTCTGAACATGACCCGCACCCCCGACTGCCACTTCTTCGCCGAGGCGCGGCACAACGGCACCAAGGCGGTGGTCTTCTCGCCGGACTTCAGCCAGGTCTGCAAGTACGCCGACCAGTGGGTGCCGCTGCACGCGGGCAGCGACGGCGCCTTCTGGATGGCCGTGTCGCACGTGATCCTGAAGGAGTTCCACCACGAGAAGGCCACGCCCTACTTTCTCGACTACGTGAAGAAGTACACCGACAGCCCGTACCTGGTGAAGCTGGAGAAGGCGGGCGACCACTACCGCCCCGGCCGCCTGGTTCGCGCCAGGGAGATCGCGAAGTGG
>Ga0316628_100003641_pt1 | contig 11907 bp, 9 predicted proteins | sample OWC_Aug_M2_C1_D5_FD_207648 | JGI IMG/M metagenome (GOLD analysis project Ga0316628, IMG submission 207648) | Wetland soil microbial communities from Old Woman Creek delta, Ohio, United States - OWC_Aug_M2_C1_D5_C | ecosystem: Environmental > Terrestrial > Soil > Wetlands | place: USA: Ohio...
GTCCCACGCCGTGCCGCCCGCATATCGCCTCGAGCTGCGATTCCTCCTCGATGGCGATGCCGTCGGGGTAGCGCGGCCCGGCGAGCAGCGGCGGATAGCGCCGGCCGCCGATGCCGGGAATCTGGGTCGCGGTGAAGGCGACCACCACCGTCGCCGGATCATCGCGGTAGAGCACGTTGAAATTATGGAAGTCGCGCCCGGCGGCGCCGAGAATCACGGTCGGGATCGCCTGCCCTGGCCCGGTCATCGAGAATGCCCACCGCCTCCCCACGCTGCGATTCTAATCATGGCCAAGGCGACCACGACACCGATGTGAGCGACCGCCACGTCCTTTTCGGCATCGAAGGGATCGCCCTGCATGCCGAGATAGGTCGTCGCCGCCTGCGGCGAGACCGCTACCGCGACCAGCCACTCGGCGATTTCGAACAAGTCGCTCGCCGCGACCATGATGGCAAATGCCGTGACGACGGTCCATGGCCCACGAATGCCGCTCCGGCGCCGCACCAGCTCCATGACCGGGTAGGTGATCAGCAGGCCGAACGCGAAATGGACGATCCGGTCGTAGTGGTTGCGCGACAGCCCGAGCGCGTCCTGCAGCCAGAACCCGGCCGGCGTCTTCGCATAGGTGTAATGCGCACCGACGATGTGGAACACGAGGAAGGCCGCGACCAGCAGATAGGACAGGTCGGAGAGGGGCCAGCGACGGTAGGTGGCAAATCCGGCGACGGCGACGACGAACACCAGCAGGTTCTCCAGCAGCCAGTCGAACCGGTCAACCGGCGCAATCGCGGCGACGATCCATAACGTGGCGATCGTCGCCACGATGGCCTGAAGTATCCGATTGCCGCGGAAATCTGCGCACACCGGGTCGGTGACTGTCGTGAGCCACGCCATCGCCAGACAGTCCGTTGTCGAAAGCTTCAGAAAACTACCACCGAGCGGATCGACTCGCCTTCATGCATGAGGTCGAAGGCGCTGTTGATGTCCTTCAGCGGCATGCGGTGGGTGATCAGCGAGTCGATGTCGATCTTGCCGTCCATGTACCAGTCGACGATCCGCGGCACGTCGCGCCGGCCCTTGGCGCCGCCGAACGCGGTTCCCTTCCACACCCGGCCGGTGACCAGCTGGAACGGGCGCGTGGCGACCTCCTGACCCGCGCCGGCGACACCGATGATGACGCTCACGCCCCAGCCGCGATGGCAGCATTCGAGCGCCTGGCGCATGGTCTTCACGTTGCCGATGCATTCGAAGCTGTAATCCGCGCCGCCGCCCGTCAGGTTCACGAGATAGGGCACCAGGTCGCCCTCGACCTCCTGCGGATTGACGAAATGGGTCATGCCGAATTTCTCGGCCAGCGCGCGCTTCTTCGGGTTGGTGTCGACGCCGACGATCTTGTCGGCGCCGGCGATGCGGCAACCCTGGATCACGTTCAGCCCGATCCCGCCCAGCCCGAAGATGACGACATTGGCGCCGGGCTCCACCTTGGCGGTGTTGATGACCGCGCCGATGCCGGTGGTCACGCCGCAGCCGATGTAGCAGACCTTGTCGAACGGGGCGTCGTCGCGGATCTTCGCCACCGCGATCTCCGGCAGAACCGTGTAGTTGGCGAAGGTCGACGTGCCCATGTAGTGATAGAGCCTGGTGCCGCCGAGCGAGAAACGGCTGGAACCGTCGGGCATGACGCCCTTGCCCTGGGTTTCGCGGATCGCCGTGCAAAGGTTGGTCTTGCCGGAGAGGCACGACTTGCACTGACGGCATTCCGGAATGTAGAGCGGGATGACGTGATCGCCTTTTTTCACGCTCGTCACGTCGCGGCCGACATCGACGACGATGCCGGCGCCTTCATGGCCGAGGATCGCCGGGAAGAGCCCCTCCGGATCGGCACCGGACAGCGTGAACGCATCGGTGTGGCAGATGCCGGTCGCCTTGATCTCGACCAGCACTTCGCCCGCCCGGGGACCGTCAAGCGAGACCGTCTCGATTACGAGCTTCTTGCCCGGCTGGTGCGCGACAGCTGCGCGGACGTCCATGACGTTTCCTCCCCTGTGCCCGGCACCTATGTTTCCAGCGCGCGCGGCCGGGCGCAACCGTGATATCGCGGTCGAGCCGTGGGACGATCCGGTGACGGGGAGGTTGCGGGCGGGGCCGCCGGCCGTCAGCGGGCGCCGATGACCGTCCGCGCGATATCGTGGACGATGGCGGTCTCGTTCACGTCGGGACGCATCGTCTTGCGGATGGCGAGCGCGAGGTGCCTGAGCAGCAGCAGGTCCTTTTCGGCGGGCGCGCTGTCGCTCGCGATCATTTTGCGGACCACGCCAACGGCGGCCTGGCACAGTTCGGAAATATGACTGAAGCCCTGCTGGGTCGCGCGGCGATCGAGATCGGACACCAGAATGTACAGCCGGTCCAGCTCCTGTCGCGCCATCGAATCGCCGGCGTTGTTGATCTGGGTGAAGATGATGTCGGCGATCTGAACGATGTCGTCGGCCTGACGCTCGACCCGCGAAGCCTTGACCTCGAACTTCGTTCGCTCGATCTCGCGCTCCATCAGCGTCTGGTTCCAGATGCCGAGCGCCTTGTTGCGCAAGGTGTTCGGCACGTCGATCAGCGGCACGGTCTGTTCGCGCTCATTTTCCTTGCGCCGGTCCGGTCCGACATAGTCGCTGGTGGCCACCCACGGCATTCGCGCGTGGACCAGGGCTTCGATGCGGCTGAGGATCTGCTTCGGCGACATCGGCGCGGCGACCAGCAGGTCGACCCCGGCGTCGATCACCTTCTGAACCTCCGTCTCGGTCGGGTTCCAGGTGATGCCGAGAATACAGAGGAACGGGTTCTTGCCGATCTCGTTCTTGCGGATGGATTGGACGAGGTCGCACGCCTCGCCGCTCTTGAGCTCCATGTCGCAGATCAGCAGGTCCGGTCCGAGCCCCTGGTCCAGCGACTCGGCGATCATGTCGATACTGCCGGTCTGGTCGACGTTCTCGAGCCCGGCATGAGTGAGCGCCGTCTTCAGCGTCGCGCGGACATGCGCCCGCGAATCCGCCAGCATGACGCGAACGTCGCCAAGTTTGAGAGTGGTCGTCATCAGTCGGGCGGCTGTGGTTTTGGTTCTCGTGGCTTTCTGACGGCGTGATCAAACCGCGAATGGGTTTAAAATTACTAAAGTTTTCGCGCTATGCGGGATTTGGGGCCGGACCGGTCGGCCGTTCGGTCGATGCGGCGCATTGTCGCGCGAGGGTTCTTTGCCCTTAAGGCCGGGCCGCTTCGGTCCTATTTAAGCTTCAGTTAACTACCGCGGCCTCCCCCCGGCCGCGGCGGTTGCGCCACAGGGCGGAAGGCTTCCCACCGAATCCTCCCTGTCCCTCCCTGTGACTGGCGGAGCCCCATGGCCTGCGCAGGCCTCGGCTCCGCCTTTATTTTTCGGCGATTTTTCAGCGCCCTGCGAACAGGATCGAACAGGCAATCACCGAACCGGCGATCCCGGCGACGTCGGCGGTGAGTCCGACAGCGAGCGCATGGCGCATGCGGCGGATCTGGACCGCCCCGAAATAGACCGCAAGGACGTAGAAGGTCGTCTCGGTCGAGCCCTGGATGGTGCTGACCAGGTAGCCGACATAGCTGTCCGGGCCGATCGCCGGGTCCCGAATGATCGAAGCCAGCAGGCCATAAGCGCCCGAGCCGGAAAGCGGGCGCAGCAGCGCCATCGGCAGAGCCTCCCCCGGGAGGCCAACGAGCGATGTTACCGGCGCGATGGCCCTGACCGCGAGGTCGAGCGCTCCGCTCGACCGCAACATGCCGACCGCGACCAGGATAGCGACCAGGTAAGGGATAATACGGACCGCGACCTGAAAGCCGTCGCGGGCGCCTTCGACGAAGGTCTCGTACACGCGTACGCGGCGCAGCGCGCCGAATCCCAGCATTGCGACCATCAGGCCGGGAATGATCCACGGCGCAATCGTCTTGCCGTAGACCACCGTGAGCGGGATCGACGCGGCGATCGCCGCCAGAGCGAGCGCCGAGACCCAGGCCGGATATGTCGCCGTCGCGGCCTCGGCCGGAATGACCAGCGCCGTGTCGCCTTCGGCGCCCGGATCGTCGACGACGCTCCCGGCCGAAGCGACGGGTGCGGCGGATGCCGGCGCCAAGGCTGTCGCCGGCAAGGCGGGCAGCGGTGAGAAGCGGCGATAGAGCTTGGCGGCGATGATCGCGATCGCGGTGGACATCACGGTCGCGAACAGCGTGGTCGGCAGGATGCCGGCGGGGTCGTGCGAGCCTGCGGCGGCGCGCAGCGCGATCACCCCGGTCGGCAGCAGCGTCACGCTCGAGGTATTGATGGCGAGGAAAAGAACCATCGCGTCGCTCGCGACGCCGCGATGCGGATTGATCCGGTCGAGCTCCTGCATGGCGCGGATGCCGAACGGCGTCGCGGCGTTGCCGAGACCGAGCGCATTGGCCGACAGGTTGAGGATCATCGCGCCCATGGCCGGATGGTCGGCCGGCACGTCGGGAAACAGGCGCACCATCAGCGGCCGGATCGTCTTGGCGATGATGACCAGCAAGCCGCCGGCCTCGGCGACCTTCATCAGCCCCAGGAACAGGGTCATCACCCCGATCAGTCCGATGGCCAGCGTCACCGCATCGCCCGCGGTGGTCACCATCGCGTTCGCCAGCGCGTCCATCGGGGCGATCGCGTCCGGTGTCGGCGGCACGAACGCGATCTGCCGCCAACCGGTCGCCAGGAACGCGACAAAGACGATGAACAGGAAGACGGCGTTCACGGCCCGCCGGCGTCAGCCGCCGTGTTCGGTTGCCGGGCGCCGCATGAACAACAGGGCGGGAACCCGGATCAGGACAGCGCCGGAGAAGAACAACGCCGCAACGGTCACGAACACCAGGTTCGGATGGCCGATGTCGATGAGCCAGCCGAGCAGGCCGGGACCGACACTGGCGCCGGCGTCGAGGCCCGAGTAGACGAAGCCGAACACCTTGCCGCTGGCGCCGGCCGGAGTCGCCGCGCGGATGACCATATCGCGCGACGGCAGCGCCGCGCCGAGGGTGAAGCCGGCAACCGCGAAATCGACGACCAGCAGCGGCGTCGGCATCGGCACCAGTGCGACCAGGAGCATCAGCACCCCGGCGATCGCAAAACCCGTCGTCGCGATAAACCCGTGCCGCGGCACGGAATCCGCGAGGAAGCCGCCGGCGAGGATGCCGAGCGGCGAGCCGATCAGCAGCGCGGTCAGCACGCCGCTGGCCGCGATATAGGGGATATGGGCGGTCGAGGTCAGCGCCAGCGGGCTGAAATTCTGCAGACCGATGATCCCGAAGGCGAAAGCGAAGAAGAACAGGAAGAAGGTGACGATCCGGGGCTGCAGCAGCATCGCCACCGAGCTGCCGAGGGATTCGCGCCGCCGTTCACGGTGCGCGCCGACGGCGTCCTGCGGGCGAAGGCTGTCGCCAAAAAGGATCAGCGTAACGGTAAGTGCGATGCCGAAAAGCCCGGCGAACAGGATCGCGTGATGCCAGCCGACGAGAGCGCCGAGCGCGACCATGAGCGGCGGCGCGATGGCGAAGCCGACATGTCCGCCGACGCTGTGGATGCTGTAGGCGCGCCCTGTGCGCGACTTGCCGACCGTGCCGTTGATCAGGCTGTAGTCCGCGGGGTGAAACACGCTGTTGCCCGCGCCGGCCAGCATGGCCAGGGCGATCATCGCCTCGTAGCTCGGCGCGAAGGCGTAGCAGCCGACGGCAGCCGCCAGCAATCCGAGCCCGCCGAACAGCACCGGGCGCGCGCCGATGCGGTCGACGAGAAATCCAGCCGGGGTCTGAAGAATGCCCGACGTGGCGTAGAACGCGCCCATCACCAGGCCGAGGCCGATGTTGCTGAGGCCGGTCTCGGCCTTGATCAGCGGGAACAGCGGCGGCAGAGCGAGCTGGTAGAAATGGCTGAACATATGCGCGATGCCGACGATGCCGATGACGTGGGCATCGCGGCGGCCGGCGGTGAGCGCTGTAGCCATCGGTGCGACGACGACGCTAAGCCGCCATCGCAGCGCGCCGCCGCGACGTCATCTTGGCGGCCAGGATCGAGACCACCGCGGTCAGCATGAACATGGCGATGCAGACGAAGACGATGCGCGCCATGCCATGGTCGAGCAGCACGCCGATGATTATGCCGGCGACGGCGGAGCCGAAGTCCATGCCGGAGTAAGTGAAGCCGAACACCTTGCCGGCGGCGCCCTTGGGCGCGACCGAGCGAACCACCATGTCGCGCATCGGGCAGGAGATGCCGTAGAAAATGCCGGACGCGACCAGCAGCGGAAACAGCGTCCACGCGTGCGACGGCATGCCGCCTGGAATGACCAGTAGTAGCGCGACGCAGGCCGTCACGGTTACCGCGGCGACCGCATCATGGCGCCTGGTCCGGTCGGCGAGCAGGCCGCCGAGCATGACGCCGACCACCACGCCGCTGAGATTGATGCTGATCGCGCTGCTGGCGAAGGTCGCGTCGGCGCCGATCAGGGCAATCAGCGCCGTGGCGCCGAACTGCATCATGCCGACCGAGCCCATCGCCATGAACGCGAAGAACACGAACGACAGGATGGTCGGCGGCTGAATCAATATCCGCAGCTCCTTGCGCAGGCCGATCGGCACGGTGGAGCGGCCCGCCGCGCGGCCGGCATCGCGGTCGTCGCGCAGCGCGTGGCGCTGGCTCCAGACCAGCAGGGCGACGACGAGGCCGGCAGCGCCGACTCCGAAGATCGCGGTTTTCCAGCCGAGCCAATAGCCGAGCGAGATCATCGTCACCGGCGTCGCGGCGTAGCCGATGAAGCCTCCGAGATAATGCGTGCTGAACGCGCGGCCCATCCGGTCGGGGCGGACGCTGCCGGTCAGGATGCTGATGTCGGCGGGATGGAAGATGCTGTTGCCGAGCCCGGCGAAGGCGGCGAGCACCAGCATCACCGGATAGGACGGCGCCAGGCCGTACAGCGCCGTCGCGCAGGACAGCAGCGCCAGCCCGCCGACCAGCACCGGCCGTGCGCCGATGCGATCGACTAGGAATCCGGCCGGCGTCTGCCCGGAGCCGGAGCAGAAAAAGAACACCGTCGACAGCATGCCGAGCTGGGTGAAGCTCAATCCTTCGACCCGATGGATCAGCGGATAGAGGGCGGGCAGGGCGAACTGGTAGACGTGGCTCGCCATATGGGCGACGAAGATCAGGCTGATGACCTTGCGGTCGCGACCCGAGGCGGTGTCGCGGTCGTAGGCAGCCCCGGAAGCGTCCATATGCTCGATGTCCTGGTGATGACGGTGGCGAAAAATGGAACGGCTCGAATGTAGCACGTAAAGCTGCTTCGGGTACATCTCCGGTCAAACCGGTCCCGCGCCGATTTCTGCCATGCAATCAGGGCATTGGCGGTCGGCTTCCGCTGACAGGCGTTCTTGCGGCCGCTACGATTGACTCGGGCGCGGTGCTGGGCAACTGTCCGGCCGCGGCAATCGAACGGCGACAAGGCAGAGGAGACGGCGGCGTGAAGGTCGGAATCGCGGGGCTCGGCACCATCGGTAAAGTGGTGGCGGCGAAGCTCGACGCTGGCATCGAGGGTCTCGAGCTGGTCGCGGTCGCCTCGCGCGACCGGGCGAAGGCGGAAAAGAACCTTGCGGCCCTCAGGAAGCCGGTCCCGGTGGTGTCGCCTCAGGAGCTGGCCGAGCGCTGCGACATCATCGCCGAGGCGGTGCCGAAATCCGCGTTTCGCGAGATCGCGGTGCCGGCGCTGGAAGCCGGCTGCATCCTGGTCACGGTCAGCGCCGCCGGCATTCTCGCCAATCCGGACGTGATCGACATCGCCCGCAAGCACGGCGGGCGCGTCATCCTCGCCACCGGCGCGCTGCTCGGGCTCGATGCCGTGCGGGCCGCCGCCGAGGGCACAATCAACGAGATCCGCATGGTGACGCGCAAGCCGCCCAACGCGCTCAAGGGGGCGCCGTACCTGGTGCAGCACGGCATCTCGGTCGATGGGCTGAACGCGCCGATGAAGGTATTCGACGGCAACGCGCGCGACGGCGCCGCGGGCTTTCCCGCCAATGTCAACGTCGCCGCGGCGCTCGGCCTCGCCGGCGTCGGGCCGGACGCGACCAAGCTCGAGATCTGGGCCGACCCGACGCTGACGCGCAACACGCACACCATCCGCGTCGACGCCGACACCGCGCGGTTCGAGATGACGATCGAGAACGTGCAGTCGCCGGAGAACCCGGGCACCGGCCGGATCACCGCCCTCAGCGTGGTCGCCTGCCTGCGCGGACTCGCGGCGCCGTTCAAGGTCGGCACCTGATTGTCATTGGCGCCGCCACCGGCGCGCGCATTCCGAGGAGAAAGACGCCATGCAATACCGGGCGCTGAAATGGGAGGTCCGTGCCAATCCGGAACGCCCCGACGAGAAATGCATCGGAGTGATCACGCTCAACCGGCCCGAGGCGCTGAACGCCGTCGACGTGCGCATGCGGGTCGAGCTCGACATCCTGTGCGACGAGATCCGCCATAACAGCCATCTCAAGGTGATCATCATCACCGGTGAGGGGCGCGGCTTCTCGGCCGGCGGCGATCTCAAGACCGAAGCCGGGCCGGTCGGCGCCGGCGACGAGGATTTCGATTTCGGCAATTTCGGCGCCTACAAGGAGCTCGCCGGCTATTTCTTCAACGACCTGCGCCACCAGGTGCTGCAGCGGGCGTTCCGCAAGCTCGAGGACCTGCCGCCGGTGGTCATCGCGGCGATCAACGGTCCGGCGGTCGGCATCGGGCTCGAGATGTGCACGCTGTGCGACATCCGCTATGCGTCGGACCGGGCGCGCCTCGGCGAAGTCGCGGTGCCCGCCGGCTTCCTGCCGGAGTCCGGCGGGGCGCGCAACCTGCCCAAGCTGGTCGGCATCGGCCGCGCGATGGAGCTGATCATGACCGGGCGCATCGTCGATGCCGCCGAGGCCGAGCGCATCGGACTGGTCGACCGGGTGATCCCGCACGACAGGCTGATGGACGAGACGATGACGCTGGCGACGCGGATCGCCAACAACCCGTATCTCTCGGTCCGTCACGCCAAGCAGCTGGTGAAATTCTACTGGAACGCCAACCGCAGCGAGGAAGGCTGGCGGCGCGAGTTCGAGGGCATTCAGGAAATCACCCGGACCAAGGACTGCCACGAAGGCATCCGTGCCTTCCTGGAGAAGCGCAAGCCGGAGTTCCGTGGTCCGTATTATGAAAACTGGCCGTTTGGCGACGATGACAAGTGATCCATTGCCGTGGTCCGGCTACCGGGCCATTCCCGACCGCGTGAACATCGCCCGCGAAGTGCTCGACCGGCAGATCGCGGCCGGGATGGGCGGGCGGGTCGCCTTCGTCATGGACGAAGGCACGATCAGCTTCGCCGAGGTCGCCGAGCGATCGAACCGGCTTGCGCGCGGGCTGGCCGGCCTCGGCATTGGCCGCGGCATTCCGGTGCTGGTGCGGCTGCCGAACAGCCCCGAGTTCGTCTACGCCTTTCTCGCGCTGGTCCGGCTCGGCGCGATCCCGGTGCTGCAGAACTCGCTGCTCGCCGCCGAGGAAGTCGAGTACGTGCTCGGCCATAGCGATGCCAAGGCGGCGATCACCTTCGACGATATCGCCGCGCCGTTGCGCGGGCTGAAGGATCGCCTGCCGCTCGGGCTGATCGTCGCGCGCGGCAAGCAGGCGGGTGAGCACGGCTTCGAAGATCTCATTGTGGGTGGTGCCGGCGCGCCGCTCGAACCGGCGGACACCGGCGCGAACGAGCCGGCGTTCTTCGTCTACACCTCGGGCACCACCGGACGGCCGAAAGGCATCGTGCATGCCCATCGCTGGGTGATCGCGCTCGGCGATTCCAACAAATACCGGATCCCGCCGCAGGACGGCGACGTCGCGCTCGCCACCGGCGAATGGAGCTTCATCAGCGCGCTTGGTCACAACGTTCTGTTCCCGCTGCGCAACGGCGTCACCGGCGCGATCCTCGAAGGGCGCGCGCTGCCCGAGCGCGTGCTGGAGGCGGTGGCGAAGTTCCGCGTCACGGTGCTCTATTCGGTGGCGACGGTCTACCGCCGCATCCTGGCGATGGACGGGGTGGAGAGCCGCTACGACCTGTCCAGCCTGCGCGGCTGCAACGCGACCGGCGAAGCCCTCGAAGCCGCCACCTGGGCGGAATGGAAGCGGCGCTTCGGTTGCGACATCTGGGAGCATTACGGCGTCTCCGAGATGCAGATGGTGATGGGGCAGGGGCCGCGCTGGCCGGTGCGGCCGGGCTCGATCGGCAAGCCGTTACTCGGCACCCGCGTCGAGGTTCTCGACGACGCCTACAAGCCGGTGCCGGCGGGCGAGATCGGCCGCATGCTGATCGCCGCCGACAATCCGGGCTTCTTCCTCGGCTATCACAAGGACGCGGCCAAGACGGCCGAAGTCATCCACGACGGCTGGTATCACACCGGCGATCTCGCCTATGTCGATGCCGACGGCTATTTCTGGATCGCCGGGCGCAGCGACGACTGCTTCAAGAGCCGCGGCATCTTCATCTCGCCGATCGAGATCGAAAACGCGCTGCGCGGCCATCCGGCCGTCGCCGAGGCCTGCGTGGTGCCGAAGCCGGACAAGGAGATCGGCAACCGCATCCGCGCGGTCGTGGTGCTGCGCGATCCGAAGCTCGCGACCGATACGCTGGCGGACGAGATCCGGGCGGCGCTGCGCGGCCGGATCGCCCCCTACAAGGTGCCGCAGATCGTCGAGTTCGCCGAGGCGCTGCCCAGGAGCCCGGTCGGCAAGGTGCTGCGGCGGGCCCTGGCCGGGTGACGGATCGGCGGTTTTTCCAGGCGCGGACATCGGGTATAACCCGTCCAACGAACACGCGCTGAACGCGATAAAGGGAGGAACGACGATGGCTTTCAAGTTCCATGCAGTGTCGGCGGCCGTTCTGCTGAGCGCTGTCGTCGCCGCCGCGCCGGGCGCGCGCGCCGATTCCGTCAGCGACTTCTACAAGGGCAAGACCGTCCGGGTCATCATCGGCTATGGCGAAGGCGGCGGCTACGACCTGTACGGCCGTCTCGCCTCGGAGTTCCTCGGCCGGCACATTCCCGGCAATCCGACCGTCGTGTCGCAGAACATGCCGGGCGCCGGCAGCTTCAAGGCGGCCAAGTTCATCTACGCGGCCGCGCCGAAGGACGGATCGGTGCTGGGCAGCGTCGCGCAGACGATCGCGGTCGACGCCGCGGTGCAGGGCACGAAAAGCGGCATCGACGTGACGCGGATGCCGTTCATCGGCCGCTTCACCAGCAACATCGACCTCGGCGTCGGCATGCCGGGCGCATGGTTCAAGACCTTCGACGATGCGCGCAAGAAGCAGATCATCGTCGGTTCGACCGGCGGCGCCTCGACCGCGGTGCTGCTGCCGGAATCGCTCAACAAGTACGGCGGCGCCAAGTTCAAGTTGGTCAAGGGCTACAAGGGCGCCGCCGACGTGATGCTGGCGGCCGAGCGCCATGAGGTCGAACTGATCGGCGCGACCGGCATCCCGAACCTGCTGGTGCGCCATCCCGACTGGATCAAGGAGCACAAGGCGCCGATCCTGTACCAGAACGCGCTGAAGCGGCACGCGCTGCTGCCCGACGTGCCGACCCTGCCGGAGCTCGGCACGACCGACGAAGGCAGGGCGGTGCTGCGCCTGATCGCCTCGACCGCGGAAATCGGCCGCTCGATCCTGACCACGCCGGAAGTGCCGAAGGAACGGCTGGACGCGCTGCGCAAGGCGTTCCAGGACATGCTCGCCGACCCGGCGTTCAAGGCGTCGACCGACAAGCGTCACATCACCATCGAGCCCGGTACCGGCGAAGAGATGGACGCGATCGCGCGCGACA